>JGI12210J13797_10004091_pt1 | contig 79920 bp, 50 predicted proteins | sample ElkSlonscriptome_3_FD_13797 | JGI IMG/M metagenome (IMG submission 13797) | reverse complement strand
TTTTGTTCACCAACAGCCGGTAGACGTCTTCGGCCAGAGACGATGACGACACCAGTAGCTGACTCGACACGGTCGACATGATCGCCGCCAGCAGCGCGGCGAACAGGAAACCGGTGATGATCGCGGGGAACAGCGTCTCGGCGAGCAGGATGAAGATGGTCTCAGGGTCGTCCAAGACAATGCCGTTGCGCTGGGTATAGGCGCGGCCGAAGATACCGATACCGATGGCCCCGATCAGCGAAATTGCCATCCACAGCATGGCGATGTTGCGCGCGGTGGGCACCTCCTTGACGCTCCTGACGGCCATAAAGCGCACGATAATGTGCGGCTGACCGAAATAGCCCAGCCCCCAGGCCATCAGCGACAGCCAGCCGATGATGGTCATCTCCGGCGTCCACCAGGACAGCGTGAAGCCCTCGACACTAGACAGCGTCTGGCCGGCCTGCGCGAAACCGCCGCCATCGCCGGCATAGAGCACGACGGCCGGCATGATGATCAGCGCCAACATCATGATGACGCCCTGAACGAAATCCGTCAGGCAGACGGCGAGAAAACCACCAACGACGGTATAGGCGAGCACGATGCCCAGCGTTAGCCAGACACCGGTCTCATAAACGCCGCCGAAGGCGGAGGCAAAGAGCTTGCCGCCCGCAACCAGGCCGGAGGCCGTGTAGACGGCGAAAAACAGCACGACGATGATCGCGGATACCATGCGCAGCGCCGTGGCCTGGCTCGGAAAACGGTTGCCGAGGAATTCCGGGACGGTCAGCGCATTGTCGTAGCGCTCGGTCTGCTCGCGCAGCCTCGGCGCGACGACGATCCAGTTGATCAGGGCGCCGATGAACAGGCCGATCCCGATCCAAGCCTCGACCAGTCCGGCCGCGTAGAGCGCGCCGGGCAGACCGAGCAGCAGCCAGCCCGACATGTCCGAAGCGCCGGCGGACAGCGCGGCGACCGCCGGCGGCAGGCCGCGTCCGCCAAGCATGTATTGCTCGGAATTGGCGGTCGATTTCTTCCAGGCGTAAAAGCCGATGCCGAGCATGGCAACGAAATAGATGGTCAGGCTGATCCAGATACCCGTCTGCATCTTGTCTCTCCTCTGGTCTGTTGTGGGGGGTCAGGCAACAGCGGCCAGCAGGCTGGTGTTGCCCCCGGCCGCCGTCGTGTCGATGCAGATATGCCGCTCTGCGTAGAAGCGCGCGGGACAGATGACCTCTGTCTCGAGCAGGACGATGCGCCCATCCCGGCGTGCGAGGGCGCGTTTCAGGGCGCGCGTCCAATCCGAATCCCCGGCGGCCGCAACCGCGACCAGGCTTGGCAGCTTGCTCAGCGCCTCGGGCGCTAAGCGACCCTCGATTGCCGTCACCGGCGCGCCGGCCCGCACCAGCGGCGCTGACGCGGCCTCGGCGCCCGGCGCGACGATCAGCACCGGACAGCCGGCCGCGAGCGCCTGTGCCGCCTGCGCCAGCGCGGTGTCGATCTCCGGCCCCAGGCAGAGCACCGGCCCCTTCGGCGGCATGGACATGCGGTTCGATTCGCCGGTCGGCCCAGGCAGTTCGAAGTGGCCATTGTCGAACGCCGCGGCGGCGTTTACGGCGCGGCGCACCAAAGCACCCGCGCCGCTGAGCGCGCGGCGCAGGAGCTGGACGCGGTCATTGCGGGCGGCCCAGGCGCTTGCCTCGATCCCGGCCAGCGCCGCGGCGACCCGATCTGCCGAGATAACCTCGGCGCCGGGGGCCTCAGGGTCAGTCCCATGCTCCGCTGAGTGTTGCGCTGGCGGCTCGGTCCGGCGGAAACGGTTGACATAGTTCGGCCCGCCCGCCTTCGGCCCGGTGCCGGACAGCCCCTCGCCACCGAAGGGCTGGCTGCCGACGATGGCGCCGATCTGATTGCGGTTGACGTAGAGGTTGCCGACATGGATGCGGTCGATGACCTGCTGCACGCGGTCGTCGATGCGGGTGTGCAGGCCAAAGGTCAGGCCATAGCCACGGGCGTTGATCGCATCGACGGTCTTGTCGAGGTCCTGCGCCTTGAAGCTGGCCACATGCAGGACCGGGCCGAAGACCTCGCGCTCGAGATCGCCGATGCCGTCGACCTTTACCAGCGCTGCGCAGACGTAGTTGCCGTCACTCGGTGCGTCGAGACGTTTCAACAGGCGCCCCTGCTCGGCCTGTGTGTCGACATAGGCGGAGATATCGGCCTTGGCCTCGGCATCAATGACCGGCGCGATGTCGGTGTCGAGCGACCAGGGGTCGCCGGTGACCAGCGCGTCCATGGCGCCCTTGAGCATCTCGATCAGTTGGTCTTTGGTTTCTTCCTGGATATAGAGCATCCGCAACGCCGAGCAGCGTTGTCCTGCCGACTGGAAGGACGAGGCGACGATGTCGTCCACCGCCTGTTCCGGCAGCGCGGTGGAATCGACGATCATTGCGTTGAGTCCACCGGTTTCGGCGATGAGCACGGCATCGGCGCGCGCGTTCGTGGCCAGCGCGGCATAGATGCGCTGTGCGGTCTCGGTGGAGCCGGTGAAACAGACACCCGCGAGGCGCGAGTCGGACGTCAGCGGTCCGCCCACCCTTGGGCCGTCGCCCGGCAACAGCTGAAAGGCCGCTTTCGGCACGCCGGCCTCGCGGAACAGCTCCGCCGCGCACGTGGCGATGATGGGCGTCTGTTCGGCCGGTTTCGCAAGCACGGCGTTGCCCGCGGCCAGCGCTGCCGCGATCTGGCCGGTGTAGATGGCCAGCGGGAAGTTCCATGGGCTGATGCAGACGAAGACGCCGCGCGCCGTGCCCTGCTCTTCGCTCTCGATGCGCTCCGCTTCATTGGCGTAGTAGCGCAGGAAATCGACTGCCTCGCGCACCTCGGCCAGGCCATCGAGCAGGATCTTGCCGGCCTCGCGCGCGGCGATAGCGCAGAACTCGGCCATGTGTTCCTCGTACAGATCGGCGATCCGGCGCAGGACCGCCGCGCGCTCCGCGACCGGAATGGCGGACCATTGCTCGAACCCCTCCTGCGCCGCATCGAGTGCGCGCGCGACTTCGGCCCCGGTCGCCTCGTGCACCTGCCCGACCAGACGACCGTCCGCTGGCGAGCGCACGTCCTTAGCCGGCCCCTCCGGCGCGGCGTCGTCGGCGAGGACCGGCCGCGCGGTCCAGTGCGTGTCGACGAAGCGGTTGCGCGCCTCGATGAGCTCCAGCGCGCTCGCCGGCTCTTCCAGGCGATAGCCCTTGGCGTTCTCGCGTCCCGGCTTGAACAGGTCGCGCGGCAGGCGGATGTCGGGGTTTTGGATCGGATCGTTCGCCAGCGCCCGCTCAACCGGATCGGCGGCGATGACCCTCGGCGGGATGTCCTCGTTGACGATCTGGTTGACAAAGCTCGAGTTGGCGCCGTTCTCCAACAGGCGCCGCACCAGGTAGGCCAACAGGTCCTTGTGTGGTCCGCAGGGCGCGTAGATGCGGCAGCGCGTCCCCGACTGCGAGCGGACGATCTCATGCAAGGATTCGCCCATGCCGTGCAGGCGCTGGAACTCGAAGCTGTCGCGGTCGCTGCCCGCCATCTCGAGGACCGCCGCACAGGTATGGGCGTTGTGGGTGGCGAACTGCGCATAGACCCGGTCGCGCATGTCGAGCAGCATCCGCGCACAGGACATGTAAGCGACATCGGTATTCACCTTGCGCGTGAACACCGGGAAGGACGCCGCCCCGAGTTCCTGGGCCAGCTTGATCTCCGTATCCCAGTAGGCGCCCTTGACCAGGCGCACCATGATCTTGCGCTCGAGCCGCTCGGCCAGCGCGTAGAGATGCCGCAGCACCTCGGGCGCGCGCTTGCCATAGGCCTGAACCACGACGCCGAAGCCATCCCAGCCCGCGAGACCTTGATCCGACAGCACGGCATTGATGACGTCGAGGGAGACATCCAGCCTGTCCTGCTCCTCGGCGTCGATGTTGAAACCGACCCCGGCCCTTGCCGCCATCCGCGCCAGCTCCAGACACCTTGGCATCACCTGCCCCTCGACCGCCTTGCGCTGCGTGGTCAGATAACGCGGCGACAGCGCCGAGAGTTTGACCGAGATCCCGGGGTTGTCGCGGATATCGCCGTCCGCGACCTTCGCGATCTCTGAGATCGCGTGAGCGTAGCTGTCGAAGAAGGCCTGCGCATCCGCCTCGGTGCGGGCGCCCTCGCCGAGCATGTCGTAGGAATAGGTATAGCCTTTCTTGCGCAGCGGCTCGCCGCGCTTGATGCCCTCTTCGATGGTCTGGCCGAGGACGAATTGCTGGCCCATGATGCGCATCGCCCGTGCGACCGCCGTGCGCACCAGGGGCTCGCCCAGCCGTTTCATCAGCCGGCGCGCGCCGGAGGCCGGCTTCGAGGGATCAGCGTCGAGCATGCGCCCGGTCAGCATCAGCGCCCAGGTCGACGCGTTGACCAGCGGCGAGAAGGATTGCCCGAGATGCGCGCTCCAGTCCGACGGCGCGATCTTGTCTTCGATCAGGTCATCAATGGTCTCGGCATCGGGTACGCGCAGCAGCGCCTCGGCCAGGCACATCAGGCCGACGCCTTCGTCGGTGGAGAGGCCATATTCGTCGAGAAAGGCCTCCATCATGGTCGGGTCGGTGTCGTCGCGGACGCGCTGGATCAGCTGCGCTGCCGCCTCCACGACGGCTTCGCGCTGATCTGGCGCGAGCCCTTGCTGGGTCGCGAGCTCGCGCACGAGCACGGCCTCGTCCATGCCGTATCCCGCGCGGACCCGGCGCCGTGTCTCGGTAGCCGCGGACGGAAGGGTTTGCGCTTGGTCTTTCATCGCATCACCGCTGCTGTTGTTTCACCGCCACAGTTGCTCTGGCGGGGGATGGTCGCACAGGCCTGACGACACTGGATCAAGCTAGATCAGGTCGACGCCCCGAGCCTACCAGCATGGTTCAAAACCTACCAGCTTGAGCGTCAAACCTGTTACCGGCGTGAAGGGCCGCCGTGACCGCGGGTCGAAGCTCATTTGCGAATTAACACAGACCGGATACTCTTGCAGGCCGAGTGCCCGATGTTTGCAGCTCGCCGCGGCTAGACATCCGGCTTCTGCGATGCGCCCCGACCCGGCCCACGTATGCGCCGCTCGATCCCGAGTCCGATGTCGCGCAACGTCAGACGCCGCGTGGACAGGCGGCTCGCACCCCGCGCCGCCTCGGCGGCGTCGTAGCGTTCCTTGATGATACGGGAGAGTATTTCCGCCAACTCTGGGCGCTCAGCGACGATACCGCGGACGCATTCAATATCGATCCGGATCAGCGTCACATCGGTATTGGCGGCATACTCAAGATAGCTTGGTTCGGCGCCCAGCATGGCCGTGATACCAAAATGATTGCCCGGACCCAAGGTCTCCAGAACCTTGCGAGAACCACCCGGCAGGTTGACCGCGACATCGACCAGCCCGCCCGCGATCACGTAGACCGCGTCGCTAACGGCACCTTCGGCGAGCAACGGCTGGCCCATATCAAAATACCGGTACTCGCCATTTGCGGAGAGCAGTGTGATCTCCGCATCCGTTAGGTGACCGGCAAAGTCCAGGGATCGAAGCGCCAGTTTGATGGTCGGCAGCTCAGAGGAGACGACCCGAGCCCGGCGAGTGCGCAGTTCCTGCACCTGCGGCGCCACCTCAATACCGGCCTCCTGCAGCCCCTGATGAATCTCGCGGAACAGTTCCTCGCGGGCGCGAAACACCAAGGGATAGCCCCTCAGATGCACCCAGACCATGTAGCTGTAGGGGACGCTCGATGCGTCGGCGAGGCGCACGATCGGATTCGGGAACTTGAGTACGCTCTCGCACCGCATCGCCGCGTCCAGCAATAATGCGCTCGCGAAGCGCGGGTCGATCTCCGCCGGTATCTTGACGAAGTACCAGGGTCCATACAGGTGATTCTCGGCATGCAGGTTCTTGATGGATTCGCCGGCCAGCCGCGCATTCGGGATCACGTGCGTGGCGTTGTCCCAGCCGCGCAGGTGCGTGGCGCGCCAGTTCATATCCACTACCTGCCCGAGGGTATTGTCGCTCAGTTCAAGCCAGTCGCCGATCCTGAACGGCCGCTCCAACCCCAGCGCGATACCTGAGAACAGATCGCCCAAGGTCTTTTGCAGCGCCAGACCCAAGACCGCCGCCGCAACGCCGGTCGAGACCCAGACCCCGGCGAATGAATAACCTTGCTGCCACAAGAACAGGGTCGAAGCCAACAGGAACAGCGCGGCATAGATGAGGCCGATGATCAGTCTCGGCACCTGCTCGCCGCGGCGCTCTTCGGAACGCAGCGCAAGCGAGACTTCCACGAACCGCGCCAAGGCCCAGGCCTCGACCAGATAGACCGCCAGCAGCGTCAGCGTCAGCAGCCCCGCGTCCAACAACTCCGTGCCGAAGTTGCGGTTCGCGAAGCGCAAGAGGCCGCCGGCGATGATGGCCAGCAGCGGCAAGATCAGAATATCCAAGGCCGCTGTGATGCGCGGAAAATGATCCATCAACGGGCGTTCGCCGATCACCCGCGTACCGATGCGCCAACCGATAAACAGCACCAAAGCGCCGAGCAACAACGCCCAATAGTCTTGCGTCCAGCCGTCAATGAGTTTGAGCAACATATCGAAAGCAGGTCCTGATTTGAGCGCGGCCTATCGCCGGAATGGGTGATGGCGGGGATTTCGCCGCCGTCGTTCATCAATGCCGGCACGGCCATCGGTCGACGACACCGTCACCGCCAACAGTTGCAATGGCGCAACAAATGCTTGTAGTATTAAAGGTACTCGTCGCCATCCTGCAACGGGCCATCGACTCAGATGCAACATCAGCCCCAAAAAGGTGCTTATGCCTTCCATCGCGCGTCACGCCATCATATCCCGATTCGACAGACGTCTGACTATACCCCGCGCCCCGTCCAAGGCGCTGGCAACCGCCCTGTTGGCCACCCTGGCCTTGAGCGGCGCTCCGCAGCTCTTCGCCGCCACCGACGCCGATGCGCTAGCGCAACGTGTCGCGGAGCTGCAGGCCCAGTTGGAACAGGCCAAACGCGACCTGGCCGCGGCCAAGACAGAGACCTCCGAGGCCAACCAGAAGGCCGCGAAGGTCGAGGCCGAGCTCCAAGCGGCCGGCAGTCCGCAGGCCGACAAGATCAGGCTCGGCCCGGTGACCGTCGGCGGCGCCATCCGCGCCAACTATGTCCTCGGTGACTATCCCAACCGTGGCAACGGCCCGTCACGCGGCGGTAACGGCGGCAACTTCGAACTCGACGTATTCCGCATCAACCTCGACCTCAAATACGAGCAACTGGTCGGCAAGTTGGAGTACCGCTGGTACAACGGCTACAACTTTCTGCATACCGGCTGGCTCGGTTGGGACTTTGACAATGGCAGCCAGGTGCAGGTCGGCGTCAACCGCGTGCCCTTCGGCCCCGGCCCCTACGGTGTATCGCAAAGCTGGTTCTTCGACCAGCACTACTACGTCGGCCTGTCGGACGACATGGATCTTGGTATCAAGTACGTCACCAGCCTCGGCAACTGGGACCTGGACTTCGCCTACTACAACCGCGCCGAGTGGAACGGTAACGGTACCAGCCAAGACAGCGCTCGCTACAGCTACGACGCCGTTGTCTGGGACTCCGCCCTGGCGCCCAACGGTGACGTTGTGGCCGCATTACCCAACGGTTTCGAAGAGCGCAACCAGTTCAACATACGCGCGATCTACGGCTTCGATGACATCGCGATACCCACCAAGCTCGGCCTGTCTCTCGAATGGGGTCAGCTCAAGGGGCGTCGCGCCGACGACGGCGATCACTGGGCCGCATCGCTGCACATGACCAACAGCTGGAACAACTGGCTGCTGGCCAGCCAGATCACCCGCTACAAGTGGAACATCGACAACGACAACCTGCTCGGGACCGACGAATTGCTGCCCATGGGTGCGTTCGACTTCGCCTGGCCGGTCGCCAGCGACGCTTGGATCCCCGCCGTGTCCTTGAGTTATCTCTACGAGACCAATCAGATCCCCTGGCTGGACTCGGTGCGCCCCTATGTCGAGTACAGTAGCATCGTCAAGGCCGATAAGGACTTCAACGACAGCCAGTTGGTCACGGTTGGCGCAGCCTGGGCGCGCCAGGGTTGGTACATCTACACTGACTTGGCGTTCTCGGACGGCAACTATTTCGTCGGCAGCAAAGGCGATAACTACAGCAACATCTTCGACGGTGTCGGCGACTTCGGCGTTGACGGCAACAACGAGTGGAATTACCGCTTCAACATCAACTTTGGCTACTATTTCTAAGCCGAATGCGGCGCGCCGCCTTCCGGCGCCGCGCTATCCCGCTGCAAACCTCACTCCGCGATCTTGACCCGTCGCGTTTGACATCACCGGGCGCGGTCCGTAGCCTGTAAAGGGCTATTGGGGCCGCTGCTTACACCGGTTTGTCAACAGGCCCCAGCGCAGAAACACGCGGAGGGCCTGCGCTCTCCACCCGGTGTTCCCAACGCCCAAGACCTCGGCACGGGGACATTGGCCACAATCGTCCAGGGTCCAGCCCGACGGACGGTCTTTCTGCAACGCACCGGCACCGCCGCTTGCGTTGCTGCTCGTTAGACGACAGGTTCGAAGCGCGGCCAACGCTCGCAGGCTGCCATGCGGTTGCCGACAGGCCGCCATCGGCAAGCTAGGCAACAAGCGGACCAGGCCGGGGTATGCAACAAGCGGACTAGGCCGTTGAGCCAGCTTCCCACACCCACCTTCGGGAGCGCGCGCCTTTCGCCGTTCGTCGTCGCCAACTGGAGCGCATCCTGATCCTGAGCGGATGCGAGCACTCGACAATGCAAGACAAAGTCGTCGTCGAAAATCTGTACAAGGTCTTCGGCGATCATCCAGAAGACGCCCTGCGACTGCTCCGAGAGGGCGTCGACAAGGGCGATATTTTTGAGCGAACCGGCCAGACGGTCGGTGTCTGCGACGCCAGCTTCTCGATCCGGCAAGGTGAGATCTTCGTCGTCATGGGCCTGTCCGGCTCCGGCAAGTCGACCTTGGTCAGGCTGCTGAACCGGCTGATCGAACCCAGCGCCGGCAAGGTCATCGTCGATGGCCGCGATATCGCCGCCATCAACGACGCGGAACTGCTGCAACTGCGCCGCCGTGATATGAGCATGGTGTTTCAATCCTTTGCCCTGATGCCGCATCTAACCGTCGGCCAGAACGCCGCATTTGGCCTGGAACTGGCCGGGATCGATCAGGCCGAGCGCGAAAAACGGGCGCTGGCCGCGTTGGAACAGGTCGGGCTCAACGCCTGGGCCGAGAGCTATCCGGACGAACTCAGCGGCGGCATGCAGCAGCGCGTCGGCCTGGCCCGCGCCTTGGCCAGCGACCCATCGGTGATGTTGATGGACGAGGCATTCTCAGCGTTGGACCCCTTGATCCGCAGCGAGATGCAAGAAGAGTTGCTCAAGCTGCAAGAACACAGCAGCCGCACCATCGTCTTCATCTCCCACGACCTCGACGAGGCCATGCGCATTGGCGACCGCATCGCCATCATGGAGGGGGGGCGCGTGGTACAGGTCGGCACGCCGGACGAGATCCTGAAAAACCCGGCCGACGACTATGTACGCTCCTTCTTCCGCGGCGTCGATGTGAGCTCGGTCTTCAAGGCCGGCGACATCGCGCGCAAGACCCAGGTCACGGTTATTGAGCGCAGCGACGACGGTATCCGAGCCGCACTGCAGCGCCTGAGTGAGCACGACCGCGAGTTCGGTTATGTGGTCGACAAGGGCCAGCACTTCCATGGCGTGGTCTCGGTGGAATCGCTAAACCGAGAACTCCACCAATCGACGCCCCGCCTGAGCGAAGCCTTTCTTGCTGACATCCCGGCCCTGCCGGTCGACACCACGGTCAACAACCTGCTCGGCACCGTCGCCAGCACCCCCTGCGGCGTCCCAGTGATCGATGCGCGAAACCGCTATCAAGGCGTCATCACCAAGGCGTGCCTGCTCGAAACCCTGGACCGGGAGGCCTGATATGGCAGACGCGACGACAAACCCCTGGGCGACGCCCGAGGCGACACCCAGCACGACTCCGAGCACGACCCCCGGCACGACCTCTGGCACAAGCACGCAAGGCCCGACAGCCGCCGCCCCGAGCAACCCTTGGGCAACGGGTGAAGCCGCACCACCGGTACCGCCCGGCGCATCTGAAACCCCGTCGGATCCGGCAGGCGCGTCCAATCCCTGGGGCTCATCCGGCGGCGCCACGGAGACCCCCGGCGACTGGCTCGCGAACAGCGGTGCCGGCGACGCCACGCAAGCCCCTCTGGACCTGATGCACCCCTTCCAAGAGGCCGTGATCCCACTCGGCGACTGGGTCGACTCAGGCCTGGACTGGCTGGTGGCCAATTTCCGGCCCGTATTCCAAGCCATTCGCTGGCCCATCGACGGCACCCTGAGCGGCATCGAATCGACGCTACTGGCCGTCCCGGATGCGCTAATGGTGATTCTCTTTGGCCTGCTCGCCTGGCAGGCGGGCGGGCGTCGCCTCGGCATCGGCGCGGTGCTCTCGCTGATCGCAATCGGCCTCATCGGCGCCTGGTCCGAGGCCATGGTGACGCTGGCGCTGGTGCTCACATCGGTCGTCTTCTGCATGGTGATCGGCCTGCCAGTTGGTATCTGGTTGGCCCGCAGCGACCGCGCCGCGGCCACTATTCGGCCGGTGCTCGACGCCATGCAGACCACCCCTGCCTTCGTCTATCTGGTGCCGGTGGTGATGCTCTTCGGCATCGGCAACGTACCCGGCGTGGTGGTGACCATCATCTTTGCGCTGCCGCCGCTGATTCGGCTCACCAGCCTCGGCATTCGGCAGGTCCCGGCGGACCTGGTCGAGGCCGCCCGCTCATTCGGCGCCTCGCCCAAACAGTTGCTGTTCAAGGTACAGCTACCGCTGGCGATGCCAACCATCATGGCCGGCGTCAACCAGACCCTGATGCTGGCGCTGTCGATGGTGGTGATCGCATCGATGATCGCGGTCGGCGGCCTGGGGCAGATGGTACTGCGCGGCATCGGCCGGCTGGATATGGGCCTGGCCACCATTGGCGGCGTCGGCATCGTGCTGCTCGCCATCATCCTCGACCGCATGACGCAGGCCTTTGGGCAATCCGACCGCGACCGACCGACAAGGCACTGGTACGAGTCTGGTCCTACTGGGCTCCTCCTTCAATTGATTGGCCGCCGGGCGGGCTGATCGAAACCGCCAGCAGGCTAACCCTAACGCGCCCCCTTACCGCGGCGCGGCAAACGCTGACCAACAGCTAACCAACGGAGACTGATCCATGTCATTGATGCACTCAACGATCGACCTAAAGCCCACCCTGCGCAGCGCCTTGTTCTGCGCTGCCACCTTTGCGGCGGGCACGACCTTGGCCGCCGACGAACCCGGCGCTGGCGTCGAGGTACAGCCGCTGCAAAGCTCCATTGCCGAGGAGACCTTTCAGACCCTATTGGTCGTGAAGGCACTGGAAGAGCTGGGGTACGATGTCGACGACATCAAAGAGATTGAATACGCGGCCGGCCATGTCGCGGTCGCCAACGGTGACGCCACCTTCATGGCTAATCACTGGAACCCATTGCACGTGGATTTCTACGAGGAGGCCGGCGGTGACGAGAAGCTGTACCGCGAGGGCACCTACTCCGACGGCGCGCTGCAAGGCTATTTGATCGACAAGGCCACCGCGACCAAGTACGGCATCACCAACATCGAGCAGTTTAAAGACCCGGAGATCGCGAAGCTGTTCGACAGCAACGGCGACGGCACCGCCGACCTCGCTGGCTGCACCCCAGGCTGGGGCTGCGAAAAGGTCATTGAACATCATCTCGACGCCTACGGGCTGCGCGACCAGATCACCCATAACCAGGGCAGCTACTCGGCGGTCATGGCGGACACCATCGCCCGCTACGAGCAGGGTGAGCCGATCTTCTACTACACCTGGACGCCCTACTGGATCAGCGGCGTGTTAGTACCGGGAGAGGACGTGGTCTGGCTGGAAGTGCCCTTCAGCTCCCTGCCCGGCGAGCGCAAGGATGTCGACACCACGCTGCCGGACGGCTCCAACTACGGCTTCCAGGCCAATATTCAGCAGATCATCGCCAACCGAGAATTCGCCGAGGCCAACCCGGCCGCCGCCAAGCTGTTCGCGATTATGGAGGTCAGCAACAACGACATCAGCTCGCAGAACCTGCGCATGCGCGACGGTGAGGACAGCAGCAGCGACATCAACAAGCATGCCGACGCCTGGATCGCGGCCAACCGCGCCACCTTTGACGGCTGGTTGGAGCAGGCCCGCGCCGCCGCTGAGTAGTCCGCGGCGCGCCGGGCCGGACCGCCGCTTAGCACCAGGGCGCCCCCGGGACTAGAGCGCTTGGGGGCGCCGAAGCTTGGCGAACGGATCAGGTTTCGATGCGGCATCGGACCGGCGAGGCGCCTTGGGATCGGGATCGGAATCGGGATCGGGACGCTCGCCACTCGTTCCGATACCGATACCGACGATCACTGGGCGTCGGTTTGCGGGGCAGCCTCCTTAGCTGAGTGACAACCCAGCTACGCCATCAAGCTTAGCCCCGCATGCTTCAGCGGCACGCGGCGCACGCGCTGGCCGGTGGCGGCGAAGATGGCATTGAGCACGGCCGGGGCGGCGACGGCGATGGTGGGCTCGCCGATGCCGCCCCAGAAGCCGCCGGAGGGCATGACCATGACCTCCACCTTGGGCATGTCGCGCAGCAGCATCGACGGGTAGTCGTTAAAGTTGCTCTGCACCACGGCACCGTTTTCCAGCGTGCATTCGCCGTAAAACAGCGCCGAGAGGCCGTAGACGAAGGAACCCTCCACCTGGGCCTCAATCTGCTGCGGGTTGACCGCATAGCCGGGGTCGGTGGCGGCGACGATACGATGCAGCCTCACCTTGCCCTGATCCACGGACAGCTCGGCACAGGCCGCCACATAGCTGCCGAAGGTCTTGATCACGGCCATGCCGCGGTGGATGCCGTCCGCCCCGGCCTTGCCCCAGTTGACCTTATCCGCAACCGCGTCAAGCACCGCGAGGCTCTTCGGGTGCTTGGCCATCAGCTTGCGCCGGAAGGCCAGCGGGTCTTGCCCCGCCGCATGGGCCAGCTCGTCGATAAAGCACTCCAAATAGATGGCATTCTGGTTGATGTTGACGCCGCGCCAGAAGCCCGGCGGGACCGGTGGATTGCGCATGGCGTGCTCGACCAGCAGATCGGGCACGGCATAGCTGATGGCGTGGTCGCCGTCCGCCTGCAGGCCTTGAAAGCTAACCGGGTCGGCACCGTCTTCGCTCATCCACCGGGGGCGCACCGCGGCCAAGATGGACTGGCCCGAGATGCGCAGATGCAGCGCGGCCAGCTCACCGTCTTTGGTCAGTCCGCCGACAAGCCGGCACTTGGTGACCGGGTGGTAATGGCCCTGGGCCATGTCCTCTTCGCGGGTCCAGAGCAGCTTCACCGGCGTACCCGGCAACTGCTTGGCGATGCCGACGGCCTGGGTAACGAAGTCGTGGAAGGCACCGCGCCGGCCGAAACCGCCGCCGAGGTGGATCTTGTGCACGTCACACTGGCCAATCGGCAGGCCGGCCGCTTCGGCCGTCGCCTGCAACGCCGCCTCGCCGTTTTGCGTCGGGCACCAGACCTCGCAGCGCTCCGGCGTCCATCGCGCGGTCGCGTTCATCGGTTCCATGGTGGCGTGGTTCTGATAGGGATAGGCGTAGACCGCCTCGATGGTCTTGGCCGCGCCCGCCAGGCCCTGCTTGACATCGCCATTGGCGTTACCGACGAACACCTGCTCGTCGGAGGTCAGGCCCGCGTCGAGCATGGCGTCGATATCGGCGCTGCTGAGCGCTGCGTGCGCTCCCTTATCCCAAGAGACCGGCAGGGCATCCAACGCGGTCTTGGCCTGCCACCAGGTCTCCGCGACCACGGCCACGGCGTTGTCCCCGACGGCCAGCACCGCGCGCACGCCGGGCATGGCCTGTACCTGCTCGGCATCAAAGGACGCGAGCTTGCCGGTAAAGACTGGGCAGGCGCGAATAGCGGCGTTGAGCATGCCGGGGAGGCGCAGGTCGGCGCCGAAGACCTGCTTGCCGTTGAGCTTGTCCGCGGTGTCGAGGCGCTTGACCGGCTGGCCGATGAGCTTCCAATCCTTTGGGTCCTTGAGCGCCACCTGCTCCGGCGGCCACAAGGCCGCGGCGGCCGCTGCCACCTGGCCGTAGCTGGTGCCGCGCCCGCTCGGCTCGTGGGTGATCAGGCTGTTCTCGGCGCGGCACTCGGCGGCAGGCACGTCCCAGGCCTCGGCCGCCGCCTGGATCAGCATCTGCCGTGCCACGGCACCGCCCTTGCGCACGTACTCATGGCTGCCGCGAATGCCGCGGCTGCCGCCGGTGGAGAAGCTGCCCCAGACCCCGTCCCGGCGCAGGTTCTCGCCCGGCGTTGGATACTCGGTGGTCACCTTAGACCAGTCGCATTCCAGCTCCTCCGCCACCAGCTGGGCTAGGCCGGTCAGGGTGCCCTGCCCCATCTCTGAGCGCGCGATGCGGATGACGACGGTGTCATCGGGCCGGATCAAGACCCAGGCGTTGACCTCCGGCGTTTCGGAGTCGGCCTCGGCAGTCGCGCCGTCAGCGGCAATGGCCACCCGACCGAGCAGCGGTAGGTTGAGCCCCAGCGCGAAGCCGACGCCAGCGCCGCGGATAAGAAACTCACGGCGCGAAACCTGAAGCGGCGCGTTGCTCATGACGGCTGCCCTCCACGCTTGATCTCGGCGGCCAGATGGATACCCTGGCGCACGCGATTGAAGGTGCCGCAACGGCAGATGTTGGTCATTGCGGCGTCGATATCGGCGTCCGACGGATTGGAGTTGTCGTCTAGCAGCGCCGCGGCGGCCATCAGCATGCCCGACTGGCAATAGCCGCACTGGGGCACGTCCAGCTCCGCCCAGGCCTGCTGCAGCGGGTGATCGTCATCCGCCGATAGCCCCTCAATGGTCACCACCGACTGCTCCTCGCCGACCGCGGAGACCGGCATGTTACATGCGCGTACCGCGGTACCATCGATCAGCACCGTACAGGAGCCGCAGATTCCAATGCCGCAGCCGTACTTGGTGCCAGTCAGCCCAAGCTGCTCGCGCAGCACCCAGAGCAGCGGCGTCGAGGTATCGACCTCAACATCCACCGATTTGCCGTTAACCCGAAGATTCGTCATGGACGGCCCTCCCGAACCGAGCGTAACACCAAGATGACTGGATCAAGCCTGTTCCGACCTGCCGCGACGGCCCCATGGCCAAGATCGGACAAGCCTCCAGACGCACCCTTAGGACGATGACCTTACAGGCCATAGAAGCCAAGCGCATCCACCGCAAAAGCGCCCCTGACCGCCTGCTCCTAAGCACCAAAAAATAGACCGGATTCTACCCAAATCCCCAATCCCGCCTCAGACAGGTAGGGTGGAACAAGCGCAGCGGTTCCACCCCCGCCACAAACCGCCAACCAAGTAGGGTGGAACAAGCGCAGCGGTTCCACCCCCGCCACGAACAGCCAACCAAGTAGGGCGGAACAAGCGCAGCGGTTCCACCCCCTCCACGATCAGTCCGCCCAGGTTGCCCTGAAACTGTTACCTAGCGGCGATCAAGACTCCATAGTGCGACCGAGCCGGCCGATTCACAAACCGAAGTCGATCACAAGCAAGGCGATGCCTGAATCCGACGCAAGCGCGCGGGCGTACCGCTCGATCTCGCTAAGTCGAGTGCCGGACCACTTGGCCTTGAGACCGACTTGGCGCTCGGCATCATGTTCTTGCTGAGGTCACCAAACAGCTCATTCTCGTCGAACAATTCCCGGGCAGAGCAATCCTGACCGCCCAAGCGGGCGTACTTGAGGCCATCGCCGATGAACAGCCGCATTTGGCGCTGGATGATGCCCGCGACCTGCTCGATGTACTGTTCCGGGTTGTTCTTAAAGCCCTCGAGCCGGTCACCGCGGAGCACAGTCTCGACGACGGAGCGCCGGGTCAGTTTGGTCTCGTTCCGCGGGCAGCCGACCTGGCTTGCCGAGCGCCGATCTGAGCGCCAGCGCCCCGCGCGCCGGCTTCGGCCGGCGATGACGGGGCCGGAGGATGCTAGGGCTCGGCGTCGCGCTCGGTGGTCGGGCGCGGGGGCCTTGGCGCCGACGGCGAGCCGACTGAAGTCGGCGCGCCCAGGGCGGCCTCTGCGTCCTCAAGCTCCGGCAGGCGGCGGCGGTAGCCGTGTTGCTCGATCAGGCGGCGGGCCCGGGCGAGGGCGGCGGGGTCCTGGAACAGCCGGGCGCGGGTCAGGGCGCAGTCGGCCTGGTGCAGGGCCATGGCGCCGCGCTCGGCGATGCGCTCGGCCTCGCGGAGGTCGGCGTCGGCGCCGGCGGGGTCGCCCAGGGCGTGGCGGAGGCGGGCGCGGGTGAGGAGGCCGCGGGGAAGGTGGTCCTGAGTGCCGGCGGCGCGCAGGCGGTCGAGGGCGCGCTCGGCCCGGTCGCGGGCCTCGGGGCCGGGCGGGCGGCCCTGGAGGCGGTCGGCGTAGAGGGCGCAGCGGGCGAGGGTGAGGTGGTCGAGGGCGATGTCGAGCAGGCCGAGGTGCTGCTTCGGCAATCTNGAGCGTCTGCCCCGCCCGCCGCGCGACCTCGGCGCAGACCGCGACCAGCCCCGCGCCATGCCCACCCTGGGCGCCGGCCCTGGCGCCATCCCGCGCCCCGGCCCCGTCATCGCCCGCGCTGCCGGCCCCGCCGCCGGCCCGGGGCCCGGCGCCGGGGCCGGACCAGGCGGCCCGCTCGGCCGCGGCCAGCAGCAGGTCGCAATAGCGGAAGCCCCGGAGCGAGTAGAGCAGCGGGTACTGGGGCTGGTGCTCGGCCTGCATCGCCTCGGCCTCGGCGAAGGCGGCATTGGCCGCGGCGGCCTCGCCCTGCTGGTGCAGGGCGTCCGCCAGCGTGGTGCGCATGGCCATGCGCTGGAAGGCATCGCCGCTGCGATCGGCATGGTCCACCGCGCGGCGGGCGTCGGCCACCGCCGCATCGATGCGGCCCAGCGCGAGCTGCAGCTCGCTGAGGTTGCCGAAGCCGATCGCGGCGGCCTTCCAACCCTGCTGCTCCACGTACATCTCCGCCCCGGCCCGCATCGGCTCCAGGGCCTCCGCGAGCCGGCCCAGGGCGCGCAGGCAGACGCCCGCCTGGTTGAGCAGCCAGGCCCGGTCGGACGCGCTCAGGGCCGGGACCGGGCGCCGCCAGGGCTCGGCGAACAGGTGGGCCAGCGCGCTGAGGTCCGCGCCGAAGGCGCCGAGCCTTCGCGAGCTATAGAAGCCGTCGGGCCCCGTCCCGCGCAGGATGCGGTCGCGATAGACCTCGGCGCGGGCCTCCTCCCACCGCCCCGCCTGGCAGCCGTGGGCGACGGCCTGGTACAGGGGCTGGAGCCCGGCGAGCCCGTCCGGGCGCTGGGGGGTGTCGGTCTTGAGGCGCTCGAAGATGCGGTCGTGGCCGGCGCGCCAGGCCGCCGGGGCGCGCTCGCGCAGCATGGCGCCCAGGTGCTCGCGGATCAGCGGGTGGGCGTCGCGGCTGCCGTCGGCGGCGGGGGGTGCGATTAGGCGGAGTTCTTCGAGGCGGGTCAGGGCGATGCGCCATTGGGCGTCTGGGGAGCGCCGGCTTTTAGCCGGCTCGGCGTCGGCGGGTGGGGGGCGGCGTCGGAGGGTGTGCCAGAGCCGGCGGGGCAGGCCGAGGGCTCCGGCGGTCTTCGGCGCTCGGGCCGGCTGAAAGCCGGCGGTCCCAGTGAGGGGCTCGGTCAGGCCTGGGATGGCCGGCGGGGCGCGCAGGGCGTCGAGCAGGGCCGGGGCGGCGGGGCGGTCGAACAGGCCGAACAGGCGCAGCGCCGCGAGCTCGGGGGCGGCGTCGCGGGCCAGCCAGTGTTCGTAGGCGCCGAGCACCCGCGCGACATGGCCGGCGCCGGTCTCGGCGTCGGCCTCCTGGAACGGCACCTGGTCGCGGCGGCGGATGTCGCCGCCCTGGGCGAGGTGCAGGTAGCCGCCGAGCAGCGACAGGGTCAGGGCATGGCCGCGCACCGCGCTTGCCGCGGCGCGCAGCTCCGGGTCGTCGGGGTGGATGGCCGCCGTGCCCGCGCGGTCGGCGCCGGCGGCGTGCAGCAGCGCGGCGCCGTCGGCCTCGTTGAGGTTTTCCAGGTCGATGCGCAGCACGCCGCCCGCCGGGTGGGCCGGGGTGCGCAGCCATTCGGCGAGGTCCTGCAAGCGCTCGCGGCTGGTAACGACGCACAGCCCCGGGTGCCCTGCGGCGGCGATGCCGCAGAGCATGGCCCGCAGCCCCGGCGCGCGCAGTTGGCCGGCGAGCGGGCCCGGCGGGTATTGCAGCGGCTCCAAGCCGTCGAGGATGAGCAGGGTGCGGGTGTCGATGAGCCGCTCGGCCAGCGCGCGGCCCTTGTCGGCGGGGTTGGCGGCGGGGTCGATTTCGATTTGGAGGCGCTCGATGGCGACGGCGAGGAAGAGGTCCTCCGAGGCTTGGCGGTCTTCGCTGGTGCCTTGGCTGTAGAAGGACCAGCCGAGGATTTGGGTGGCGCCTTGCCAGGGTGTGGTTGCCTTTGGTGTCGATGTCGATACCGATTCCGACCCCGACCCCGACCCCGACCCCGATTGGCCGGTGCGCAGGCGGTCCAGCCAGCGTTTGATCAGCGCGGTCTTGCCGGTGCCGCCGGGGGCGATGAGCGTGACGACGGAGGTGGCTTGGCCCGAGGTCCAGGCCCGGTCGAGCGCGGCCAGTTCGGGCCCGCGGCCGAGGAAGTGCTCATTGCGCAGCAGGGGGAGGTGGTCGAGGTCGACCAGGGGCGGCGCGGGAGGCCGCGGGCCGGGGCCCTGCCGGGGCTGTTGGTCGAGCAGCTCGGCGATCTCTTTGGTCAGCGCGGCCAGGGCCTCGTCGACCTGGTGCTGGTCCATACCGCTGAGCGGCGTGCCGTCCTTGGGGCGGGATTGCAGGGCGCGCAGCCAGGGGACCTGGCTCCAGGCGCAGGGCTTGACGATCAGCGGGATGATGCGGATGCCGTGCTCGCGCTGGCGCTCCAGCAGCGCCGGGACCTCGCTGTCGAGGATGAAGCGGGAGGTGAGGAAGTCCGCGGAGATCAGCAGCAGCGCGCAGTCGCAGCCGGCGATGGCGGCGGCGATCTCGGCCTCCCAAGCGTCGCCGGCGGCGATGCGCCGGTCGTCCCAGGCGTCCAGGCCCGCCGGGGCGAGCACGCCGAGCTGGCGGGCGACGNGCTCTTTCCAGGGCTCGTCGCGGTGGCTGTAGCTGATGAAGATGTTGGCCATGCCCCGGGTCCGGCTTGGGTGAGCTTGGCGGCATTGTATTGCGTCGGGCGGATTCGCGCAGCCCATCCGATGCTGCCTTTGCGGCGACCGGCTTGGCGAATGGCCCGCAAGCTCCGGCGATTCCGAAGCGGCAATCCGGTTCAGCTCGCCGATCTCCGACTCCGCCAGGTAGTTCTTGGCGATGGTCACATCGCCCTTCCGCACCTCGCCGGACTTCCAGCTCGTCAGCCCCATATTCGGTGCCTTATGATCCGCGCGCGAGCGGATCAGCTCCGGCGCCGTCATGCCGGTCGCAGCGTAGTGCAGCTTATTCTGGATGGTCTGAAAGAAGCGCGTTGTCTCTGCCGAGGTCGGCTCGTAGTCGGCGGCCATGGCGAAGCCTTTGACCAAGAACTCCCGGAGCGTCGTGGTCGCCCATTGCCGAAAATGCGTGCCTCCGCGGCTACGCACGCGGTAACCGACTGCGATTCGGCCAGCTAACGCTGAGCCCCGCCATTGGCATCGGCCAAAACAACGCTGTCGATGCCGATTCGCTGGAGATCACCGAGCGTCGTGAGCGACGCGGCCGTAAAGTAGATGCCTTCCGTCACGCTCTGCATGAGCCGCGCCCCGCGCAAGAACAGGCCCCAGGCCGCGTATTCCGCCAGGTGAGCCGCGAACAAAACAAAAAAGCTGCCAAGCAGGATGACCTTGCCAGCATGTTGACCAAAATGCGCCAACAGCCATGCCTCGCGATGAATCAACCCGCCAGCGACATCAAGGATGATCACAACGTGAAAAAGGAACAGCCCAAGTGCCAGCAGCAGTGCAAAGGCATGGACGCCAACCAGCTTTGTGCGGGAACATGTGCAATGTTTATGAACGTTCTTCGCATCTGACTGGTCTTGACGCCCAAGTTCGGTGTCGGGAAGGGTCTCGATGTGCTTGCTAGGCCCCTCCGGCGCCTCCTTGACGTCGGACGTCAACCCCGCGTCACGGATCGAACCGGGCTCCATCGATCGCTCACTGGTCGAGCCGATCAGCAGCTTCAAGTCGGCGAGATCGGTGACATCATCCGTCTGCCCGGGATGAAGCGTCTTGATGCTCAGCAACGTGCCGTCCGGGACCTGTTCGTAATGGTTGAAACGCACCGGCTCCAACAAGGCCTGTCTGGTCTGTTCGTTGATCTCTTGCCAGGCCATCAGCCAATCGCGATCGGCATCAATGGCCATGTCGATATCGAACCAGCTGAGGCCACCGGCGCCGGTCTTATCCGCGGTCTTTCCAGGACCGAATCGCATCATCTGAGGCATGGCGGGTGATCTTCTCGTCGTTGCCGTGATCCTGATCCTGATCGTAGCCGGAGCCCTGCCGATGATCGATTGCGAAAACGACAACGAACGGCCTCTGGCTGCTCCAGAAGACAGGATTGGTCTATCAAGGCATGTTGCCCTTGCCCCGAATCAGCGCGCCGGGGTTTCGTTCAAGGTAGTCGGCAAGCACGCGCACCCCACGGGCGGCACGCGCTACCTCCCGCAAGGCATTGCGCAACTCGATCTGGACCGGGGCATTGGGCCCGAGCACCGTGGCATCGGTGTTTTTCAACACCCGGTCGGCGGCGGCCAAGGCGCGCCGGAACTCCACCAGACCGGACTGCAGCTCCGGGGTGACGCCAGTGTCGATGTGATCCACAGCCTTGTCGATGTCCTTGATCGCGTTGTCGATCGTCGCCAAGACCTGTTTGATCTCGCTACCGATCGCCTCAAAGGGAATCTTGTCGACCTTGTTCAGGATACCGGTCAGCTTGTCCTCAAGATTGGGCAGGGTGCTTGGAACTGTCGGAATCACCGGTACCGGTACGCTCCAGTCGATCTTGACCTTCGGTGCATCCTGGACGTAGTCGAAGGCGACGTAGAGTTGCCCGGTGACCAGGCTGCCGCTGCGCAATTGGCCGCGTAGGCCGCGCTCTTCGATCAGCCGTTGAAAGAAGGCGTGGCTTTGTTGATCGTCCCGGAGGACCTGCTGCGTCTTCTCCGCCTGCGCTGTTCGCAGACGTGCGACGAGCCGCTCCGGGTAGGCGACAAACTCAACACGGCCACGCAGCACCAAGGTCTCGGGGTCCATCTCAAAGCCGACGTCGGTCACCTCGCCGGCCTCCAGACCGAGCAGCGTCACCGGCGCGCCGACGGACAGCCCACGCAAGGAGTCGTCGAAATAGAGGATGTAGTGTCTCGCGATTGCCTCCGGTTGCCTCATCGCGGTGGCGCGGTCGGCGAACAGGGGGAAAGAGCTGTTGGCTGCGGCAGGCTCGCCCTCGGAGAGGAAGCTTGGCGTCTCGAACGCAACCCCGCCGATCAACAGCGACACCAATGACTGGGTGTGCACGTCGACCCCATCAGCGCCGAGCGAGACATCCAGGCCGCTGGCATTCCAAAAGCGTGTCTCCGCGCTGATAAAACGATCGTAAGGGGCGTTGACGAAGACCTTGAACTGGACCGAATCGCCGTCGGCGGCAAGCGTGGAGCCAATGACCTGGCCGACCTGCAGGCGACGGAAATACAGCGGCGAGCCGATCCCCAACGAGCCCATGTCCGCGGCCGTCAGCTCGAACTGCTTGCCCGGCTGATCCATCGTGACCACCGGCGCGACCTCGAGCCCGTTAAAGCGAAGGTGCCTCTCTTTGGACTTGCCCTGTTCGAAACCGATGTAGTTGCCCGACAGCAGCGTGCCCAGACCCGAGACGCCGCTCAGCGTGACCCGCGGCTGCACGACCCAGAAGTTGGCGTCCTTTACCATCAGATCCGCGGCATGCTGATCGATCTTCGCGGTGACTAGCACCTTGCTGAAGTTGTCGTGCAGCTCCACCGCGGAGACCTCGCCGATCTTGACGTCCTTATACTTGATGAAGGTCTTGCCGGCCTCGACGCCCTCGGCGGACTTGAACAGGATGGTGATGGTCGGACCCTCGTTCATGATTCGATCGACCGCGATGCCCACGGCGACCAGGGCGGCGAACAGCGGAATGAGCCAGACCGCCGAGAGCCGGGCACGGCGTTTGGGCGTCAGGGTTGCGCGCGGCAAGTTCTGGCCGTCGAAGACCTCAGCCAAGGTTGGACTCCTGTTGCGGACTGTTCTCTGTTAGCAGGCCCGGAGACTGGACTGGTTCAGAACCCGCGTCCCAAAGCAAGCGCGGATCGAAGGTGCTCGCCGCGATCATCGTCAGCACCACCACGGCGGCGAAAAACAGCACGCCAGCGCCGGGGCGCACGGACATCAGCGGGTCCAGTTGCACCAGCGCGACCGTGAAGGTGTCGACGAAGACATCCAGCATCGACCAGCGACCGACGAACTCCACCACGCGGTAGAGCCGGGTTCGCTCCCTGTTGCCCTGTTCCGAGCCGCCCCGTTCCGAGCCAGGTTGCACCCTAATCAGCAAATAGCTCAACGCCACCAACTTACCCAGCGGAACCATGACACTCGCGATCAAGACGATCAGCGCCAGCGGCCAGGACCCGGAGGTAAACAGGAACACCACGCCGCCCATGATGGTGTCGTACTCGGTCGAGCCGAGTGTGGTGGTGCCAAGCACCGGCAGCATGTTCGCTGGGATGTAGCAGATCGCGGCTGCGATGACGAGCGCCCAGGTCCGCTCAATGGTGCCATGACGGCGCGATTCGAGCGCGCTCCCGCAACGGGGGCAAAAGCCCGGCTCATCCGCGTTGGCGGGTCGCGACAGCAGGCCGCAGATCTCGCAGGACAGCAGTCCGGCCTCGCGTGCGGTGAGGGGGTCTGTCGTCATGGAACGGCCCCTTCCGATGGAGTCGCGAGGGTGCCGGGCTCCGCGTTGCCGACCACCGCATGCGCCTGCTTGGATGCGGGTTCGCGTTCGGGAGCGGGGCTAGTTTCTGGATCAGGTACCTGCCAGGCCAGTCTCGCCCACGGCTCCTCGGCATCGACGCTGCTCAGGATGGCGGGACACAGCAGCATCAACGCCCCGACGGCAAACCTGCCGATGCCGGCCTCGACCTTCGCCAAATCGGCGATCTTGATCAGCGCGACCATAATGCCGAGCATCATCACCTCGGCCATCGCCCAAGGCTGCGTGCGCTCCGCCCAGCGCAGCATGTCGCCGACCCAGAGCGGCGCCGTATTGGCCACGACCAGCACCAGCAAGGCCGCGATGGCGAAGGCTAGCGGGCGTTCGACCGGATCGGCCGGACGGGTTGCGAGCGTGCAACCGCACCGAGAGCAGCCCGCCTTGCCGCCAGCTGAAAGCTCCGGCGGCGGATCGCACGCATGGCAGGCGACAGGCGTCAGTTCGCCGCCGAGTTGACTCGCCTCAAGCATGCCGCGGCCCGGTCAGCCAAGGGCGGATTAAAGGTACCAAGAATGTAAGAACCACGGTCAGGGCAGCGGGCTCTTGGTGGCTATGGCGGCTGACGCCCTTGCAGCGGAGACGCACGGCCAATTGCGGAAGCCGAGTCTGGTGAAAGCTATTTGCTCAACATCTTACCCCACCTAGCCACCGAGGGCGTAACCGCGGTCTTAGAGAATAGCCCAAGTCAGACGCTTCGTCGTGTCTCTAGAAGCCCGTGCAGCAACTGTTCCGAAGGATCGGCTTGCGTCGGCCAGCGGCCAAGTGCCGCGAGCGGCATGCGTCAGCGCCGCGGCGGCGGAGGAGAGCAGCAGCCGTCTCACCCGCTCGCGTCCGGTGCGGATCAGCATGACGAACTCCGCGGGCAGCAGCGCATCGGCGGCCAACAAGCCAGCACCGGCGAGGCCGAACAATCGGGCGTCGTCGTCAGCAGCTGGCACAGCCGCTCCGCGGCGGCCTCCGCCGCGCCCTGGTGCCCGCGCGTATTCCAGTGGCCGAAGCCCGGAATGGCCTCGGGAAAGCCGTGCAGCGACCGCCCGTCGCGCTCCGCCTGCGCCGCCAGCACGGCGGGCAGGTTGACCAGCGGGACATTGAGCGCGTCCGCCGTGGCGAGGAGCCGTCGCACGGGGTAGCCGAGATCGGCGACGCCAAGTGCCCGCGCGAATCCGGCCACGGCGCCCGCATTCGGGTGCACCTGCGCGCCGGTGCCGATGAGCAGAATCAAGGGGCGCGCGCCAGCGTCGCGCACCTCCTGGGCGAAGCTCGCCAGGATTGCTTCGGTCGTGCGCCAGGCCTGCTGCCACTGCGGTGTCCGCGGCGGGCGAAAGACGCCGCTGTCGACGCCGGGCTCGGTCGGGTCAGCGGCGCTAGCGGGTGCGGTCTCGGCGGCGCGACGCTGCCGTAGCGCGTCCCGTGCCTGAATGCTGAGTTGGAGTAGCCGCAAATGTTCCGCCAGCCACTGCCGCGCGCGCCCGGCCGGCGAGGTGGCCTGCCGGTAGGCGTCGCCGCGCAGAAAGCCGTCATCCAGCCTTAGCCCGGACGCATCCGGCGCCAGCGCAAAGTACGGCCGCAGGGGCTCCTTGTCCAGCGCGCGGCTGTTCTCCACTAGATCGTTGCCGATGAAGAAGGTGAGCAAGACCAGGTCCGGGTCGAAGTCGAGCGCATGCGCACGCAGCGTCAGCAGCGCCTGAGCGCTGCTGTAGCCGCTGACGGCGAAGTTCAGCACCTCCACTGAGCTAGCCGCCGGTCCGATGCCGCAAGCGCCGCCGTTGAGCCGGGACTCAAGCAGGCGCCACCAGGTCTCCTCGACGGGTACCTGCACGGCCTCGGTGAAAGAGTCGCCGAGCACGGCGATGCGTATCACGCCATCCGGCTTCGCGGGCGCGTGGTCGCGGTCGCGGAAGCCAAGGGCGTTGGTGCGCACCAGCGCCCTGCCCTCGAAGCTCTGCCAGGCGCTGCTGTTCGGCGCCGGTCGCCAGCCGAGCAGGGCATCGGGTCGCTTGGCGATGGCCCAATAGTAGGACTGCCCGGTCACGCGCAACACCAACTCGGCGATTAGCAGCGCGGAAAGTACGGCGCCGAGGATCAACGCGAGCCTGGCGCCGAGCTGGCGTGGACGCCCTGGGGTGCTTGGCTTAACGCGCGTGCGGGACAACCTGAATCGATTCGTTCATAGCGGCAGCGACGTGACGGCGTTCGGAAAAGAAGGCTTGGGCCTCCTCTCTGCGCTCGAAGACGTGCGGTGCGATGCCACGGTCGCTCAATGCCTCGCCCAATTTCGCCCGCATGAAGGCACTGGTGGCATAACGGGTGATTTGGCTGAAGTAGTTGGCCAGAAAATAGCGATCCATTTCAGCATAGGCGTCATACATATCCTCATTGATGCGAAACCGATCATAATTGATGATCACGCCGACGCGCTTGCCGGCTGCCTGGCAACGTTGCTCACAAATGTCCCATATTGCGTTGACATCCTCGAGCACGCGAACGTACATACCCTCGAAATTGAGAAATAGGATATTGCGCTCTGGGTCGTAGGTGACGCGTTCCGGCATGGAAAGGTTGAGTAGTTCCGCCTCCAGACCCATCGGATTGGCATTGAATATGCGCGCATCCATCTCCGCATAGTCGCCCATAAGCGGCACAAAATCCATATGCGGCAGGATGTCACGCTCGACATCAATGCCGGGCGCTACCTCGATCAACGCAATCCCCCCTCTGACTCTGCGGAATACACAGCGCTCGGTGACGAAAAAGACTGGCGTACCCCGGTCGTAAGCGTATTGACCATTGAAGGTGATCTGTTCCACCTGCTTGCGGAATTTCCGGTGTCGACCCTCCTCAATGATCCGCAACTTGCCATCCTTGACCTCGACCTTCAGACCACTGCCAGTGAAGGTGCCAACGAACACGACCAGACGTGCGTTCTGGCTAATATTGATAAAGCCGCCAGCGCCAATCAATCGGCCACCAAAGCGACTGACGTTGACGTTGCCAGCCGCGTCGCACTCGGCCATTCCGAGACAGGCCATGTCGAGACCACCGCCGTCGTAAAAATCGAACTGCTGATTCTCGTCTAACACCGCGTCCATGTTGACCCCGGTGCCGAAGTCGGCCCCGCTTGAGGGCGTCCCACCAATCAGCCCGGATTCGACGGTCAAGGTCAGCAGATGGGAAATGCGCTCCTCGTTGGCGACTCCCGCCACGCCTTCTGGCATCCCCACCCCCAAGTTGATCACGCCGTTTGGCGGCAATTCAAAGGCAGCACGACGGGCAATGATCTTGCGTTCGGTCAGCGGCGTCGACACCAGGCTTGGGTTGGGAACACGAAACTCGCCGGCAAACGCCGCGTTGTAGGGGGTTGTCAGGGTCTGCTTGTGCTGGCCCGGTTCTGCCACCACGACGCAATCCACGAGGATCCCCGGAACCTTGACCTGCCGCGGCGGCAAGCCGCTACGCTCGGCAATCCGCTCGACCTGCGCGATCACGATGCCGTTGCTGTTCTTGGCCGCCATTGCCATGGCGAGATTATTCAGGGTCAGCGCTTCCCGTTCCATGGTGATATTGCCGAAGGTATCGGCCGTGGTGCCGCGGATGAAAGCGACATTGACCCTACCAACTTTATAAAACAGCCACTCCTCGCCATCGGCTTCAACAAGACTGACGATATCCTTGGTGGTAGCAGCATTGATTCTGCCGCCACCATAGCGTGGATCGACGAAGGTATGTAAACCAGTCTTAGAGAAAGAGCCAGGTTTCCCAGCCGCCAAGCCGCGGAACAACTGACAAATGATACCCTGGGGTAGGTTGTAGGCCTGAATACGATTGTCCAGTGCCAGTTGCCCCACCTTTGGCATTCGAGCCCAGTGGCCCGCCACTACTCGGTGCAGCAAGCCTTCGTGTCCCAGATGGTTAAGCCCCAGAGATTCCCCGTCGCCTTGGCCGGCCGCGGCGTACAAGGTCAAGTGTCTTGGGCTACCGGAACTGAGAAATCGCTGCTCAAGCGCCGAGAGTAGGACCTCGGCGAAACCGGTCTGGACGAACCCGGTGCTGGCCAGGGTATCGTTGTCCCGGATCAGTGCAATCGCTTCGTCGGCGGTCGTAATCTTGCTACGCATTCTGCTTGGCTTCCGATCAGTTCTAGACGCTATCCGCTTCCGATTTGTGCAGATATTTTCTGAATCAATGTGTTACGGGCGGCCAGATGGTGGATGCGCTGCGCCCGATCTCTGAACAAGGTCCACCCTACGGGCCATACTTTCATGGTCTCCAGGCGATCGAGCCGGCCATTCTGGCCTTGGCGTAGTCAGGCAAACCATACTCGTCAAAAAAGGGGGGGTTCATCAACAACGGGGCTTGTGGAGCCTGAGCGGTTGCACGCCGTGGCCTGATGAATCCCGCGTTACAGGATCACGCAATCAGGGGATCACGCGAACACCTAGCGTTGAAAGCCGCGGTCAATGGGAAAATGCCCGAAGGTTAAGGCGTGGGAAAGGCTTGCAGCCGCGACTTTCGCCGCGCAATCTGAGTCGCGGCTTTAAGCCGCTCCCACAAAGCGTCTTCATCGCCCGATCATTGAATGGCATTGGTCTACGGGGAGGGTTTGGCTGCTGAAGGCCTGCGCAGCGACAACTTGCTGTCGCGAACACCGCCGAGGTTGTCTAAAGTTGGATCACGGCTCCACTGGCGAACCAATCGCTCCGCACGCCCTTACGGACGTACGGCGGATTGGCGAAACCCTGTGACCTCGAACGCGCCAGTTACCTCAGAGCCGGACGTTCACTGGCACCGCGTGGAAGTCCAGCTTCATTTCCTCGGCGCTCATGCCGCAGGCGAGCCCGACCAGCTCGGGCAGGTAGAGGACTGGCAGTTGAAAGTCCTTGCCAACAGCGGCGAGGGCCTTCGGCTGTACGCCATCCAGATTCTTGAAACACAGGGGGCAAGAGGTGACCATGAGGTCGAGCTCTTGCTTTTGTGCGCCTTGCAGCACGTTTCCGGTCATGGTCTTGGACAGATCTGCATTGGGCCAGGTGACGTGATAACCGCAGCAGTCATTGCGGGTATCGTAATCGACGATATCGGCCCCAAGGACCCGCAGCACGTCTTCCAGTGAGGTTGGGTTGTCCGCTGACTCATAGCCCTGAACGTCCGCCGGATTGCGCGTGTGGCAGCCGTAGAAGGACCCGACGCGTAATCCGTGCAGTGGATGGGTCACGCGATCGGCTAGCCGTTGTAGCCCTACATCCTGAGCCAGGATGTAGAGCGTATGGGTGAGCTTGACGTCGCCCTTGTATTCCATCCCGTCTACGGTCAACACCTCGTTGACCTGATCGAACAGGCGCGCGTCTTCGGCCAGGCGCTTGTGCACATTGGAGATGACGTTGAAACAGGTGGAACAAGGGGTAAAGAAGGGCAGCCCCATCCGCTCGGCGGTCGCCATGTTGCGCGCGTTGATCGCAAGCGAGGCGAGTTCGGAACGCTCTTCGATCACACCGGCACCGCAGCAGACGGCGTCCGGGATCAGATGCAGTTCCACGTCGACCTTGGCGAAGACATCCTTCAGGATGTCGAAAAACCGGGCGTCGGCACCCTGAAAGCAACAACCGGAATAGAAGGCGTAATGCAGTCGGCCATCATCGGTCGGGATCTCCACCGGGCCATCGACCCCGCGCACTGGGCTGAGGTCGCCGATCAGGTTGCGCGCATCGGCGATGGAATTGGTACTGGTCATGTCTTGTCCTCCCGCAGTCATTTCTTGCGCTCCTCGGATTGAGTTTCTTCAATTTCACGGACCTTCTCGAACACCTTCGCGGCGCCGTCTTTGCCGTCCAGTGTGCAGACCTGTCGCGTCGGTTCAATGCCGTGTTTAGATAGGCCCGCCTCCGCGGCCTCGATCGCGTCCCAGCCGCGCGTGCCGAAGACCACAACCGGCAGCATTGGCTTGTTGACCTGGCCAAAGTGCTCGATGTCGGCAACATAGGCCTTGGCCCGACGCGAGCCCGGGGTATCCAGAAGCCCGTCGTCCATGGTGAGCCTGCGGGCCCGTCGAATGGAATCGGCAGGGCGCGTATCCTTGGGGCAGACGCGGATGCATTTGCGGCATTGTACACAGGACCAGAGCCCCTGGTCGACGGCGGCTTGGTCGCGCGTGCCGCGGAAGTTGTCGCGCACGTCCACCGAGAACCGATAGGCCTTGGCGACGGTCAGCGGGCCAGCGTAGTTGGGGTCTGCCGAGACCGCCGAGCAGGCCGAGTAGCAGGCGCCGCAGAGGATGCAGTCGGTCATGTAGTCGAACTCATTGAGCTCTTCTTGGCTCATCAGAGACTCCTTCTCCAGCGCGGCGGGCACCCGCTCCGGGTTCTCGACCAGATAGGGATGCATCTTGGTCAGCTTCTCCAGGATGGGATCGATGTCAACCACGAGGTCGCGCAGCACCGGCAGATTGGCCATCGGCGTTATGGTCACCGAGCCTGATCGAAAGTCCTTGAGGATCGGCAGCAACTGGGTCGAGCAGGCCAACACCGAACGGCCGTTGACGCGTACCGTGCAAGAGCCGCAGATCGCGGAACGGCAGAAGGCGCGGAAGGTCAGTCCGCTGTCCTGATCGTCCTTGATTCTCCGCAACGCGTCGAGCACCGTCATACCGGTGTCGACATCAAGCTGGAAGTTGTCATAGTAGGCCGAGCGGTCCTTGCCCGGGGTGAAGCGCTGGATACGAATGTTGGCCAGCATGCTTTCGCGAACGGGGTTGATCTTTGATGGTGCCATGGGTTACCTCCGGTGGCTCCTCCGACTGGGGGGTACTGCTTGGTGGTTTCTTATACCGCACCGCCAAGTGACGCAGATGCGGTTTGATTAGTCATCCTGGACGAGCATCAGGCGGCAAATCCCTCTGCCGCAGCCGGACAAGGCGTGGCGATGCGCGATTGAGTCGCGAGCGTTTTCGGGGCTCAGGCCTCGGGACCTAGGGGCCTCTGGGCTCAGGGGTCTCGGGGCTCAAGTTTTTCGCGGGCCTACCGACTCTAGGCCCGCACCTGACCTGTCTTGATCCGCGCCCGCGGTCAATACACCCGCGCCTCCGGTTTGAAGCCGGTAATGGTCACTGGCTCATAATTGATCCGCGGGCGAGTGTCGGCACCGCAGGTCGCGACCGTGTGCTTCAGCCAATCAGTATCGTCGCGCTCGGGGTAGTCCTCGCGTGAGTGCGCGCCGCGCGACTCGTTGCGCTCCAGCGCGCCGCGCGCGACCAATTCGGCCAGCGTGAGCATGTTTCGCAGCTCAAGAGCGGCGACCATCTCGGTGTTGAAGACCGCATTCTGGTCGCTCACCATCAAACGCTTAAAGCGATGTTGGAGCTCCTCCAGTTCGTTAACGGCTTGCTCTAGGTGAGTCTTGTCACGATAGATGCCGGCCTTATCCGCCATGACGCGCCCTAGGTCGCGGCGAATCTGGGCGACGTTCTCCTTGCCGTCGCCCTCCATCAATTCTTTGATACAGGTCTCGGCCTCGGTCAAGGCTGTGCGGGGCATCTCGGCATGCTTGACACCGCGGGCGTATTCCATCGCATGCTGGCCGGCACGACGACCAAACACGAGGATGTCTAACAGCGAGTTGCCGCCTAGGCGGTTGGCGCCATGCACCGAGACACAGCCGCTCTCGCCGGCCGCGTAGACGCCTTCGATCGGCGTCAGGCCGTTGATGTCGGTGTGCACGCCGCCCATCGAGTAGTGCGCGGTCGGCTTGATCGGTATCGGCTCTTCCAGCGGGTCCACGCCCTCGAAGTCGAGACAGAGCTGACGGATCTGCGGCAAGCGCTCCATGATGCGTTCCTTGCCCAGATGGGTAATATCCAAAAAGACCTCATCATCCGGACCGCCGCGGCCCTCGCGTACCTCGGTCTCAATGGCGCGGGAGACCAGGTCGCGCGGCCCCAGCTCCATCTTGTCCGGCGCATAGCGCGCCATGAAGCGCTCGCCCTCGCCGTTGAGCAGGTAGCCTCCCTCGCCGCGCGCGCCCTCGGTGACGAGAATGCCGCTGCGGCGCAATCCGGTGGGGTGGAACTGCATGAACTCCATGTCCTTCAGCGGCAGCCCGGCGCGATAGGCGATCGCCGAGCCGTCGCCGGTATTGCCGTAGGCGTTGGAGGTACGCGTCCAGTACATGCGCCCATGACCACCGGTGGCCAGAATCACCGCCTTGGCTTGGATGGTGTAGATCCGCCCGGTCCGGATACTAAAAGTGTTTACACCAAGGCAGCGCTGGCCGTCATGGATCAGGTTCAGCGCGAACCATTCGTTGAAGTAATCGACGCCGCGGCGCAGACCCTGTTCATAGAGGGTGTGCAGCATGATGTGGCCGACCTTATCCGCCGCATAACAGGCGCGGGGCTTGGATGCGCCGCCGAACGGACGTTGGGCGATTTCACCCTCGTCGGTCCGATAGAAGGGCGCACCCCAGTGTTCCAATTCACGGACTACGGTCGGGGCCTCACGGCACATTAACTCGGCGGCGTCTTGATCGGCCAGGTAGTCCGATCCCTTGACCGTATCGAACCAGTGGTCCTCCCAGGAATCACTTGGGTCATAGTTGGCAAGGGCGGCATTGACGCCGCCTTGGGCCGCGCCGGTGTGGGAGCGCGTGGGGTAGACCTTCGTCAGCACCGCCACCTGAAGGTCTTGGTCCAGCCGCGATTCCAGCGCGGCATAGAGGCCCGCTCCGCCGGAGCCAACAATTAAGATGTCATAGGTCAACATGTTCGGACTGGTCCTCCTCTCGGCGGTCGATGGATTCAGGCTAGCGGCGCGGTTTGGCCGGAGCAACGGTAATCCGATCGAGCAGCCGGGTAGATAGTTACCCCTGCGTTGTTAGTTTTTTTTCGTCCAACGCGAGGGACGGTGGCATCTGCTGCCGGTACAGCAGGCATTTCGGCGTCGCATTGGCCTTTAGCTCGACCGCAATTTAGCTGAATAGGGGTCGGGCGCGGGTACCTCAAGGACGCGCCTTATACTTGCCTATTGGACCTAGATAAGCAATAGTAAAATGCTGATCTAGCGCAAAGATTGGGCTCGGGAATTGGCGTTGTCCCAAAGACGCCTTTAGGGATGAAAGCCATGACTTGGCATCGTTTGAAAACTCATCTTCCACGAATGAATGGCCAGCGACCATGCCTGTGTGCTCAACAACCATGCATGAGCCGCGGGAATACCTTGGTCGATGCATTGAGCTGCACTATAGACTGAGGCAGCCTAGTCTTTCTGGCCATTAGTTTGGACGCTTGATCCACATCAGTTTGCCAATGATCGATCCTGCTTACGGATGCCCTTGTTCTGGGCTGCACTTGGGCGTTACCAAACACGCCTATTCATAAATAATTGATTGGCAATTTTAGAGAATTCTTATGTGTTTATATTCCCAATGACTCTACTATTAGCGTGCAAACCCAGATCACCCGCGCATCAATTGATGCTAGATTGCATTCGGAGCAATGGCCTCGTGCGCATATCTGAGGGCGATGCAGGTCTGCCGGCAGCGCGTCGACGTTCCTTCTAAGCCCAACCGGTTGGACAGCGGAAAGTTGTCGATGCCCCCATTTTGACGGGCAGTCTCTTGCCCTAGACCTGTCTGCTAGTGGTCAGGCGCCTGGCGCGATTTACCGGTGTGATTTGTCGTTCCCGCACGGTGAAATCGATTCTGGGTTGACTATATCGAGAAGGATATGGAAAGTCGGTAGCGCACCCTCCAGGTGGGCACCTTGGTCGCATAGCCCATGTCAAGTGCCGATGTTTTTCTTTGTGTTCTTCTTCGTGCGCTTCGTGTTCTTTGTGGGGAACCGCTGGTTTTAGGTTCATCCAAGCAGCCAGCCCGCAATGCCCAACACCGCGGCATAGCGCGCGCCTTTGCCGATTGCGGTTAGCGCAAAAAAAAGGGCGAAGTTGACCCGCATCAGCCCGGCAATAAAGGTCAGCGCGTCGCCGCCCACGGGCAGCCAGGCCAGCAGCAGGGACCAGACGCCCCAGCGCTGGTACCAGCCTTGTGCCGGGCCGAGTTGTTCGGGTTTGAAGGGAAACCATCGCCGATTCTGATAGCGCAGCAGCCAGCGCCCGATGGCCCAGTTGACGGCGGCGCCTAGGCTGTTACCGGCGGTGGCCCAGCACCAAAGGGCGACGGGGTCGTAGCCCGCACCCTGCAGCCCGGCCAGCGCAACCTCTGAATAGAAGGGCAGCAACGTCGCTGCGATGAAGGCGGCGGCAAATAGCCCCAGATAGGCGCCCACGCGATTAGACCCCCTTCGGCAACTGCGCTACCTGGTCAGGATTTAAAAACAACATGATCGCCGACCTCGATGCGCAGCTACTTGCCGCAGGGGATCTTGGTGGCAAGGCCGGTGAGTTTGCGGCAGAGCGGCTCAGAGGCATGACGGCGCGCGGATTGCCGCGGCGGTGCTGCGGTGGATCTAGGCGCACCACCACCATTTGCTCATCGCTGCGCACCCAGCCGTGGCAGTTCAGGATGGCGTAGAGCAGATCCACCCAATCCCTGTCTTTGACCTTGTCAAAGCTAGAAATATGTATCAGTCTCTTGAATGCATCGAAAATTCCGATTCCGAGAGGCCTGCCCCTATCTGTCCAGGTTGTTTTTGCCTCGCCATTTGAGAGATCTCTGGGGTTTTTGAGTTTGCTGAGTCTTGCGGCTCGCGACGCGCCGCCGTCGCCAAAGCCCGGAACAGCCTCCGCTGACCACGCCGGTACAGCAGGAACTCCGGATGCCATTGCACGCCCATCAGAAAGGGCCGCGCAGGGTCCTCAATGGCCTGCACGATGCCATCCAGATCGCGCCCTGCGACCTTAAGGCTATCGCCAACGCGGTCGATGCCCTGATTGTGCAGGCTGTTGATCTGGGCCTCGGTTGTTGTAAGCAATTGATGTAGTAGCGTACCGGACTCGACGCACAGGGTCTTGAGCGGCAAGATGGTCCAGCGATTGGACGTGCGTTTGCGCCGAGAGCGCAGCTCTTGGAAAAGGTTGCCGCCCAGGCGAACATTCAACAACTGCGCGCCACGACAAATGCCGAGCAACGGTAGGCCCCTTGCGAGGGCCTGATCGATCATCGCTGTCTCCAGGGCATCGCGCTCGGCGTCGTATTTGGGCATGACCTCGGGCGCGGCGGCGTACAGCACCGGGTCGACATCGTGCCCACCGGTGACGACGACGCCGTCAATGACCAGCCCCGGTTTCGGTTTGCGCGGCGTCATCATGACCGGCCGCGCTCCGGCCAGTCGTAGCGCCAGCGCGACCAGCCAGCGCGGCGCCAAGCCGCCTCGGCTAGGACCAGTGACCGCGATCAGCGGGCGGGGTTGGCGTCGAGCCATTGTTGCGTGCGATCGGCCCAATCGTTGGTTAGGCATTCGAGGGGGTTGTCGAGAAACTCCGCGTAAGCGCCGCAGAGCCGCGCAAGACGCTCGGGGTCGCTGGCCAGGCGTTCCACCGCTAGCCAATCGTCCCAGACGTCGTTAACGCCCCAGTCGGGACGGTCGATTTCACTGTTGGGCAGCCGATAATGCAGCGTCGGTCGGGCCTTGATGCGCTCGTCGTCCACGCGCTTGCGCACCCTCGGCTCGTCCAGATACGCGAACAATGGCAGCATGTCGAGCGAACGATTGCGGGTGGGGTTGACGTCGAGATAATCATCAATGAGGCGATCGAGATCTGGTGAGTAGCCTGCGTCGATAACTATGCGGGAATAGGCCTTGGAGAAGGGGTGGGCGAAGAAGGTCAGGCGCCGCGTCAGATCAACCTGTGAGCGCATGCGAAGCCAGTCTTCCAGGCAGAGATACGCTTGCAGGTAGGTGCGGACGCTGTCGACTTTGGTATTCGGCAGCTCCGGGTTGAGCTGCATGCCGAAGGCAAATATGGGGTCGTCACCGGTACCGCGGGCGCCAGCGTCGCGCAGCGCGGCGATCAAGCGGTTCACATCGCCGAGCCGATCCATGCCTATCGGCGGCCCCACGACCTCGACCGGTACGATTCGCTCGGAGATGGCAAGCAGGACGTCCTCGGCCATTTCTTGCACTAAGCCGCCAAGATTGTCGTCGTACTGAAGACGACCGAGGGCCTTCAGGTAGGCAAAATCCAACTCGACTTGCCAGGGGCCGGCTGGATCGCCTCGAACCTCAATCTCGTAGCGACCCGGCTGCTCCAGCGGGCCACCGAGCAGANCGCCCAGAACGGCGGCTGTCTCCTCAATTGATAGGCCGCTGAACTCGATCTCAACGCCGACGCGCCGGATATTGCCTTGTGCCGTGTGCGCGATCGGGGGCAAGGCTAGTCGCGCTAAGTCCTTAGGCTGCATATACTCACTCATTGCCACTTTTCCCAAGCAATGTTTGGTCGTTCGACCGCGCATTCAACCTTGCCTACATCAGCAACAGGGTCGCGAGCCCGAGAAAGGCGACGAACCCCACCACGTCCGTGACGGTGGTCAGAATGACGCCGCCGGCAAGTGCGGGGTCGATGCCCAAGCGCCGCAGCAGCAGGGGCAATAGGGCACCGGAGAAGGTGGCCGCGAGCAGGTTGACGGTAATGGCGACGCCAATGATCAGCGCAATGTCGATGCTGCCGAACCAGGCGTAGGCGACAAGCGCCACGACCACCGCCCAGATAGCACTGTTGATTAGAGATACGGCCATCTCTTTGGCCAACAGCCAGCGCATGTTCTTGGCCGACAATTGCCCGAGGGCAATGCCGCGGATGGCCAGCGTTAAGGTTTGCGTGCCAGCGATGCCACCCATGCTCGCGACCACCGGCATCAGCACCGCCAGCGCGACCACCTGCTGGATAGTGGCCTCAAACTGGCCGATGACCCAGGAGGCAAGGAAGGCCGTGAGCAGGTTCACGCCGAGCCAGAGCGCGCGCCGCCGGGCACTAAGCAGTACCGGCGCGAACATGTCGTCGGTCTCGCTCAGACCTGCCTGACCCATCAATTGGTGCTCGGCCTCCTCGCGGATCACGTCCATGACGTCGTCGACGGTAATGCGCCCGAGCACGCGGCCATCCTCGTCGACGACCGGTGCCGACACCAGGTCGAGCTGCTCGAAGCGGTTGGCGACGTCGCTCGCGCGTAGCGTGGCCGCGATGGGCTGAACGTCAAGGCTCATGACCTCGGCGACGGAGTCGTCAAGGTCGTTAGTGAGCAGGTCGGTAAGGTACAGGACGCCGAGGTAGCGGCCCTGGCGATTGACCACGATGAGTTTGTCGGTGATGTTTGGCAGCCCGTCCTTGAAGCGGCGCAGGTAGCGCATGACCACGTCCAGCGTCACCTCGGGGCGCACCGTCACCACGTCGGTGTTCATCAGCCCGCCTGCGCTGTCCTGGGGGTAGCCCAGGGCGGTCTCCAGACGCTCGCGACGCTGCACGTCCAGCGAGCTCAGCACCTCGCCGGTGATGGTCGCTGGCAGGTCACGCATCAGGTCGGCGAGGTCGTCGGTGTCCAGACCCTCGACAGCCGCGAGGATGCGGCTTGAACTCATGCCCCGCAGCAGTTCGTCGCGCAGGTCATCGTTGAGATACAACAGCACCTCTCCCTCAATGCTGTCGGCTACCATGCCCCAAACAAGCTCTCGCTGCCGCGGTGGCAAAGACTGCAGCAGATGCGCCACCTCGGCCGGGTGCAAGGCGTTAAGCATGCGCGTCGCCTTGATGATCGAACCGGTGTCGAGCACGGCTTGCAGGGCGTCGATACGAGCAGTCTCGGCGGCTGGCGCGATGTCTGTGGTCATCAAAACGGGGTCCGATATGACGAATGTCTTTGGGTCGATGGGGTAGGGTTAAGCGGACTAGGTTGACCCTGGTTGGCCGACCAGTATAGCAGTCTGCAAGGCGGTACCTACAGCGGTCGCAAGAGCCTCAGCGCGGGTCCGGCGCTTGCTCAAGCGCTAAAAATAGTGGCAGATGAGTCAGGGTTCATCGCGACTGCCTGCTGTCAGCGTCGTTGACAAGGGCCGAGCGCTAACGGCCAAAGATGAGCAATCGCCCTTTGCCGTGGCCCGCGGCGCTATGTCCGACGCTGGCGCGGTCGAAACCTTCAGAGAACTAGGAGAGGCTCAGGGGCATGGCGCGGCGCCACCCCGCAGGCTGAAGCGATCGTTTTCTCGTCGCAAGACTCTTCTTGTGCTTGGGGTGAAGCGGGTGATGGCCCCGGCGGCACGCCGATAGAGCCGCTGCCAGCCGTCGACCAGTGTCTCCCATGCCTCGTTGAGGCCTTCTCGCAATTGATCAACTGTCGACATGATTTGTCTCCTGTCCGAGTTTGGGAACGCTTGCCTCGCTTGACACGCCGGTCATCTTCAGTTGATTGCATGCCTCGGCGAGCAGCGGCGTGACGGCCTTGATGGCGTCGGGGTAGGTGGCCATCCGAATGTGTTGATGTCTTCCATGGATAGGCGAGCGCCGTGCCATCTGGGAGTCGCAATTTAACTCAGAGATGTAGAGCAGGGTTTCGCTTCAAGTGCGGGGACGTCGCGGCCAGCATGGCCGCTCTCGATAAGGTGGGGCCGGCCAGTTTGGCCAGTCTGGGTGACGCGATCAGAAGATGGCGAGGCGGTTTTCTCGAAGACTGTTTCGTCAGGAACTTCTAAGAATCGCCTACCTCGACACCGACAATGCGTGCCACATCGCGGCAGCGTCCGAGTGATGGCGGGCAGGTCCAAAATCGATCGACCGCCGCCACTGCGTCAGCGAACCGAGATGTCCGCAATGCGGCGGTAAGCAGACGATAAGGTCAACCGTTACCGTCACTTGTTATAGGGACTGCAAAAGGCTGCCAAGGCAGCCGGGGGCTGGGCCACCTGATCCCGAGCACGCAGGATCGGCAGCACCCGTCCATCCAGACCCTCAGGCACCCGCCCGTTGAGCAGACGCATTGCCGTGGGCGCCAGGTCCAGCAGGTTGGCGTCGAGATCACGGACGCCGGTGTCGATATCCGGACCGACGGCGTAGTAGAAACCCCGCAGCCGGTGATTGCCGGTGCGTTCCGGGTGGCGCCGATGGGCACTGATCGGCCCCTGCGCGGAATGGACCAGCGTGGGTGCGCGAGGGCGCTCGGTCCAGACGACACAGAGGTCCGGCAGGGCGTCGGAGTAGGCCCGGCGCCCAAAGCAGGCGCGGGTTCGGACCAGGTGATCCACCAGCGGCGCGCCGGTCGCCGCGTCGGTCAACTGCATCAGCTCCGTTTCGATCCGGTCGCACAGAGCCTCGTACTGGTCCGGCGCCACCTGGCCCCGCGGCTCGCGTCCGGCCAGGTTGATGCGGATGAAACCCTGGTGGTCGGAAGGCAACGTGAAGGCGCGGCTGGCCTGCAGGTCGATTCGGCTCAGCCCCTTGAGCCCCATGAGCCGGCGTTGCAGCCCGGCCGGCAGCAGATACTCATTGGCGAGCCGGCGCAGGTCATAGGGCAGGCGGCTGCCAAGCAGCGCCAGCCGCGCCTTGGCTCCGACCGGTCCCTGGTCCACGACCGCGGGCACCAAAAGGCCGAGGCGCTCGAGCAAGGTCTCGATGACGCCGGCCGGGACGTGGTCCGCCAGCATGCCGTGGCCGGAGAAGATGATCAGATTGGCCCGATGCGCATAGTCGGCGACGAGCCGGGAGAGCATGCGGTCCAGGCCGCGATAGACGGCGCCGAGCGCTCCGTCGGCCTCAGGCCGGGGCGGCTCGGCGTCACCGCCGCGATCCCGCGGCCAGAGATAGTGTCCGGCCGCATGGGCCTCGCCGAAGACGCTGAGCAGCATCCGCGGCCGATGGCGCTCAAGCAGTTGCCGGTTGAGGGCGTCTTTGGACTGCACGCCGCGCAGCAGCCGGCGCCGCAGACGCGCGCGTCCGAGCGGCGTCAACGGGGCCTTCACGGGCTGCAGCAAAGGGTGTCGGCCAAACCGGTGCAGCAACTCGGCGGCGAAGGCCGGCGGCTCGGTCGCGAAGCGGCTGAAGTGATCCAACGCCCCCCATTCGACGACCTGGACATCGCCAGACCTGGCCGCGAGTTGCTGTTTCGGCACATCGACGACGGCCACCGGTCCGACGGCGGACCCGGGTCGGTTCCAAAACGGCGGTACCCTCAGGTCGGCGGCCTGCATACGCCGTAAACCGGCATAATCCGGCGTCAGTTGGGACATAAAATAGAGCCCGTGGCCGCTAGGGTCGAGGCCGGTCGTAAAGGATGGCCAGATGGAGCCCTGCATGACGCCGGTCGGGGAACTCAGCGCGCCTTGAGCGGCCTGCCGATCGAGTCGCGCAAAGCCGGGTAAGGCGCCTTCGCGCGCCCAGCGACCGACCAATTCGCTGTCGAGGGCGTCGAGGCCGATCATCAGGAGCGGGTATCGGGATTGGTTGGCCATTCTGGTTAGCTTAATGCAAAGGCTTTATTAAGGGGGGTGGCAGCCTGTCGCGCGAATCAGCAGCCTGTCGCGCGAATCAGCTTAGTGAGATTCGATGCTGCGCAGGTGCTCGGCGAGCCGCAGCGCCAGCGCAACGATGGTCAGGGTCGGATTCGCATAGCCTCCGGTGGGGAAGACGGAGCTGCCCGCGATATAGAGATTGGCGATGTTGTGGACGCGGCAGTCCGCGTTGACGACGCCGTGTCGAGCAGTGTCACTCATCCGCGTGGTGCCCATGTGATGGCTGGCGTCGCCGAAGGGCCCGGCCGGGTGGTCCGGTGCCAGCGCGCCGAGCCCCTGTCGACGGCAAGCCTGGTTAAGGGCTCGCAACAGGTGCTCGGCGGCGCGAGCCTCGGCCGCGCCGACGCGCCAATCCAGCAGCAGCCGCGGCATACCCAGGCGGTCGCGGCTTTGGCCCAGCCGGACACGGTTGTGGGCCGCCGGCGGCTGCTCGCAGTGCACCACGGCCATGAGCTGGCGCCTGGCCCTGCGCTTGATTCGGTGCAGCAGATGATAAATCCGGTGCGGGATGACCTCGCGCAGCGTAAGTTGATAGATGTAGCGCGTCGCCTCGGCCCAAGACACACCGGCGTCCGACTGGTGGCCATAGCGTCGACGCAGCATCCAACGGACCACCTCCTGGGCGGAGCCATAGACGCGCCCGGACATCGGCGTGTAGACCGGCTCCAACTCCAGCAGGGCGTTGACGAGGCCGGCCGCGCGCTGGCGCTCGGGGGCGAGCGCAAGACCGGTCTTCAAACGGCCCGCGGCCAGCGGCAGGCCCAACAGCCGGCCCATATCGACACCCGGCGACAGGTCGAGCCGGCCGAGTACGGCCCGGGGATGATCCATGAAGCAGCGGCCGACCTGATCCTCGGCATTGCCGACCCCGGCCGCACACCGACTGTTGGAGGCGAGCAGCAACCGCGCATTCTCCAAGCCGCCACAAGCGAGCACGAAGCGCCCGGCCTTCAGCTCCAAGGTCCGACCGGCGGCGGTAACTGCACGGATGGCGACGACCCGATCGGCCCCGGCATTGAGCCTGATGTCGACGGCGGTCAGGTGGGTCAGCAGCGTCAGTTGCGGCGCGTGCCGCAGCAGGTCCCGATTGGCCTGACCGAAGCGCAGCGGAGCACGTGCCCACAAGGCGGTGTCGCCGACCAATGCCGAGTCGGCGAGGAGTCGCGCCTCTGCGCCGGACGGTCGACACAGGTCGCTGGCGTCGGTCACGCGAGGCAGCGGCGGCAGGCGTAGAATCCGCGCGGCTGCCGGATAGTAACGATCGAACTCGTCGGCGCCGATCGGCCAGCCGCGCAAACCGAGCCAATCCCGCGCGCCGAGATCGAGCGGCCCGAGGCGCATGCAACGTCCGGGCCAGACGTTCGAGGTACCGCCCACCAGGCGTAGCCGCGTCATAAAGGCCCCGGTCTCAGCCTGGCCGGTCTGCTCGATCTGGTTCAATGCCTGCGTCCGCGGGTCAGGTTCAAGGCCGCCGCTCTCGACCACGAGTATCCGCATCCGGGTGTCCGCCAGTGCCGCGGCCAAGGTTAATCCCGCGGGACCGGAGCCGATGATGCAAAGGTCCGCGGCGATGCTGTCGTGCGGACGACCGGTTTGGGTATCGACGATGGGCATGCTCTGTAATTCCTCAGCTTCTCGTGATGGCGCGATGATGACAGCCAACCCCAGGCGCGGCGATGCCGCCGCACTCCGCAACACAGGCTGGATGGTCTTCAACCAAGTGCTCGGCATGGGGCTGCGCCTGGGCTACGTCCTGCTGGCCGCAAGACTGCTCGCCGCGGAGACCTACGGCCTGCTGGCCTATGCTCAGAGCTGGTACATCGTCGTCATGCCGATGGCGCTGCTTGGTATCTCGATACAGCTCGGGCGCGCCCTCGGTGCGGACCCGGCCCGCGGACTTGCCTTTGCGGCGCAGACGCGCGCCTGGCGCCTCGCCGTCGCGCTGCTGGCGTCGGGCGCGGTCGTCGTGCTCGCGACCTGCATCGAGCCAGAGCGCGAGCAGGCCATGGTGATCTGCGTGTTCGCGCTGGCCCTGGTGCCACGGGTGCTGAGCCTTGGCTCCGAGGCCGTCTTGACCGGACTGGAGCGGGGCGATCAGACCTTGGCCAACCATCTGACCTGGCGCGCGGCGGAGCTGGCATCGGCAGTGGTGGCGCTGTTGGCCGGCGGCGGCATCCTCGCCCTCGCCTGGCTGCATCTGGCGTCCTGGACGGCCCAGTCACTGACCGGATATCGCCGCGAACGCCGTCTGGCTCGGGACTGGCCCGACCCGCGACCTGCCGACGGTGCCGCGGCGGCCCTGTTCCGCGACGGCCTGCAGATCGCGCTGGCCGCGACGGTCAACGGTCTGCTGATCGGCGGGCTGCTGATCCTGTTTCGGCTCATGACCGGGAGCAGCGACCAACTCGGCGCTGTCGCCTTGTGCCTGCAGATGGTCGGTATGCTGATCGGGCTCGCGGTGGCCGTCGGCAATGCGCTGCTGCCGTATCTGGCGCGACGCGACCGGCAAGCAGACGACCCACTGCCGCGGCGCTTGCTGTGCGCGGGGTTGGCGTTGGCGGCCTTCGGCGCCGCGGCCGGCCTGCCGATGAGCGGCCCTTGGCTGCCGGCGTTGCTCGGAGTCGGATTCACGCCGCTGGTCCGTTGGCTGCCCTTGTTGCCGCTGTTCGCCGGCCTGATCCTGACCGAGACATTGCTGGCTCGACTGTTGGTGGTGCAGGCTGGAACGGCACGGCTGCTGCCGATCGCCGTTGTTGCGATCGGCAGCGCGTTCTTGGCGGCACCGGTGCTGATTCTCACCCTCGGCGGCGTCGGCGTGCTGATGGCGGCGCTGCTTGGATACGCACTGCAGGCCATGCTCATGGCTCTGGCGGTGATCGACGCGCTCGGGCTGCCACGGCGTGGATTGTGGGCACCCTGGCTGGGCTTCGCCTTGACCGTCGTCATCGTATTGATGGCCGGTGCGGCGCCGCTGCACGCGGCCTTGACGCTGTTGCTCATCGGCTCGGCCGCGGCCATCGGGGCAAGCGGGCGCTTCAGAAGTTGTAACGCACAGATCAAGCATCGTAAGTCCAAGGCGTGAGCGCGATCAGGCATCCAGGTCAGCCGACTGACATTAACACAGACAAGTCTCAGGTCGCGGCGCCGAGACGGCGGGCGCCAGTCCCGGCTTCAAGCAGCGCATCCCGCCGGCGGTCAAGAGCGAGGTGGACGCCCAGATGCAGCAGATGCTGCTCAACTCGCGCTCGAAGTCGGACTATGTCAAAAAAGGCGGGGGTAACAACGCAGCCGCCGGCCGATGAAGTCCACCAGTTCAACGGCCGCGGGCGGGCCGAGGCTGGGCGCCCGGCTGAGCAGCGGCAGCAATGCCGCCGGGTGCCGCGGCGCCCCGGAGCGCAGCAGTCCCATGACCAGCCAGCGCGCACAGAGGCGGCGTACCAGAAAACGTTCGGCCGAACCCAGGCCCTGGTCCTCGGCGAAGGCATCGCCGATGGCGGCGAGCCCGGCGCCGGCCTGCCCCACGGCGACCGGCGTCGGGCATTGGTGCAAATAGAATAGATCGTAAAAGCAGGTCACCGCGTCGCGATCAGGTGCCAGCGCGGGCAGCCGCTCCATGCAGTGGTTGAGGGCGATCGCGCGCATATTGCGATGCTGCTCAATGCCGCGGCGGCTGGACATGGCGTCGGCATGCTCGCGATAGCGCACCAGTACCCGCGGCACGATGGCGATGCGGCCGAAGGCCCGGAGCCGGACCCAAAGATCGTAGTCCTCGGCGCTCGCATACTGCTCGTCATAGCCGATGCCGTGGCTGCGGATCGGACCCATACGAAACATGGCCGTTGAATGCACCAGCGGGGTGCGTACCAGCGCGATCAGATCCAGCTCCCATTCCTGCCAGCCCCGGCTGTCGATGACCCGATCGCGGCCTTGCGCGTCGATGCGGACGCAGTCGCTGCCGACCAGAACGTAATCAGGGTGACCGTCAAAGAATGCGACCTGCGCCTGCAAGCGCTCGGGTAGGGCGATGTCGTCGGCGTCTTGGCGGGCCAGCAGTTCGCCGCGGGCGGCGGCGAGACCGGTATTGAGTGCTGGGGTGACGCCTCGGTTCTCGGTATGGTGGAGCAGACGAATGCGTCGGTCGCGGCTCGCCCAGACGTCGAGCGCTTGGGTCGTGGGGCTGTCCGAGCCGTCGTTGACGATCAACAACTCGAAGTCGACAAAGGTCTGTCCAAGGATGCTCGCGATGGCTGTGTTCAGATAGGCCCCCGCGTTGTAGACGGGCATCAGCACCGTGACTCGAGGCGCAGCGCGGCCGGTTGGTGCCTTCATCGGGCTTGCCGCAAGAGGCACCCGGACCCGAGTTGGTCTCGGCCTGACGCATGCGGCTTGAGCGGGGTATCGAGGCCGGACGGACCCGAAGCCCCGGCTGCCATCAGCGGGCCGAGAAACGCCGCGAGGCGCTGCGCTTGGTCGCCCTGTGCAAAGCGCTCGGCATTGCGCTCGCTAACCTGTCGACCACGCAGGTCCCGCGGCGCCGAACCGTTCAGGAGTTTCACCCATGCCTCGACGCCGTCGGCGATCAGGATGGCCGGGTCCGGGGCCAGACCACAGCTCCGCAACGCCAATGGGGTCGCAATCATCGGTCGTCGATGATAGACCGCCTCGGCGACCTTGATATTGATGCCGCCTCCGACGACGATCGGCTGGATCATGATCTCCGCCGTCTGCCAAACCTCGGCCAGGTCGGCCACGTAGCCGTGGCGGATCAGACCGCGACCGGCAGGGAGATGCTCGCTGCCGCTGCCGAACAGATGCAGCAGGCAGCCGTCGGCGACTCGCGGCCAGACCTCGGACAGAAACCAGTCGACGGAGACGCGATTGGGCCACCAGCCAAGGTTGCCGACAAAGCCGAGCCGTATCGGACCCTCGGTCGGGCGGCGGTCGACTGTCGCCGGATTCCGCCGACGGGGGGCGTCGAACGTGGGCGGCAAGCTCAGCACTGGTGTGCGCGGTGCCTGTTCGGCGATGCCATTGGCGACGCCCGCGGCGACGACGATGATACCGGCGCATGCTCGCAAGGCGTCTTGCTCCAGCGCCGCTAGCTTGGCGGCATCTCGCCTGAACAGCAGACTCGGGGCTCGCCACCGCTTCCAGCGGCCGTTCTGTTGGGCATAGAGTTCGGGTTCCAGGTTGTGCCTGACGTAGACGACCGGTGCGCGGTCCGCGAGCAACGGCAGACACCAGAGCATATCCAGACCGTTGATCAGCACAAGGTCGTAGCGGCAGTTCCCGAGCCGTCGCAGCAGTCGGCGGCGAAAGCCGTTGGAGCGAAAACGCTCGGCCTTGGCCGGCAGGGACGTGACGAGCGAGCGCAGGATGGCTAGGACCCCGCGCACCCGATTGACCAACCGGCCGGACTGCGGCTCGAACACTATTTGCTGCACATCGGCCGTCAGCGGGCCTTGCTGCATCAACCGCAGCAGAGAATCGGTGTAAACAGGGCCGCCGTACGCGCGCGGCGCGGCAGCCCGGTGGCGCAGAACGAGAATGCGCGGCCGGCTCCGGAGGCTCGGGGCGACAGTCGTTGCCGGTCTGTCAGGGTCAGGTCTGATCGCCAAGGTAGTGCTCGGCCAGGGGTCCGGTCGCCGTTGGTGGCATGTAATGACGTTGCTGGTATGGTATAAGGAGTGCGAAACTGGCGGGGAATAGTATATGCCGAATGGGGCCTTCGGCGGGCCGACGGTAGGAACGGCACCTCGCCGCGACCGCTTTGCGATGTCGTCCGCGGCCAGGGTCCGGACCACAGCATAGCCACTGTCGTCCAGGCGGTTTCACAGGCTCGCGATGGAAGCTGTCATCATGTGGCCCTAACCTCGCTGGTATTGAGGTCTCGGAGTTGAACACATGAGCCTGCCATTTCCAGAACATCCCCTGCGTCGCGCCATCACTGCCGAATTGCACGCCCGGACCTTCGAGCCGGTGCGTGCGCCCGTGCAAGTCGCGCATCTTGCTTATCTGTCCGGGCGGCGCGGCAGCGGCTTGAACGAACGCCATCTGTTGCGCCTGCTGGAGCATTTCGGCATATCGACGCCGCCGGAACTGGGCGAGCAGTTCTTCGTCAATGTCGGTGGGCTGCGGCTGCGCTGGGAGCGGCATACTGAGTTCGTCACCTACAGCTTCTCGCGCGAGGGGGCCTTCGATGCGCCCTTCTGCGACGCGCTGCTGGCGGAGATTCCCGCGGACTGGCTGCGCGAACTGCCCGGCCAGGTGGTCACCGCGGCGCTGCTTGCGTTGGAATCTCGCGAGCAGCCCGAGCGCGACATGACCGCGCTTTGCAAACTCTTTGACGGCAACAGTATTGTCGGCTCTAGGGTGACCGGCGGTGCCGCCGTCGCCTGGTCCGATATGCGCTCAGGAGCCGACGGCTTCGGTCGCATCCTCGTCCGCGACCTGAGTCTGTCACCCGAGCAAGCTGGGCGGCTCATCAAGCGCATGCTGGATGTCAATGCCTATCGCGCCATGGCGCTGCTCGGGCTGCCCGCGGCACGCAAGTCCGCGATTATGCTGACCAGAGCCGAGCAGCGCCTGGCCGACGTGGCCAGGCGCATGGCCGCCGGCAACGAACAACTCAATGCCTCGCAGCGGACCGACGCAGCACCCCCGGAACGTGCATTGCTCGCTGAGCTGACCGCGTTGGCAGCGGAGGTCGAGTCGCTGGCAGCGCAGACCGCGACCCGGTTCGATGCATCCGAGGCCTATTATCAGGTGATCCGTCAGCGCTTACAGCAGATGCGCGAACAGCGCATTCAGGGTTTCCAGACCTTCACCGAATTTCTTGAGGCACGTTTGGCCCCCGGCGTCGCCACCTGCCTGGCGGCGGCGCAACGCCAGCAGCAATTGGCCGAGCGCGCCGCGCGCGTCACCGCGCTGCTGCGAGCGCGCGTCGAACTGCAATTGCAGGAACAGAACCGCGGCCTGCTCGACTCCATGGATCGCCGCGCCAAGCTCCAACTGCGGTTGCAGGAGACCGTCGAGGGCCTGTCCGTGGTCGCCATCGGTTACTACGGCCTCGGACTGGTCGGCTACCTGCTACCGGGACTCAAAGCCATGGGCTTGCCCATTGACCAGAACCTGGGTATGGCAATCGCGCTGCCGATCGTCGTTGGCACGGCTTGGTTTGCACTCCAGCGGGCCAAGCGGCGATTACTGCGGGATACGGATCAGGAACACTAACCCCTGACCCGGCCTGTGCAGGTCGTTTTGGCGCTGCAACTCAGGCGGTTTCAGCCTCTTCCAAGATCAGCTCGGCGATGCGCCGTGGGGCCTCCTCGTGGGCCAGATGTCCGTAGCCGCCGACGATACGCAGACGCGCCTCCGGCATCAGCACATGCACGCGCTCGGCCTCCGCGACCGGCACGGTCTTGTCGTTGGAGAAGGCAACCAGCACCAGCCGAGGCCTGAGCCGCGGCAACTCATGGCGCAGCGGCTCTAGGTCCCAGTTGGCCATCATGTTCAGCGCCGCGGCGAGATGGCCGGGGCTTGAAATCAACAAGCGATAGAGGGCGACTCCGTCCGGGGTGAGCGACGAGCCGGTACCATCGGCAAGGCGCTGTATGCCTTTGGGGTCTTTCTTGGCGCCATTGGCGACAAAACGGGGCAAGATCGAATTGCGCGCCATCAGCTTGGCGGCCGGCGAGAACCATTTGCCGGCCAAGCCCCGCAACGGCAACAGCGCGCCGCTGAGGCTGATCAACTGGCGTGGCTCAATGAGACGGTCGAGACACATACGCGCGAGGATGGCCGCGCCAGCGGAATGCCCGACGACAATCTCCGGTTGCAGGTCGAGCTTGCGCATTAGCGCGCCGACCCCTGCCGCCATACAAGGCAGACAGAGTTCTCCCGGCGCGGGGGTGGAGGTGAAGCCATGGCCTGGCAGGTCCGGGGCGACGACCCTGTAGCGCCGCGCCAGCAACGGCAGCAGCCCACCCCAGGAATGGGTGGCCGCCGCGGTGCCGTGGATCAGCAGCAGTACCGGGCCGCTGCCGGCCGTCTGAACGTGCCAGCAAAGCCCGCCTGCATCAACGAACTGGCTCAGATCGCGGTTGGGCCAGGCGTGGCCGTCGCTATCCCATTTGAGTTTGTCTTGGAGGACGCGAGCGGAGGTCATCGGGGGCCTGTTGTTGGTTTTTGAAGCGATGCTTGTTGGGTATTGTTGTTGCGGTGCTTGCTTTGGCGTCGCGGCTGGTTGCTGCTGGTCGCGCCGGAGGCGGAGGAGGCCGGACCGGTCGCGCCGAGGGCGGCGGGTGGGCCGGTCGCGGCGGGCGGGCCGGTCGCGCCGGGGGCGGCGCTCCTACGATACGGCTTGGACTGCGCTGGAGAGGGCGTTTGCATTGGCATGCGGCAACGGTAGGTAGACCGCGCCCATTTCTTGAGCAAGCTTCTCTGCGTCAGGCCGGGGGCGCGGCGACATATCCACCACCAAGGCATTGAGCTCGGCGACGCGGAAGGCGCGGGCGGAGCTGATCGCGTCCTCGGTGGCTTGCGCGCGTCCACCGATGCCTGCGCGGGTGACATTGGCGCGACCGTCGGTCAGCACGACCACTACCGGCGTGCCACCGCGGCGCTGGACGCCGTCGGCCAGGTCGACCGCCGCATCGATACCGCAGGCCAGCGGCGTGCCGCCGCCACCGGGAAGTCCGGCCAGGCTGCGCTTGGCGCGCACCAGCGAGCGGGTCGGCGGCAGCAACAGCTCGGCGCGGGGGCCGCGGAAGGCGATCATCGCAACCCGGTCGCGGCGAACGTAGCAGTCCGCCAGCAAGAGTTCGACCGCGCCCTTGGCCTCGGCGAGACGATGCAGCGCGGCAGAGCCGGAGGCGTCCACGACAAAGATGGTCGTGGTCTCGGAGCGCTGCTTGTAACGGGTGACGCGGAAGTCGTCATGGCGCACCTCCACCAGCAGGTTGCCACCCTTGCCAGCGCTCTCACGCTCCGCGCGACGCAGCCGCTGCCAGGGCGCGGCAGCTCGCAAGGTCTCGATGATGCTGAGCCGGGCACCGGCGCCGGGCTCGCCGCGGCGGGTGCCGGCAGGCCGACCGCGCAGCGAACCATTCTGACTGGCGCCGGACTTGCCGCTGGTGCGGCTGCGGCTGCGCAACGCGCCCATTTGCAGCATCGCCAGCAAATTGGCCGGGATTGCCGCCTCGGCGGACTCCAGCACTTGGTCTTCAAGCGGCTTGTCGATCTCCTGCTCAGGGGTCTGGTTGTCTTGGTCGTCGTCTTGGTTCTCCTCCGGTGGCGGTGGTTCCTCGGGCTGCTGGTCGTCGGGCTGTTCGGGCATCGGCAGACGGGTCGCCCGCGGCGCCAGCACCAGCCTGGCAGCCAAGCTAACGTCTTCCACCGTCACCGCATCGCGCTCCGCCAGCGCGGCGGCGGCGCGGGCCACCTGCGCCGCCGCCAGCGAGGCGCGCAACGAGTCGACCCCCAGCGCCATCGCTGTGCCGCAGATAGCCTCAAGCATCGGCTCGCCGATATCGATGTCGGCTAGGCGCAGCCGAGCTTCGAGGATCTCTTCGGCGGAATAGTCAGCGGGCAGAGCATCGCGCCAAGCGATATCGTTAAGGTCGAGCAACATCGCGAAGCGGTCGACCAGGGTGTGCGGCAGTTGCTCCTCGTCGTTGGCGCCCTCGTCCAGCGCGACGACTCCAAAGCGCGTGGGAGTGCGCGCGGTGATGCCGTCGCGCTCCACCAGCACCTCGTGATTGTCCAGCGCGGCGCTGAGATGGGCGGCCGTGGAGCGGGCAACGCGCTCGGCCATGGCCAGCAGCACGACGCCGCCGTCCGCCTCCGCCAGCAGGCCGCGCTCGGCGACTGGCCGGCCGGCGCGCAAGGTTGCTGACAGGTCCAGACCGCCGAGCAGACGCCCGTCGGCGATATGCAGCGGCACACGCCGAAAGGGTTGATCCGCCGGCAAGAGTTCGCGCAGCAGTTCCAGCCAGACATCCCGTACCGGTCCCGGCAGCGCGCGTACCGCGACGCCGATGCTGCCGGCAGGATCAATGGCGAACAGTGCCGCGGCCAGGCAGGCGTCGTCCCAGCGCGAAGCCTGGGGGGACTGAGCCGATTGCGGATGCGTCGGTTCATGATCTGATCCGGTGCCAGATCCAGAGCCGAGGCTAGAAGTCGGTTTGGAACCCGGGCCTGCCGCCGATGAGGCGGGGCTGCCGTCGCCGTGGATCATGCGCCGGCCGACTCCGTACCGAACAGCTCTTCGATCGCGCGCTCGACGCGGGTGGTGGAGCCGGCATCATCAAGCACATTGCGGCGTAGGCGATGCCGCAGTGCTGGCGGGGCGACTCGCATCAGGTGCTTGTCGCCGACGGCGTCGTCACCTTCCAGCGCGGCAAAGGCGCGCGCGGCGCGGATCAGCGTCAGCTCGCCGCGCAGGCCATCGGTGCCGAGCTTCATGCAGAGCTCCGTGGCGCGCTGGAGCGTGGCGTCAGGCACCTCAACCAAAGCCAGCTTGTCTTTCGCTTTGAGGATTTGTCGGCGGATCTTGGCATCCTTGCGCTTCCACTTATCGATAAAGGCGGCCGGATCGCGCTCGAACTCGTCGCGCAGACGCACCACTTGCATCCGACTCTTGAGGTCCTGAGGTGTGCTGACCTCCACCGACAGGCCAAAGCGGTCGAGCAACTGCGGGCGCAGCTCCCCTTCCTCGGGATTGCCGCTGCCCACGAGTACGAAGCGCGCCGGATGACGCACACTGAGGCCTTCGCGTTCCACCACGTTTTCGCCGCTCGCGGCCACGTCCAGCAGCGCGTCGACCAGATGGTCTTCGAGCAGATTGGCCTCGTCGATATACAAAAACCCGCGGTGCGCGCGGGCCAACAGTCCGGGCTCGAAGCGCTTCTCGCCTCGGGTCAATGCGCTCTCTAGGTCCAACGCACCGATAACGCGATCTTCGGTGGCGCCCAGGGGCAGGTCCACCACGGGGACGCTGCCCTTGCGAACTTTGAGTTTACCCTTGGTGCGCTTCTGCTCGCGGCAGGACTCGCACAGCGCGGTCTCGGCGGCGTCCGGATCGCAGTTATAGACGCAGTGCTCAACCACGCGCATGCTCGGCAGCAGCGCCGCGAGCGCGCGAATGGCGGTGGACTTGCCAGTGCCGCGGTCACCAAAAACCAGCACGCCGCCGATACTTTGGTCCGTCGCCGCGATCAGGATCGCGAGCTTCATCTCGTCTTGGGCGACAATGGCGGAGAATGGGAATGCGACCGGCATGTTTTGTTGTTCCTATCGGCAAGCGATGATGTCGTGATGGCTGCGTCTGGTGCGGGCATCCGCGACCGCGGCTGCCAGGGCAACCGCGGAAACTATCGCCCTTATGATTGCAAGGTCAAGTCGAACGGGGCCTTTTATTGCGCCAGCGCAGACCCAGACCAGGGCCTTGAAGATGATGCGTCGCGAAGGCCCGCCCGGTACGGGTATCCTTCGCTGCCTGAGGCGAACGCGGGCGCTGGTGCAGCGCCGCGGTCATCCGCGCATGGTCGAGCGCCAACAAGTCATGCGATTGCATCAGCGAGGCGAGCACCTCGGGTCACCGATTGGCAGTCGTGGAAACGCCAGAGGAGCTGATCTTCATCAATGCCTCCGGCCCGCTGATTCCCATCGCGCAAGCCTGTCTGGATCAAGGCACCGCCACCCGAAACCCGAAGTTTAGCGCGCTCGATAGCACCGACTCCATCTCGCGACGGGGGCCACCGGTGTTCAGGACACCAAGCGCATAGAGCACGACGCGGTTGTTCAGCGGATACTCCCCATAGGCCGCGAGTTCGTTGGATGAGTCGTCCAGATTGCGCGCCGCCATGAGGCGCCAGTAGGCTCCGTCCGAGAGCAGATTGTTCTGCCACACCAGGTAGAGGTAGTTCTGACGCAACAATGGCGGCGCCAGGCCGAGTGCGGCGCCGAGCAAGGGGTCGCGCACGGCTCGGGGTGCCTCATCCAGGGCGGCGGCGCTCGCGAAGTAGGCCGAAGACTCGTCAGCGCTGTAGCCGTGGCCGTAATAGAGGTATTCCAGATTCAGGGTCTGTCCGTTCTCTAGGGTTAGGGCGGCACCGGCGAGCGCGGCCTCGCGGCGCGCCGACTCATCGACGATCTGCAGTGGCGCATTCGGAACCGAGGGCGAGCTGAGCCCGTTTGGCAAGGTCCCGGTGCTGGCCTCGGCGTAGAGCAGCCAGGCGTCGCTTTGGGTCCATTGCAGATCAATGCCAACGAACCAGTCGCGATCTTGCGGCTTGGCCACGGCAAGCCCAGCGGCCCAGTCGAAACCACGCCAATCGAGCTTGGCCGTCCAGGTGTCTTTCCATGGGTCTGGATTGTCGGCGTCGTGTCCGTAGCCGGAGACCCAACCGGCCCAAAGGGAGAGGCTGTGATTGGGGGTCCAGATGACCCGCGCGATGTCGATGCCGGTGAGTTCCAGGTTCGGGTCGTTGCGTCCGCTGTTGAAGTAAAACGGATTGGACGGAGAGCGAAACTGGCTCGGCCCCCAGGTCAAGAGTTCCCGGCCCGCCGAGAGCGACACCGACTGGCTGAGCTTGAGCCCTAGGGCGGCCTGGCTGAAGTACCCCTGATTGCCCTCTGACTGGTTCAGCGGGGGGTCCAGCCCTTGGAAGATCAGAATCGGTCTTAGGTGCAGCTTGAGCCGCTCGGTGGTCAGGTTGATGTCGAATCGACCTTCGACATTGGCCGCTGACTGCGGCAGATTTGCAATGTCGTTGCCCGGGTTGAGGATGCTGCGGTGCTGATAGCTGTAGGTATCAGCGTACCCGTAGAGCTGGCCGCGCCAGTTGAACGCCATGTCCTCGAAGGCCCCACCCTGCCCCGCCTGGGCGAGACCGCAGGCAGCCAGAGGGGCGAACACCAGACAGGTCTGGACAACAAGAGCCCGCAATTGTCGCCGCATGAGTCTATACCGAGATTGGCCCGCCGCGTCCTGAATCCTAACCCGCGCGATGGGCAACGGCAATGGTGGAGCCCGGACCTCGGCCCCTGGGCTCAAGCGTTATCGAATCCGTATCACAACCGCGAACGGCGGGATCTCGCGTCCCGCCGTCCGCGCTCCGGCGGTTACAGCTGTCCGAGCGCAAAGACCGAGGACGCGATGTCCTTGACCTCGACCGCGCCGTAAGCGAGTACGGTCCTGGCGTCCTGGAGCTCGTCCTCAATGACCATTCGGCTGATGAAGGGGATCGTCTTGCCGTTGTGTTGGATCGTCTGATCGTACGCAAAGCTGGCGCTCTTCAGCAGTTTGCCCGACAAGGAGTAGAACTCCGCTTTGACGCCCAGCCCGCGATCCTTGGAGACCCAGTAACGCACGCGGTCATAGGTGGTGCGCTTGTCACGGGCCTTGAGCTCCAGCACATAGCACTGGACTCCGCCAATGCTCTCCTCGCCGTCCAGCGTGGCTTTGTAGTCGTTGGCGTAATTGGTCGCCGCGATGTCACCGTTAGAGGCCAGGCCGGTCATGCGCTGGCGCGGTGACACCGGGATTGGCTTTGACAGCCCAGGCTTGGTGATCCACATATTTCGCCCAACTTCAAGCAGCTTGTTGCCGCGGAAGCGAGACGGCTCTTGGGTCTCCACCAGACTGGCATCCGGTACGGCCTTGACCCGAAGCACTTGGGGCTCCAGTGTGCGCCCGCCTTCGCGCGACTTGGCCGTGACCGTCCACTCGATGCCGGGCAGTCCGCCACCGCGCGCTTTATCCGACTGATCGAGCAGGGTGTTCGGATTTGGCGCGGCCATCAGGGTGGTGGCCGACACTGCAAGCATGGTGGCAAATGTGGCCCCAAGTCGACTGCCGGCGTGTATCTTGGTGAGTGTAAACATGGGCATTTCTCCGAGCGTGGTTTGAGACATTGACGAGCGTGGTTTGAGTCAGTGAGTCCGGGTCAAACATGACCCAAGGCATTGATGATGGGCTGGTGGGCAGCGCGGCGGGCCGGGATCAAGGCCGCAAGTAGGCCGACGACCGCGAGCACAACCGCGGCCACGATCATGCGTTCGTCCATGTCGATCAATAGCGGCACGGCCGCGACCTGATTGGGCGGCACGTATGAGATACCGGCCGCATTCACGATGGCACGCACCGCCATGGTGACGGCAAAGCCAACACCGCAACCGATCACGAGCAGCAGCCCGGCCTCGGAGGTGAACAACCGTGTGACCCCTCGCTGACGCAGACCAATGGCGCGCAGCGTGCCGATCTCCCGGGTGCGCTCGACGACGGCCATACCCATGGAATTGATGACGCTCATGGCAACGACGGTCAGCACGATCAGGAAGATGAAGCCGAAGATCATGTTGAACATCTCGCGCACCTGGCGGTAGACGGACGAAAGCTCATCCCAGCTCTGGATCTCCAGCGCCAGGCCCGCGTCGGCAAATCGCTTCTCGAGGTCGGCCCGTGCAACCGCGGTGCTGCCCGTATCGTCGAGCAACAGGGAAAGCCGGTCGGCACGCCCCTCGGCGTCGTAGAGATAGCGCACAAGCTCCAGCGGCATGAAGGCAGCAAGGTCGTTGGTGGACGCGTTACCGGTGTTGAAAATCCCGCCAACGACGATGTCCGAGGCATTGGCCTGACCACCGAGCGTGTTGACCAGGACCGCCCCGGTATCGCCGACGTCAAGCTTCATCAGCCCGGCCAGTCCGTTGGCGATGGCAACGGTATCGCGGTTGTCGGCATCAAGGGTCTCAACGCCGCCGCCAGCCACGTTACGGCTTGCGGCCAGGGCCGGAACCACGGCGAGGCCCTGACGCAACTGCCTGGCCGCCTCGGGCTGGATGCCTTCGGCGACGAAAATGGTGCTGACACGGCCGTTGGACAGCAATCCGGAAATGGTCATGCGCGGGGCAACCAGCCGCACGTGCTGATTCTCGCTGGCGATGGCGCGAATGCGCTCAATCTCATCGCCATTGAGCATGTAGCGTTCCGGGTCCAGCTTGCCCTCGCGGCTCATGCCAGGTTTCTGCACGGTCAGGTGGCCGAGCAGTTCGCCATGGATGGCTTGGAGTTCCAGCCCGCGATAGATGTTGTGGGTATAGCCGGCGAACAGGGAGATGCCCGCATATCCCAGCATGATCGCCAGGAAGGTGACCAGGCTGCGGCGACGGTTCCGCGTCAGTCCGCGTAAGGCCAGCATCAGCAGGGCGGGTTGTTTGTTCTTCATGCCATCACCTCATCTTTCTCAATCTCACCGTCACGCAACAGGATCTTGCGGTCCACCTGATCAAGCAGGCGAGCATCATGGGTGGTAAAAACGAAGGTCACGGAGTGGACGCGGTTCATCTCCCTCATCAGGTCGACGACCATGCGACTGTTCTCGGAGTCGAGGTTGGCCGTTGGTTCATCGGCGATAACCAACTGCGGCTCGACCACCAGCGCCCGGGCAATGGCGACGCGCTGACGCTGACCGCCGGAGAGCTGGTCTGGGCGCGAGGACTCGAATTTTGCCAACCCCACCTCGCGCAGCAATTTCCTGGCCGCGTCTTGGGCCTCTTCGTGCGGCGCGCCGCGCAATTGCAATGGCAACATGACGTTCTCGACGGCGGACAAGACCGGGACGAGGTTAAAGCCCTGAAAGACGACGCCGATACGCTGGGCCCGAAAGTCGGTCAGCTCGTCGTCCTCAAGCCTCAGTGTCTTGGTCCCGTCGAAGAGGATTCGGCCTTTGTCCGGAAGATCGATCAGGCCGAGCACGTTCATCAGGGTGGACTTGCCACTTCCGGATGGGCCCCAGACGGCGAGGAACTCACCCGGCGCCACATCCATGGACACCCCATTGAGGGCAGTAACCTGCGTCTTGCCGAGATCGAAGCGGCGATGAATGTTAGTGAGCTGTACCAGCGGCTCGACGGGCGAGAGACCCTCGACACCCAGTAAATAGGCGTTCTTCTGGTCCGCGTGCACGGGACTCAGCGGCAGAGTGGCTGCGGTCATTACGACGACTCCGTAATCGTGTTGCAATGAGGGAGCGCCGGGCATTCGCTGCCGAGCGCCCCCAAAGGGGTACGGGGTTAAGCCTCATGCAACCTTAGCGGGCACAAACTCAGTCTGAGCAAAGGCTGGGACGCTCGGGGTTCCGATGATGTAGGAGATCCGCTTGATGGCATGGTCAGGATTCTTGTTCGGCAGTTGTCCGATCTCCCAGTGGTAGTCGGGGTCATTCAAGTCGGCGACCAATGCGGCAAGCTCGTCCTCTGTATAGGCACGCAGCCCTGAGACGACATTGTCCCAGCAGAACATCAAGGGCACGATTGGCACCAGGTAACCGAACACCAGGTGATGCCAGCGGAACGGACGGATACGGGCGGTCATAATCAGGGCCAGGATGAAGCTGGGGATCAGGCTGATGAACAGGATCCAGCGAGCGCTGCGCTCTGGGGTTTCAAAGGCCGCGAACACCGCGCGTCGGTCGAAGGCGGATTTGAGAATCGCCTTGGCGTCGCGGGGCTTGAAGTGGTGAAAGCCGCGGATGATGACCCGGGCACCCGGCAGGTCATCGGGGACCGCACGCGCGTCGATGGGGTTTTCGACCGGGTCCAGGTAGTCGTATTTGCGCTCAAGCTTGCGGTACTCCTCCACTTGCGGGTAATAGTCGGTGATGCGCAGCCGGCCGAGACGCTCCTCGCTGAAAGCGTCGTCGAGGGAGCGGATCAGGGTGCGACCGCTGCCGGCGCAGAGTTCGGTGACGTCCCTCTCGCCTTGCTCCTTGAGCACGGCTTCGAGCTTGTCGACCGCGGTCTCCAGGGTCGGCGAGTTGGCGTCGATCTGCTCAATGACTTCGGAGATGTGATGCTTGAGAAAGTTTGGCACCCAAGGCAGGTCGGTAAATTCAAAGAGGTGAAAGCGCATGGTGGTTCTCCAGTGAATCGTGAGTGACGGGGATCGTTGGGATGGTCGCCCAAGTGGCTCATTCAGCCGGTTTGAGGTGAGATTGGCTGGCCTTGCTGGGCCAGTGATTGCGAAAGTCGTAGCGCCCCGGGGACAGGACGTCGTTGGGGTCTAGCGAGGTCTTGAGCACACGCATAAAGTGGCCGTAATCGTCGTCCGACTGCGGCATCGACTCCATTGACTGTATGCCCAAACGCGAGGAGAGATAGCCTGCCTCGTGCAGCGCTCCGATCAGCTCTTGATGGCAGGCCATCGCGCGTTCGTCCTCGCCCTGGACGCTGCGGTCATAGACCGGATTGATGGCCACGTTGATCTTGCGCCCAGTCACGCACAAGAGCGCGATCTTGGGCTCGAAACCATGGCGCAGACAGATCTCCTCGGTGATCTTTACCAGGCGTCTCATGTGGCGCCCTTGGAACGGCAGGGATGGGTAGCTCCAAATGGTCCCGCAACCGTCGCGGTCGGCGTCCATCGAGGCTGGAATCGGCCCCGGCTTGCGCCAGTACGCCATGGCTACAAACTCGTCTTCGGTGTAGCCCTTGAACGAACTCTCATGGTGCAATCGAGTGAGCATGGCCGGGTCACGGCCGAGGATCAACTTGCTGAAACCAGGGAGGCGCTCCATCCACCGCGTGCGCTTGTTGTCTAGGAACAATAGGCTATCGACCTTGCCGGCCAGGGCCTTAGTGATCAGCCGACGCTCCGCCAGCCCCTGCTCGCGCGAGAGGTTGTAGAGCGCTCCCCAACCGTTCCAGCGGCCGATCTTGAGGCGACGCTTCTCCTGCTCGAGCAGGTCCTTCGGCAGGGGCGTCACGCCCTTCGCCCGGCTCCAGGGGTAGCGGCCGCGGGTGGCAAGCATGCGGTAGTCGTTCCAAAGACCCACCGGCAGCGCCAGCCCCCGCAGGCGCAAGCCGCGCAGGGCGTCGATCACCTCGGCGGCCCCGCGGTCGTCGTCGATAGAGAAGAACAGCGTCTGGAAGAAGGCCGGCTCCGGTGACAACCAGAAGGTCATACTGGTCACAATGCCGAGGTTGGATTGGCTGAACAGCCCGTTGACGGCTGGCCCAACACCCCATTCGCTGACGGGTCCCAGGTCCGACTCCGGATAGCGGGAATGGCCCGTGCGGATGACCTCGCCCGTGGGCAGCACCACCTCCATGGAGGCGATATGGGCGATGCGGTCACCGTAGACGGCCTTTGCGACACCGCGCTCTAGGGTGTTGCCGATGAGACTGGAGTCACGCGGTCCGCCGCTGATGGCCATGAAGGTGCGCGCGCCCTGCTCGTGGAGAAAATCGCAGATCTGCCCCTGGGTAACGCCGGGACCGACGGTCACATGGGCAAGCTCTTCGCAATAGTCAGAGATGCGGTTCAAGCGCCCCAGGTCGATGACCACATTGCCGTCCTGCACCGGCACCCGCGAGCCATAACCCCAGTTTTTTCCCTTGCTAATGGGGTAGATGGGAACACGGTGGCGGTTGGCGATACGCACGCAAGCCTGCACCTCGCCGGTATTGCCGGGGCGCAGGACCGCCGGGACCTGCTGGCGGGTCGCAAAGGTGGCGGTGGTTACGGCGTCTAAGAGCTTGCTGTCGACGCGCACATGCTGCTCGCCGATGGCCTGGCGCCACTCGGCGAAGGCCTGGCGGTAGTTGGGGGCGATGTCGCTGCCGCGATGCTCGCGCACCGCTGTCTGTTCGGGAATGCTCACGATAAATCTCTCCTCGGGATTGTTCGAAAGGCCCAGGCCCACTTCAGGCTCACGCGGCGTTCAGGTGACTGTCGATGAGGTCGGCGACACCGCGCACGTAAGGCGCCTGCAGCAGGCTGTAGTGGTCGCCCTCGACGCAGTGGTGGGTCAAGTCCCCGGCGATGCCGCTCCAACCGGCGGTCGGGTGAGCCGGGTGGTCCTCAGGCAGGTCACAAGCGTGGATCAGTACCGTTTTGCCACCGTAAGCACTGGGCTGGTGCTGGAACATGGCTTGCAGGTTGGCGTCAAGAACGCGGCACAGGCGCTCTAGCTGATCCCTGGGCACGTCCGCCGGCAGCAAACCGCGCTCAACGGCACGCTCGACCAAGCGTCCCCTGGGATCGGGTGCGTCGCCGAGGTCGGAGACATCAAGCTCGCCGCCGCCACCCATGCCGGCGATGTCACGCGCCATCCATTCGAGACGTTCGGCTTGGCTGACCTGCCGCCTGCCGGTCTCATGGGCATAGCTGTCGATCATGAATACGACCTCGACCTCGTCGCCCTCGGCCTGCAGCCGCGCGGCCATCTCCAAGGCGATCATGCCGCCCAGCGACCAGCCGCAGAGCCGGTAGGGGCCGTTCGGGGACTGCTTGCGGACCGCCGCAAGGTAGTGACCAACCATGCTGGAGAAGTCCGCGAGCGGAATCTCACCGCGGCGCAGCCCCAGAGAACGAAGACCAAAGATGTCGTAACGGCCCGCCAGCAAATCGGCCAGTTTGCGGTAGGCGAGGATGTTGCCGCCGACGGGGTGGACGCAGAATAGGGGCCGCTCGGCATCCCCGCGACGCAGCGGGGTCAGGAGGTCATCGTCACCGCTGTCCTGCTCCAGCCACGCGGCCATGCCGGCCACGGTGTGCGCTCGCACCAAGACCTCGAGCGGCAGCTCGCGCTCCAGCTCCTCGCCGATCTTGGCCAGCAGGACAACCGCCAGGAGCGACTGCCCGCCGAGGTCGAAGAAGTTGTCGTCGATACCGATGCGCTCGACCTCCAAGACTGCCTCCCAGAGGCCGCAAAGCTTGCGCTCAAGCAGGCTGCGCGGCCCGCGGTAGACGCGCTGCGGATCGCAACCGGCGACCTGCGGAACGGGCAGTGCCTTGCGATCGAGCTTGCCGTTAGGCGTCATCGGAAAGTGGTCCAACGTGACGAAGGCGAGCGGCACCATGTAATCCGGCAGGGTCTGGCGCAGGTGATCCTGAAGCCCCTGCTGCGAGGGTACGGCGTCGGCACGACTGGGCACCAGATAGGCAACCAGGTCCTTGATGCCCTGGTGCAGCTCCGACGCCAGCACCACGACCTCGGCAACCTCTGGGTGACGCGACAACGCGACCTCAATCTCGCCAAGCTCGACACGGTAGCCGCGGATCTTCACCTGGGCGTCGAGACGGCCAAGGAATTCGATCTTGCCGTCGGCGAAGTAGCGCCCCAGGTCGCCGGTTCGATAGAGACGATCTCCGTTGCCGCCGAACGGGTTGCGAATAAAGCGCTCGGCGGTCAGCTCCGGCTGCCCCAGATAGCCCCTAGCGACGCCTGCGCCACCGATGTAGAGCTCGCCTACGGCGCCGACCGGTACCGGGTTCAGTTGCTCGTCTAGGACATACAGGCTCTGGTTGTCGAGGGGACGACCATAGGGAATGCTGCGCCATTCCGGGTCGATATCTCCGATTGGGAACCAGATGGACCAGATCGCCGCCTCGGTCGCGCCACCCAGGCTGATCAGACGCGGATCGCCATCGCTGTGTTGGCGGATTTGCTCCGGCAGTCCGAGGGGAATCCAGTCACCGCTCATCATCACCAGCCGCAAGGTCTCCGGCAGACGCTCGCGCTGAGCGCGCAGCCGACCCGCGAGCATCTCCATCATGATCGGCGCGGAGTTCCAGATACTGACCCCGTGCCTGCGCAACAGGTGCATCCAGTGCTCGGGGTCGGCAGCCCGTTCGTGATCGGGGATGACCAGCGTGGCACCTGCCGCGAGGCTGCCGAAGATGTCATAAACCGAGAGGTCGAAGCCGAGGGCGGAGAGGCCGATGAGGCGGTCTTCGGCAGTCACCTGAAAACGGCGGTTGATCGCTAGGACCGTGTTCAAAGCGCTGCGATGATCAAGCATGACTCCCTTCGGCGTGCCGGTGGAGCCGGAGGTGAAGATGACGTAGGCGAGGTTCTCTGGGGTTACGCCAGACTCCGGGGTCCGGGCCGCGCAGGGAATGTCGGCGGTCGTGTCGACGACCCGGGTATGAACCGCGCAGCCGATTAAGCCTCCGGCACGCTCGGAGCGTGCGATCAGGACCTGGGCCTTGCATTGCTTGACGATTCCGGCGATACGCTCGTCCGGGCTGCGCAGGTCGAGCGGCACGTAGGCGCCGCCAGCGAGCTGGATACCGAGCACGCAGACCAGCATCTCCAACGAGCGCTCGACACAGAGGGCAACGCAGGACTCGGGGCCAACCCCAAGGTCCTGAAGCTCGTGGGCCAGACCCGATGCCCGGACCAGCAGCTCGCCGTAGCTGATCTGGCCCATGGCATGGATGGCCGCGGTCGCCTCCGGCGTGCGCATCGCCCGCTGGACGAAGGGCTGGAACAGGCAGCCCTCGGGGACGGCCTGTTGCGAGATCGGATTCCAGGCCCGCAGGATCTCGATCTGCTCGTTCTCGGCAAGCATGGGCAAGCGCGACAGCGGCATGTGCGGATCGGCGACGATGGCGCGCAGCAGGTTTTGGAAATGCCCCGACAGCCGCTCGGCGAACCAGTCATCGTAGAGGTCGGTGCGATACTTGAGCACGCCGTGCATTTCGGCGCCGCTGTCGAGCAGATCGAGCACCAGCTCGAACTGTCCCTCCTGTTGATTGATCGGGTAGTGGCGGATATGCAACCCGGCCACCGGCCAGCCGTCGCCACTCATGGCGCTATCTAGGGTCCGCGCCAGGCCCTGCGGCCGGTGATAGTTGAACATGGCCTGAAACAGCGGCGTACGATCCGCCTCCCTGGCGCAGTTGAGATGCTCGACCAGGGTCGGGAACGGATACTCCTGATGGGCCAGGGACTCCAGCACGTCAGGACGCAGACGCTCGGCGAATTGGTTGAAGGTCGGGTCGCCGGCGAGATCGGAGCGAATCACGACAGGATTGACGAAGTAGCCGACTACGCCCTGCTTGCGACGCTGCTCGCGGCCGTTGCTCGGACAGCCGATGGTCAGGTCGGTCCGTCCGGTGTAACGGTGCAGGGCAACCATCATGGTGCCCAGATAGAGCATGAAGGGGGTCAGTGAGAGACGCGTGGCCAGCCCCCGGGCCGCGCTGCTCAGCGCAGGGTCGATTGTGAACCTAACCGACGCGCCGCGCGGCTCCTGACGCTCGCAGCGGTTGCGCGTGGCCGGGAATGCCACGCCATTGTCGACGCCCGCCAAGCGCGCCTTCCAGAAAGCCAACTCGCGCTCGCCCTCGGCTCCGGACCAGCGCTTCTCCTGTTCCAGCGCATGGTCCTCAAAGCGCACCTGGGGCGGCTTCAAGGCTGGACCCGCACCCAACTCGTACAGGTAGAGCCCGATGAGCTCCTCTGCGCAAAGCCACACCGACCAGGCATCGAACACAATGTGATGTACATCCATGAGCAGGATGTGGTTCTGCTCACCGGTGCGATAGACGCCAGCGCGGATCGGGCACTCCTCCCCAAGCCGGAATGGCCGCTCATGGTCACGTCTCAGGCGTTGGTCCACCTGCTCCCGGGTCAGGCCTCGGGCGTCGATCTCTTCCCACACAAGCTCGCGGTATCCAGCGACCTCCTGGCATAGCTTGCCGCCGTGAAAATTGAACTTGGCGCGCAGCAAAGGGTGGCGCTGGACCAATGCCTGCAGGGCCCGCCGCAGGACCGGGACTTGCAGCTGCCCGCGGATCTCCGAGCAGAAGGCGATGTTATATGCAAAGCACGTCGGGTAGCGGTTTTGCAGGACCCACAGGGCCTGTTGGCCTGCCGTGGTCGCTACCTGTACGGTCTGCTGGGTCGCTCGCTCCTGCAACAGCCGTGCTAGCAGGGCTCGTTTCTCCGTCGAAGGGATGGCCATGTTCATCGGCTCTGTCCTCGCTATCGATTGATTGTTCATGGACTCAAGCGAGCTCTTTCAGGAGCCGATCGACGTCCGCGTCATCGAGTGAGTCTAGATTCCCGAGCAGCCGCTCCTCCTGAGACTGCCATTTGCCCGCGTCTGGCTCGGCGGACCTGGCGACGCTTGCAGGCTCGACGCCAGCGCAGTCTTGGCCATCGCCGATGCGCTGCAAAATCATTTCGGCGATATGAATGAGTCCGCCCCCCTGCATCAGCTCCAACGCACCGATTTCGATGCCGAGCAACTGCTGCAGGGCGACCACCAGCTCCATATTCATTAACGAGTCGACGCCGAGGTTGGCGAGGCTAAGCTCAGGGACGATCCGGTCCGTTGGCAGCCGCAGCACTTTGGCCAGGGTCATCACCAGGTGCTCGCAAACGCGTTCGCGCCGCGCCTCGGGGTCGAGCGCCATGATGTCGTCGCGCCGCGCTTGCACCTCAGGGTCCAGGCCGCTTGATGCGCCTTCGGCGATCAGAGCGGAGAAACGCGGCAGCTCAGCGGTTGCGGTCGCGGCCAATTTCCAGCGCTGCCAATCGAGATCGAGGATGCCGACCTGAGGCTCGTCCACCGCGAGCACCCGGCCGAGGACCTCCAAGGCGTCGTCGGCGCTGAAGGGTCGCATGCCGATACGCTCAAGGTACTGGGCCAGTTCGTTGCTCGATGCCGCCATTCCGGCATCTCGCAGGGCGCCCCAATTGATACTCGTGGCGGTCAAACCGAGGTGCCGACGGTGGTGGGCGAGACCGTCCAGTAGGCAGTTGGCGGACACATAGTTACCCTGCCCCGCGTTGCCGATCAGGGCCGACACCGAGGAGAAGAGGACGAAGTGGTCGAGGGGCAGATCCCGGGTCGCCTCGTGCAGGTGCAGCGCGCCATCGACCTTGGGCCCGAAGACGCCGGCCAGGCGCGCGGCGTCGAGCTGTGCAAGCGGTGCATCGTCAAGTATCGCGGCCGTGTGCATGATGCCGCGCAACGGCAACCGCCGCACAGCCGTCGTCTCCTCGACCAAGCGCATCACCTGCCGGCGATCCGTGACATCGACGGCGCGTATGTCGACCCGGCTACCGAGCGCCTCGAGGTCGCGGCGCAGGCCCGCGGCGGCCGGGTCCGCCTCGCCGCGACGGCTGATCAGGATCAGCTCGCCGGCCCCTTCCTTTGCCATCCAGCGCGCCAGCGACAGACCGAAGCCGCCGAAGGCTCCTGTAATCAAGTAGCTGCCCTGGGGATTGAAGAGCCTGCTGGGGCGCCGCGACACCAAGGCACGTACCCGATGCCCAAGATCGATGGCGACGCCCCCTGGCCAGCGCGACTCGGCCAGGAATGCGAAGGTGTCGGGGAGGTCAGCGAGGGTGAAACTCTTCACCGCCAGGGGCGCGAGCTCGCCACGCTCGAGGCGCATCCTGAGCCGGTCCAGGGTCTCGCGAACCTGCCGCGGACGCGCCGCCATCAGGCTTTCCAGATCGGTCACCATGAGGCTGAGGTCGTGGCGCTCACCAAGCCAGCCGATGGTCTCACCGCGCTGCGGCCGCACGCCCGGAATGCTGACGAGGCGACCGAACTCGCCGAGAACTGATACGTCGAGGTTTCCGATCCGATTGTGGAAATCGATCACTAGATCCGCGCCGCGGCCCTCGGTCAGAGTGGCGACACGGCTCTCCAGGTCCTGCTCGTCGACATGGATGAGCTCGGCCAGTCCCTCCAGCGGCTCGTTCGCGCTGCCGCTCACCGTGGCGATGACACGCGCCCCGCGGAGCCTGGCGACCTGAATGGCGGCCAGTGAGGCACCGCCGCTGGTGTGATGGACCAAGACGGTCTCGCCTGGTGTTAGCCGGCCGAGTGTCTCGACACCATACATTGCGGTGAGATAGGGCAACATGGACACGGCTAGCTGATCCGATGACATCGCCTCGGGGGCCTTCATGGCGAAGACGGCGTCTGGGTCGAAGCAGAGGTAGCGGCGCATCGCGTCCGGCATGCAGACGACATAGCGGTCACCGACGCAAATGCCGGTCACGACAGCGCCGACGCGGGTCACGCTACCGACGGCGACGCTTCCCGGACGATGGTCGAAGTAGGCGCCGATGGCGGCTCCGACGGCGCCACTGGTCAGCGCGAACAGGTCTCGCGGCAGCACCGCGCAGCTTTGCACACGGATCTCAACCTCATTGACCCGCGGGCCCGGCCGCTCGCTCAGAACCGGCTGGACGGACTCCAGGTCCTTCGGGCGCCGCGGACGCAGCTCGAATTGGGCCTCATCGTCGATGGCGACGAACTCGTCCTCAGCGTCGGACGGTGCATGCATCGGCATGCGCTCAAGCCGCTGCACGTAGCGAACGAAGCCGCGCCAGGCGGCGGCGTCTTCATTCGAGTCGGCAAGCACCTCGACCACGACTGGAGCAACGGAGGTCTCCTCGGCATCCAGGTCCACCACGCTGGGGCGCAGACCCGGGTGCTCCGTCCCGGCCACGCGCATGAGGCCGATCAGCGCCCCTTGGTGCATCGCCAAGCGCTCTGAGGTGAACACCGGTTGCGCGCCCCGGGTGACGAGGTAGAGCCGCGGGCTGCCGGCGTCACCGGAGTCCAACAGGGCAAGCTCCTGGATGAGGCGTAGCAGCACGACACTCGGATCAAGGATAGGGTCATGCCAAACCCTGTCGCGGCCCAGGTCCAAGATGACACCGCGATAACCCAGGCCGGTGTCGGCGCTCATCGTCAAGCGTTCCTGCAGCTCCGTGGCGAAGCGCTCGGCGAGCTCCGCCGTCGCTGGGCCGGCGTCGTCCAGAGCGATAGCATCGGCCTGTATCCCAAGCTCAAACTGAAGGGCATCGGTCAATTGTTGTACGCCGCTTCCCAGACCCATCACTAGGTAGCGGCCCTCGGAGACGGTCCGCATGGGTCGCTCCGACTCGTTCCAGACGGAGCGATAGGTCCAGCCCTCCCTGTTGTTGACCTCCGCCGAGACGGCGCTTGGCACCTCCTGGCAATGCAGGCCTAGCACCTCGGCGATCGGGCCTTCGGCATCGTAGAGATGCAAGTCGGCCTCCAGCCAGTCCGACCCTTGGGTGACGACATGGCCGTGACACCAGAACTCCGTGCCGGACCGGCGGCGATAGACCAGCTTACGGATACCGGTCGGCAAAAAGGTCCCGCTTTCCCCCGGCATGGCCGCCAGCAGCGCCTGGAAGCAAGCGTCGAGCTTGGTCGGTGCGAGCCGAGCTTCGCTGTCGGCGTCGGTCTCGGTGACCATGGCCAGCACCTCGCCATCACCGCGGTGCAGCTCGGCGATTCCCTGAAATGCGGGGCCATAGTCGAGACCGCGACCCCGCATGTCCTCGTAGTGCTCGGCTGCGGTGCGAACATCTGTGCAGCGCGCCAAGAGCTCGGCGTGGGTCGGTAGCCGCATGGCTTTCGGCATGCGCGGGACGATCCTTCCCTCGGCATTCAAGACCCAATCTGACCTGCCGCTACGCGGTCGGCTGTGAATACGGAAGGCGCCCTCGGCGTCACCCTCCACGCGATATTCCGGCTCGTCGCTCGCATCAACCACCAGCGCTCGGCGAAATGCCAGACCCTCGAGTACGCAAGGACCGCCATCGAAGATCTGCTGCTGCAGCGCGAGCGCCGTCTCAACATAGGCGGCACCGGGAAGCACAACCAACCCCTGTACCTTATGATCCTGGAGGTAGCGCAGCGTTCGGCCGTTAATATCGCTCAACCAGATGTGGTTGGGGGCATCCACGGGCCGTTGGAGCAAGGCATGGGCAGGCTTACCCAGACGGTCGAGATTGCCTTGTTCGGTCTCGTTCCAGTGCTCCCGGCGCTGCCAGGGATAGGTTGGAAGTCGCAGGAAGCGGCCCTTGGGGTAAATCATCTCCCAGTCCGGCTCGCTGCCGGCACGGTAGAGCGCCGCCAGGGCATGGGCGAACACCGCGGACTCGTCCTCGCCTCGGCGCATGGAGGCGACCAACTCGGCCTCGATCGAAAGGGCGGCGAAGCTTTGTTTCATAGCCGTGGACAGCACTGGGTGCGGCCCGACCTCAAGAAAGACCCGATGGCCGTCTTCAACCAGCGCTGTGATCGCCTTGGCGAAGAACACCGGCTCGCGGATGTTGTCGCACCAGTATTCCGCGTCGTGCACGGGCTCCTCGACGCGGACGCCGCGCACGGTCGAGTAAAGAGGCAGCTTTGGACCGCTGGTTCGCAGATCGGCGAGACAGGCGCGGGTCTCTTGCTTGAGCGGTTCCATGGCCGGGCTGTGGTAGGGCACCTCGACCTCTAGCATCCGGTTGAACAGCCCCTGACTCTCGGCCTGCACGGCGATGCGCTCAAGGGCCTGACGGTCGCCGGACAGGGTGACCGAGGTCGGACTATTGATGGCCGCGACCGAGACCAGATCACGGTGGGGCTCGGCAAGCAGTGTGGCCTGCGCATCGCCACAGCCAAGCGCCAGCATGCCGCCCTTGCCGGCGGCTTGCTTTTGCAAGCGCGAGCGGTGATAGCTGATGCGGATGGCATCGGTCAGGTCGTAGCAACCGGCGACGTAGCCGGAAGTGACCTCACCGACACTATGGCCGACGACGGCCGCGGGACGGATGCCGCGCGCTGCCCAGAGCTCCGTCAGCGCGGCTTGAATGACGAAGTTAGCGGGCTGGGCGACAGTGGTGTCACCGATGCGAGAGCTGTCCTCGTCGGCCTGCATCTCGGCCCGAATCGACCAGCCGGCGACCTCCTGGAAGACCTCATCGCAGTGATCGACACAGGCCCGGAAGACCGGCTCGTCGCGATAGAGCTCGCGCCCCATGGCCCACCACTGTGGTCCCATGCCGGTGAAAACGAACACGGGCGCCTGGCGGGTATGGGCCGGGGCCCGTCCTTCGAGGATCGCCTCGTCGAAACCATTCGCAAGCCACGCGTCCAGGTGAGCTAGCGCATGCTCACGATCGCTCGTCACCAAGGCCAGTCGGTACTCGTGATGGGTCCTGCGGCGGGCCGAGGAGTAAACCAAGTCTGGCAGGTCCTCGGCCGGGTGCGCGGCGAGGGTGCCGCGCAGCTTGGCCACGTACTCCTTGAGTGCCTGAGGGTCGCGGGCCGACGCCACCAGTTGGTAAGGTGCCGATGTGTTGCAGTGCTCGCCGCCGCCCTGATCGGAGAAGCGCTCCATGAGCACATGGGCGTTGGTGCCGCCGTAACCGAAGGAGTTGATGCCAGCCAAGCAGGGGCGTCCGTCGTCGGGCAGCGCCTCAGGCTCAACCGGCAAACGCAGTCCAAGCCCGTCGAAGTCGATCTCCGGGTTCGGGCTGACGAGGTTGGCCAGTGGAGGAATCGTTGAGTGATGCAGCGACAGGGCTGTCTTGATCAGGCCGGCGACCCCAGCCGCGGCCTCAAGGTGGCCGATATTCGCCTTGACGGAGCCAAGGACGCAGGCAGCGCCGCGACCAGGAGTCCGGCCAATGGCTTCACCGAGCGCGTTCGCCTCAAGGGGGTCGCCGACCGCCGTACCAGTGCCATGGGCTTCGAACATGCGGATGTCCGCGGTACTCATGCGGGCGCGAGCACAGACCTGCTCGATCAGGGCCGCTTGGGCGTTCGGATTGGGAACCGTGATGCCGTCGGTGTGACCGTCCTGATTGCAGCCGGACGCGCAAATTGTCGCGTAGATGCGATCGCCAGCGGCGACCGCCTTCGACAAGGGCTTCAGGATCACCATGCCGGCGCCCTCGCCGCGCCCGTAGCCGTCTCCCGCGGCGTCGAAGCTCTTGCTGCGCCCATCCTTGGCCAGAAACTTCCCCTTGCACATCGCCACCATGACCTCCGGACGATGCATGACGTTGACGCCGCCGACCATGGCTACCGAGCAATCACCGTTCCACAGCGCTTGGCAGGCCAGATGGGTGGCGACCAACGAGCTGGAGCAGGCCGTATCCATCGACACGCTTGGTCCGCGCAGATCGAAGGTGAACGAGATGCGGTTCGCAAGCATCGCGAGGGTGAAGCCGACCGCGGTGTGGGGACCGATAGCATCGCGGTTCAGCGGGCTAAGCTGTGTCACCATGGAGTCCATCATGAAGCCGCCGACGTAGACACCGGTGGGAGAGCCAATCAGCCGATCGGCATCTAAGCCAGCGTCGTCGATAGCCTCCCAGGCGACTTCCAACAGCAGCCGCTGCTGCGGATCAAGGAAGTCTGCTTCCCGCGGCGAGATGCCGAAGAACATCGGATCGAACTGGCGAATGTCTTGATTGAGAAACCCACCCTTACGGACATACATTCGACCAGGAGCGTCTTCTGGATCGAAGAAACGCTGAAGGTCCCAGCGCCCCTCCGGCACGTCTCGCACGCCATCCACCCCTCCGATCAGGAGGTCCCAAAATTCCCCGGGGCTGGTGACGTTCCCCGGGAAGCGGCAGCCGATACCGACGACCGCGATTTTCTCCGCGCCAAGATTGACTGACACAACTGATCTCCTGCGGTCCCCACCCAGGGAGCCGTGTTAAATAGCGAATTGAACCGCTGCCTGGACCGATCGACCGATCGAAGATCGCTCCATGCCGATGCGAGTCCCTGTGCGACCTGGTGCGCATCCCTGCGTTGGGGGCTCCTTGCCGCTCTGTGACCATCGGTCCGCCCTCCCCGGGCAATGCAATCGATTCTTAAGAGAGGCGTCCTACATTGCCCTGACGCAACGATCTCAATCCCGAGTTGGACGCTGGACTGCTCCTTAGGGCCGGATTTAGGTTATCCGTCCTTGCAGGGGGCTTGTGGTCGACAAATGCACAGTCAGAAACAGACTAAATGCACAAGCAGAAACAGGCTTGTTACACCCTTGGTTGTTCGGAATTGGTTTTAAGCTGAAGGGTTGACTTGCGTAGTCGCAATGCCGGGTCGCCTGCGCCCATTGGCACAGCAGAGCAACGGGTATCGTTGGACTTAGCTTGGCTTGCGCAACCCTGGGATCGCCGTTTTCTGGGAGATCGCCGTTTTCTGGATCTGGACTGCGCCGCGTAATGGAAGCTGTGCTAATTGACGAAGACGGGCTTGCCCGTCTTCGGATCGATCATCTCGTCGAGCAACAACAGCGAGCGCCGGCGATGCCGGGCAGAGACCATGCCGCCGCCTCCTCACGCGGCATCGACTTGGAAATCGATGCGATCAGTTCGTTTTTTCATGCGCGGCTCAGAAGGTACAGGGCGTTGCGCCCTGCTAGCGTCGCCAACTCAAGATTTAACGAGCGGCCAATATGCGTCCGGCCGCAGCCTCGCCGCTGAGCCAGGCGCCTTCGATTCGGCCGCGCCGACACCAGTCGCCGCAGGCGCCGATGCCGAGGTTGGGGTCCCACAGACAGTCGGTGTCCAGCGGGTTGTCTGCCTGGCTATAGCGCCAGCGGTGGGCGCGGGACCAGACAACCGCGGGTAATGGTCGGCCAACAATGGCCGCGAAGGCCTGCAGCAAGGTCTCTTCAACGGCGTTCTGACTCCGCCGCGGGCTTGTTTCTAGATTCGGCTTCTGATCTGATGCCTGACTTGACGCCTGATCTCGTTCTGGCTCCAGATACCGACGACTCCAGTCTGCGTTGGCGTGCAAGACGCTCACCGGGTCACCGCGACCGGGTTTGCTGCCGTCGTTGGCGATCCAGCGAAGCGGCCCCCGGTTGACAAACAGACCGTCCCAGGGAAGCTCGATCGGAGCGTCAAAGCCGATCATCGCGGCCCAGCAAGGGGCATAGCGGACGCTAGCGGCCTCTGTCGCCAAGGCCGAGGCATGCGCAAGCAACTCCGCGGCTTGCGGGGCCGGGGTCGCGATGACGACGCGATCGAAGCGTCCGAGCTCGTTGGCCTGATCGTCCAGCAGCAACCAGGCATCGCCTTCGCGGCGCGGGGCGACGACGCGGGTCTGCAATCGTAGCTCCAAGTCTTCGGCTAGCATCCGGCCCAGACCGCTCATGCCGGGCAGGCCAACCCAGCGCTCTTCGTTGGCACCAGCGGCTTGGATATCATTGCCATCCCAGGCGCCGATGTGGCCCTGCCAGCGCGCGACGACGCCGCGCTCGGCCCAGCTCAGCACACGACGGCGAAAGCGCGGGTTGCGGGCGGTGAAGTATTGGGCGCCGTGATCGACCTGTTGGCCGAAGTCGGCAATGCGGCGGGTCGCGGCCCGACCGCCGTAGCCGCCTGACTTCTCAAAGACGATGACCTCGTGCGCTTGGTCAGCCAGGGTGCGCGCCGCCGCCAGCCCGGAGAGCCCGGCTCCGATCACGGCGATGCGCAGGCGCTCACCACGGGCCGGGCGATCGACCTTGCGCGCAAAGGCTTCTAGATCGAGCCGACGCGCGTGGCTGGCGGTATCGCGACCGCGCACCCTGCCCAGGATTGGGCGCTCGGGTGTGAAAGGTCGATCAAATAGTCCCAGCGCCCAGAGCAGCCCGCCATAGGAGTTAGGGTCAGAGCCGTCCAAGGCGTGGCGGTGATTCAGGTCGATGAGTTCCGCCATCGCGCGCAGCGGGCTTTGCGTCCAACCCAAGACGGCCTTGGCCCAGGTCATGCGCAGATTGTTGTGCAGTTCTCCATGCACCAGCAGAGAGCGTTGCGCCAAGTCCCAGAGTCGGTCGCCCGAGTCGCCGCGCGCCAGGCGTTCGTGGTCGATGCAACGCTCGCGGGGGTCATCGGCATGGGCCGTCAGCGTCGCCCGCGCCCAATCCGGCAGGGTCGCCCAAGCCTCTGGATCATGGGTGTGGAAGCAGTGATTATGGGCAAGCTCACGCCAGATCAGCAATTCGTCGAGAAACTTCTGGGCGCCCTCTCCGCCCAGCGCCTGTGCCTCGCGCGCGATGCGCAACGGCGACACCTGGCCATGGTGCAAATAGGCCGACAGCCGGCTTACGCCGCGTGGCCAGGGTTCGGCGGCATCATTGCGCAGGCGGTGATAGCGCGCGAGCCCCTCGCGCTTGAAAGCCTCCCAACGGGCATAGCCGGCATCGGCGCCGCCCGGCGTGTGCGGCAAGGGTGGCAGGGTATGATCGATGTCGCAGGCCGCGCACAGCACGGGGATGTTGGCAGTCGTTAAGTCCAAGGGCTGGAAAGGTATCTGCCCCTGGTAGGCACCCGGCGTCAGATCGGTCTCGGGCCAGGGCCGCGGCACGCGCTCGGCATAGGCCTGCTGGTTGTGTCGGCGCAGTTCAAAGGCCCGATCAAAACGCTTGGGCTGCAGCCGCATCGGTACGATGCAGGCGGAGTCGACCGCCCAAACCGGGGTCTGGACCCGCGCCGCGATGCCTCTCGTCCAAGCCGGAAAGGGTGGTGCTGGAAAGTCCTCGGTCACCAATAGCGCGGCCCGCGCAGCCAGTTCGCGCAGCGGCGAGACCGCCGCCGGCTCCGCGGGCAGGTGAAACAGCGCCTGGACGCCACGCAGCGCCAGCTCGCGATGGGCGTCTCTCGCGCCTTCGAGAATAAAGGCATGATGCCGGTCGGCGTTGAATCGATGCCGACCTGCAAGCCCTTGATAGACCAGCAACGGCAGTCGCAGCGCCTCGGCCGCATGCAGGGCTAGGTCAAGCGCCGGATTCTCATGTCCGCGTACCGCATGGTGCATCCAGTACAGGACCAACTCGCCCGCGGCATTAACGGGATGATCCGAGACCGGGCGCAGGCGTTCGCGCAAATGGTCAGGCAGGCAATCGGGGTGCAAGAGCGGCATCGCGTTGGGCTCCTCGGCCGTGGGACCAGACCACAGGGAAAGGCTAGAAAACCGCGTCGGTTATTGGGCAGTCTTGTCCCAGTCCTAGTCGCCATCTAAATCGTGGCCGTGGTCGTAGCCTTGCGGTGACTCGATTACGACAACGATCTTGTATGCGCCGACACTGGCAAGGAAACTGTCTAGCTAGTGCCGATTATGAATCGATATTGGTCTGTTGGATGCGTCCAGAATGCCGATTCCGGGAGGTCCGGGGACCGACGATTGATGTGAGTTTGGCGGTAGCCACGCTAATCGCCGACCAATCGCCCAAGGATACTGAAGCCGGCCGCATAGGTGCCCGCGGCGGAACCGATGGTGCTAAAGATGAAGACCAGCAGGACGCGCGAGACCCGATTGCGCCACCAGCCGCGGACGCTGGTAACATCCTCGCGCAGCCTGGAAAAGTCGCCGACACTCGGTCGGCGCAGCGACAGCTCGATGGCACCGGCCACCATGCCGGCGCCGATGGTGGGATTCAACGACGTCAGCGGCGCGGCGCAGAAGGCCCCCAGCACCGTCAGCGGATGGGCAGCGGCAAAGACGGTGCCGAGCGCGGATAGGCCGCCGTTGATCAAGACCCAATCCAGCACCAGGTTCCAACCGAGCTCAGGGCTGCGCGTAAAGCCGTAAGCGAAGAGCCCCAGGATGAGCGCGACGATGACCCAGGGCAAGTAGCGCCATGCACGCGCGCGAGGCGGTACTTGGTCGAGCTCGATCAGTGCCGCTTGCGGGTCCATGGACGGCCGGCCCGATGGTTCCGCCAGTTGCTCCGCCCCTTGCTCCGCCAGTTGCTCCGCCAACCCCTTGAGATGTCCGGCGCCGACCACGGCCAACAGATTGCGATAGCCGTGCTCGCGCAACTCTTGGATCAAGCGCGCGGCCATGTAGCGGTCGCGCTCCTCAATCAGCGGCAAGAAGAGGTCGCTGCGGTCTTGCGCGAACTCGGCAAAGGTGGTTTCGAGCACATCGCCCTGCTTCAGGCGCTCGATCTCGTCCTCCGTGACCTGCTCGCGCGACAACATGCCGGCCATCAGGCCGGAGAACAGGTTGAGCCGCTTCCACCAACCAAGATTTTGCGCTGCCCGGCGCAGCGTGATGCCGACCTCGCGATCGATCAGCAGCACCGGCAGCCCGCGCGCCTCGGCCAAACGGATCGCCATGCGTTGTTCGGCCCCGGGCTCAATGCCAAATTGATCGGCGAGGCGTTGCTGATAGGCCGAAAGGGCCAGGCTCGCGGCCACCATGTAGACGCGCTTCTCGCGAATCACCGCAAAGAGGTCCAGGCGGCTGAGCGAGTCGGGCTGCATCATGGCTTTGTAACGGCTCGCACAGAGCTCCACCGCAACGGCGTCGAAATCGCTGTCGTCAGATTCGAGCAGCTCGCGCACCTTTTCCGCGCTGCTTCGCGAGACGTGGGCGGTACCGAGCAGCATCAGCTCGGCGCCGTCCGCACGGACGCTCTTCAGGGGTTCGTCCTGGGTTTGATTCATAAACCGGGGCAAGCTGTCTCAAAGTCAAGGTTCGCGCATGATAACTCAGCCGCCGTATGGCTGCCGTTGTCGGGCTGGCGAGCGGCGGCGGCGATGGCTTATCATCGCGGCCAGATCGACCACGCCTCCACCCCATACCCACCCACAATCCCCCCAGGAGTCCGCGGATGAAAGCCTTGCGCCTGCTCGCCGTGCTGATGCTTGCCCTGTCCCTCGGTCTCGGCGCCGCTGGTTGCGGTCGCGTCAAGGAAGACAAGATGGCCGCGGCGCTCTACAACGCCACCAAGGGCTACCGCGAATCCATCCGCTGGGGCTACTTCGGCGCGGCGGCTGGCTTCATCCACCCGGACGAGCGCGAAGACCTGGACGTCGAGGTCCTGGAAAACGTGCGCGTCACCGGCTATGAGGTGATTCAACCAGCGGTTATTACGCCCCAGGAGACCGCTGTGCAGCTTGTACGGATCGAATACGTCTTGCAGGACGAGCAGCGGCTGCAGAGCCTAATGGACCGCCAGGAGTGGCGCTGGGACAAGGAACGCACCAATTGGTGGCTCTATACCGGGCTGCCCAAGTTTGGCGACTGACCGGCGAGGCAAGGCTCATAGCGCGACCGCTCGCCACAGCATGCGTGCTGTGTTACCGCTGACCAGACTAGCGCACCGATCTAGAAGCCACCGCCGGTGCGGAAGCCACCAGCGCCACTGCCGCCACCAAGACCGCCTCCACCGCTGATGCGGCCACCACCCCGCAGCCCGCCAAATCCGCCATGACGACCGCCCCAGGGCGTACCGCGGCCGAAGCCGCCGGAGCCGAAGCTGGGATTGGAACGTCGCGGCTGCTGACGCTGCTGTTGTTCCAGCACGTCCATCAGTGCCTCTCGGTTGAGCATGCCATTGATGAAGTTGCCGAGCATCATGGCCACCATGGTGCCGTCCGCGAAGCCGGAGCCGGTGTGGTCCATCCGTTGGCGCTTGAAGTCTCGTTGCAGCCGTGCCAGTTCTTCCAGTTTTTGCCGCTGCTTGATGCGTGCCTGCTTGAGGTTTTCGATGGTGAAACTGAGCCGCCTATGTTCCTGCTCCGCTTGCTGGAGACGGTTGACGATCTGATCGTCCTCCGGAAAGGGTGTGGCTTGGGCGGCTCGGCGCAGTTCGTTGAGGTCGTCACGCTCAAGTTCGGCGGCCAGGAAGTCCACCGCTTTGCTCGTGTAGTCGTCGTCCCCGGCGGCAAAGCGCGCCTGATGTTCGAGCAGATCGTTGATACTGGCCTCGACCTCGCCAATGCGCACGTCGATGGTTTCGAGACGCTCCTGCTCGGCGTCACGCGCCTGCTCCAGGGCGAGCACGCCGTCGGTCTCGCGAGCGGCCTCGTCGAGTGAGCGCAGCGCGGAGAAGGCGTCGTTGGATTGCTGTCTAGCGGCGCCCGCATAGTCACGCAGGCGCCGCGGGATCTCCAACAGGCGCGCGTAGTTCAGCCGCGCGTCGTTGTAGCCGATCAGGCGCGCCACCTTGCCGTCGAGCCAGCGCGCAAGGCCGCCAGCGCGGTACTTCGGCGTGCCGAAGTGGCGCTTCCAAAGGTAGATGAACAGCGGATCAGCAAGGTATGCGGCGCCCTTGGCGTCCTGCTCCTGTTCGCTGTCCATGGCCTTCTCCTCGGCGTGCATCGCGACGCGCTCGGCCTCGCGGGCCTGCGCTTGCTGCGCCTGATAGGAGGGGTCCGTGCCGAGGCGCGCCTGGATGGCGGCCTCGGCGTCGTCCAGGCGCTCGCTGGCCTGATCAAGCAGATCCGCCTGCGCCTCGCGCTCCACGCCTAAGGCATCGCGTCGCGCCTTGGCATCGTCTAGCTCGCGTTGCAGAGTCGCGACTGCCTGAGCTCGCTGTTCAAGCAACGCGGCCACCTGGCGTTCGGCGGCATCGAGCGCGCCGGACAGGGTGCCATCGTCGACCAGATCGACGCGCACCCGCGCGAGGGCGGCATAGTCGTCGGCACGCCTTTGCTCCAGGCTCATGAGTTCCTGACCCAGTCCTTCAAGCGCTTGATCAAGGCCTTGGAGTTCGCCCTGCTGTTGGCGCTCGGCGCTCATGATCTGCGTTAGGGCCTGTCGTCCGCTGATCATCGTTGATTCTCCGGATTGTCCTCGGGTGCGCCGCCTACCATGACGTGATCGCCGCGCCGCTGGTCGGCACCTCGTATTCAGGCTCTAGCTGGCCCGCCGTCTTGCGACCGAAAATGTTCTGCTGGATGATGCCGTCGTCCTGCTTGTCCGCACCCACGCGGTTGAAAATACGTTCGTCGACGCGGACGCCCCAGCGCTCGACCTGCTCAGTCTTGCCGGTCTCTTCGTTTCGGACCGGCACCCGCAGGTTACCCCCATCCGGGCCGAGGGCCTCGACAATGATGTAATAATTACGCGCGGCCTGGTTAAGGTCCGGCACTCGCCAGACCCCGCTGCGCTCACCGGGACGATTGACGATGCGGATGCGATAGCTCGCCTCAAGCTGATTGCGCAGCGCCGTCAGCTCAGCGTACAGCGCGCTAGCCCGGACCGTATCGCCGTCGCGCAATGCCTTGCGGGCACTGGCCAACAGCTCGTCGGCTTGCTGATCGGCGCTGGCCTCGACGGCCAGTTCGACCACCTCGGCATGCAGGGTCTCCAGGTCTTGGGGCAAGGCATTGCGGGGTGCCACCACCAGGGACCTCCAGGCAAGCAGCCCGATGGCCAGGGCCGCCAACGCGCCGAGCACCCACTTGCCCCAAAGCCCGCGCTTGACGTAGAGGCGGGCCAAGGTGACGCCGAAGGAGTCCGGTGGTGGCTTGTAGCGAAAGCGGTCTTCCTTCAACGCCGCGACGCCCTCCTCCAGTATGGCGTCGGTGACCTCAATACCCTGGGCCGCGTAGATCTTACGCAGGCGCTTTTTTAGATTCTGCTCGCGACCGGCAACATCAAGCTCCTGTTCGACTAGGCGCCGCTTGCGGCGCAGCGTGTCGACCACATCCATGGCCAGCATGACGTCGTCCAATGGTTGCTTGGGCGGCGGGTTCTGTAGCTGGTCTTGCGCAGGCATTGTCGTCTTGGCAGCGGCTGAGGTTGGGGTGGCGGTGACGGTCACGATGCCGTCATGCTTCCGCGGCGACGATGCCCTTGCCCTGCTCGGCAAGACGCGCCATGCGCCGCTTGCCGTCTTCGACCGCGTCGCGGATCTCCTCGGCATTGCGCGTCGACTCCTTGCGCATCTGCTCAATGATCTCTCGGGAATGGGTTTGATAGCTGACGACGGAGTCAACCAGCTTCTTGACGGAGTCGGCACGGATAGTGGGCCCGTAGCCGGCCTTGACGGCGGCCTCCTGCACTTTACCGCCAATGTCGGCCAGTACCTCCAGCGATTGACTGATGCCGTCCTTCATGGCGTTGACGGTTGCTGTGGTCTCGGCGAGGCCAAACATGCCGGTGAACGAGGCCGTGAGCGCGGTGAGTACGGTCTCGTTGGTGGTGAAGAAGCTGATCGCCTGCTGATAGAGCCGTTCCTTGGCGTTAGTGGTTTGCAACAGCCGTGCCATGACGACTTCGGAGGTGTTGTAAGAGACGGTGAGGTTGTCGGATAGGTCTTTGGCAATCTGATAGCGCTTCTCGACGTTCTGCAGATCACGCACTCGCTCATCGCGCGCCAGTTCCAGCCGGGCACGCTGGGCGGCATCGTCGTCGCTAAAGGCTTCGACCGACCGCATGGCCTTGTCGACCTCGGCGCGGGCCGCATCGAGTTGACCCTCGGCCTTCTTCAGCACTTCCAGCGCCAGCACCTCGGACTGCTTCATCGCGCCGCGGAAGTCTTGATAGGCGTCCAGGATACGCTGCTCACGGACGATCTGGTCTTGGGCGCTGGCGGTGACATCCAGATAGGTGTCTTTGATCTTGTCGAAGCGCGTAGCGATGTCGCCACGGGTCGCCTTCATCCAAACGTTGGCGACGCGCTCAAAGGTGTCCAGCTTACCATCCTCGACCTGTTCGACCATCGTCTTGGCATCGTCGCGAATGCTGTTGAATGCCTTTGTGATGTCCTCGTAGCGGTTGCTGATGTCCATGGCGCGGATCTGCTCGCGCACCACCTCGTTGAAGGTGGATGACTGGGCCAGGGTGCGGGCAATGGCGGTCACGCGTGCCTCGTCCAGGCCGGCGATCTGGTTCATCAGGGCGACCATTGGGTCGTCGGCGGTGCTGGTCTCGGTGGGTGCAAGTCCGAGGTCATGCAGGCTGTTCATCGCCTTGTCGAGATACTGCATCGGGGCTGCGGTGGCAGTCATGGTGTCCTCCGTTGGATGGCCCATTATTGCTAGCGGGGCCTTTTGCCGTGTTTGTAAACAATTCCGTCGCGCGATTGTCCAGCAATGCGGCCAGGTTGGGAACTGGGGAGTTCCGTACAGCCTCGACCCGCGCCCGACTCAGGCTAATCAGACGCTCACCAGCGAGGTTGGTTCGCGTTAGGTGGTGAAGGTCTGCATGGCCGTTACCCTTATCGCTGTCGTTACCGTTATAGCTGTCGTTGTCGTTGCCGCACGGATACTCAAATACGATGATGACAACGAAATTGCTTCGACGGCTTGCTCAACACTTGCCGGGCAAGGGTCTAATGCTCGCGCCAACGGCGGACAGCGGCGTTGATCGCAATGCCTGCTGGCCCGGCTGACCGATCAGTCGGCCTGCGCTCGGGCGATCAGCGCGTGCCGAGACCCCGCAGCAATTGCCGGACGTAACCGGGGCCGCCGTAGATGAGTCCAGTGTAGACCTGGATCAGATCGGCCCCGGCGGCGAGCTTGGCCGCGGCACTGGCTGGGTCCATGATGCCGCCTACCCCCATCAGCACCGGCCCTGGGCCGAGTTCAGCGCGGACCAAGCCCAGCAGCTCGGTGCTGCGCGCAAACAAGGGTCGCCCGGACAGCCCGCCGCTCATGGCGCTAGCGTCGCCGCGCAATCCGTCGAAGCGGATGCTGGTGTTGGTCAGCACCAGGCCGGCACAACCGGCATCCAGCGCGGCGCGGGCGCAGTCGATGGCGTCGGCGTCCGCGAGGTCCGGGGCCAGCTTAACGAGCAGCGGGCGCGGACGGCTGAGCAATTGGTTCGGGCGCTGGATGGCGTCGACAATAGCGCGCACCTGCTCGACCGTCTGTAAGTCGCGTAGGCCCGGCGTGTTCGGGCTCGAAATGTTCACGACCAGATAGTCGGCCAGTTCGCCCAACAACTCGAAACTGCGACGATAATCGTCGGCGGCCTCGGCTGCCGGCGTTACCTTGGATTTGCCGATATTGACGCCGAGCGGGATCTCCAGCACGCCACGCTCACGCAGGCGGGTCAGACGCACCCTCATGGCCTCGGCACCGGTATTGTTGAAGCCCATGCGGTTGATCAGCGCGGCATCCGCGGGCAGCCGAAATAGGCGTGGCCTGGGATTGCCCGGCTGCGGCAGCGCCGTGACCGTGCCGACCTCAACGCCGCCAAAGCCCATGGCCTGCCAAGCAGTCACCGCCGTGGCATCTTTGTCGAGACCGGCCGCCAGCCCCACTGGATTTGGAAATTCGAGCCCCATCGCAGCGACCCGCAGCGCCGGATCGCGGCTGATGTCGCCGTGCTTCAAGCGGCCAGATGCCAGCGCCGACCAGCGCCGGGCAAGCCCCAGGGCCAGCCCGTGAGCGCGCTCGGCATCGAGCCGAAACAGCAGCGGCCTGGCCAACCGCCAGAAGCTTGAGGCCGGTATCAATGCCGGAGCGAAGACCTGACCTGAAGCCTTGTCAGGTGCTGAGTCAGGTAGGGGTGCCGATGCGGGCCCAGCACGGCGATTGGCATCCTTCATTGGGTCAACCTGCGCAAACTTTGTCATCGGTGACCGCGGCGATCGGCTTGGAGTCTGTCGAGCGCGTGTGATCCGCGTCGAGCGCTGAGAGGTCGACGCGGTGCAATTGAGGAGGAGTCGGCCGATAAGCCGGGTTCTGTCTTGGACAGCCATTCATCTGGGACGCATGTCACCATGCGCCTCCTGCGACCTACCCGGGAACACCCGCGGGCCGCGGGCCGCGGCACGAGGCCGCTTGCTCCCCTATTTGGTCTTGCTCCGGGTGGGGTTTACCCTGCCGCCGACTGTTACCAGCGGCGCGGTGCGCTCTTACCGCACCTTTTCACCCTTACCGCCCGCTTGCGCGGGGTTGGCGGTCTGATCTCTGTGGCACTTTCCGTGGGCTCACG
>JGI12210J13797_10079265_pt1 | contig 79978 bp, 74 predicted proteins | sample ElkSlonscriptome_3_FD_13797 | JGI IMG/M metagenome (IMG submission 13797) | reverse complement strand
ATCAGGCTGTACCCGCCGCGCTTGCATTGATTGATCCGGATCAGCGCCCGATCGTTCGCCACCAGGCGGGCCGTACCTTGGACACAGCAAAAGCACAATATGCAGCGCGTGGCGTCGAAGGCGAGGTTGTCGAATTCATCGATGACATGCCCACCGCATGGGGCTGGGCCGATCTGGCGATTTGCCGTGCAGGTGCGCTGACCGTGGCAGAGCTGGCAGCCGCCGGAGTGCCGGCTGTGCTGGTCCCGTTCCCGGCCGCAGTCGACGACCATCAGGCAGCCAACGCCCGCTACCTGTCCGAAGCCGATGCCGCCTGGTTGATTCGTCAGGATGATCTGGAAGCTGCCAGCCTGGCCAGCCTGATCAGCAAGCTGACCCGTGACGACCTTCTGGAAAAAGCCTTGCGAGCGCGCGCGCTTTCGCGGCCCGAAGCCGCGGCTGATGTTGCAGCGGCTTGCCAGGAGGCCATGCGATGAACAATGCACTGAATGCAAGCATGCGACCGGCACCGAGCCTGATGCATCGGATCCGGCATATCCATATGGTCGGCATCGGCGGTGCCGGAATGAGCGGCATCGCCGAGGTGCTGGTCAACCTGGAATTCAAGGTGTCCGGATCGGACCTGAGCGAATCGACCCGTGTCGAACAGCTCAGGCAGCAGGGTATCGATGTACACATCGGACACCGTATCGAGTACGTCGCAAAGGCCGATGTTGTGGTGTGTTCCAGCGCCATCGCCGAAGATAATGTCGAGCTGTTGGCTGCGCGCGAGCAGCGCATTCCGGTGGTCGGTCGCGCCGAAATGCTGGGTGAGCTGATGCGCTTTCGCCAGGGCATTGCGGTGGCCGGCACGCACGGCAAGACAACGACGACCTCGTTGATTGCCAGCGTGCTGGATCATGCCGACATGGATCCGACGTTCGTGATTGGCGGTCTGGTGCATGCATTCGGTTCGAATGCGCGTGTAGGGCAGGGCAAATACCTGGTTGCCGAAGCCGACGAATCGGATGCATCGTTCCTGCGCCTGCAGCCGGTCATCTCACTGATTACCAATATTGACCGGGATCACCTGGATGCCTACCAGGGAAGTTTTGACCAACTGCAAGCGGCGTTCCTGCAGTTTTTGCATCACCTGCCGTTTTTTGGCGTGGCGGTGCTGTGTATAGAAGACCCGCACGTGACCGAACTGGTGCCCCAGGTAGGACGCACCGTCATTACCTATGGATTCGATCAACGCGCCGATGTGCGCGGCACCGATGTACGCCAGGACGGGCGATCGATGCACTTCAAGCTGTGGTTGCCTGAAGCCGAGCATGGACTGGATGTCTGCCTGCAGCAGCCGGGCCGGCACAATGTCTTGAATGCGCTGGGCGCGGCTGCAGTAGCCTGGGAGCTGAGTCTCGCGCCTGAACAGATTGTCACCGGGCTGGCTTCGTTCTCCGGCATTGGCCGCAGATTCGAGCCGATCGGTACTTTGCAGGGCCAGCTACAGCTGGGTCAACGCCAGGTGCTTGCATTCGAAGACTATGGCCATCATCCGACCGAGCTGGATGCTGTTGTCCAGGCGGCACGATCTGGCTGGCCGGAACGACGCCTTGTGCTGGTTTTTCAGCCTCATCGCTATTCACGCACGCGCGACCAGTTCGATGCCTTTGCCAGGGTGCTGGCCGAGGTTGATGTGCTGATCCTGGCCGACGTTTACAGTGCAGGTGAAGTCCCGATCGCAGGCATCGACTCCGACGCACTGGCAGCCGCAGTCAGTCGTCGAACCGATCGTGCAAGTGTTCGGGTTACTGACTGGCGCGCGGCGCTGACGGCTTTGGACCAGCAGTTGATTGATCAGGATTTGCTGCTGGTGATGGGTGCTGGTGATATTGGTCGGCTGGGTGCTGAATTGGCACAAAGCAGCAGCCCGATTGTGGGAGCGGCATCATGAGCGAATTCGGGCGTATTGGATTGGCTGCCGGCGGCGACAGCGCAGAGCGCGAGATTTCGTTGCGCAGTGGTCGGGCTGTGGCCGAAGCGCTGGACAGCCTGGGTCTGTCGTATGACTGGCTGGACGGGCCGCGGGCTGTCATCGAGTCTGCAATGGACGGAAAAATTGATCGCGTGCTGAATATGCTGCACGGGCGCGGCGGTGAAGATGGTTGTTTGCAGGGTGCCATGCGCATTCTTGATATTCCGATGACAGGGTCTGCCCAGACCGGATCGGCCCTCGCGATGGACAAGCTCCAGAGCAAGCGGCTGTGGCGGGTCTGTGCCCTGCCAACGCCGGACTGGCGTGCGGTTGATTCCTGTGACCAGGCCGAGCAGGTGCTGGACGATTTGCAGCCCCCTTTATTCGTCAAGCCAGCTCGCGAAGGCTCCAGTGTGGGCATGACGCGCGTGCTTGAACGCGGTCAGCTGAGGCGCGCCATCGAGCGCGGGCTCGAGCATGATCGAGTGGTACTGGTCGAGCGCATGATCGAGGGGCATGAATACACGGCTGCATTGATTGAAGGGCAGGCTCTGCCGCTGATCCGGATCCAGACACCGCGGGAATTCTACGATTACGATGCCAAGTATCAGGCACATGACACCCAGTATCACTGCCCCTGCGGTCTGCCGGAAGATCAGGAGAGTCAGCTTCAGGCGCTGGCAGTTCAGGCTTTTGAAATGCTCGGCTGTTCAGGCTGGGGTCGGGTGGACTTCATGCTCGACGGTCAACATCAGCCCTGGCTGCTTGAAGCCAATACAGTGCCCGGTATGACCAATACTTCGCTCGTGCCGATGGCCGCAAAAGCGGCAGGCATCTCATTCCCGCAACTGGTCGAGTGCATTCTGCTGACCAGCATGAACGCGGAGGAGATCGCAGCATGAAGATCATGATCTGGTCAATTGCCGGGCTATTGCTGATTACCGCAGCCGGTCTATCCATCTGGACCTTCGGCGGCCTGAACAAGGCAGAACAGTGGCCGATTCGCTGGCTTGAAGTGGCTGGTGAACTGGACCGAACCACGGCCGAGCAAGTGCGCGCAGCGGTTGCGCAAGAGGCCGCGCTTGGGTTCTTCGCTGTAGATATCGAACGGGCGCGCAACGCGATCGAGCGCCTGCCCTGGGTCGAGCGGGTCTACATCAGTCGACATTGGCCGGACGCGCTCGAAATTACCGTGGTCGAGCATCGTGTAGTCGCACGCTGGAATCGGACCGGTCTGATGAGTGCAAACGGTGCCGTGTTCGATGTCGCCGGCACTGCTGGCATGCAGGGTCTGGTGGATCTCAAGGGACCGGAAAGTCGTCAACAGGATGTGTTTCAGACCTGGCAGCAGCTTCGAATGGAACTGGTTCAGTCCGGTCTGGACCTGAATCAATTGGTGCTGGACCCGCGCGGTGCCTGGTCGTTGCGGCTGGACAGTGGGCAATTGCTGCTGCTGGGCCGCGAACAGATTCAGCACAGGCTGAAGCGGTTCCTGGCCGTTCATCGGCAGTTGGTCAACATGAACAGCATTGCACGAATTGATCTGCGCTACCCGAACGGCCTCGCCATAACGCCCGTCAAACCGCCGGTAGAACAGCCGGCGAATGCCGGCGAAACCGCATTGCAGTCGGCGCCATGGCCTGGGCATGTATCGGAATTCGGGAGCCGTCTTGTCAAGTCGCAGGATCGTGATCCAGCAAAAGAGGAAGAACATGGCTAGAAAGCCGGATAAATCATTGGTTGTAGGGCTGGACATCGGTACCAGCAAGATCGTTGCGATCGTGGGTGAAATCCAGGCCGACGGGTCGGTGGAAGTGATCGGGCTTGGTTCCCATTCTTCGCGCGGTCTGAAACGCGGCATGGTGGTCGACATCGAATCGACCGAGCAATCGATCCAACGCGCGGTCGAGGAAGCCGAGTTGATGGCGGATTGCGAAATTCACTCGGTGTTTGCCGGGATTTCCGGCACGCACGTCAACTCACGTGACTCGCATGGCGCGGTCGCGATCCGCGATACCGAGGTCGACGATGCCGATGTCGAACGCGTACTGGAATCGGCCCGGGCCGTGGCCATCCCGGCTGACCAGCGAATTCTGCATGTGCTGCCGAAGGGCTACATGATCGATTCAACCGATGGCATCCGGCAGCCGATCGGCATGTCCGGCGTGCGGCTGGAGGTTCAGGTCCACTTGGTTACCGCGGCGGTCAGTGCGGTTCAGAACGTGACCAAATGTGTGGCCCGCTGCGGATTGCAGGTTGACGACCTGATTCTTCATCAACTCGCGTCCAGTGAGTCGGTGTTGTCCGACGATGAGAAAGAACTCGGCATCGGCCTGATCGACATCGGTGCCGGCACTACGGACATCGCCGTATTCTCCGAGGGTGCGATCCAGCACACCGCCTGCATTCCCATTGCCGGTGACCTTGTGACCAGTGATATTGCGGTCGCGCTACGCACCCCGACCCAGCACGCTGAAGAAATCAAGATCAAGTACGCCTGTGCACTGGAGCAGCTGGCAACCAGCGAAGAAACCATCCAGGTGCCAAGCGTCGGCGATCGACCACCACGACGACTGGAGCGCCAGACGCTGGCCCAGGTGGTCGAAGCGCGCTATCGCGAATTGTTCCACCATGTGCAGAAACAACTACGCCAGTCCGGCTGCGAAAACCTGATCCCTGCTGGCCTGGTGCTGACTGGCGGCGGTGCGCGGATGGAAGGCGTGGTCGAGCTGGCCGAAGAAATCATGCATATGCCGGTTCGACTCGGTGCCCCGCAGCACGTGCAGGGCCTGTCGGAAGTCGTCAATAACCCGATTCATGCCACCGGCGTTGGTTTGCTGCTGCGCGGCAGCAAGCTGGATCGTCCGCGTGGTGGTGGCCTCGGCCGAGGTCATTCCGGCGGCTTGTTGAGCCGCTTCAAAAACTGGTTCCAGGGTGAATTCTGATGCGCTGGAGCTCAATTCAACAACAATTCATTTTCAGTTCAGCCCGGAAGCGGCGCAAAGCATCCGTCAAGAAGGTGCGCGCCGTATTCCTTTGTTCTGAATTTTTCTCTAACGGCGAGTAACAGGAGAACTACATCATGGCTTTTGAATTAATCGAGAATTACACACCGAGTGCGACCATCAAGGTGCTTGGCATCGGCGGGGGCGGCGGTAATGCCGTCAACCAGATGGTCGAAGCCAACATCGACGGGGTCGAGTTTGTCTCAGTCAATACCGATGCCCAGGCGTTGAAGAGCTTCAAGGGCAAGACCACGCTGCAGATCGGATCGAGCGTCACCAAGGGCCTGGGTGCCGGCGCCAATCCCGAAGTGGGTCGTCAAGCAGCGCTCGAAGATCGTGATCGAATCTGCGAAATGCTGGAAGGCTGCGACATGGTTTTCGTGACTGCCGGTATGGGTGGCGGGACCGGTACCGGGGCGGCACCCGTAGTTGCACAAACGGCCAAGGAAATGGGCGTGCTGACGGTCGCTGTCGTGACCCGTCCGTTTCCGTTCGAGGGCCAGCGTCGCTCTGGCGTTGCTCAGCAGGGCATTGACGAACTGGGTCATCACGTCGATTCGTTGATCACGATTCCGAATTCAAAACTGCTCAGCGTGCTTGGTCCCGACATTACGCTGCTGAATGCCTTCAAGGCAGCCAACCAGGTGCTGTCAGGTGCAGTCCAGGGTATTGCCGAGTTGATTACACGACCTGGCTTGATCAACGTCGACTTTGCCGATGTGCGCACCGTGATGTCTGAAATGGGCATGGCCATGATGGGATCCGGCTGCGCAACGGGCCAGGATCGCGCCCTGATGGCGGCCCAGTCGGCCATTGGCTCACCGCTGCTGGAAGACGTGAATCTGGCCGGTGCCTGCGGCATTCTGGTCAACGTGACGGCCGGGATGAATCTGTCGATGCGCGAATTCGAAGAGGTCGGTACGACCATCGCTGACTTGGCCAGCGAAGATGCCACGGTCGTGATGGGCACGGTGATCGAGCCGGATATGAATGACGAAATCCGCGTAACCGTCGTTGCGACCGGACTCGGCCATAAAAGGAACATTGAAAAGGAAAAGCCGATGCAGTTGATCAGGACCGGCACGGACGATCGTCCGGTATTTGCCGAAGATGATGAGCCTGAGTCGAATGAGCCTAATCGTCGGCCAGGGCGTCGGTCCGAGCGCGCGACCGATGTCGAGCAGACTGAGTTTCAATATCTGGACATTCCGGCTTTTCTACGCAATCAGGCTGATTGATCGTATCAATTCGTGTTGCTCATCCCGCTTTGATGACTCGCCGCGTCATCGCGGGATGAGCGACATTCCAGCGTAATAACCAGCGTAATAAAATTGACATAAAGGGCTGGTTTTTGAAGAATGTGCTAGTATTGAAAGGTTATTGATCAGTAAATATTGCCGTGATTAAACAACGTACACTCAAAAACGTCATCCGCGCGACCGGTGTCGGTATGCACAACGGGGAAAAGGTCGTGATGACCCTTCGCCCTGCACCGGTCGACACAGGTATTGTCTTTCGACGGATCGATCTGGATCCCGTGTTCGAAATCAAGGCGGAGCCCCATCACGTGGGCGACACTGCACTGTCAACCACCCTGGTCGGCACGGATGGTACGCGCGTTGCAACGATCGAGCATCTGGTATCGGCTTTGGCAGGACTCGGCATCGACAACGTGTTTGTTGATCTGACGGCCTCAGAAGTGCCGATCATGGACGGCAGTGCCGGCCCATTCGTATTTCTGATTCAGTCTGCAGGCATTGCCGAGCAGAACAAGGCCAAGCGTTTCGTCCGAATCAAGAAACCAGTTGAATTGGTCGATGGCGACCGCTGGGTTCGGTTTGAGCCGTTCGATGGCTTCCGTGTATCGTTTCAGATTGAATTTGACCATCCGGTGTTCAAGGACCGTACATGTCGTGCCGATCTGGATTTTTCCACGACCTCGTATTTAAAAGAAGTCGCGCGCGCCCGTACGTTCGGCTTCATGCGCGATATTGAATATCTGCGCCAACGTAATCTGGTTCTGGGCGGCAGCCTCGACAATGCGGTCGTCGTCGACGATTACCGCGTGCTCAACAGCGATGGATTGCGCTATGAAGACGAATTCGTCAAGCACAAGATGCTGGATGCCATTGGCGATCTGTATTTGCTGGGCGCCAGCCCGATCGGTTGGTTCAGTGGTCACAAATCCGGCCATGAATTGAATAATCAGCTGCTACGAAAGGTATTGGCCGATGAATCTGCCTGGGAGGACGTGACGCTCGAAGAAAATGCCAACGCACCCATTTCTTTCTTGCAGCCGGCTCAGGCAGTTTGACGACTGCGCAACCAGTCCAGCTGGCGACCCGTTCAGACGCACGATAGCTGACAATTTGACCGGGTCTCCCGGCGACGCAGTGACCGCACTATTTCGTAGCTTGAACTAGCGACGGTGTGATCCAGCGCTTTTGTCTGCTCTATCTATTCGTTCTTTGTCACCTGGCTCGTTATTCCTGCATCGGCATCGCCGAAAGAAAGAACTGAATCGACCGGGTATTTTCGGTTGATCAGTAGCCGAATCTCGGAACCGGGGCTGTGGGCACAGTGTGGCCATGGTGGTAGCGATGAAGTGTTTTACAGATCGCCACGAATCAGTCGGAACGAATCATTTGATACAAAAATCTCGCTTCGACGGATCGGTACGGGCCACAAGGCTGCAGCCTCGTTGACCATCGTGTCGGCCCACAGCCGCGCCTGTGTTGCCCAAGCGGGCGATTCAGCACCGATCATCAGGCAGTCTCCTTCAATACAGGCAATGCGGACATGCGGTCGTACGCTGTCCGGCAGCGATTGCACCACGCGTTCATTCAGCGCCTGGAAAGCCTGGGCTTGTCGGACAGCGCCGCCAAGGCCTTGGCTCGTGGCGGCGACCTGAGAAACGGTGCGAGACTTGTCGGCTGGTTTTTGCTCAGTCATTTGCGAACGTGGGTTGAATCCTGGATACTCGAATTTACGTGATTCTGCGACCTGGTACAAGCATGATACTGAACGCTGCGTTCCGATAAAATAGAGCATTGAGCCGCTTGGCTTGAGCCACAACACATTCTGGCAATCAGGCCCAGCTGCTTGATACCGTGCCAGTCAGCCCCAAGCTGGTAGTACAGCACAGTCCTGAAAAATCAAGTGAATTCACGATGCTAAAAAGTCTGATCACCCGCGTTATCGGCAGTCGTAATGAGCGACTGCTGAAGCAACTGCAAAAACACGTTGACCAAATCAATGAGCTCGAGGCCGATACCAAGGAGCTCAGTGATGAGGCGCTGCGCGGGAAAACAGTCGAGTTTCGGCAGCGTTTCGAAGCTGGAGAAACACTCGATGACCTGTTGCCAGAGGCTTTTGCCGTCTGTCGTGAGGCCTCGGTACGAACATTGGGAATGCGTCATTTCGACGCCCAGTTAATCGGCGGCATGGTGCTTCACCAGGGCAAGATTGCTGAAATGAAAACCGGTGAGGGTAAAACGCTGGTCGCGACGCTTGCGGTATATCTGAACGCCATTGCTGATCAGGGCGTGCATGTCATTACCGTCAACGACTACCTGGCCCGGCGAGACGCGGATTGGATGGGGCCGATTTATCATGCCCTGGATCTGAGCGTCGGTGTTTCGGTACCGGGCATGTCGGCCGCCGCCAAGCGAGCCGCATATGCCTGCGACATTACTTACGGCACCAACAACGAATTCGGTTTCGATTACCTGCGCGACAACATGGCCTTCTCGAAGGATCAGAAAGTCCAGCGCGGCCAGCATTTCGCCATCGTCGATGAGGTCGACTCGATCCTGATTGACGAGGCGCGAACGCCCTTGATCATTTCGGGCCCTGCCGACGAGGGTCCAGAGCTGTACGTCAAGATCAACCGCATCGTTCCGAAGATGACGCCCCAGGAAGAGGAGGACGGTCCGGGTGATTTTTCAATTGACGAAAAATCCAAGCAGGTACATTTGAGTGAAGAGGGCATGGCGCACGTCGAGCAACTGCTGACTGAGGTGGACCTGCTGAAGCCTGAAGACAGTCTGTACGATGCGCAGAATCTGAATCTGACCCATACCCTGAACGCCTGTCTGCGGGCGCATCATCTGTTCAATCGCGATGTCGATTACATCGTGAACGATGGTGAAGTGGTGATTGTCGATGAATTTACTGGCCGCACGATGCCGGGTCGGCGCTGGTCGGATGGTTTGCATCAGGCCGTCGAGGCCAAGGAAGGCGTACCGATTCAGCGCGAGAACCAGACGCTGGCCTCGATTACCTTCCAGAATTATTTCCGCCTGTACGAAAAGTTGTCCGGCATGACCGGTACTGCTGATACCGAAGCCTATGAGTTCCAGACCATCTACGGTCTCGAGGTCGTGGTCATACCGACCAACAAGCCGATGCAGCGTATCGACAACCCCGACCTGGTGTTCAAGAGCACGATGGAAAAATTCGATGCCGTCATCGATGACATCAAGCAGTGCAGCGCGGCAGGCCAGCCGACGTTGGTGGGTACAACGTCCATCGAAACCTCGGAACTACTGGCAAAGGCGCTGAAGAAAGCCGGTATCAAGCATGAAGTGCTGAACGCAAAGCAGCATGAGCGCGAAGCCCACATCATTGCCCAGGCCGGCAGGCCGGGTGCGGTCACCATTGCCACCAATATGGCCGGTCGAGGCACCGATATTGTTCTGGGCGGCAGCCTGGAAGTCGAACTGGCCGAGGCTGGCGATTCGCCCGACGAAGCAAACAGGAAAAAAATCAAGGCGGACTGGCAGCAGCGTCACGATCAAGTCATCGAAGCGGGCGGTCTTCACATTATCGGCACCGAGCGACATGAATCGCGCCGTATCGACAACCAGCTGCGCGGGCGATCCGGTCGTCAGGGTGACCCGGGTTCCAGCCGGTTCTACCTGTCGCTGGAAGATAACCTGATGCGCATCTTTGCGCCGGATCGCATGGGCGGCATGATGCAGAAGCTGGTCGGCGAGGGTGAAGCCATCGAACATCCCTGGGTCACAAAGGCCATCGAGAACGCACAGCGCAAGGTTGAGGCACATAACTTCGACATGCGCAAGAACCTGCTTGATTTCGATGACGTGGCGAACGATCAACGTCGCGTCATTTATGCACAGCGCAATGAGCTGATGCAGTCCGATGACGTGCATGAGTTGGTTGAGGATCTGCGCGATGAAGCCTTTGTCGACCTGATTGATCGCTACATTCCGCCCGATTCCATCGACGAAATGTGGGATCCGGACGGGCTCGAGAAAGCGCTGGAGGCTGAGTTCGGCATCGAAATTCCGATTCGGCAGTGGCTGGATGAAGACGATGATCTGGCTGAAGAAGCACTGCGCAAGCGCATTATGGAAAAGGTCGATGCCCATTTCGATACGAAAATGGAACAGACCGGTCGCGAGGTCATGTTGCAGTTCGAAAAAGCCGTCATGCTGAACGTGCTCGACCAGCAGTGGAAAGACCACTTGGCCAACATGGACTACCTGAGAAAGGGTATACACCTGCGCGGTTTTGCTCAGAAAAAACCGCAGCAGGAGTACAAGCGTGAAGGGTTCGAAATGTTTACCGACATGCTGGCTCGGATGCGTCACGAAGTCATCAAGATTCTGGCGCGGGTGCAGGTCAAGTCCGAGCAGGACGTCCAGGCGGTCGACGAGCAGCGTCGTCGCGAAGCGCCGATGGAGTTCCAGCACCGCGAAGCTGCAGGCATGAGCAATCCGCAGGCTGGCGGACCCGCACAAGGTGCCAGCGGCCAGGGCAACCCGGCCGAGTCGGTTGAAACCTTCGTCCGAGAAGGCCGCAAGATTGGTCGCAATGAGCCGTGCCCGTGTGGTTCAGGCAAGAAGTACAAGCAATGCCATGGCAAGCCGGATTAACGATCGGGTTTTGTTCTCCGGCCGGTGTTTCAGCCTTCGTAGTCCGCTGGGCTGGGGCTGCAGAAACACCTCGGTTTAATTCTGGGCTTGGGTTTCAGCCCCGCCTGTCAGATCCGGCTATAGCGATCGCTGCTGGAGGCGATCAATAGAAGAAAAACAGGTCCACGATTGCGCCATCGCTGACTAACACCAACCAACCGGCCGCCGCCAGAAATGGCCCGAAGGCGATCGGTACTTCGCGGCCCAGTCGCTTGGCTACGATCAAGCCAATTCCGATGCCGGCACCGACCAGTGATGCAAGCAGGATCACGCTGGGCAGTACCTGCCAGCCAAACCAGGCGCCGATGGCCGATAGCAATTTGAAATCGCCGTAGCCCATGCCTTCCTTGCCGGTTGCAAGCCGGAACAGATGAAACACCAGCCACAGGACCAGATAGCCGGCCACGGCGCCAATAACGGCAGACTCCAGATCGGTAAAAAGGCCCATCGACAGGTTCAGCAGCAAGCCAATCCAGACCAGGGGCAGCGTCAATTGATCAGGCAGGAGCTTGTGGTCCAGATCGATACCAGCGCCTGCGATCAGGGTCCAGGTCAACAACAGCCCCGCCATGCCTGCAGGCGTGGGGCCGAGTTGCACCACAACCACCAGGGAAAGAATGGCGGTCAGCAGTTCGACGGCTGGATAACGAATCGAAATGGACGTACCACAGTTTCGGCACTGTCCGCGTAGCATCAGCCAGCTGATGACCGGGATGTTGTCGTACCAGGCGATCTTGACGTTGCACTTGGGGCAATGCGAACGGCCGGTTGCCACGCCAGGCGGCTGTTCGGTGGCATTACCTTCATCCAGGCCCAGCAATTCCCGACACTGACACTTCCAATCGTGCATCATCCGGTTCGGTAAACGGAGAATGACGACGTTGAGAAAACTCCCGACCAGCAAACTCAGCACGAGGACCCCGCCGTAGAGTACGGCAGGGTTCAGCGATTCGAGTGAATCCATTGTTTACACAACAGAAGCGATCTGGAAGATCGGAAGATACATGGCAATCACAATGGTACCGATGATGGTTCCGACCAGAACGATAATGAACGGCTCGAGCAGACTGGATAGCGCATCGACCGTATTATTGACCTCTTCCTCGTAGAAATCAGCCACCTTCAGCAGCATGGCGTCGAGTGAGCCGGCTTCCTCACCGATGGCCGTCATCTGAACCACCATCGGAGGAAACAAGCCGGTTTGCTGCATGGCCAACTGCATCTGATGACCGGTTGCCACATCTTCGCGAATCTGATCCGTTGCGTTGGAATAGACGATATTGCCGGTAGCGCCTGCCACGGTTTTCAGCGCGTCAACCAGTGGCACGCCAGCCGCAAAGGTTGTGGCTAATGTACGCGCAAATCGAGAAAGCGCGGCTTTCTCCAATACATCGCCGATCACCGGGATTTTCAGACTGATTCGATCGAGGAAATGAGCAAAGGATTTGCTTCGCTTTTTCAGCGCAATCAATCCAACAATGCTGCCAATCACGGCCACCAGCACAAGAAACCCATATTGTTGCAGCGTGTTGGACAGGTTGACAATCAATTGAGTAAATGCCGGCAGATCGGCACCGAAACTTTCGAAGATCGAGTCGAACTGAGGAATAACGAAAATCAGCAGGATTGCAGTCACGATAATGGCTACCGCCACGACTGTTGCAGGATAGAACAATGCTTTCTTGATTTTTCCCTTGATCGATTCGATGCGCTCCTTGTAGGTCGCAATGTTCTCCAGGACCTGGTCCAGCACACCGGCGCTTTCGCCTGATGCAACCAGGTTCACGTAGAGTTCGTCAAAATAGACAGGATGCTTGCTGAGCGCTTCGGCCAGCGTGGCACCCGACTCGACATCGACTCGAATCGTATTGATCAGCTTTTGCAGGCGCGGGTTTTCGGCCGCCGCCCCAATAATCGTGAAGGCCTGGACCAGTGGGATACCCGCATTCAACATGGTTGCCAGCTGGCGCGTAAAGACGGCAATGTCTTTTGGCGAGATGCGCTTACCGGCGCTACCGAACAGCGCTTTCGGTTTTTTCCGGATGCGGGAAGGGGTGATGCCCTGCATCCTCAGCTCAGCCTTGATCAACTGCTGGCTCTTGGCCGAGCGCTCGCCCTTCAGGACTTTACCGCGCTTGTCTTTACCTTCCCATAAAAAGACTTCCAACTCATCGCGGGTCGTCGCCATACTGTTCTCCTGTTTTCAGGTCAGTGCCCTAACTACCTGATGTATTTTCACGCAATCGGGCCGAGATTACAACGCCCCCGAGCGCTTGATTTGAAGCCTGTTTCTGCAGCGAATTCACAGTTTCGCGCTCAAGACACGGCCTGATTCATCTGTTGGGTCAAGTGCTCTGCGGCTGCAGGTGCAATGCCAAGGCCATTTCTGAACCCTCCCGATTGTAACCAAAGGCCGTGGTTCAGATCATGCGGGCCGCAGACTGGCTCGTCGCCGCGGATGCCGGGGCGCAAACCGGACCAATGCAACTCAATGCAGTCTGGCTCGAGCGCGGGAAGCAATTGTTGCGCCATTTCGGCCAGCTGCTGAAAGCCGGTGTGGCTCGGACGGCGATCAATGCCGACCGATTCGACGGTGGCTCCGGCCAGGATGCGCCCATCCTGTCTGGGAATCAAGTAGCCTGCCGGCGTGTTGATGATATGGTTCAGCAACGCCGGTTGGGGCCTGTACAGCAGCATCTGGCCGCGAATGGCCTCGATACCCAATCGATCGAGCCCGGAACGTAGCAGAATCCGATCGGTCCACGCGCCGCAAGCAAGCACGACGTGGCGTGCCGGAATCGTATCACCCCGGACGGTGCGTACACCTTGCACTCGTTTGTGGCTGAGCAGCACACGCTCGACGGCTGTGTGTTCAAGCAGGTCGATCGGCTGATGGTCGAGCCATGCGCGAAACGCACTGGCCAATCGGGGGTTGCGGACCTGGGTGACGTCCGGCAGCAGGATTGCATCCTGTTCCGGACTCGACAGGTTGGGTTGGAAGTTTTTCAGTGGCCCGGTCATGGCTGTCACTGCGTTGGCAGCGAGCCAGGCGGTTGCTGCTGTCATGGGCCATCCAGTCAAAACCAGACCACTGGTACGGTATTCGCAGTCGATGCCGGTGCGCTGTTCAAGCACTTCAATCATCGATGGGTAGAGCGCTCTACTGCGCGAGACCCATCGATTGACCAGATCTGGATAGTTCCAGGGCGGCACGGCCGAAATAATGCCGCCGCCAGCCCAGGTGGATTCCTGACCGACTTCGCCGGCGTCGATCAACAGCAGTTGGTGGCCCGACTGATGCAGCCAAAAAGCCGTGGTCAGGCCGGCAATTCCAGCCCCGACAATGATGATGCGTTTCTGTCCGGCCACCGGTTGATGAAGGCGATCAGTTGAGATGCAAGGCTAGTCCGGCTGGGCCGGCTGGCGTGGAGGAAGCAGACTTTCGATCAGCAGGACGGTAACGCCGATCACGATGGCGCTGTCGGCAATATTGAACGCAGGCCAGTGCCAGCCGCGCGCATGCAGATCGATAAAATCCACGACATAGCCAAAGCGGAGTCGATCAACCAGATTGCCGACGGCGCCGCCCAGCAATAGCATCAGCGCGACTGGCAGTGCGCGCGCCTGATGCGGAAGCTGCGACAGCCAGACCAGCAGGAAAACACTGATGCCGATGGCGACGGTGACAAAAAACCAGCGTTGCCAGCCGCCGGCATCCGCCAACAGGCTGAACGCGGCCCCGTCGTTGTGCGCCAGCGTCAGATTGAACCAGCTGGTCAGTGCAACGGGCCGATACAGCTCCAGATTGGAACTGGCCAGGTGTTTGGTCCAGAGGTCAAGAATGACCACGAACAGCGCCAACAGCAACCAGGCGCCATAGCGTGGCAGGGTCATGCGCGGTAGAACAGTTTCCATTCGGGTCTATGTGCGTGCGGCAGATTCAATCCTACATTGTACGCGGACGCGTCCCTGCGATTTCAGCGTCTGGCACTCCATTGCTGCCGAAATGGGTGACTTGATCGGCTGGGGATTGGGTTAGGGAACGTCCGCACAGCGTTGTTCAGAGGGTGTCTCGCTTGTCACAATCGGCTGCAATTGTTCGCGGGCCCAGCGAAAATCCTGCTGCATGACTGCCGTCATATCATTCAGGTTGTCGAAATGGGCCTCGTCCCGACGCTTGGCGATAAACTCCACAGACACGTGGTGGCCGTATAGATCGCCGTCAAAATCAATCAGGTGCACCTCGAGCAGCCATTCTTTACCGTTGACGGTGGGGCGTTTGCCGAGGCTGGCGACACCGGGCCAGCGTGCAAGGGCAGAAGCGTCGTCGAGCCCATTGACGCAAACCGCAAAGATGCCCGCCAGCGCCGGCGGTACGGGTACGCTCAGATTCAGGGTTGGGAAGCCGAGCGTACGGCCGAGTTGCTGGCCCCGAAGGACCCGGCCGGACAGGGCATAGCGGCGTCCGAGCATGGCTTCGGCGCGGTCAAGATTGCCATCGTTCAGCGCCGTACGTAGCCCCGTGGACGATACCTTTTCATCATCGCTTGCCATGATCGGCTCAATCACGTGAACGTCAAAGCCGAGGCTGCCACCCAGGCGACGCAGCAGATCGACATCACCGGCTGCACGGTGACCAAAACGGAAATCCTGACCGACAATCACATGCTGCGCCCGGGCACCGTCAATGATGGCCCGGTCGATAAACTGCTGCGGCGACAAGCCCGCAAAATCAAGATCAAACGGCAGTTGAAACAAACGCTGAATGCCCATCGATTCGCTCACTCGCAAGCGATCGCGCAAACCCATCAGCCTCGGTACGGGCTGGTCTGGCGCGAACAGGGTTTGCGGCAGCGGTTCGAAGCACATCAGCGAAGGTGCATTGTCGGGTGTCAGGCTCACGGCACATTCGATTAAGGCCTGGTGACCGCGGTGGAGGCCGTCGAAATTGCCGATTGCCAGAGCGCTGGGTCGTGCATCGGTCAATCGGCAGGGGAGTCTTCGAATCAGCTGCATGGGCGCGATTGTACCTGTTGGGCGACAAGCGGAAACCAGTGAATGCATGGTTTCAAGCCTGGATGCGGGGACTCAATCTGAACGAATCAGATGGTGCTTGCGCATGCCGAACACCATCAATAAAAGGCCAAATGCCGCCGCACCACTGGTGATCGTTGAACCCGCCCACAACACGCGCTGCGTGCCTGAAGCGGCTTGCCACTGCTCGATCGGCGGCGATAGCCAGACGACCATCAGGCCCATACCGATGGCGGCAAAAATAATGCGCAGCGCCTGTTTCCACTGCAGATCCGGCTGTGAACCACTGCGCTTAAGGAAATACCAAAGCAGACCTGCGTTCAACCAGCCAGACGCCGATGATGCCAGCGCCAGCCCGGCGTGAATACCGGGCGACTGCTGCATCCGCTGCCACCAACCGCCGCCGGGTTCGGTCCAGTAGAGCACCAACAGGCCGACAAACACGACATTCAAGAGCATGTTGCTGAGTAGAGCGACCACGGCAATCTTGACCGGCGTCACGGTGTCCTGGCGCGAATAATAGGCAGGCGCAAGTATTTTTACGGCGATGAAGGCAGGCAGGCCCAGGCAATAGGTCGATAGTGCGAAGCCCGCCCATTGCGCATCCTGCAGCGAAAATTCACCGCGCTGGAACAGCGTCAGCATCAGTGGTTCGGCCAGCAGCATCAGGCCGACAGCAGCCGGTACGCCAATGACCATGCCCAGCGTCAGTGCCCATTCCAGCGTCTGTCGGAACTGCTGATGATCGCTGTGCGCGTGCATGCGGGACAGGGTCGGCAGAATCACTGTGGCCAATGCAACACCGAAAATCCCGAGCGGAAAGTCCATCAGCCGCTCCGAATAGTAAAGCCAGCTGACACTTCCGGCAATCAGCAAAGAGGCCAGAAACGTGTCGAACAGCAGGTTGATCTGAGCAACGGATGAGCCGAACAAGGTCGGCAGCATCAGCTTGCCGATCTTGCGCACGCCGGCATGTTGAAACTGAGTGCGCGGTCGCGGCAGCAGACCATGGCGCATCAGCGCCGGCATCAGCATCATCAGCTGTAGAAAACCGGCAATCAGAACGCCCCAGGCGACCGCCATGATCGGCCGTTCAAAATAGTGGCTGAACGCAACGGCCGCCACAATGATGCTGACATTCAGCATGACTGGCGTCAGTGCGGGCAGCGCAAATCGCCCGATCGTGTTCAGAATGCCTGCAGCCATCGCGGTCAGCGACACCAGCATCAAATACGGGAACATCACGCGCAATAAATCGCCGGCCAGCTGCATCTGCTCCGGGTTGTCGGCAAACCCGGGCACTACAATGCGCATGATCAGCGGCGCCATCAGAACACCAATGGCTGTGACCACCAGCAGAATGGCCAGCAGGCTGCCAGCGACAGCATCAATCAATTCACGCAGCGCTTTCGGATCATCTTGTTCGCGCGCTTCGGAGAACACGGGTACAAAGGCCAGCGAAAACGAGCCTTCGGCGAAAATTCTGCGCAGCAGATTGGGCAGTCGGAATGCAGCGGCGAAGGCGTCCATGATCATGCCTGCCCCGAAAAAACGCGCCAGCACGACGTCGCGTGCAAAGCCCAGTATTCTCGAGATCAGGGTCATTGCGCCAAACGCGGCGCTGGACTTCAATAATTTCATTGGTTTAAGGAGCCTGCAGCGTCTGGTTGCCTTTGCGGATGACCCAAGAATAGACCTGCACGAAATGCGTTCTTGATCTTGACGATAGGCGTTTGAAACGGCATACTAGCTGGCTGATTTTCCAAAATTAATTGTTTACAGGAGCTACCCGTGGCGAATAGTGCATCAGCCCGCAAGCGCGCACGTCAATCCGAGCAGAATCGTCAGCATAACGCTGCGCAGCGTTCGTATGTGCGCACCATGATCAAAAAAGTACTCAGCGCAATTGAGGCTGGAGACAAGACCGCGGCCGAACAAGCCTATCGCGAAGCCGTCCCCGCTATTGACCGGTCTGTCAGCAAAGGCATCATGCATCGCAACAAGGCAGCGCGCCACAAGACGCGACTGGGTCAACACGTCCGAAATCTCTGATTGACTTCGCTTGACCCGCCGACCGTATTGGCGGTCGGCGAGCCTGGTTCCAGACAATTCAGCTGGTTAAATCAAGCCAGCGTTCACACCATTGCACTTTTGGATGCTGATCGCCCAGCACCTGGACCAGATGACTGCGTGCTTGTTGCAGTTCATTTTCAGCCTGTTGTGATCCCATAACCAGTTCTGCCGCAGCCACAATCGTCTGCGCTTCGGCAACTTCCCAATTGCGCTCGCTGGTCAATTCCAGCCGCAGGTCAAGACATTGACTGGCAGCCTCCAGTGCACGTTCTGGCGAACGTTCTGCCAGGTCATAGCGCGCGAGTTCGCACAGAGCCTGCGCCAGAAACCGATTGGATTGGGGTTTCAGGTTCTCAAGATTCCCGATGACGTCTTCGATCTGGTTGCGTACCGGTGCGCTGGTCAACTGATTCAAGTTGGCGAATTCATCGCGCGCCGCCTGCGCAACAATCATGGCCTGCTGGGCCTGCGCTACGCGACTGAACAGATGATCGCTGCCCAGCGTCTGATCGAACAATCGCAAGGCTTCGCTGACATCGTCGTGGGCATCGATGAAATCACCTACAGCCAGGCGCCAACGGCTGCGAACCAGTAAGCCGCGGGCCTGATTGATGGTCTGCTCCCCTTCGAAACGCTCGATCAGCTCGATACCCTGTTGCACATGCTGACCGGCCAGCTCCAATTCGTAGCGCTGGGTAAGCAGCGTACCCAGGTTCAAGTAGGCTGCACCCAGTGCGCCTGACTCGCCAAACCGCTGACGGCGACGCTCGATGGATTCACGATACAACTGCTCAGCCTGCTCCAGATTGCCCTGCTGATGTAACAGGCTGGCCAGATTGGTCATCACGGTCAGGGCCGACGAGCTGTCTTCCAGCCCCAGGCCGCGCCAGTTGTCCAGGGCTTTGCGCAAATGTGGCAAAGCTTCCATGGTTCGTCCGGAGTAAATCATGGTGGTCGCCAGATTGTTCTCGATCGTGGCCAGCAGACGGGACGGTGCAGACACCACCTGTTGTGCCATGGCCAGGCCACGTTCGGCGCTGTTAATGGCCTCGTCCCATCGACCCAGCCCCCGCAACGCCTGCCCGCGAATGGTCAGAATATCGCCAAGCCGCGCCCGGTTATCGGCCGGATGGTCCGCCAGGATCGACAGCGACTCGTCGACCAATGCAAGTGCGGCTTCAGATTCGCCCTGGCGCAGACGAATCTGGGACAGATCTGCCAACACCACCGCACGCAGTAAATCAGGCGAACCCCGGGCGTCGGCATCGTTGACAAACGCGGTCAACAGCGGGTCGGCTGCGGCAAAGTCATCCATTGCAATGTACAGTTCACCCAGAAATGCGCGAACCGCAGCCAGGACTTCCGGATCGTCTGCGTGCAGTTGCTCGGCGACGCGTACACTTTCGGCCAGCAGGTCGCGAGCGGTGACATTCTCCTGCTGAATTTCCTCACCGGCTTCGCGAAACAGTAGCGTCAGCTGCTCTCGAATCAGCGTTGCGCGTTCTGCCTCGAATCGGGCGAGGTCGCGTTCAGCCCGAACAATGCGCTCCTGCCAGGCCAGTCCCGCCGTGCCAACAACAATACTCAGTGCAGCCAAACTGGCGGTCGCGGCCGCCAGGCGATGGCGGCGCGCCCACAAAAACAGCCGCTGGATGGTCGAGTTGCGCTGTACCGAGACCGGGCGTTGTTCAATCAGCGCCTGAAGATCATTGATCAATTCCGACACTGCGCCATAACGCTGACCAGGGTCAGCTGCGGTTGCTTTTTGAATAATCGCTTTGATGGCTTTTGTACGGGGCCGGCGATTGATTGCAGATTCGACCGTGCGCTGATCGGGCTCAGTCGTGCCGGTCAACAACCAGGTCATCAGCTTGCCGAGCGAAAAAATATCGCTTTGTGTTGACGCCGGTTCACCTGCCAGCTGCTCTGGCGCCGCATAGGCCGGTGTGAGTGCAAGGGCTTTGCGGTCGTGTGCGTCGCCGTCGTTGCTGAGCAGGCGTGCAACACCGAAGTCCAGCAGGCGGACCCGATCGTTATCCATGATGCGGATGTTGGCCGGTTTGATATCGCCGTGGACGACTCGACGCTGGTGCGCATGCTGAACTGCCGAGGCGACTTCGATCAAATGCTGCAGCCCACCGTGCTGAGCGGTTCTCAGGCGGTCATGGCAATCACTCCAGTCCTGACCATCGACCCATTCCATGACCAGATAGGTTTGGCCGTCGTCGAGCGTGCCGCCATCCATGATGCGCGCAATATTCGGATGATCGAGCCGGGCAAGCAGCTGGCGTTCCAGCGCCAGGCGATCGTTTAACTGGGCATGATTCGGCGTGCGGATGAACTTGATGGCTGCGGTCATCTCGAACGAGCCATCGGCTCGTTCAGCGCGATAGACCTGACCCATCCCGCCGGCACCTACGGCGTCAACAATTCGCCAGTCGCCGATTCGTGTGCCGGCCGGTAATTTCGGGGTTTCCGGTTCAACAGCCTCGAGTGCAGCGCTGCCAACGCGATTGAACAGCGTTTCGAGATACTGGGTCGGTTCAGTTGACGCATCAACCAGACGGGCCAGATGGGCATGCACGCGCGGGTGCGTCCGGGCCATGGCTGTCAATGCCTCCTGTCGCTGATCTGACTCCAGATCCAGCACCTGGTCCAGCAGGCGATCCAGCAACGTCCTGCGCGCCGGGGTCAGTCGGCTTGTCTTGGCGTCATCCATTCCACGTCCTGCGCGTAGTCAATCACGCCGCAGTATAGCAACGCCGCGCAAAACGCTTCAGATGCTGAGCTACCAGCCGCTCAAGCCCTGGATATCCTCCGGATAACTGACGCTGTAGCCGACGATCAGGGTTTCCTGCTGGTCCGCGTCCAGCTCCATCGACCAGGCCAGTACACCCGGCTGATCATCCACATCGCGCTGGTCAGGGCGCGTCGTGTCGCGCGTTAATTCGACCTGGATGCGTTCGTCGGTTGATACCGGCATACGGTCGAGCACCGTCAACAAGAGCGGTTGTGTATGTCGATTGTGGATGCGAATCTGATGTTTCAGCAGTTCCTCGGTCGAACGACGAATCACGCCAGCACTGGCGCGCTGCTCTTCGATCAGTTGAACATCGATCTCGATCAGCTGATCGACACCAAAGCTGGCGGCCAGCGATGCACCCGGGCGAATGCCTTCAAAAAACCGTTGCCCAACGATGCGATTGTCCTGGAACAGGGTCAATTGACCGGGTGGCATCGGCGCTTCGCCGCTGAATTCGCCTTCGACGTACAACCAGGCCCTGGGCTGCTGTTTCGGCACTGCGCGCGCACTCAGATCAACCTGCATGACTTGTTGGGCCAACCGGAAACGTTGTTCCTGATTATTCGCGGCAACCGATGAGCGACCGTTGATGGTGTATTCGCGCGTGTATTCAGTACCGGCCAGTTCCGCCGCAAACTGGCCGGCCGGGTTCACGCCTGATCCGGTGACCTGGACGGCGCTGAAGTCAGCAGCCATTTCGGCTTGCTCCATCGCACGGGATGCCTTGGAGGTTGGCGGTTCTGCAACTCCGATCCACCAGGTCCGAAGTTCGGGTAATCGGCCGCCTGTGCTGGGTTGGGCCAACGAGACCGAGAGGCTCACGTCGGACCAGTCCTCGCCAGTATTCTGCCGGATGATGGCCGATTGAATCATCTCCAGCTGGCGTGTGTCTGTATCGAGCCGCCATTCATACGTCGGGCGCCAGGATGCCTGCATGACAATATAGTCCAACTGCAATTCGGCATCGCCCGATGTATTCGCAGCGTACTGGATCGTCAGGCCGGTGGTATCCCGCTGCTGTTGGCCAAGATCGGCCAGCTCACGTTCGAGCCGCTGAATCCGGCTGGAGAGCTCACGTTTCTGCTGGTCCAGTTGGCGCCGTTCTGACAGAATCTGATCGGCACTGTCACCAACGACTCGAAGCGCCTGCTCCAGTTGTTCGATACTGAGTGATCCATCGCGATCGGACTGGTTCGATAACGAATTCAATACCGCGAGCTGCATATCGCGTGCGCGCATTCGATCATCAACTGCGGCCTGATCGTCCTTGAGTTGCTGAATCTGTTCGCTGAGTCTGCGTGCCTGCGGATTGACCCGGTCAATGCCCCGTCGCGTGGAAAACTCGAATGAACCCAACTGCAGGCCCTGATTCGGGCCGGCTGAAATGCGCAGGCTGTCGCGCAGGATCCCGGCCGGCAGATCCTCGATTTCAATCTGCCCTGGTCCGGGCTCGAACTCGAGTGAGATGACCCGCGTGATGCTGGCCCGGTCAGGATAGACGACCACCGACTGCAGTTCTGCGACTGCAGGCACGGGCACCAGCAAGGCCCAGCAAACAACACCCAGTGCACAAACCCATTGGAAATAACGCATTGGCAAACTCCAGGACAACAAAAGACTGTGTGCTTGGACGTTGGAATCGAGCTGCGGTTCAGTTCAAACCCGAGTGAATTACACGTCGCTGGCTGCGACCTCAGGCGCCACGCCGTCCAGCAGGTAATCTGCAACCGTACCAGTCAGCCGTTTCAACCCATGACCGGTCACGGCTGAAACGGCAAACCAGGGTTGCTGCCAGTCGAGTCGGTCAATCAGTTCCCGAACCGCAGCATCGCGTTCCTCCGAGGGCAGGAGGTCGGTTTTGGTCACCACCAGCCAGCGTGGTTTCTGCAGAAGCCCGGCGTCATAAGCCTGCAGTTCACGCTCGAGTGTCTGCACTTGTTCGACCGGGTCGAGTGCCTCAAAGCTCTGGATTTCAACCAGATGCAGCAGCAGGCCGGTACGTTGCAGGTGCTTCAGAAACTGATGGCCAAGCCCGGCACCTTCGGCTGCGCCTTCAATCAAACCCGGAATATCGGCAACCACAACGCTGCGACCGGGCTCAAGACTGACGACGCCAAGGTTGGGGTGCAACGTGGTGAACGGATAATCCGCGACTTTCGGCCGCGCCGCGGAAATAGCGCTGATCAGCGTTGACTTGCCCGCATTCGGAAAGCCAAGCAGGCCAACATCCGCCAGCACTTTCAACTCGAGATGCAGCCCGCGTTCGTCGCCGGGTGTGCCTTCGGTGAATTGTCGAGGCGTACGATTGACCGAAGACTTGAAGTGGATATTGCCTTTGCCTCCGGTACCGCCTCGGGCGACCAGAAGCCGTTCACCGTGTTCGGTCACGTCGCCGATCAATTCATCGGTACTGACATTGCGGACCTGTGTGCCGAGCGGCACGCGGATAATGACGTCGTCTGCTGCTTTGCCGCTTTTCTGACGCCCGGCGCCGGGCTGACCGTTTCTGGCCTGAAACAGGCGCGCATGGCGAAAATCGACGAGCGTATTCAGGCCGGAATCACCCTCAAGAAAAACACTGCCGCCGCGACCGCCATCACCGCCATCCGGGCCACCCCGCGGAATGTATTTTTCGCGCCGAAAACTGACCACGCCATGCCCGCCGCGTCCAGCGCGGACTTCGATCTGGGCTTCATCAACAAATTTCATAGCGAATCATGACCATCATCAGCAGTTTGAGCGGAGCCAATCACTGGTTGGCAATCAAAAAAGCCGGCACTGGGCCGGCTTTCAGGAGTTATGTGAATCTGCTGAAGGCTTATTCAGCAGGTTCAACAGACACGAACTTGCGCAGCGGTTTGCCACGGCTGTTGAACACAACCTTGCCATCAACAAGGGCAAACAACGTGTGGTCGCGACCAACGCCGACGTTGTCGCCAGCATGAAAACGCGTGCCGCGCTGGCGGACCAGGATATTGCCTGCGTCGACCTGTTCTCCACCGTAGCGTTTTACGCCCAGATATTTTGGATTTGAATCGCGGCCGTTACGTGTAGAGCCGCCTGCTTTCTTATGAGCCATGATTCAGCCCTCGATGCCGGTTATTTTGATTTCGGTGTAGTGCTGACGATGCCCCATCTGCTTCATGTGGTGCTTGCGCCGCTTGAATTTGATGATGCGAACTTTTTCGCCGCGGCCGTGGCTGACGACCTCGGCCGTGACTTTGCCGCCATCCAGCGTGGGAGCGCCAACGCGAATATCTTCGCCGTCAGCTACCATCAACACTTCGTTCAGTTCAATAGAATCGCCGCTGCCGGCAGGTAATTTTTCGACCCGCAAGACATCGCCGGTTGAGGCCTTGTACTGCTTGCCTCCGGTTTTGAATACCGCGTACATAGAAATTTCCTCGAGCACTACGCGTGACTAAAGAGCGGGAATTCTACCGACTTTGGCCTGACAGGTCAATACAGATTGCTATATCCCCTGAGTGGTCTGCAGGGTAGTTGAAGCGCTGCGTGATTCAGCAGTCCGGCATGAGGGGAATCAGCGCACTTTACAAAGTGATATCATAGTGATATTATTTTGCATAACTCGAACGAACAGGAGTATCCCCCCATGCAGGAAATACAAGTGCGTTCAACCAATGGTATTCCGGTGCTGGCCTTGAACATCGTGCTCGTGGCCGGTGCGGCCTGGTGGTTCTTCGATTCAATCAATCCTACCCAGATGATCGGGCTGATCGGCGCGATCTTGTTATTCATCGTTGCCACCGTGTTGATGTTCGGCTATTACATGGTCGAACCCAACCAGGCTGCGGTATTGACGCTGTTCGGGAAGTATGTCGGCACGGTGCGGGAGCAGGGGCTTCGGTTCAGCAATCCGTTCTACTCAAACCGAAAAGTCAGTTTGCGGGTCCGGAACTTCGAATCCGGTCGGCTCAAGGTCAATGAATTGGACGGCAGCCCGATTGAAATTGCCGCCGTTGTGGTCTGGAAGGTGGTCGATTCCGCCGAAGCCGTATTCAACGTGGACGATTATGAAAGCTTTGTCCAGATTCAATCGGAGGCCGCGCTGCGTTCGATGGCCACGCAGTATCCGTATGACCAGCAGGAAGAAGGCCAGATTTCTCTTCGCAGCCACGCGCTTGAGATCAGCGATGATCTGAAATCCCAGCTCGATGATCGCTTGCAAACGGCTGGCGTGCATGTCATCGAAACCCGCATCAGTCACCTGGCCTATGCGCCCGAAATTGCCCATGCCATGCTCCAGCGCCAGCAGGCCAACGCGGTAGTGGCCGCGCGACGGCGGATCGTCGACGGTGCTGTGGGCATGGTCGACATGGCCCTATCGGATTTGAAAAGCCAGGGTATTGTCGAGCTCGATGAGGAACGACAGGCGCAGATGGTGTCCAACCTGCTGGTGGTGTTGTGTTCGGATCGCGCCACTCAGCCAGTGGTCAATACCGGCAGCATTCATCAATAAACTATAGAACGGATCACAGGCAATACACCGGATTCCAGTGGCCAACAAAAAACCGTTCGCACTTCGCATCAGCCCCCAGGTCATGACCGCTATGCAGCGCTGGGCCGATGACGACATTCGCTCGTTGAATGCCCAGATCGAATGGGTGTTGCGCGAAGGCCTGCGCAAAGCGGGCCGGTTGAAGCGCACTCAGGCCGAGCCGGTTGAAGATGATGATCCCGCCTTGAAAAGCGATGAAGACGGTCAGCGATGAAGACGAATAACGATCAAGACGCACCGGCTTGATCAAACATCCGGTGCCTTGTTGATTCAAGGAGTTGCAGCAAAATGACATGGATAAAGCAAAGTACTGTTCGGTCGGCGCCAGTGCTCCTGGCCCTGTCTGCCTGTCTGTTGATCAACGTGATCCAGGCACAAACAGCAGGCATTGCGCAGCAGTTTCTGGAATCACTTGAAGAGGCTCGCTTCGACCAGGCCCATGCCATGCTTTCGAGCGAGGTCAGTGATCAGATCAGCAGGGCACAGCTCGAGCAGATCTGGCTCAGCCTGCCCGGGCAGGTCGGAGCGTACCAGGGGCACGAGGCACCGCAGATCAGCAGTAGCGAAACCGGCGATCTGTTTTTATTTCGACTGAATTTCGCCAATGCGGCCCTGGATGCACGCATCAACGTGAACCAGAACGGGCAGGTGGACGGCTTTTTTCTGGTGCCGGCTGCACCCGGGGCTCCAGCTGAAAAAGCATTGGCCAGCAGCGATCGCTGGGTTGAAAGCGAATTTGTAGTTGCTGACGAATTGCCCGGAATTCTGACGCTTCCCGAAGGTACCGGACCGTTTCCGGCTGTGGTTCTCGTCCATGGTTCGGGGCCGGGCGATCGCGACCAGACCATCGGGCCGAATACGCCGTTTCGTGATCTGGCCCATGGGCTTGCCGAGCAGGGCATCGCCAGTCTGCGTTACGACAAGCGCAGCCTGGTGAAGCCGGCTGATTTGACCGGGGCCTACACGGTTGAGCAGGAGGTCCTGTCCGATGTGCGCGCCGCAGTTGAGCAAGTGCAGGAGGTCAACGAGATCAATCCACAGCGGGTGGTTGTTGCGGGGCTGAGCCTCGGGGGGTTGCTGGCGCCGAGAATCGGTCTGGCCAACCCGGAATTGGCCGGATTGATTCTGATGGCTGCTCCGGCTCGTGGGTTGGAAGCCATGGTGCCACAGCAATTACGCTATATCTTCAGCCTGGACGGCCAGATTGACCAGGCTGAGGCAGCGCAACTGGCTCAAATTGATGCTCAGGCTGCGGCCGTTGCCGAACTGTCCGATCCGCAGTCTGCAGCCCCCGGATTACTGGGTGTGCCGGAAAGTTACCTGTTGGACTTGAGGAACTACGATCCGATCGCAACAGCCAGGTCGCTGGACCTGCCGATGCTGATACTGCAAGGGGGGCGGGATTATCAGGTCACCGTTGAAGATGATTTTGCGATGTGGCAACGGGCGTTCGCGGAGGTTGGTCGCGTGACGCTGAAACGCTATGACAGACTGAATCACGTGTTCATTTCCGGAAAGGGTATGGCCACCCCGGCTGAATATATCAATGATGTGGGTCATGTGGATCCTGAGGTTATTTCGGACATGGCCAAATGGATCCACGCGTCTTTTAACTAATCCAGGAGAAACAGGATGCAATCGTTTACGCTCGCACCGGTCAGCAAATCAACCTTGATCTGGCAGCTATTGATTCTGGCCATTCCTCCCGTCATCCTGGTCGGCTTGTTGATGGTTCCTGAATTCAGGTCGGACCTGCGGTTGTCGATACCGCTTGGGCTAACGCTGGTCCTGACTACAGTCGGCATCGCCTTGTTTACTCGTCGGCGCAGGATTCAGATTGACGGTGGTCAGCTGCGCGTGGCTGCAACCTTTTATACCTGGAAGCATGCCATCGCTGATTTGGATCTGGAGCATTCCAGAGTGCTGAGCCTGGATGAACACACCCATCTTCGGCCCATGATCAAGACCAATGGCTATTCACTGCCCGGCTTTCATGCCGGTCACTTTCGCAGCAAGCAGTGGCAGAAACTGTTCTGTCTGGTCACCAATCCCAGCGTTTTGCTGATTCCGCTCAAGCATAGAAACGGCGCGCTGCTGCTGAGCCCTGAGCACCCACGGCAGCTCCAGAATGCACTGCTTGAGCCCGTCAGGGACTGAATCGGGCCGGGTGTTGGACTCAAGGGACTGCTAGACTCACCGGCTGACCATTTCGAGTGGCAGCAACGTGTCCAACGATCGTATTCGATACAGCCCAAGCGGCGAGCCCTCAACCAAGCCCGTCAAGCCCCGTCCCCTGGCATTTCTCCGAGGATTTTTGCGCAATCCGGCACAGGTTGGTTCGGTCATTCCGAGCTCGAGATTCCTGATGCGTCGGATTGTGGCCCTGTCGGAATTGGACCACGCCCGGCACGTGATTGAACTGGGCCCTGGCACCGGTGGCACAACTTGCGCCTTGCTCAAGGCGCTGGCGTCTGACGCACGGCTGATGGCGGTCGATCTGGATCCGGCGTTTTCAGAAATCATTCGGCAGTTCAATGACGATCGTCTGATCAGCCATACCGGCAGTGCCGAAGACATCACTTCAGCCGTGCAAACGCATCATATGGATGGCGTCGATGCCGTGATCTCCGGGATTCCTTTTTCGACGATTCCCGAGACTACGGGGCTGGCCATTGTGTCGGCGATTCATTCCATTCTCAATCCGGGCGGCGTGTTCCTGGCCTATCAGTTCCGATCCGACGTAGTGAAACGTACGGATCCGGTATTTGGCGCACCGGCTCGCGTCGAGTCGGAGCTGTTGAATATCCCGCCGATGCATGTGTATCAGTGGCGAAAATCGAACTAGCGCACCTCTGAATCACGACGCTTGCGTGTGCCCGGCTGATGCGGGAAGCATCGGCAGGACTTGGGTCAGTACCGATGGGCATATCCATCCGTCATTTCAAACAAGCGAACCCGAAGAGCGAAAAGTATTGCGGTTTTCAATCGCTTCTCACGATCCTATGTCAATCGGTGGTCTGCATCGGGCAGAGAGAAGGCAAACCGCCTGACCCGGACTTTACACGGGCTTCGTCCTCGCAGCCGAGCGTGGTGGCACGCAGGCGCAAAGACCGCATCTTGTGCTGAGCATCGTTACCCTGTCCTGACGACCAGTGATGACACCCCTTGGCACGCACAAGCAGTGGTTTTACAGGCTGCTTCCCAACCGCTTGCATGGCTGTTCAGCGAATGCCTGGGCGATTCCCGGCCGGTTTCCTGAACGATTGCCTGGCTCTCATCAGCGGGCAGGGCGTTGTTGGTTCTGACCCAACTGTATTTGCTCAAAATTCACTGGCACCGGTATACTGCAACGTTACCTACTGTTTGGCTGAAACGGAATTTCGTGGACAAAATTTCACTACGCGGTGCGCGTACGCACAACCTGGACAACGTGGATCTCGAGCTGCCACGCGATCAGCTGATTGTATTCACAGGCCTGTCCGGCTCCGGCAAGTCGTCGTTGGCGTTCGACACGATTTATGCCGAAGGCCAGCGTCGCTATGTCGAATCGTTGTCGGCCTATGCAAGGCAGTTTCTATCGATGATGCAGAAGCCCGACCTGGATCATATTGAAGGTCTTTCGCCTGCAATTTCCATCGAGCAGAAGGCGGCCAGCCATAATCCGCGTTCAACCGTGGGCACGGTGACCGAAATCCATGATTACCTGCGATTGATGTATGCGCGGGTGGGCATTCCGCAATGCCCGGATCACCAGGTTGAACTGGATGCAAAAACCGTCAGCGAAATGGTGGACACCGTGCTGAACCTGCCAGAAGGCAGTCGCATGATGGTGTTGGCGCCGGTGGTTCGCAATCGGAAGGGCGAGCACCAGAATTTGCTGCAGGATTTGCGTGCGCAGGGATTCATTCGGGCCCGAGTCAACGGCCAGGTGATCGATCTTGACGACGGGCTGCCGGCGTTGGAGCTGCGCAAAAAACACACCATCGAAGCCGTAGTTGACCGCTTCAAAGTGCGTCCGGATATCGCTCAGCGGCTGGCGGAAAGTATGGAAACCGCGCTTGCCATGGCCGATGGTGTCGTCATCGTTGCGCCGATGGATCCTGACCAGGATAGTGACCTGAAGGAAACCCTGTTTTCAGCCCGCTTTGCCTGTCCGGTCTGCGACTACAGTCTGCCTGAGCTCGAGCCCAGAATGTTTTCGTTCAATAACCCGCATGGGGCCTGCCCGACCTGTGATGGCCTGGGCCATAAAGAATATTTCGATCCTGGCCGCGTGGTCGCGAATCCCGAGCTCAGCCTGGCAGGCGGAGCCATCCGTGGTTGGGATCGACGCAATGCCTATTATTATCAGCTGATTCAGTCCCTTGGCCGTCACTACGACTTTGACCCGGAAACGGCTTTCCAGGACCTGTCTGAGTCCATTCGACAGATCATATTGCATGGCAGCGGCGATGAAAAAATCAGCTTCCGCTATTTCTCAGATGGCGGCAGCCAGACCCGGAAGCATCCGTTTGTCGGCATTATTCCCAACCTGGAACGGCGCTATCGTGAAACGGACTCGCGCATCGTGCGTGAGGAACTGTCGCGCTATATTTCAATGCAGCCCTGTCCGGATTGTGAGGGCCACCGGCTGAATCGTGAAGCGCGCAACGTATTCATCGATGAGCGCTCGCTGCCGGAGATCTCCTCGTGGTCGGTCGAGCAGTGCCTTGAATTTTTCAGCAATCTGGCGCTGCAGGGTTGGCGTGGTGAGATTGCAGGCAGAATACTGAAAGAGGTTCGCGAGCGCCTGCATTTTCTGGTCAACGTCGGGCTCGATTACCTGACGCTGGACCGTCAGGCCGACACCCTGTCGGGCGGTGAGGCCCAGCGTATTCGACTGGCCAGTCAGATCGGTGCCGGGCTGGTTGGCGTCATGTATGTGCTGGATGAACCCTCGATCGGCCTGCATCAGCGCGACAACACCCGGCTGCTGGAGACACTGACCCGCCTGCGCGATCTCGGCAACACCGTCATTGTCGTCGAACATGATGAAGATGCAATCCGCTCAGCTGATCACATCGTCGATATCGGTCCGGGCCCAGGCGTGCACGGCGGCAAAATCGTGTTTTCCGGGCATCCCGATCAACTGATTGAATGCGAGGAATCACTGACCGCCGATTACTTGTCGGGCCGGCGTGCGATCGAGATTCCGGCCGAACGGCACAAGCCAGATCGCAAACGCATGTTCAAGTTGAACGGCGCGAGCGGCAACAATCTGAAAAACGTCGATGTCGAGGTGCCGGCCGGGCTGATGGTGTGTGTGACCGGCGTGTCGGGTTCGGGTAAGTCGACGCTGATCAACGATACCGTATATCGCCTGATGGCGCGAGAATTGAACGGCGCTTCGACCAACCCGGCGCCGTATTCGATGCACAAGGGGCTTGAGTTATTCGACAAGGTTGTTGATATCGACCAGAGTCCTATTGGTCGGACCCCGCGCTCCAATCCGGCCACCTATACCGGACTGTTCACGCCGATACGTGAGCTGTTTGCGGGCACCAAGGAAGCGCGTTCACGCGGCTACAAGCCCGGTCGATTTTCATTCAACGTCAAGGGTGGCCGATGCGAAGCCTGCCAGGGCGATGGCGTCGTTCGCGTCGAGATGCACTTCCTGCCGGATATCTTTGTACCCTGCGACGTATGCCACGGCAAACGCTACAACCGTGAAACCCTGAGCGTGACCTACAAGGGCAAGAACATCCACGAAGTTCTTGCAATGACGGTCGAAGACGCATTGCCTTTCTTCGAGGCCGTTCCCGCCATCGCGCGTAAACTGCAGACGCTGATGGATGTGGGCCTGAGCTATATCACCTTGGGACAGAGCGCGGTCACGCTGTCCGGTGGCGAAGCACAGCGGATAAAACTGGCGCGCGAATTATCCAAGCGCGATACCGGCAATACGCTGTATATTCTGGATGAGCCGACCACGGGGCTGCATTTTCATGACATCAAGCAATTGTTGAAGGTGCTGCATACACTGCGCGATCACGGCAATACCGTGCTGGTGATCGAGCACAATCTGGATGTCATCAAGACGGCCGACTGGATCATTGATCTTGGGCCAGAAGGCGGTCATCGCGGCGGTGAAATCATTGCCGTTGGCAGTCCGGAGCAGGTCGCGCGCAACAAGAAATCCTGGACCGGTCGATATTTGGCCGACATGCCCGGCTTGTTGAAGAAACAGCGCAAGTCGGCCTGATGTAATTTTTTGAACCTGATCGAGAATCCGATGGCTGAATTTTCAACGGAACTGGACGTGCGCTGGGGTGACCTGGATGGATTTGGTCACGTCAACAATGCGGTGTATCTCACCTATCTGGAGCAGGTTCGTACGCTTTGGATGGAGTCGGTCGGCTGCGGCCTGGGTGATGATGACAGTGGGCCGGTCGTTGCCAATGTCAACCTGAATTATCGACAGGTCATGAACTGGCCTCAGCGGATCCGAATCACGTTGAAGCCCGAATTGCCCGGCCGTTCGAGTTTGAAACTGAACAACGAGATTCTGAGCGTGGTTGATGATCAAGATGTCCAGCCGACCCTGTTTGCTGACGGCACCATCACCATCGTATGGATTGACAAATCAAGTGGCGAACCGGTTCCATTGCCGTCTGTTATCCGCAATCAAGCTGACAGCTGAACGCGTCTGGTCGCCAACCGCGGGCAAAGGTGAAAATCGGACGTGTAAGGCGATAGAAATCAACGGTTGTCCATTGCCATTCGAACGCCAAGAAAGGGCCGATGCGCGGCAGTGCATCATGTCTTCATTTTGTACGTAAATCCAGATCTGTAGCCTGGTGGTAAAGATCCATTCCGCGCCTGTTCAAGACACCTCGTCGCTGTACTTCTGTTCATAAGCGCCGCTCCGGCCGCACTTGCCTGTGGCTTGACGCTGTGTAACCATGAAGCCGGCTTGCAACATCAGGAGTTTTCAATGAGCGATCACAAAGCCGCCATTTCTCAAGCACCAGTGCTTCGACCGCGACCCTGGCATCTATGGGTCGTTGGCATACTCAGCCTGATCTGGAACGGTTTCGGCGCGTTTGACTACAGTGCAACGCAGTTTCAGTGGCAAGCCTACATGTCGAATTTCACCGAGAGTCAGCTGGAGTACTTCTATGGACTGCCTGCCTGGCAGGTATCGGCATGGGCATTCGGCGTGTGGGGTGCACTCCTCGGATCCATTGGATTGATTCTGGCCAAGCGCTGGGCGGTGTTGATGTTTGCCGTATCGCTGGTGGGCATGCTGGCCAGCTTTGCGACCTACTTCTGGTCCGAGCAGGCACAGGAAGCCATGGGTCAATCCGGCTGGATTTTCAGTGCGGTGATCGTTGTGGTCGGTGTCGTTCTGCTGCGCTACTCACGCAACATGAGCAAAAAAGGCGTATTGCGCTAGCCAATCGTTGAATCTGCAGGCCGGCAGCGCCCGAAATCTTCTTGAGCCAGGGGTTCGATGATGAATGGTTCCCGGCCGCAGGCCGACCGGGATCCGATTGACTGGTGATTGACTCAGCCGGGCTTTGGTTCTTCGCTGGGCGTCTGATCCGGTTGCCAGTCTGCAGCCTTCTCTTTCAGGGTCGAGAATTTCTTCGAGACCTTGTCCAGTTTGCCCTCCCATTCCGGATTGGCTTCCTGGCCCTCGGTTACGGTAAAGAAGACCTGCATCAATGCGGTCATGCCAACGGGCTCGATGACGGCCTGCTTGATGCCCCAGGCAAACACCAGCGCGATGATCAGCGCGAGTGGGCCGGCTGCACCCGGGAACAGCGAGACCAGGCCGGCAACCGGTGCAAGCACAATCAGGAATACGAGGAAGGTCAGGCCCCAGATCACGAATGCAAGCCAGAATGCATTTTTCAAGAATGCCTTGTAGTTCTGGGCATACAGCACCAGGGCGGTGCGGCTCGCGGCCCAGGGGTTGTCGGCCTGCGTCTTCAGGTTGTAGGCCAGGATCACTTCATCAAGATAGGTCAGCGACAGGTTGACAATCGTATTGATAAAACCGGCAATGCCCTGGATACCGGGGATCGGCAGGAAGTTGGCAATCGAGAAAAACGCGCGGTTAAAGGCTTTGAGAATGCCCTTGATCAACTGGTCCAGACCAAACAGGATTGAGGACTGGGCAAAGCGTTCTCGCACGATGCCCTGTGCATAGTCGATCTGGCCCTTGCCGCCAGGCAGCTCCTTGCCTTGCATCAGTTCAACCAGAACGGCAATATGCCCGGCTTTGACCATATACAGCAGATATTCGCGAATCAGGTAGACGCCAACGCTGGCAATACCGAAGCCGAGCAAACCGCCCCAAAGCCCGCCGGCCTCGGAGCTGCCGCCAATCGAACCGACGCCAAAGCCGATGCCTGCGCCGACGCCGGTGATCAGTACGTAGGCTAGCGTGATACCGAAATAAATAAGAAAACGAAAGACCAGAAAAGGGGTCGTTTTCAGCAGTAGCGAGATGATCTCGCCGATTTTGAAATCCATCATGCTCGAAGTCCTTTCAGATTGGGCGGTACTGGTACTTTCAACGGGAATTGATGCCGATATGCGCCATGTCGTGTCGTAAATGACCTGTCATCAGCCAACGATTGCAGCGAATTCGACGTAATGTCGAATTCAGAGCGTTCGAATGTCTACAAACTGCCCGCTGTCGCCCTTCCTGAGCTCGTCCATGAGATCCAGTATGTTCGAAGCGGCCGTCTTGGCATCAGGCATCGCATTGCTGCCCCGCGCGTCCTTCAATTTCTGGACCGAAGGATACTCATCGGTATCGACTTCGTTGCACAGATACTCCTGCATGTCGGTATCCACCAGGCCTGGCGCAAATGAGGTCAGGTGGGTGTCCGGCATTTCATGTGCATAGAGCTGGATCATGTCATTCAGCATGGACTTGGATAATGCATAGGCACCCCAACCATAGCTCAGATTATGACCGGCACCGGATGAAATGGCGATGACCTGAGTCGTTGGCAGCTGGTGTTCGATCAGCCAATCCAGGATCAGCTTATTGGCCCACACATTGATCCGGATGAGGTGTTCCAGATCAGCAAGGTGAGTCTCGGAAAAAGGCTGGATGCGACCCAGGATGCCCGCATTCAACACGACCAGGTCAAGCCGCAGACAATCGGAAAGCAAGCCTTCCAGTGCATCCGGCAGCGTATTCAGATTGGCCAGGTCATGCTGTCGATCGCGCAGGCCGTCGCTGTTGATCGGGCAGCCGCGGCGGCTCAGGCCCCAGACGATCGCATCGCGATCGAGCAGTGCTTCTGTCAGACCGAGGCCGAGGCCGCTGGAGTTGCCGGTAATAAGGACATTCATGTGTATTGAATCAGGGTTTGGATGAGCGTCTAGGATAGCGCCCATGCCCAGTCAAAATGTGGGCAATTCGTTGTTTGCCTTGATACGGCCATGCGCTGCATGCCTGATTCAAAGCGGTTTCGCACAATTGCTGCAGCGGGCGATCTCAGCTTGCCGGCTGGAGACAACCTTCAGTTATGCGTCCGAGTCCGCCGATCAAGCCGCTGCCTGGAGCCGGCCAAAGGCATCGATCATTTGGTCAACCTGCGCTGGCGAATGCGCTGCGCTCAGACTGATCCGAAGCAGATTCAGCCCCTTTGGCGTTGCCGGAGGAATCATCAGGTTGGCATAGACACCGGCTTCGAGCAGACCATACCAGTGGGCCAGTGCGGACTCCCGGTCGGGCAGGATGATTGCGGCCACCGGGCCCGGCTGTTCGCTACCCAGCTTGTAACCCATCTGGTTCAAGGCAGAATACAGTTGCTCGATGTTGCGCCATAGGGAATCGCGTAACGCTTGCCCGTGAATGACCTGGTTCAAAGCGGCTCGGGTTGACGCAATCACGGCAGGCGAAGGTGATGCGGTAAAGATATACGGGCGTGCGGCCAGTCGCAGCAGGTCGAGTTCAGCGTGTGGGCTGACGCAGAATCCGCCAATGCCCGCAAGGCTCTTGGAGAATGTGCCGACCACGAAATCAATGCCGTCCATGCAATGTCGTGCCTCGGCCAGACCCAGCCCATGCTCGCCGAAGACGCCGAACGAATGCGCTTCATCCAGCAACAGCCAGGCCCCGTGCTTGCGCTTGATCTCGATAAAAGCCTCGAGCGGCGGTTGGTCACCCAGCATGGAATAGAGCCCTTCGACCACGATTAACGCCCGTTTGGCATCATCCCCGAGCCGCGTCAGACGACGGTCCAGGTTTGCCGGATCATTGTGTCTGAATACGATGGTCTGAGCCTGACCGAGCTTGGCACCGTCATAGATGCTGGCATGGGAATCGCTGTCGAGCAGCAGGTAATCCTGCTTGCCGGCCAGCGTGGAGATAGTCGCCAGATTGGCCTGATAGCCGGTGGAAAAGACCATGGCTGCGGGCCAGCCCCATGCATCGGCCAATTCTTGTTCAAGCTTTTGGTGCGCGTGATAACTGCCGTTGGCCATGCGTGAGCCGGTAGTTCCACTGCCATATTCATCGAGCGCGGCATGCGCAGCGCTCAGCACCTCCTGATTGAACGTCAGCCCCAGGTAGTTATTCGTACCCGCCAGGATCGTTCTTTGCCCGTTGATCTGGCCCTCAGTCGCTGAAAACACCTTTTCAATCGGCGTTGCGACGGGCGCGACGTGCTGATCACCAAGGCCGGCACGTGACTGCGCAAGATCATTGAACTTTTCAAACAGGCTCATGGTAGTCCCTCGATAATGGTCCGGCCTTTACGGCTCAGTTCGATTCCAGCAACGGTTCGAGCCGTGTAGCCAGGTCAGCCAGTGTTTGCGTCTCAGCAAGCAATTCGATTGGTATGGACAGGTCGAGTCGATCTTCGATTTCCATGACCAGATCCATGACCTGCACCGAATCCAGTCCAATGTCGCTGGTCAGCGCGGCGTTGTAGTCCACCTCGCCCAATTCAGGTAACGATGCGTGTACCGCTTCGTCAATTGCAGCTCGAATCTTCTGTTGAGTAGTATTCATTGTGCCGTGTTCCATCCTGGTAGCGTAGCAAGACGTTGTGCGAGTGTTGTCGCAGGGCTCCAATTCAGCATTTCCTGAATATCAGCATTATCGCAGACCCAATCCGGATGGATCAATTCGCGCACTTTACCCGGGCTGAGCATGGCCGTTGAGCGCATCATGCGAGCCCGCTGCAGATTGAGTTGGGCAATTCCTTTCAGCAATAGCGCCGGCATGCCAACGGCGCGTATCCGACGCCCACGCTGTTCCGAAGCCACCGAGGCCAGTTCAGGCCAGCTCCAACCCGATTCGGACTCGCTTTCCCTGTGGCCATCGTGCAGGGTCATCAATGCACCGTCTGGCCGAATCTGAATCACGCGCAGGATGGTTTCAACCAGGTCGTCCACGTGCAACAGGGAAAACCGGGCCTGTTTTGGGCCCAGCCGGATCATCCAGCCTCGAGCCAAGAGTCGCCAGAAATCGGCCAGCGCTGGGTCTTCAGCCCCATAAACTGCAGGTGGGCGCAGAATGGTGTGTGAAATTCCGCTGGCCCTGATGACCTGCTCGGCCATCAATTTTGACATTGCATACCAGGAGAGATGCGGCTCGCGGGCAGCCAGCGATGAAAGATGAACCAGATGAGCCTGTGGTGCACAGCGGCCGATCGCGGCGATCAGTTGCTGGGTGCCGTCGATATTGGCTGTCGCGAAGTCCGCTTTATTATTGCCGGCAATGGCTGCTGCGATGTGGACCACAACATCCGTGTCTTCAGCCAGCAGTTGGAGTGCCGGTTGCCGACTCAGGTCGCCTCCGATCACATCAATCGAGTCGAATACCGACGGTAACGAACGTTCATCGGGTTTCCGGACCAGCGCCCGAATTTGGCAATCGGGGTACGCGTTGCGCAATGCAAGCAGCGTTGCGCGGCCGACAAAGCCGGTCGCGCCGGTCACTGCTATGCGGTTCATCAGTCGACGGTATTCAGGGCCTGGGTATGCGGCGTTCGGTTGACCAGCTCACGCGGGAGTACCTGTGAATCCTCAAGCTGATTGCGCTTGAGGAAATCAAGCCGGGTTCCGCTACGCGACAACTTGCCCGATGAAGTGCGTGGCAGTGTGTGCAGCGGCACCAGTTCAATCAGACAGGCAATGCCGAATTCAGACTGAATACCCTGTTTCAAGCGCTCAACCAGGTCGGCCTGGCGGAATGGATCCTGCTCGCGGCACTGGACGACCAGTACGGCCACTTCGGTGCCATCTTCGGCTTCGATTGCGAAGGCGGATGAATCCTCAGGCCGGACTTCTTCCTGCTGCTCGGCCAGGTTTTCCAGATCCTGTGGCCAGATATTGCGACCATTGATGATCAAGAGATCTTTGGAACGGCCCGTGATAAACAGGGAATCACCGGCACGATAGCCCACATCGCCGGTATTCAGCCAGCCATCCTCGGTCAGTGCTTCGCGCGTCGCTTCCGGATTGTTGGAGTATCCGGACATGACGCTGGGCCCACGCAGAAAAATAGTGCCGCAGTGACGTTCCGGCATGACCGAACCGTCAGGCCCGCGGATCTCGACTTCATAATCGGGTAGAGGCCGGCCGCAGTTGACAAACTCAGTGACTCGATTTGAATCACTGTTCGCAGGGAGTGCATGGCGATCATTCGCCAGGATGTCGGCGTCGAGACGATCAATGTCCAAGCCCTGAGCCAGGGGGGCGAAGCTGATCGCCAATGAGCATTCGGCCATGCCGTAGCAAGGCAGGAATGCCTTGTCGGAAAAACCGGCCCCGTCAAGTTTTGCTGCAAACTGTTTCAGCCAGCCCGGACGAATCATTTCGGCGCCGACACCGGCAACCCGCCAGGCTGATAGGTCGTATCGTTCAAGATCGGAATCGCGCAGGCGTCGAGCGACCAGCGCAAAACCGAACGGCGGCGCATAGGAAATGGTGGCTTCGTTGCGTGACATCAGTTCGAGCCACAAGCGGGGCCGCATGGCAAATTCACGAGTGCCAAGATAATCCACAGACAACTGGGACACCACGGGCCCCAGGATCAGGCCTACCAGGCCCATGTCATGGTAGAACGGCAGCCAGGACATGTAGCGATCGCCACGTCTGATCTGGACACCATACTGAAGTATTCCGGCCAGATTGGTCAGCACGGCCCGCTGCGTAATCATCGTGCCGCGCGGGAAGCGCGTGCTGCCAGAAGTGTATTGCAGATACGCCAGTTCGTGAGCTTGAGGTGGTTCAGGTAGATGATCCGTGGCCGGCAATGCATCGAAGGTGGACAGGGTGCCACTTGCCGCGAGGTTCATACCGGTTACAGCTTCATCCAGGAATGAAACAAATTCTTCCGAGGCATAGGCTGCCTGCGCTTCGCAATCAATCAGTAGTGCGCGAAGATGCTCGATAAAGGCTTTCTTGCCGCCGAGATGCACGGCTGCCGGAAGCGGTACCGGGACCAATCCTGCATATTGGCAGGCGAAGAACATCTTGTGAAAACCGGGGTGGGTATCTGCAACCAGCGCAATCCGGCTGCCGCGCTTCAGGCCCAGGCCGGTCAAGCGCTTGGCCAGTTGCAGTGCGCTGGATCGAAGCTCGGCATAGCTCAGTGCTTCGACCAGGTGACCTCGGCCATTATAGAAATTGCAGCCCGTTGTGCCACGCGCTGCATAATCCAGGGCTTCAGCCAGACTTTGATAGCCAGAAGTTTTGAGCGGAAGCGAATTATTTGTAGGGGTTGGTAAGATACTCAAACCGGGAGTCCCTTCGTTATTTTGGTGTCTCGCTCAGGTGGTCTCGCGAGCTGTCAAAAAAGCTTAATCGACCATTATAAGTGGCTGGCGTGACAAAGAAAATACTAATTTGAATTTTTAGATCACAACAATATACCCGCATTTGCCTACATAATGTGCCTGTCGACGTGTTTTTACCACATCTCGTCGTTTTTTTACCACATTTTGGCCACTTGAATGCACATTCCTATTCCAAGTATCGTTCATGTCCAATCGGTAAAGACCCAACCGGTGGGGTGGCCCTCCCAGATCCGCCGGGTAGGGTTCGACTCAATGAACTGCGCTGCGATGTGCCTGCATGACTGCAAGCGCTATCGGGATGGCGCGGTCAACAGCATGACCAGAGGGTGCATATCGTGTTGAAGGGGCTGCGTTGCGATGATCGTCAAAGCCTGCCTGATGCAGCGCTGGCAGATGACGTCTTAGCAATGACCGGGCGCCATTTGCTCGCAGTTAACCCTGACTGCTTTGAACAGCATTGGGCAATGCAACTGAATGAAAGTACCCATTCATGGATTCAACTGCTTGCTCCACCGATGCCACGGCCCATCGGTCGTTGCGGCAGGGTGCTTGCCGCTGTGCTTGGAGCATAGGGCACGATGACGTGCACAGACAGGGTCGACGCGGTTGTTCTGGCAGGAGATCGCGGACCGGAAGATCCACTGGCTGTCACAGCGCAGGTCCAGGGAAAAGTGCTGGTGCCGATTGGCGGCAAACCGATGTTGACGCATGTCATGCATAGCCTGGCTGCATTGGACGGCCTTGACCAGGTGCGTCTGGTTTGCAATCCACTGCCGGCCTATGAAACGGCAGCCGATGTCGGCCTGGTGTATCAACGGGTTGATCCAGCCGCAGGGCCGGCGGCCAGCCTGGCGGCTGCTTTTCATGACCTGTCCGATGATCCGAATCGTGCGGTGCTGGTGCTGACCGGCGATCACCCGTTGATCCAAGCGGACTGGTTCCAACCGTTGATTGAACGAGCCAGTGCCGAGCCGGACGTCGATCTTTGGGTCGGTGTCGTGGACTATCACGAGGTCATGCATCGCTTTCCCGGCAATCGTCGGACCCGGTATCGATTTTCCGACCGCAGCGTCTGCGGCACCAACCTGTTTCTGGTGACCTCGGCGCGGGGTCGTAGCATTGCCGAAACCTGGCAGTCATTTGAGCAGAATCGCAAACAGCCCTGGAAAATCGTCGCGCGAATCGGGATTGGAAATCTGCTCCGTTATCTGACTGGACGACTCAGCCTGGAGCAGGCCTTTGCTGCACTTTCGCGCCAGATCGGTGTGTATGCACGGCCGGTATTGCTGGCCTGGCCGGAGGCTGCAGTCGATGTGGATTCGCCGGCAGACCTGGCGCTGGTCAAGACCATCTTCGCTGAGCGCAATCGCAGATGAAACGAATCGAGCGTTACCTGCTGTTCCAGCTTGTGCGACCGATCCTCGGTGTGTTTTTCGTGATTCTGGCGATTGTGCTGGCATTTTTTATGAGCAGCTATCTTGCCGATGCGGTCGTCGATCGGCTCTCGGTCGGTGCGGTGGCCGCCTTGACCGGCCTGAGATTGGGTTTGTTTCTGGATGTGTTGATCCCGGCATCCATTTTGCTGGGCCTGGTCATTGCGCTCGGGCGTTTGCAGAGCGGTTATGAAATGACCGCGATCGCTGCAGCCGGGCTCGGCAGAAGCACGATTGTCCGAGCGGTAGTCATCGTCGGATTGATCGGCTTGATTGCAGTGCTGTTGTTATCGAATGTTTTTCGACCCTGGGCGTACCAGAAACTGTATGCAATGGAAGGGGAACTGGTCGCCCAAGTCGATTTGTCCCGGGTCGAGCCAGGTCGGTTTGAAATCGGCGACGAGCAGTGGGTCATCTTTGCAGAGCAGCGTAACGGCCGGGTACTGGAAAACGTTCTGGTCCATCAGCGGCTACCAAACTACCGCAACATGCTGAGGGCTGAACGACTCGAACAGGACGACCAGGGCGATGGCTCCATTGGCCTGGTTTTCAGCGGCAACGTACGGTCCTATCGTTTACAGACTGGCGGCGATGCCGATTTGATCAGCCATTCCGAACAACTGCTGGTCACCTTCGACCCACCGCCGCCAGTCCAGCGGAATCGTATTCGCCGCGCCTTGACGCTGTCCGATCTGATGACCGACCCCGGTGCGCTGGAATGGGGCGAACTGCAGTGGCGGACTCTGAGTCCGATTTCAGTGCTGTTGCTGGCTTTGACGGCACTGGCAATCGGTAGAATCAATCCGCGTCGCGGACAGGCTGCCAAAGTGGTCTCCGCCAGTCTGCTGGCTGCAGTGTATTTTGCGCTGGTCGGTATGCTGGCCAATCGTGTGGATGCAGGCACGATGCCGATCTGGCCGGGCTTGTTCTGGCTGCCGATCGCAATCGTTCCGCTACTCGGCTGTGTCTTGTGGCAGCGCTGGAGGGGGCCTGGTGCGCCAATCTGATTCATGAATATCCTGACCCGGCATCTGCTGATTCGCCTGGCACGTGGCTATGCTGTCATGTTGCTGGCAATCGGCGCACTACTGTGGCTGATCGCGTTGCTGGAACGGCTCGGACAGTCCAATATTCAGGGTTCGATGGTCGTTTCGGGTTGGCAGGCGCTGATGCAGGTACCGGTAAACCTGATTGATCTCCTGCCGGTTGTCGCCGTGCTCGCTACTGCAACGGTGTTGTCGTCGATGCAGGCTCAGCGAGAGTTGACGGTCATGCGTTCGTCTGGCGTATCGCTGATGCGAATCACCCGGGTGGCGCTGTTGCCCGGTCTGGGTGTGGCACTGATTGCACTGGTGGCACTGCAATACCTGGCTCCGGTGCTCTACCAAACGCCTGAGCGGCTTGCCGGCGAAGCCTTGAGTGACAGCAGTCTTTGGCATCCCTGGCATGGTTTGTGGGTGCGATCGGACAACCAATTCATGAATGTCGGACTGATGGAGCCCGGCCAACTGCCGGGTCAGATCAACATTTATCAGTTCGATCAGCGTGGGGAGCTTGTTCGACACATCCAGGCCGATCGCGCGGTACCGAATGAAAATGAATGGCTGCTCGAGGATGTGGTTGTAAAGCAGCTGAACGGCATGGGCACCGAAGATCGGATTCAATCGATCGAGCAGCTGGTCTGGGCGTCATTTCTGACTTCACAACAGCTGCAGTTGTTCAGACAGCCTCCAGTCAGCCTTCCGCTTACGGACTTGTGGACCTATGTCGGAACCTTGAAGGCGCGCGACCGGGATGCCAGTGAATTCGAACTGGTGCTGTGGCAGCGGATTGCTCTTCCGCTGGCATGCCTGGGCATGGTCTTGATTGCAACAGCGCTGAGTGCCACGCCAACGAAGAGCCGGGCGGTCAGCTTGAAGGTTGTGTTGGCAGTCGGGATCGGCCTTGGCTATTATCTGCTGACCAGCATGCTGGGGTACTTTGGCCTGGTCGCAAATATGTCCGCACCACCGATTGCGGTGTTGCCGCCGGCACTGCTGACCGGTTTTTCGCTATGGGTGCTGCTGCGCAGCCGTTAGATTCATGTGCGTAGTCAGGTTGTTTTCACCGGGCACCGAGGGCCCGAATTTGCCTGAAAACTCACTGATCTGACAATTTTTGCCTGCTCAGCACCATCATGGTCAGCTTGGCCAGTGCAACCATGCGTTTTTCTTCATCGCGAATCACGATTTGCCAGAGGTGGGTCGAACGACCCCGGTGGATGGCTTCAGCACGCGCCGTGACCGTGCCTTCATGAACGCTCCGTACATGGTTGATGGCAAGCTCCAGGCCGACGGCGGTTTGATCCCCATCCTGAGAAGCCAGATAGAGCCCGGAAGCAGCGCTACCAACGCTTTCAGCTAAAGCAGCACTTGCGCCACCGTGCAGGATACCCATCGGTTGATAGTGCATTTTTCGAACCGGCATGGTGGCTTCCAGATAGTCCTCACCGACATCGCTGTATTGAATACCAAGGGTTTCCATCAGCGTGTTTTCAGACCAGGCATTGAGTTGATCGAGCGCTTTTTGAGCGTCTGTTTTCATAGTTTATTACGCATTTTTATCAGTTTTGGCTTGATAGTTGCATGGGTAGGGTAATACAGACGCCACCCGTGTGGACCGAGGCAAAAATGGACTATAGCAAACCGATCAAGACGACCACAGACTCCGACCTGCAATCCCTGTTGACTGTACGAGTTGACTCGTGGAAGTTGTATCTGGGAATCAGTCTTATGGTGCTTTCGCTGATTCTGTTGATGCTGTCCAGCCTGGCGACTTCTGCGACGCTGTTGCCGGTTCAAAGTCTCTCCTGGCTGGAAACTGTCATCGGTGCTTCGGTCGGCATGGCGGTACTTGCAGCATTCCTGGTGAGTGGATTCACGATGATGCTGCTGCTGACGGCCCTGGTTGAGCGAACGCCGGCTATGTCCGAGGCATCGTCCGGCTCCATGTCATCCAACGTCTACGACCTGAAGCCGAGCCTGCAGCGTACGTCGGCCAAGCGCGCGGATGACTTCGACGAACTGACTGGCCTCTACACCATTAACGCGTTCAGGCGAGCGCTGGACAATCGTTGGTTCGATGCTCAGAATTCCAGAGAATCGACCTGCATCATTACGTTCGATGTTGATGATTTCAGAAGTTATAACCAACAGAACGGCCGCGCTGCTGGTGATCACCTGTTGTGTGCTGCTGCACGATCATTATCCCTGCTGATTGCTTCGAACGGCGGCATGATGGCGCGGTATGGTGGTGAAGAGTTCATCGCTTTCGTGCCGGGGTTGTCCGGTGATGAAGGCTGCGAGCTGGCGACCCGACTGCGGCGGGCGATGATTTCACTTGAATTCGCCAAACCCGGCCCCCGTCGTGGATTTGTCACTGCATGTCTTGGAGTCGCAGCTGCAGTGCCGCAGCAGGGCGTGCGCCCCGCTGATCTGATCGAAGCAGCCGACCGCGGGCTGTATTCGGCAAAACAGCAAGGCCGCAATCGCGTGGCACTGGCTCGCGTTCGTGGCAATGATTATCCGAACTACAACGTGCTCGATATCGCCCGGGCCGGTTAATCAGGATTCCGATCATCGAACGAGACGCGGCATTTCCGTCCGCTGACCATCACAATCGACTTGCAGGACGGCCCCGGATCAGGTCCGGGGCCGACTGTCTGCGAGGTCATGCCTCGATTCTCATGCCAAGCGGACTCGCTGGTTTGAAATGGCATTGTGAAAACCATCCTTACTTGCCCGGAGTGTAGCCGTCGCGACCCCAGTGCGTTGCCCAGAACAATGCTCAGCGGCTACTTATACAAAGATTTCTCGCCTGAAGCCGGTCGGTTCAGAATCGATTCAGTCATCGAGCAGTACGATGAGCTTCATTCAATGAGATGGTCATCAGGCCAGGAGCACGCGACATGACTGGATTCACCCGATTGCTGAAAGCATCCTTGCTGACGCTTGGAATGACAGCCGCTGCGGCACAGGCGCAGCAGCACCCTGTGTTTTTCGAATACGCCCCAGTCGTCGATGTACGTCCGATTCTGGTTGATCAACAAGTGCCCGTCGAGCGTGAAGTGTGCTGGCAGGAACCGGGCTATCACAGGCATGGTCAGCGGCCAGATTCAGCAACCAGCACCATCGCCGGTGCCATCATTGGTGGCGTCATTGGCAATCAATTTGGCGGCGGAAACGGCAAACGCGCGCTGACCGTCGCCGGAGCTGCACTGGGCGCATCGGTTGGCCACAATGCGAGCCAACACGGCCATCCACGACCTCGCCCGGTCTATCACGAGCGCTGCGAACTTCAGACCACCTATGAAACGCGTCGTCAGGCCCAGGGCTATTGGGTTCAGTACGAGTTCAACGGCGAGTTGTTCGAAACGCGCATGCGTAATCATCCGGGGGATGCGATCCGCTTGGAAGTGGCCGCAAGACCACTGGATTGATCACGTCTGTATTGGTGCCGGTACTTGTTGGGTTGCTTGGAAGGTTTGACCAGGAGTGTGTGGCCTCAAAGTCAGCAGCGTTTCGCCGCACGGCTGCGAAATGGTTTTGATTTGGGTTTTTCAGAATCGCTATGATCGAGGTGTGAATAAAACACCATCAAAACCAACCAACCGTCAATCGCGACCGTTTGTCATAGCCCTTACCGGCGGAATTGCAAGCGGCAAAACTGCAGCATCTGATGCGTTTGCCGCACTTGGCGTGCCGATCATTGATACGGACGTCATTGCGCGTCAGGTCGTAGCGCCCGAATCGGAGGGGCTCAGGCAGGTGGTCGATGCGTTTGGTCCGGACGTTCTGAATCCGGATGGCTCACTGGATCGTCGCACGCTTCGCAACATCATCTTTGCTGACCCTCCGGCTCGACTCAGGCTTGAGGGTATTTTGCATCCGCTGATTGCACAGTCGGCCATGCGGCAGCTCAGCGAGGTGGAGGCACCTTACGCGTTGCTGGTCGTGCCGTTGTTGGTCGAGAGCGGGCTGTTCACAGAAGCGGATCGGGTATTGGTCATTGATGTGCCGGAACGGGTTCAGCGCGAGCGTCTGATGGAGCGGGATCAGGTAAGTGAGGATCAGGCGGGCGCTGCACTGAATGCCCAGATCCCCCGACAACAGCGGCTGGAACGGGCCGATGACGTTCTATCCAACACCGGCACGCGAGAGGCATTGCGCGAGGCTGTGCAGACACTACACCAGCGCTATTTGCAGCTTGCAGCAGGCGCCGCCTAAGCTGATTTTTCAGCACGTTTTGAGCTTGCTCCTGAGCAGGGTGGATTTCAGGCGCCCTTTGAAACGGGTCAGTCAACCCCCATCACATGGTGTAGACCAGGACATGCATGGCGCGTGATATGGGATAATGAGCGGCTGAACGGAACCTGCTGCAAGCAAGTGTCCTGGAAAAAATTACCTGGAAAGATTATTGATCATCGGCTGCATTCCAGTCGATTGCACGATGTTACGGAGATGTATGATGCTCGAATCCCTGATGAATTGGATTATTCCATCGGCCATGGCCCAGGCGGCTGCACAGCCGCAGCCCAGTCTGCTGAGCTCGATCATTCCTTTGCTGATCATCATTCTGATTTTCTGGCTGCTGATTATCCGGCCGCAGATGAAACGCAACAAGCAGCATCGAGAACTGATTGCGGAAATCGGTGTCGGCGATGAAGTGGTAACCGCCGGCGGTTTGCTGGGCAAGGTGACTCAGGTCGGCGACAGTTTCATCAGCGTGCAATTGGCCGATCAGGTGACGGTTCAGCTTCAAAAGCAATCCGTTTCCCAGGTTGTGCCGAAAGGCACGCTAGACTCGGCCGGCTAAGCTTTCACCACAATTGCCGGCAGTCCGGCTTGTAGAAATAGGTTGTCAACATGAATCGTTATCCCGCCTGGAAATATGTGTTGCTGGTCATTGTGCTGGCGATGGGTGCTATCTATGCGATGCCCAATCTGTTTGGTGAAAATCCAGCCGTACAGATTTCGTCGGCGCGTGGTTTTGAGCTGGATCCTGCGTTGGAGGATGTGGTCAGCGATGCGCTGGATCAGGCCGACATGGCCCATCAGGGCGTCGACAAGCTGCCGGAGCGCATGCTGGTTCGCTTCGAGAATTCCGATCAGCAGCTGCGTGCGGCCGACCTGATTCGTGAAACGCTGGGCGACGGCTACGTCGTTGCGCTGAATCTGGCGCCGGCCACGCCGAACTGGTTGTCGATGTTGGGCGCCGAGCCAATGGTGCTTGGGCTTGATCTGCAGGGCGGGGTCCACTTTCTGATGGAAGTGGATATGGACGCAGCACGTCGGGGCCAGCTCGAACGCTTCGTCGATGATATGCGCAATATCCTGCGAGATGAGCGTATCCGCTACCGCTCGGTCCGCACCGATGGCGAAACGCTGCTTGCAGAACTTCGAACGGCAGAAGATCGTGAACAGGCACTGACCATTTTCACGCGCGAACTGCCAGAGTTGGAGCTGGAAACGACCGAAGCCAATGAAACTTTCAATGTGATCGGTACGGTCCTGCCGGAAGTGTTGTTGGAACTTCAGCAGACGGCACTGCAACAGAACATCACAACCCTGCGCAGCCGCGTCAACGAACTGGGTGTTGCCGAGCCAATCATTCAACAGCAGGGCGCTGATCGCATCGTGGTGCAGTTGCCCGGCGTGCAGGATACGGCCGAGGCCAAGAATATTCTCGGCAAGACCGCAACGCTGGAATACCGTGCCGTGGACGAACAGAACGATCCCTTCGAGGCCCAACGCACGGGCCGGATACCGCCAACCTCCAAACTGTATTCGGATCGTGATGGTAATCCGATCCTGCTTTCGCGCCAATTGATTGCATCGGGCGATCAGTTGACCAACGCGACGGCCAGCTTCGATCAGAACGATGGTTCGCCCAGCGTGGTTGTGAATCTGGACCCCCAGGGCGCCCGCTCGATGCTGGACTTTACCAATGAAAACGTCGGCAACCGGATGGCGGTGGTATTTATTGAACAGCGTCCGGAAACCCGAATGGTGGATGGTGAAGAGGTGCGCGAATCGCGCCGGGTTGAAGAGGTGATCTCGGTGGCCGTGGTGCGCGAGCCATTCGGTCGCACCTTCCAGACCACGGGCCTGGATTCATCCCGTGAAGCCAGCCAGCTCGCGCTGCTACTGCGCGCAGGTGCACTGGCCGCGCCGGTTGAAATCATCGAAGAACGCACCGTTGGCCCCAGCCTGGGTCAGGACAATATCGACCAGGGTTTCCGCTCGGTCATCATCGGCTTTGTTCTGGTGCTGGTATTGATGGCGGTGTACTACAAGGTGTTTGGCCTGGTCGCCAACGTGGCGCTGACCGTCAACCTGATTCTGGTCGTCGCGCTGCTGTCGATGCTTGGCGCGACGCTGACCCTGCCGGGCATAGCCGGAATTGTCTTGACGGTTGGTATGGCCGTCGATGCCAACGTATTGATTTTCGAACGCATCCGCGAAGAGCTGAGGCTCGGCAATACACCGCAGGCTGCGATCAAGTCAGGCTACGGCAAGGCGTTTTCGACCATTGCCGATGCCAACGTGACGACGCTGATTGCAGCCATGGTGCTGTTCATGTTTGGTACCGGGCCGGTCAAGGGCTTTGCCGTCACGCTCTCGCTTGGTATTGTCACGTCGATGTTTACCGCCATCCTTGGCACGCGGGCATTGATCAATCTGATTTACGGAGGCCGCAAGCGCGTTCAGAAGCTGGCCATCTGATGGCGATCTGAGCCGTAAACGGAATTATTTATGGACATCATCAAAACCAACACCACGATCGATTTCATGGCCCGGCGTAAAATCGCCTTGATATTGTCGGCCATCTTGATTGTGCTGAGCGTGTTCTCGCTGACAACGCGCGGCCTCAATTTCGGACTGGACTTTACCGGCGGTACGCTGATCGAAGTTTCCTACCCGACGGCTCCGGATCTGGGCAACGTGCGCAGTGCGCTGACCGATGCCGGCTACGTTGGCTTCACCGTACAGACCTTCGGCACCGCGCGAGATATCGTCGCGCGCATTCCAGCCGATGCGGCCGCTGAAGAGGGCGCGGATATCAGCACGGACGTGCTGGCGGCCATGGCCACTGTCGACCAGGGCATGGACATGCGTCGGGTCGAGTTCGTCGGCCCGCAGATTGGCGAGGAGTTGGCCGAACAAGGCGGTTTGGCACTGTTGTATGTCTTGTTTGGCATTCTGCTGTACGTGTCGTTCCGTTTTCAGTGGCGTTTTGCCGTCGGCGCAGTCGCGGCATTGGTGCATGACGTATTGATTGTCGTTGGGTTGATATCGCTGTTTCAGATGGAATTCGACCTGACCGTCGTGGCTGCTATCCTCGCCGTGATCGGTTACTCATTGAATGACACGATTGTTGTTTATGACCGCCTGCGCGAAAACTTTCGCGTCAAGCGCAAAGGCACGCCGGTTGAACTGGCCAACCTGTCGGTCAATCAAATGCTGTCAAGAACGTTGATGACCTCGGTCACCACCATGCTTGTTCTGATCGCGCTGTTTTATTTCGGTGGTGAGATCATTCACTCGTTCGCCTACACGCTGATCATGGGCGTTGTTGTTGGTACCTACTCGTCAATCTTTATCGCCAGCACTGCGGCCATTGCGCTGGGTGTGTCCAAGCAGGATCTGATGCCAGTCGAGAAGGAAGGTGCTGACCAGCCTGATGTCGAGGTCATCCCTGAACGTTTCCGCAGCTCATAGTGATACGTTCAATCCAGCTGGATGGCGGGCTCTGATCGCCGACCAGGCCTACCATCCAGACAGGCTCGATATGTTGAGAATGATATGAAGCTGAACCGACGTCAAACAGTATCCTGTTCCGGGTTTTTTTCTTGGCCTCTCTTGTGGCCTTTCTTGCTCGTTGTGATGTTGAGCTGTTCAGCTCAATTATTGGCTGATGACGGCCTTCAGGAATATCTGGTCGAAACGCGCGTATGGATGGATGGTGAACTGCAAGGCGAGCCCTCGCTTCAGGTTCAGGCCGGCAGCGATGCACGCATTGAAAACCGCAGCGGTCAGACTGCCTGGGCCATGAGCGTGAATATTCAGCCTGCACATGCTTCAGAAAAGGCCATGGATGGTGCTATCTGGCTGGACCTGGCCATAGAAGAAGAAATTGACGGTACATGGCAGTTCCTGGCTGACACCATGCTGGGCCTGCCGCCGGGGCAAACAGGGACGGTGTCGGTTGTCGGTCAGGATATTGAAACGGCTACGCCGGAGAATGCCGAGTTGTTTGTCGAAGTAACCGTTCGCCCGACTCCGGCCGAGTGAACGCTCAATGCTGGCTGTGTTTGAAATCCCCAATAACAAAAGCCCGGGCTTCTGGAGCCGGGCCTTGTCCGCGGATAATTTGAGATTGAAGCACTAGCGCTGGTCACCTGATAAATCAGCAAATCCGAAAACTGAGACAGTGTTCAAACTTGCCGCCAGATCTCATTGGTTCGAGCTTTCTAGCGCCGCTTCACCCTTGTGAGGCTTCCGCGTTAGATATAGTTGTACGCCCAACGAAGTGTATTGTCAAGCGTTCAGGGGCAAAAATCTTGATAAAAATGATTAAATATCAATAAATTAAGTATTTATTTCAGTTTTATGAACTAACTGGTTAGAAAAATTTCGCAGGTAGTTCAAATGCTTGATAAAAATCTGTTTTTAGTCGGTGTTGCGCGGCCACACGATGTGGGTGGCGATCCGAGCAGCAAAAAAAATGCAGCGTCAACCAAGGTCTTCAGGCTGTTGTATTGACGTTTTTTTCTGCGTTACCCCACTGTTCGACAAAATCGTTTCCACTGATCGGACGGCCGAGATGGTACCCCTGCACAAGGTCACAGCCAATTTGATGCAGCGCCTCCAGCGTTTCCTGATCTTCCACGCCTTCAGCGGTCACTTTCATTTGCAGCCGCTTCCCCAGCGCCACCACCATATCCACCACGGCGCGAGCCCGTTCGGATTCAATCATTTTGGCAACGAACTCCTGATCCACTTTCAACTCGTTGAATGGCATGCGGGTCAAGGCCGCTACTGACGAGTACCCGGTGCCGAAATCGTCCATCGATAGCTGGAAACCCCGCAGGCTCAGTCTGGTCAATGAATCCAGGGTGCTGACGGACAGGTTCTGCGCACTGGTTTCGGTCAGCTCAAGCATGATTTGTTCAGTATCGAGCTCATATTCCTCGACCAGGTACTGCAGCTGCCTGGGAAAATCTTCATCATCCAGTGAGTGTGCAGACAGGTTCAACGAGACGATCAGGTGTTCAAAGCCGGTGGTTGTCATCCAATCAAACGTCTGGCGCGCCAGCGACAGCGTCATTTCGGTGATCAGACCGGCTTCCTCGACGACGCGGATGAATTCATTCGGGAAAATGAATCGTCCATCTTCTGCCGGCCACCGGGCCAGCACTTCAATGCCGACCAACTGGTTGGTTTCACAGTCGATCTTGGGTTGAAAGAATGGGACAATCAGTTCGGTTTCGATTGCATTGTGGACCTGCTCCATCGACAGCAGCCAGCTCGGTCCCTGATCGTGCGCGCGGCGCTGTTTAACGGCATTTTCATTACAGCAGCCGTGTTCAGTGCAATTGATCACGGCTGCAACGACCTGTTCGGCATGAAATGGTTTTTCCAGAACAGCCTTGACCCACAGTCCGTGTTCGGTCGCTGACTGCCGCGCAGCTTCGAGAATGCGACGTCCCTTGCCGCTGATCAGTGCAATCGGGATATCAGGTGCCACTTCACTGATCTTGATCAGCAGCGAAACGCCGTCGGTGCCCGGCATGCTCAAGTCAACGAACACGATCGATGGATTGTGTTCGTTGAGCAATTCGAGGAAGTAATCCGGGTCGGGCGTCCATTCGGCCTTGATGTCGGCACGTCGCAACATCCCGCGAATGGTCAAGCCCACCAGCTCTTCGTCGTCGATAATCAGGGCATTCAGTTCATCACTCATTCCGCCCCTCCAGAATTGATTGCTGCTATCGGTCTGCAGATAAGGTGGGTCTTTGGTTGCTCCAGACTTGCTGCAAGGCACTTACAAGCTCGCCACGCCGAAACGGCTTGTTCAACAAGATGGCATCCGGTTCCAGCTCTTTTTTCTTGGAGAACCGGTCACGCGTGTAGCCTGACATATACAGTATCAGTATACGTTTATTTTGTTGGCGCACGCAATCGCCGAGTGCAATACCGTCCATGGAACCGGGCATGACCACGTCGGTCAACAACAGATCGAACTCCGATTCGCGAGAATAAATTTCAAGTGCCTGGTCGGCATCTTTCGCGCTGATTACTTCGAAGCCCATCCGTTTGAGCAGTCGTTCGGTGTAAGAGCGGACCAGCGCATCATCCTCGACCAGCAGGCATCTCATGCCTTCGGCAATGAATTCGCCGGGGTCGCCAGCCGTTTGCACGTCTCCGCTTTGCTCGGTCCGCGGAAGATACAGCCGCAGGGTTGTGCCCTTTTCCGGCTCGGAATAAATCGTGACATTGCCGCCGGACTGCTTGGTAAACCCGTAGACCATCGACAGCCCCAGTCCCGTTCCAGCCGCTTTCGGTTTGGTGGTGTAGAAGGGCTCGAACACATGCTGCAGAACATCGTCAGGGATACCCTCGCCATCGTCGGTTACGGAAATTACTGCGTAGTCGCCGGATGCGAGATCCAGGAACTCATCGGCTTCCTCTTCGGAAACCGTCTGATTGACTGTTTCGATAAACAAGGACCCGCCATCGGTCATGGCATCGCGACCGTTGATGCACAGATTCAATAAGGCGGCGCTCAGCTGCGTTCGATCGATCCGGCTGGCCCAGAGATTGGGTTCGAGTTTGATGTTGACGTCGATGGTTTCACCCAGCGTTCGCCGTATGATTGGCGCCATTTCCTCGATCAATGCGTTCAGTTCGACGGTCTCGGGATTGAGCGGCTGGCGACGCGCAAAGGCCAGCAAGCGGGCCGTCAAATCGGCTGCATGTGAAGAGGCTTGGAGGATCATCTCGATCAGATCAAGATTCGGGTCCTGCTCTCCCATGTCATCCCGAATCATTTCAGCATTACCCAGTATCACGGTCAGGAGATTGTTGAAATCATGCGCAACGCCACCGGTCAGTTCGCCTACTGCTTTGAGTTTTTCGTCCTGCCATAGCCTGGACTCGATTCGGCGGTTGTGCAGCAGGGTGGTCAATTGAGTCGCAACGAGCTCAAGTGATTCGACTTCGCTTGAAAAGAACGCAGTGTCGTGCTCTGTATCCATTTCCTGAAGCCCCAGTTCAACGACACCTTCTTCGGCACCCTGAATCACAATCGGGAATTCGATGGATTGTTCAACGTGTTCCCAGTTGTCAGTCTGGAACCGGTCATTCATTAGTGTGATTCGAGCGGCACCATCGCTATGTTTATCCAGCAATTCGGGTAAACGATGAACAAGGCGTTCGCAAATAGCGACCAGATCCTCTCGCGAATTGCTGATTTCATGAGCCAGCTCATACACAATGGCCTGCTGGCGATCGCGTTGTTCAAGCGCCTCGATGGCTTCGACCTGGGCAGTGATGTTTCGTGCAATACCCACCATTCGGACCAATGTGCCGTCGGCGTCATGTACACCATAGGCTTTATCCTGCACCCAGATGGTTTCACCATCCGGTCGCGTAAATCGATACTTGCCCTCGCTATTGCCCTTGCTCCAGCCCTGGATGTAATCCCGATAGGCTGGAATATCTTTTTCCGGTATATGCGCCTCCCAGTACGCTGGATTGAGATCGGCCGGGTCGGGATTGAATCCATACAGTTGTTCAAAGGCCGGGCTCAGGTACAGGGCCTGATTGTTTTCAACATCAAAAATCCAGAACAGGTCGTCAATGGTTTCTGCCAGCTCATCAAAGCGGGTTTGAGATTCGAGCAGTTCGTTACGTTGTTCGAACAATCGACCATTCATCGAATTGATCGCCTGCGCCAATAGGCCGAATTCATCGCGCGTGCTCAGCTCGATGAGCTCCGGGCTCGGGCTGTCTGTTTTGCCAATCTGATGGATACCGCTCATCAGGGTGTCCAACGGACCGCGGGTTCGTTTGAATATCACCACCGCGTTGATCAGCATCAGCAGCCCAAGCGCGATCACCGCGAGGACCAGCCTGCTCAAATCCTGTCGAAAGTTGTCCTGGAAGGTTTGCATCGCTGCCTGCTCACTGGCGAGAAGATTGGACTGCAGTTCTGCGTCCAAGCGACGAATGACACGTTCGTCAACGAGCAGTTCGAGTGAGGTTTGCATGGTTGCCGCAGGATTGTTTTGCAGGTCCTGCTGAATACCCTCGACCGCCGAGATCAATGACTGCATCAGGTCTTCAATATCGGTATTGAAATGGAAACCGGATCTTGAAGGATCAACCAATGACCGCAGTTTGGCAAGGACCGGAGTAATCGCATCCGGCGTTCGCTCAACCAGCACCGCATCTTCCAGGGCCAGCCGAATTCGCTGGTACTCGTTGTGCAGTTGCCCGACTTCGTCAGCGCGCACTGTACCCCGCTGAATGTCGGCCCATGAGGTATAGCCGATGAACAGCCCGCCCAGCAGCGCAACGGCAGACGCCGTGACGATCAGCCAGGTGACGGTTCTCAGTTTCAACAGGCCGACCCGGCAGCGTTGAACGCCGCATGGATTGGAACGGCAGCAGACAAAGTGGATTTCACGTGCGTACAGGATGGTCGGCTGAGACGGTTCTGAAACACACGATTCAATTGCGCGGCTAATTCATACCATTTCGGTCCGTGAGGCTCATGAAGCCAATGACACACAATTGAATGGGCCACGTGATACCCCCAACGTAATCAAACACTTAACCTATGTTAAACAAATTTGTTCGCTCATACAAGCGCTGATTTTTTTTGCAAAGTGAGAATTGTTGCTATTTTTTTCAATCAGTCTGCCTGCAGGTGTTGTTTGTAAAAGGGGGTTGAGCTTCATGCATGCGTGCCGGGTTCATCGCCGGTCGAGTGGGCTGACAAGCACTTGCATATGCGCAGGTTTGCAGTTAGCTTGTTCCTGAATGCAAGAGCGGCTTGCATCAATATTTGAGGCGTTTGCAGATGTTTGAATTGAAAAGAGAAGTCAAAAAGTCCGTCTGGATCCAACGGTTCGTTGTCGGGTTATTGGCAATCGTTTCCCTGTCGGTCTGGGGCTGTACGCGTGCGGTGTATCAGGGCGAAGAGGGCTTGATGATCACCGGCCGATCGATGGACTGGAAGGATGAAATCGACCCCAATATCTGGCTGTTTCCCCGCGGCATGCAGCGACATGGTGCAGTCGGAGAGAATTCTGTCAGCTGGACGTCGAAATACGGCAGCATCGTGACCAGCGCGTTCGATATCAGCAGCACCGATGGCATGAACGAGCAGGGCCTGGTGGCAAATCTGCTCTGGCTGGCCGAATCCCGATATCCGGAGTTCTCTACTGAAAAACAAGGGTTGTCGGTCGCGGCCTGGGTGCAATATGTGCTGGATAACTTCGCGACTGTTGAAGAGGCTGTCGAAGCCCTGCGCGCGGAGCCTTTTGTGATTGTCTCGGCCAATATTCCCGGGACTGAACGGTTCGCAACGCTGCATCTGTCCATTTCCGATGCGACCGGCGACAGCGCTATTTTTGAATACATTGATGGCGATCTGGTCATTCATCACAGTCGGGAATTCAATGTCATGACCAATTCACCGGTGTTTGATCAACAGCTTGCATTGAACGCCTATTGGCAGCAGATTGGCGGCCTGACCATGTTGCCGGGCACAAATCGTGCCGCTGACCGATTCGTTCGCGCCTCGTTCTATATCAACGCCATTCCAAAAACCAGCGACCCTCGAATCGGCGTGGCCGGTGTGTTCAGCGTCATGCGCAATGCATCCGTTCCGTACGGGATTTCTTCGCAAGAAGAACCCAATGTCTCATCCACCCGCTGGCGCACCGTTTCGGATCATAAAAACCTGCGTTATTTTTTTGAAACGGCACTGACACCGAATACCTTCTGGATTGATCTGAAGCAGATCGATTTCAGCCCAAGGCAGGCTGTAATGAAGTTGACGCTCGACGATGGTGCGGTCTATGCCGGGCATGCGCTGGACGGTTTCGAGCCTGCACAGGCGTTTGAATTTGCCGGGCTGTAATTTGAGCTCACCATGCCTGCGGCATCAGGCCGAGGTGCTATGAGCTATCCAAACAGCCGCCGTGAATTGAATCACGAATGATCAATCAACGGATTTCAAAACGCATACCATCCAACCCGTTTTCGTGGCCACTGGCGATTGCCGGATTTCTCACGCTGCTCTTGATCTGGCTGTCCACGCTGATGGACCGTGAATGGTTTTCCTACCTGGCGATTCGGTTGATGCCGTTCGCCTGCATGTTGCTGCTTCTGGCCTATACGCTGACCGGGCTTCGTCTGGGTTGGATTGCCTGCGTCGGACACATCGGCCAGGTCTATCATTACCAGCGCAGCCAATCGCCCGTTGGCTTCTGGACACTGATACTGGTGTATCTGGCCGTTTCCGTTCCAGCCGCGTTCTACTTGCAGCAGCTGCTTTAGCACCGCGGCTGAGGGCCGGAAAGACCACATGCACAGTCGGAAAAATGTACTGCCAGTCATCAATCCGATTACAATTCAGCTGTCTGAACCAGATCAGCGTTGCCATACTGCAGGAATACTACGTTGTTGAACCATCAATCCTGAAAAAGAAGATGCCATCATGATTCGATTCATCCAGATTCTATTCATTTGTGTTGTGCTTTCACCCGTCCTGCATGCGAACACCAGCCATGCCAGCGATGAGCAGAAATCCATTCTGATCACCGGCGCCAGTTCCGGTATCGGTCGTAACTTGGCCGAGGCATTGGCCGAGCAAGGCCACCATGTATACGCCGGGGCCCGAAGCGAAGAGGACCTGGCAGCGTTGAATGCGATTGACAACATCACTGCGCTCCGGCTGGACGTCACCGTTCAGCAGGACATCGACGCTGCACTTCAGAAAGTGCAGGAACGAGGCACAGGGTTGTATGCACTGGTTAACAATGCCGGCATTGGTGATGGTGGGCCGGTAGTAGATACGCCGATCGACGAGCAGACGTTCGTGTATGACGTGAATGTCGAGGGTGTCTACCGTGTAACGCGGGCATTTGCGCCGCTGGTCATGCAGTCACAGGGTCGCATTGCAACGACCGGATCCATTGCCGGCACGCTGTCCTGGCCCGGCGGCAGTGCCTACAGCGGGAGTAAGCACTGGATCGAAGCCTTTACTGATGCGCTGGCCGGAGAAATGGCTCCGCATGGCGTTTCGGTCAGCGTCATCCAGCCCGGCAACTATCAGACCAACATCCGGCGCAGTGCGGTGCAACGACGCCATCAGCGTATCGTCGATGAAGGCGGTGAAATTACGCCGGAAATGCAGCAGGCGGTTGAAGCGACAACAGCACGTGAGCTGTCCTACAAGCGCCCCGATGAGGTGACCGCAGCCTTTGTCCACGCATTGTTTGATGAACAGCCTCTACGGCGCTACATGGTTGTACCCAATGCCGACGAACAGGCCATGACCATCGGCGCCAAGATTCAGCAGTTGATTCAGTTGAACGCGTGGGGTCCTTATCGGTACAGCAATGACGAATTACTCGAATTGCTCGAGCAGGCCCTGTCGTCGGCCAATGAGTAATTGATTAGAGTTCAAGCATGAAATACTGCGTCAATACTGTTTGGCTTGGGTTTTATTGAAGCCTGTGGTTCGGCTGATGAATGCTGACAGCAGCAACAACACCAGGTTATGCACGGCACTGCTGCTGTGCGGTCTTGGTCTATTGACCGCCTGCAGCGTTCAGCCTGAAATTCAACCGCAGGAAGCCAGGGTCAGCGAACGAATGCTGGGCCGGTTCGCCAACCCCGAGATTACCGAGAGCTCTGGTCTTGCCGCGAGCCGCAAGCAGGCCGGCGTATTCTGGACCATGAACGATTCCGGCGGCCAGGCGAAACTCTACGCGTTTGACCTGGCCGGTCGCGATCTGGGTAGCTGGCCGATTGCGTCTGCCAGCAACATCGACTGGGAGGCCATGACGCAGGGCGCTTGTCCGCAGGCTCAGCAGGGTGACTGTATCTTCATTGGGGATACCGGGGATAATCCGGAACAGCGCGAGTATGTCACGATCTATATCGTATCTGAGCCTGAAATCCAGGCCGGTGATTCAGCCCCGGTCCAACGGCTGACAGCAGAACGCATCGACTTTCGCCACGACCAGGGTGCACAGGATGTCGAGGGCATGTTCCTGATGCCGAACGGCCACCTGGGTCTGGTCAGCAAGGGTCGCCAGGGTTCCGTTCACCTGCATACCCTCAACCTGGGTGCAGCGGCTTCGGCTCCGACCACATCACGTCGCGTGCTGACACTGTTTGAAAGCGTCACTCAACAAACCGGGGAGTGGGTGACTGGTGCCGCCTTGTCGCCTGATGGTCGCGCGCTGGCCGTCTTGTCCTACGCAAACCTGTTCGTGTTTGCGACAGATCCGGCGACGGGTCTGCCACTGATCGAGATCGCCCCAACACGCTGCGCCTTGCAGCCCCTCGATCTGCTTCAGGGTGAGGCCGTGGCATGGTTGCCGGTCGACAGCGAATGGACTCACCTACTGACCAGTGAGGGTGCTGCCGGCCAGATTGCCGGTATATCCTGCCCGAGCCCGGTTCAGTAAGTCGTTCAACCGCAGTGGGCTGGTCGCGTTGACTTTGGCGAATTGGTATTCAGCATCGCACTCGCAAATGATTCTCGCAGTCCGGCTCAGGACCGACACAGGCATGGCAAAATAGCGCTATGAATTTCAAATCAAACTTCATTCAATCGCCCAGAGCGATTTTCGGCCTGATTTTTCTCGTCTGCATCAGCCTGTTGGCGTTTGCATATTACGCCCAATACGTGATGTACCTGGACCCTTGTCCAATGTGCATCCTGCAGCGCTTCGCGTTCATGATCATGGCCTTCGGATCGTTGCTCGGACTTCTGCACGGTAGTCGCGGCCGGGCACGATGGCTGTATGTGCTGATCATCTGGCTCGGCGGCATCTGGGGCATGATCACGGCAGCACGCCATGTCTGGATCCAGAACCTGCCGCCCGACCAGGTGCCGGACTGTGGTGCCGGCTTTGCCTATAACGTCGAACTGTTCGGCTGGGGTGAAGCCATTCGCGCCGCATTTGCAGGCTCAGGCGACTGTGCTTTGGTCAGCTGGCAATTTCTGGGCCTGTCGATGCCCTGGTGGACGCTGATTTGGTACGCTGTACTGATGTTGCTTTCCTTGCTTGTATTACGCAGAATGTCAAATTATGAGTAAACCACTAAAAACAATTAGCACGCCCAAAGACTGGACGCTGGATTCATGGCAGCAAAAAACAGCGCTGCAGCAGGCCAAATACGACGATCCGGCTGCATTGACCGATGCGCTCGAGCGGCTGGCCAAACTGCCGCCGCTGGTCTCGTCGCTGGAAATCCTGAGCCTGAAGAAGCAGCTGGCTGAAGCCCAGGCCGGCAAACGGTTCCTGCTGCAGGGTGGTGATTGCGCCGAGGTGTTTGACGAATGTGAGTCGAGCATCATCGCCAACCGGCTGAAAGTATTGCTGCAGATGTCGCTGGTGCTGTTGCATGGCATGCAGATGCCGGTGGTACGCATCGGGCGCTTTGCCGGTCAGTACGCCAAACCACGCTCGGCCGATCTGGAAACCCGTGACGACGTATCACTGCCGAGCTATCGCGGTGACCTGGTCAATGATCCGGCCTTTACTCCGGAAGCCCGCAGGCCCGATCCCTATCGCTTGATTCGTGCCTACGCGCGTTCGGCCATGACGATGAACTTCGTGCGTGCGCTGATCGACGGCGGTTTTGCCGATCTGCATCATCCGGAATACTGGGATTTGGGCTGGGTTGAACATTCGCCGCAGGCCGACAAGTTCCATCGCATCGCCGAGGCCATAGGCGATTCGGTGTCGTTCATGGAAACCATTACCGGACAGATGCCGGGCAGCACCCGACGAGTCGATTTCTTTACCTCGCATGAAGCGCTGCATCTCCACTACGAACAGGCCCTGACGCGCCAGGTACCCCATCAGTGGGGCTGGTTCAATCTGTCAACGCATTTTCCGTGGATCGGTATGCGAACGGCCGGCGCCGAGGGTGCCCATCTGGAAATGTTCCGTGGCATCCGCAATCCGATCGGCGTCAAGGTCGGGCCGGGTATGTCGTCGGATTGGTTGAAATCCCTGATCCGAACGCTGAACCCGGATGATGAGCCCGGTCGACTGGTGCTGATCCATCGTCTGAGTGCGGACCAGATCGAAGACAAGCTGCCGCCGTTGATCGAAGCGACTCGAGCGACCGGCTCACCGGTGCTTTGGATCTGCGATCCGATGCACGGCAATACCGAGAAAACGGCCAATGGCTACAAGACGCGCCGCTTCTCCAATATCCAGTCCGAGCTGGAGCAAGCGATCGACATCCATGCGGCCTGCGGTTCGCGGCTCGGCGGTGTCCATCTGGAGCTGACCGGCGAGAATGTCACTGAATGCATCGGTGGTGCTCGTGAATTGAATGAGCATGATTTGCAGCGTGCCTACAAGACCACGGTTGATCCTCGCCTGAATTACGAACAGGCGCTTGAACTGTCGATGCTGATCGCTGAGAAACATCGCAGTCTGAAGCAATAAGCCGAGTGAATTTCAGCACACACGGGCCGCCTTTACTGGCGGCCTTTTTTTTGCCTGTTTTTCTTGGGAGGCTGAAGTTCAATAACAGACCGCGCTGAAACGAAGATACCGGAAAGAAAAACGCTGAAACAAAACAACGTTGAAAGAAAACAACGAGTAGCGCGGTCCAGTCAGCAAGCTCGATCTCAAACAACGACTGGAATCAACATGACGCCTTCTCTTCAAAAAATTGCCATTACGCTATTGATCGCTTTGATCCTGGCTGTGGCCAACGCAGAAATCTATCGCACGGCCGATCAGGTATCGCCGCTATTGCCGGGCCAGACCATTCCAGCGCTGAGAGTGCTGGATCTGGACGGTGAATTCATGGAAATCGATCCGGACAAACTTGACCGGCCGGTCGTTCTGACGTTTTATCGTGGTGGTTGGTGCCCGTACTGCAATCTGCACCTGGCAGAGCTCAGAAACGCGGAATCCGAGCTGAAGGCACTGGGTTTCGACGTCTGGTTCATCAGTCCGGACAAGCCGGAACTGCTCAAGGAAGGTGAACAATCGGAATTCGACTACGCCCTGTTTTCCGATCCACAGTCGAGTGCCGCCGAAGCGCTGGGCATCGCATTTGATGTCGATGCGGCTACGCTGGAACAATACATCGGATTCGGGATTGATCTGAAGGATCGAACCGATAGCCAGCGGGCTGTGTTGCCGGCGCCGGCCACGTTTGTGATTGGATCGAAAGGTGTTGTCCAGTTCAGCTACGTCAATCCGGATTACAGCGTTCGACTGTCGCCCGAGGTGCTTTTGGCCGCCGCCCGGGCCTACAGTCAGGATCAGCAGAGTCGATTGAAAAACCGCCGAGGTTGAGCGGGGCCCAACCGGATGCTCCATCATTGCAGCAAGCTGCATCAATCAAAAAGCCGGCAATACGCCGGCTTTTTTCAAGATCACAGGAGCAACTCAGTTCAATTACAGCAGATGTTCGACAGCCTTGCGCTCCTCGCGCAGCTCGGCGTCGCTTGCATCCATGCGCTGACGGCTGAAATCGTTCACTTCAAGATTCTGAACGATGGTCCAGCGACCGTTTTCACAGGTGCAGGGGAAGCCATAGATCACACCTTCTTTGATGCCGTAGCTGCCGTCAGAGGGCACTGCCATTGAAACCCAGTCGTCAGTGGTACCCAATGCCCAGTTTCGGATATGGTCAATTGCGCTCGAGGCCGCGGATGCCGCGCTCGATGCACCGCGCGCCTTGATGATGGCTGCGCCGCGTTGTTGCACGGTCGGGATGAATTCGTTCTCGTACCATTCGCGGTCGATCTTGTCGGTCGCAGGCGCACCGTTGACGATCGCGTGATGCAGGTCCGGGTACTGGGTTGCCGAATGATTTCCCCAGATCGTCATCTGTCGAATGTTCGTATGATGCACGCCGGTTTGATTGGCTAGCTGGGCAATCGCACGGTTGTGATCCAGACGCATCATGGCGGTAAAGTTCTCCGGCGGCAGGTCCGGGGCATTGGCCTGGGCGATCAGCGCATTGGTATTGGCCGGATTGCCGACGACCAACACTTTGACGTCACGGCTCGCATGATCGTTCAACGCCTTGCCCTGCGGGCCAAAAATCTTGCCGTTTTCGCTCAACAGGTCTGAACGTTCCATGCCGGGTCCGCGTGGCTTGGCACCGACCAGCAGCGCGTAGTCGGTGTCCTTGAAGCCTTCGTTGATGTCGGTCGTGATTTCAACGCCGGCCAATCGCGGTAGTGCTGAATCTTCCAGTTCCATCGCGACGCCCTTGAGCGCGTCCAGTGCGGGTGGGATTTCAATCAACTGCAGAATCACGGTTTGATTCGGCCCCAGCATGTCGCCTGCGGCAATACGGAAGCACAGTTGATAGCCAATCTGACCGGCAGCGCCGGTAATGGCCACGCGAACAGGATGAGTCATGCGGAATACCTCGAATAGACGTTAGGGAATGCTGTATTTTAACGGATCGACATCACACTTTCGCTTGCAACGGCCGCATCAAGCTTTGTGCCAAGTGCAGACGATTCATTGATGAACGTAGCGCCATGAGGAACCCGACATGCATCATTCACGTTTATTCTCTTTCTTTTCTGTGTTTCTGTTTACTGTAGCTCTTGGCTGGAGCACGACCTTGAGCGGCTTCGACCGCGTCACCGGCGCGCTGCATGCCTCGCGACCGGACGTGATTGCAGAACACGGCATGGTTGCCAGTTCCCATCCGCTGGCAACGCAAATTGGTCTGGATATTCTGAAAAGCGGCGGTAACGCGATCGATGCGGCCATTGCCACCAACGCGGCCCTGGGTTTGATGGAGCCGACCGGCAACGGCATCGGCGGTGATTTTTTCGCCATCATATGGGATGCCGAAACCGGGCAACTCTACGGCTACAACGGCTCCGGCCGATCGCCACAGTCGCTGTCGCTCGAGTGGTTCATCGAGAATGGCTACGACGAAATTCCGCGTCGTGGGCCGCTGCCGGTCTCGGTGCCTGGCACCATTGACGGCTGGTTTGCCCTGCACGAACGCTTCGGCCAGCTCGATATGCCGTCCATTCTGAAGCCGACCATCGACTACGCCAGAGGCGGCCATCCAGTGGCCGAGTTGATTGCCTACTATTGGGAATTGACGGTGCCGGTGCTGAGTGAGTATCCGGGTTTTGTCGAGCAGTTCACGATCGACGGTCGCGCGCCGAAAGAGGGCGAGATCTGGAAAAACCCCGGCTTGGCCAATACGCTTGAAGCCGTCGCTGAAGGCGGTCGTGATGCGTTCTACAAGGGCGATATCGCGCGCGTCATCGGCGACTATTTTGCCGAAAACGACGGCTTCCTGAGCTATGAAGACATGGCCGCGCACACCGGTAACTGGGTCGAGCCGGTATCCAGTAATTATCGCGGGTATGACGTCTGGGAATTGCCCCCGAACGGGCAGGGCATTGCCGCGCTGCAGATCCTGAACATCCTCGAAGGCTTTGACATCGCCGGCTACGGATTCGGCTCGCCGGAGCATATTCACCTGTTCACCGAGGCCAAGAAGCTGGCCTTCGAGGACCGGGCAAAGTTTTATGCCGACCCGGAGTTTGCCGACATCGATGTCGACTACCTGATCAGCAAGGAGTACGCGGAGGAGCGTCGCAAGTTGATCGATATGGACCGAGCTGCACGCGAAGTGCCGGCTGGCGATGCGCGATTGAACGATGCCGATACCATCTACCTGACCACAGCCGATAAGGACGGCAACATGGTCTCGTTGATTCAGTCGAACTACCGCGGCATGGGTTCGGGCATGACACCACCGGGCCTGGGCTTTATCCTGCAGAACCGCGGCGAAATGTTTGTATTGAACGACAGCCATCCGAACCGCTTCGAGCCGGGCAAGCGCCCGTTCACCACGATCATCCCGGCCTTTATTACCAAGGACGGCCAGCCGTGGATCAGCTTCGGCCTGATGGGTGGCGGCATGCAGCCGCAGGGTCATGCGCAGATCGTCATGAACATCGTCGATTTCGGCATGAAGGTCCAGGAAGCCGGCGACGCACCGCGTATCCACCACGGCGGCTCGACCGAACCGGTCGGCCAGAATACCGTCATGACCGACGGTGGCGTGCTGAACCTGGAATCCGGCTTCCGCTATGAAACCATCCGTGAGTTGATGAAAAAAGGCCACCGCATCCAGTGGTCGCTCGGCCCGTTCGGCGGCTACCAGGCGATCATGAAAGACCCCGAATTTGGTGTGTATCGCGGTGCGACCGAATCCCGCAAGGACGGCCAGGCGGCGGGGTATTGATGCTTTAGAGGATCAGTTCAAATCCGTCCCTAAAGATCGTTGTCAAATCTACAAACTCGGATTCGCCCGAGTCGAGATTTGTGATGCAGTTGCCGTTGTCGGCCAGTGTCAGGCGGTCGACCAGGTGGAAGCTGGAGCGGCCGGATAGCTGGATCGTATAAATATCGGCCGCGTCGAAGCGCGCGAAGATGTTGTGCGCGTCGTTATCGCTGGTGCGGGTACTGAAGGTCCAATTGGTCGTGCCGCTGGAGTACACCTTGAACCAGCCCTCCGAGCCCGAGCCATTGGGCTGTCCGCCACTGCAGTCGTTCTGGGACGGATCAAAACCTTTCGGGCAGACCACGTTGCCGTTGTTCTTGCGGCCGAAAAAGGCATCGGCATTGATTTTCAGCCAGGTGTCGTTGTGGTCGGTCGACGAAGTACCGTTGCCGACCTGGCTGCGCCAGCAGAAGCGATATTCGCCGGGTGCATTGATCTGGATCGGATACACCAGCGTACCCTGGCCGGGACTGTTCAGCTGCTGGTTGCCCTCCCAGACAATAAAGCCATCACCAGTGGCCGCGCCCGGCTGACTCACGTTGGGCGCAGTGTAGTTGCCGGCATCGGCCCAGGGCGAGGGCAAGGGCGTGATCGATTCGGCTTCGATGATCACCTGACCATCGGACTCGATGAAATAACCGTCGAGAATGGTCTGTGCAGCGGTTGGATTGCTGGCCAGAATCAGACCAGGCAAGAACAGTGAAATCCAGCGCATCGGTTGGTTTTCCTGATTGATGTGTACAAAAACCTATCTTACTGGGCATATCCGAACGTTTCTGTGATGCGGGTTACAATTTACCTATCTTTACATTCAGGAATACAAGCATGCGTTCAGCATTGATTCTGTTTTGTTTGATCTCAACACTTGCATTGGCCGATACATCGGGTGTGATTCGATTGTCCGATCCTGTGATGGTGACTGAAACCCATGAAGTGTTTGGCGCAGCAATGCCTACCGGTGTCGAATCGATGAGCCTGGCCGCGGTGGTTGAGCAAAGCCAGGCCTTGTCCGGCCAGGCTGTACGCATTGAGGCTGAGATCGTTCAGGTCTGCCAGAAGAAAGGCTGTTTCTTCATTGCCCGCGATGGTGACGCGGTGGCGCGCGTTCGATTCAAGGACTATGGCTTCTTTATCCCGACGGACGCGGCCGGTAAAACCGTGCAGCTGGCCGGGCGAATCGAGAAAGTCGAGTTGAGCCCGGAACAGGCGGCGCACTTTGCCGAAGACCTGGGCCAACCGGCACCAGCCACGCAAGCCCCCGTCTTCGAATACCAGATTATGGCCACGTCGGTCCAAATACCACTTGGCTGAAAATATTCCCACCCGCCACATCAGTTTTGTATTGAGCCCTTGAGAGAATCACGATGAAACGAATCCTTTCCCTGCTAGCCGTCCTGGCCATCAGCACCCTGAATGCTGAATGGACCAACCACTATCCTCAGGTCGAAGGATTCAATCACCATGTGTATCTCGAAGGATTCGAGCTGCCGATATTGAATGCCGGCCCGATGGATCCGGCGCCATCGCCGGACGGCCAATCCGTTGCATTTTCTGCGCGCGGCTGGTTATGGGTCATGGATCTCGAAAGCAGCATTGCGCGACGTGTAACGCAAACGCCGGCCATGGACGGACGGCCTGCCTGGTCGAATGACAGCAAGCATCTGGTCTTTATTCGCGATGATGGCAATCATCTGGCCATCGTGCAGCTCGATCTGTCCTCTGGCGATGAACGTGTGCTGGTGGACGCTGATGCTGTCAATCTGGACCCGGTGTTTTCGGCTGACGGCCAATCGGTTATTTATTCCTCTTCTGAAGCCGGGCCCTTGCGGTTGTGGCAGGTCGACCCTGCTACGCTGAATCGCGAGCCGGTGTTGCCGGATTCGGATACCGGCAGGCGTGAACTGGAACGTCGTCCCCAGGTCGTGCCGGGTAACAACCAGCTGGTGTACCTGAGCAAACGCAATTCCGCCGATTCGCTGGCCCTGTGGGATGTTGAGCAACAGCAGTTGACCCGACTGATTGAAGACGGCATTACCGGCCAGGCTGATTTGAGTGTGTCACCGGACGGGCAATCGGTCGCCTACATCTGGCCGTTTGATGGCGGCTGGGAGCTGCGCATGCTGTCGCTTAGCGCGCCGCACAGTTCGGTGCTGCTAACTCAGGCCAACGGTTTGCCGCTGGCGCCGGCCTTCAGCCACGATGGCCAGTATGTATGGTTTGCCGAGGCCGGTGACGATCAGCGCAAAGCGCTGTATCGCGTGCCGGTCAATGGCGGCGAAGTCGAAGCCATCGAGATTGCAGACTGGGCCTGGGGCGCCGAGGCCGGCCGCTTGAGCCTGCGCACCGTCATGCAGGGTCAGACCGTGCCGGTGCGGCTGAACGTGGTGGATGCCAGCGGTCATCCAATCGTGCCCGAAGCCGGTGCAGTGCGCTCCGAGGGTGAGCATGGACGGGTGTTTTTCTATTCTGACGGCCAGATCGAATTGATCGGGCCCGCCGGTGAGTGGACGGTATCGGCCGTGCACGGCTTTGAAACTGTCGAAACCACGCAAACGTTCACGCTTGTCCCGGACCAAACCACCGAAGCCACGCTCGAGCTTGAATCCATCTGGGACGCATCGGCGCACGGCTGGTATGCGGCCGACACGCACTTTCATCTCAACTACGGCGGCACTTATCGTCTGGCCCCGGACGATATCGTCACCGATCTTCAAGCCGAAGGGATTGATCTGGGTGTGCCGCTGCTGGCCAATCTTCACAACCGTTTTCTCGAGCAGGACCTGTGGGGCTGGCAGCGCGATGAATTGCCGTTCATCATTATTGGCCAGGAAGTGCGTTCGCACTTTCTCGGCCATGTGGGCTTGTTCGGCATGGATGAACTGTTCTGGCCTTGGATCTGGGGTCCGGGCTACGAGCTGTATGCCAATGACGATCGGCTGAACGCCGAGCCGTTGCAGCACGCACGCGATGGCGGCGGCCTGGCCGGCTACGTGCACCCGGTCTGGGTACAGAATCCGCTGACTGAAGAAACGGCGTCCTACGTACCGATCTCGCTGGTCGCCGACGCGGTGATGGGCGCGGGCGACTGGATCGAAGTCGGCTGCCTGTGGACTGATGAGGTCGGGACAGCTGCGGTCTGGCACCAGATCCTGAACCTGGGGATACCGATGGCGGCCACCAGCGGTAGCGACGTCATGAACAACTACTACCGCACGATGACCATCGGTGCCACCCGCGTCTACCTGCGGCCCGGCGGCGAGCCGACGCCGGCAAACTTGATGGCCGCATTGAAGAACGGTCGAAGCTTCAACAGCAACGGCCCGATGCTGGAGTTTGAACTCGGTGAAGCCTTGCCGGGCGATGTGGTTGAGGACTCCAACGAGCCGGTTGAATGGCAGCTGACCGTTCACTCCGCGCTGCCAATCGAACAGCTTGAACTGTTCGTCAATGGTCGGGTCGTCGATACGCTTGACGGTATGGACGAGCCGGGCAGCAAAACCTATACCGGCTCGCTACAGCTTCCAGAAGGCGGCTGGGTCACCGCCCGCGTGCTCGGCGAAAACACCGGCTGGCCCGCACTGGACAGCTACCTGTACGCCGAAACGAGCCCGATCTGGATCAACGCAGTCGGCAGTACCGTGCCCGAAGCCAGGCAGTCTGCGGCGGAGACCTTGTTGATGGTCCTGGACAACGCGCAGGACCGGCTGGAAATTGGCTACGGCAGAAATCGAATTCCGAAACTGAAGGCGCATTTCGACGCGGCCAGAGATCGGTTGGAACAGATGCAACAAGGTGAAACCAATCCCATGGTTTCAGGTCGGTAGTTTTTTCAGTTGCAATCGCTCGCTTTGTTGCTGTTGACTAGTATTTCTAGATTTAAAGTCAACATCATTGATGTTGCTTTTGATATTTGAGTCCAATTCAAATCAAACAGTGATTAGCCGATGAAGCAGTGTGGGGAAATGGCTTGCTGTTCACCGGATGTTGATTGAATCAATCAGATGACCGGAACGTTGTTGAACAATGATTCTTCAACGCTGTTGTTCAGAAAACAATATTACCGCTCGGGTAAATACTTCACTGGATCATCCGGCTGACCATTGCGCCGGATTTCGAAGTGCAGCAGCGGGCGATTGGGTTCGAATTCGCCCATATGCGCAATCAACTGCCCGGCCTGGACCCGGTCGCCTTGCTCGACCAGGCGTTCGCGATTATGAGCGTAGGCCGACAGCATGCTGTCGGTGTGCTTGATGATGATCAGTTCGCCGTAGCCGATCAGGCCGTTGCCGCTGTACACCACTTCACCATTGGCGGTGGCGCGAATGGGCTGGCCGTTTTCACCAGCAATATGTATGCCCTTGCGCGTATCGCTGGCGTTGAAGCGTCGCGTTAACCGGCCTTCGGTCGGCCAGAACCAGGTCGCGCCGGCGGTGTTGCGGCCCGAACCGGTGGTGACGACATCGGCGCTGCTGGCTGGCGCTTCCTGTTGTGGTTCGGTCGCTGATGGCCGGGTCACGCTGGGGCGAGGCTCGGGCCGGGTTTCAGGTGCTGGTCTCGGTGGTGCTGTGATCGGTGGCAGCGGCACACGCGCTGTATCTTCATCTTGATCGATTGCTGGTTCTGAGCCTGTGCTGCCCGAGGCAATGGGCCTGGATTCAACGGGGCGGGGCGGTGTGCCCAGCGTGCTGGTTTCGCCCGGTAGATCACTGCCGTCTGTAGTCGTTGTTGCCGTGATCGTGCCGACCGGCGGACGCAAGCGCAGGCGCTGGCCGACCTGAATGGTGTAGGGCGGATCAATTGCGTTCCAGCGCGCTATTTCACGCCAGTCCAGGCCGTAGCGAAAGGCAATGGAATACAGCGTGTCGCCGCCAACCACGCGATAGGCTGTTGGATTGCTTGCGGTTGACGTTGTGCTTGGGGGTGTCGTTGAACTGCCCGGCATGATCGGGCCGGGCGCGCCGCAGCCGACCATCAATACAATGAGCGTGAAGACAACAATTCGTCCAAGAAAGCGCTGAACCAGTCTGCGTCGACGCGATGGCAACTTCACGTGTGGCTCCGGCCTGGTTTGGGCGAGCGTGGTGCGATGAATCCAAGCAAGCGAGCCCAAACGAGTCGGAGACTCCGCAAAATCCCGTCCCAACACGGTGTCGCCGGAGAAGCTGCATCTCGCCCATCTTGATGTGAAAACCATCCCTCGACTGAAGCTACGGCTACTTTCACTCGCGACACCCCACACAATCTGCGCCATCTCCGGCTGAAACGCACGCCGCGCAGACTTGTTCAGAGCTTTCCTAAACCATCGATTCGTCATGCTGGTGGTTGCAACTACTGGCACCTGACTATTCTAACTAGCGCAGCCACAGCACGAGCGCAATGATCACAGCAAGCAGGATCACGCTCCAGCCGATCCTGTCGACCCACTGTCTGAGCCGATCCTCCATCTTCTCTCCGCCCAGGTAGATCAGCAGCGCGACCAGAAAAAAACGTGCGCCGCGCCCGATAAAGCTGGCCAGGATAAAAGCCGGCACGGACATCAGCAGCATGCCGGCCGCAATCGTAACCAGCTTGTACGGAATGGGCGTAAAGCCGATGATGACTACCAGCCACAGGCCGTACTGGTCAAACGCGTCGACCGCAGTTTGAAACGTGTCGCCATAGCCGACACGCTCGATCAATGGATACACGGCCTCGAAGGCGAGCCAGCCGATCAGATACCCAATCAAGCCGCCGAGCACCGAGGCCAATGTGGTCAGAAAGGCCAGCCGCCAGGCTTTGCTTCGATTGCCCAGCACCATCGGTGCCAGCATCACGTCCGGGGGTACCGGAAAAAACGTGGCTTCGGCCATGCTCATGCCAAACAGGTAACGCTCGGCGTGCGGATGGCGTGACCACTTCAATACCCGGTCATAGATTGGCTGAAAAATTTTCATCTTTGACGGTCCCCCGGATCCCGAATGTTCAGTCCAGTCCTTCGAGCAGCGGCACGAAACTGACTTCACCCAGATCCTCGCGCTCGATGCCCTCGGCTGTCCGTTCGAAGCGGATCAGATGCTGACGATCATGCTCGGCAGCCACCGGAGCGACCAGCACGCCGCCTTCAGCCAGCTGATCGAACAGGGCTTCGGGCAAGTGTCCGCCGGCAGTGACCACGATTGCATCAAACGGGGCTTGGCCCGGCCAGCCGGCCAGTCCGTCCAGATGGCGAGCGTAGACGTTGTGGATCTTCAGCGCATGCAGGCGCTGCTTGGCCAGCCGCGATAGCTCACCGATGCGCTCCGTGGTGAATACCTTGTCGGCCAGGCGCGCCAGCACGGCAGCCTGATAGCCTGAGCCAGTGCCGATTTCGAGCACCTTGTGCAAGCGACGACCTGTCTCAGCGGCGTTGTCGTCGCCACTATTCGAGCGCAGCACGGCATCGGTCATCATGGCCACGACCCACGGCTGTGAAATGGTTTGACCCCGGCCGATTGGCAGCGCGCTGTTTTCATACGCGCGGCTGGACAAGGCTTCGTCAACGAATAGATGACGCGGCGTTGCCACGATGGCATCGAGTACCACCTGGTTGTCGATTCCGAGCCCACGCAGCTGTTTGATCAAGCGCCGACGCGTGCCGTCAGAGGTCATCCCAATACCGCGGATACTGCTGACCATCATCAATCGACGGGCTCGTTCAATTCGATCTGTTGGACCCACTGCCCAACCGGGTCGAGCGCCTGGTAACGCGTCAGATCGGTATGGATTGGCGTGACGGAGACATAGTGTCTGCGCACGGCATTGAAATCCGTACCGGGCCCGTTATCGTCTTCGTCTCCGGCTGCACCGATCCAGAAAAATGAGCGGCCGCGGGGATCTTCGATCGGGATCACGTTGTCGGAGCGGTGTCGATGGCCCAGCCGCGTGGTTTCGAAGCCCTGGATCTGGTCCCAGGGCACATCCGGGACGTTGACGTTCAGGATGGTGTCGGCCGGTAAGGGCTCGGCAATCAGATGCTTCATCAACAGCACGGCGGCATGGGCAGCCGTGGCGTAATGGTGTGGGCGGTTCTCGGCGTATACCAGCGACACGGCCATGGCCGGCAAGCCCAGGAAGCGCCCTTCCATGGCTGCGGCTACAGTGCCGGAGTACAGCACATCATCGCCCATGTTGGCGCCGGCATTGATGCCGGACACCACCATATCCGGGTCTTTCTCGAGCAAGCCGGTGATGCCGACGTGGACACAGTCAGTGGGTGTGCCATACACTTTGTAAATGTTGTCTTTGCGCTGCTGGACGCGAATCGGACGATCCAGGGTCAGAGAATTACTTGCGCCGGACCGGTCCCGATCGGGCGCGATGATGGTGATGCGATCGACGTTCTGGTCAATTTTCTCGGCCAGAAGTTGAATGCCGGGTGCGTCCAGCCCGTCGTCGTTACTGATCAGAATATGCATTGCGATAGGCCCTCGGAAGCGCAAACAAATGTTTCGTGAAACGGGGTCTCACCCATGACCGGGTGAAGCGAACACTATAATGGATTATGCTGGTCCAGGCGCTGCAGATCGTTGATCAATTGACTGCAATGCAGCCTGTTCATCAGGAAACTGCGTGCTTGATCTACAGTAGTCTGTGACTGATGTTCTGCATTCGTTTTCAAGTTCTGGAGAGCCGACATGAGCCAAGATGATGACAGCGCTGGTAATCCGGACGATGAGCTGCAGTTGTTTCGAGATGCGGTAGGCCCAGTGCGTCGAATTCGCTCGGAACGCAGCGAATCGCGAGCGCCACGCGTGCGCGCCCAACCCGCCATGCGTAAAGCTGATGAAGCCCTGGTGCTGCAGGAGCTGGGTGAGGCACATCCTGAGCTGGATGCGACGCTGGCATGGCTGGAAACCGGTGAAGAGCTGATGTGGCACAGGCCGGGTCTCCAATCGCGCGTGTTGAAGCGTCTGCGGCGCGGCCACTGGCGTATTCAGGACGAGATGGATCTGCATCAGATGAACGTCGAGGCGGCCAGTCGCTCGATCCGCATTTTTCTGAAAGCGTCGCTCGACCGGGGGTTTAGCTGCGTCAAGATCATTCACGGCAAGGGGTTGCGTTCCGGTAAGGCTGGACCACGTCTGAAAGCGCTGACGGCGCGTTTGTTGAGCCGACATCCGGCGGTGCTTGCCTTTGCAACGGCCCCGCGGACGGACGGGGGCACCGGCGCGGTCTATGTGCTGCTGAAGAATCGCGCATGAATCGCTGTCATGAGCTTGCGGCCCTGATGCCTGAATTGCCCTTTTGTGAATAGCTGGTCCAGCATGCTGCCGGCGATTCTGGCGCTCGGTTCAGTCTGTCTTTGGTGGTATTCAGCCGTACAGGCCCGAGATCGCGCCCGTTCGCTTGCACGCGCATTCTGTCAGCGTCAGCGCTGGCAACTGTTGGACCAGACCGTCGCCCTTGAGCGCATGCGACCCAAGCGCATTGAAGATCGATGGAAACTACAGCGCCGCTATCGATTCGAATACAGTCCGGACGGTGGGGCCCGCAGAGCCGGTGGATTGATTATGTCAGGCAATCGCCCGGTCAGGATCTGGGCGGATGCGCCGGAGGGCAGCGCTATTGAAGAGCTTCAGTAACACACGGTTTGCATTGTGCGTAACCGCTCAGATTCCGCAGCTCGAATCCACTTCGTAGCGGTCCCGGCCCGATGCCTTCGCTGCATACAAGGCCTGGTCGGCGCGATTTCTGAGTGTTTGAATATCGTCTTCAGGTTTTGCGCAGCTTACGCCGAAGCTGATCGTGACCGGCGGATCGCCGGCACGCATCAACTTCTGGTCGGTATTGCGGAAGCGTTCGATAAACCCAATGGCATGGTTGACATCGTCAACCTGCATCAAAACAGCAAATTCTTCGCCGCCGATCCGTCCAACCAGGGCGTCTTCGGGAAAGGTTTCCTGCAAGCGGCGCGCCGTTCGTCCCAGCACCCGGTCGCCCACCCGGTGCCCGTGTTCGTCGTTGACCTGCTTGAAGTGATCGATGTCGGCTGCGATCAACACGATCCGGCCTGAATTCCCAGCATCGCCGTTGAAACGATCCAGCTCGGCCTGTGCGCGCTCGAAAAACCAGGTGTGGTTGACCAGGCCGCTCAAACCATCGATGCGCGATAATTCCTGAAAACGACGCCGGCTGACCTGGAGGCGGTACAGAATGCCGGCCAGCACGAGAACAATCAATGCGGCCAGTAGCCAGCCAAACGTCCGTAGTCGCTGTTGTTGGGCTGAAGCCCGGGCTTCGAGCTGGGCCGCACGCGCAGTTTCCCGCAATAATTCAATCTGCTGTCGCTGCAGGCTGCTGTCGAACTCGACCTGCAGATAGGCCAGCCGCATGCTGCGTTCGCGGCCCAGAAAGGATTCGCGCGCCTCGTTATAGGCATGAAGTTGTTCAAGCGCAAGCTCGAAATCGCCTGCAGCGGCCGCGCGTTCTGATTTCAGTTGATGCAGGCGCGCCGATTGATCCCACAGTGCACGATCCGTGAAGTAGACGTTCAGCTGCTGGAGCTCTTCGTCCCAGCGCTGATCCAGCCGGCCCAGATCCTGAAGCGTTTCAGCGCGAATCAAGCGAGCCTCGAATTCTCCCAGCGTGAATACGCCGTCATCAAGCGCTTCAATTGATTGTTCAGACAACAACAGCGCGGCCTCAGGGTCGCCGTCCCGGCGCAGCAAGTCAGCCAATCCATGCCGATGCACACCGGCAAACAGCAAGTTGCCGACCTCGCCGCAGGTTGAGATGCCTTCACGGTAGGTTTGTTTGGCCTGTTCGTATTGCTTCGCCCACTTGTACACCGGCGCTAGGCGCTGGAGTGCGATGCAGGCATCCTGTGCTTGACCGGTTTCACGTGCCAGCGCCAGCGCGCGCTGGCCGTACTCGGCACCTCTTTCATATTCGCCGGCGCGACCGAACATGTAGGCCGCCATATTCAGGGTGGCAATGACCGGTTGCGGATCATCCACGTCGACCTCGATGTCGAGCGCCTCACTCAACGACTCGAAGGCAACTTCGTAGCGGCGCAGCAGCACCGCGATATTCGCGCGAAACTGCAGCGCGCGCAGGCGTTGATCGGGCTCCAGATTGCGCTCGAGCAATTGGTCGGCCAGCGCAAGACTTTGTTCCGTCTGGTCATCCAGCGCCAGATGACGGGCCTGAAGAAGCTGGTAGTCTGCATACTCGCGCAGTCCGGCCTGATCAATATAGGGTGCAAGCTGGTCCAGTATGGCCTGGGCCTCCCGCCAGTGAGCCTGATAGCTGATTTCACGCGCCTCATCAAGCAGGGCACGGGTATCAGGCGGTTGAGCCGTAACCGAAGGCGAAATGGACGAAACGAGCAGTGATCCGAACAGCAGGGTCGGGCGCAGAATCTGATGAAACATGTTGTACAAAAATCGGCCCCTCGATGAAATCGATCCCCACTGATCTGCCGATTATGCCATTGCTATCGCCTGCTTGTGTGGCTGCTGTTTGAACAGAGATTCATGAATACGCGCCAGGCGCTGATTTTTTCCAGCGAGTGGAATTCTTGAATTTCTGACCAATCAATCGATTGCCGAGTCATGAGCTGCAACGTTGCACTCGTGATGGGCTGGCATCTCGATCAGCCAGCCCGGTATGCGTCATCTGCACATTGATCCGTTGTGCTGTTCAAACGTCGCTTGCCCTGCCCATCGACGCAGCGATCGATGGGCCTGGGCAGATTGAAAGCGTATCGAATTTTTCGTCACAGTCCCGGGTGATCGAGGCCGGTTTGTTAAGCTGTCGAAGGTTTGAAAGAAAATTGGTGGTCCATGAAGTATTGGTTGATGAAATCCGAACCGGATGTTTTTGGCATCGAACATCTGAAGAAGTGCAAGAAGCAGACCGAGCCCTGGGACGGCATCCGCAACTATCAGGCGCGCAATTTCATGCGCGATGACATGACGATCGGCGATCAGGCGTTCTTCTATCACTCCAACTGCGCCGAGCCGGGCATTGTCGGCATTATGGAAATCGTGTCCGATCCCTATCCGGATTTCACTCAGTTTGACGCCGATTCGAACTACTACGATGCCAAGTCCGACCCGGATGATCCTCGCTGGATTCTGGTCGACGTAAAATTTGTGCGCGAACTCGAACAGCCGGTTTCGCTGAAACACCTGAAAGCCAACGCTGATCGCTTTGATGATTTCCGCTTGCTGGCCAAAGGCAATCGTCTTTCAATCATGCCGGTTACCAGGAAACAGTGGAACACGGTGCTGGAAATGGAAAAGGAGCTGGGCCAATGAGTCAGGATCGTCTCAAAATCGAAGTTGCCAAAGCAGCCCTACGCTATGTTGAAGACGGCATGCTGCTGGGCGTTGGTACCGGTTCAACCGTCAATGCATTGATTGATCAGCTGGCAAGCGCTGGCATTCGACCGGAAGCGGCAGTGTCCTCTTCGGAAGCGACGACAGAGCGACTCAAGGCGATCGGTATCGAGGTGACCGAACTGAACCATACGGGCGACCTCGAGCTATACATCGACGGCGCTGACGAGGTCGATGCGCACAAGCGGTTGATCAAGGGCGGCGGTGGCGCATTGACCCGCGAGAAGATCATTGCTGCGGCGAGCCGTAAATTTATCTGCATTGTCGATGAATCAAAATGTCGACCGGTACTCAGTGAGTTTCCGCTGCCGGTCGAAGTGCTGCCGATGGCGCGCGCGTACGTGGCCCGACAGATGATCAAGCTGGGCGGCCAGCCCGAATTGCGCGAAGATTTTGTCACCGACAACGGCAATCTGATATTGGACGTGCGTAATCTGGACCTGGTTGATCCGGTCCGTGTCGAAACCGACATCAACCAGATTCCGGGCGTGGTCACCTGCGGCTTGTTTGCCCGCCGCGCGGCTGATCAGGTGCTGGTGGCAACCGAGTCGGGGATTGAGACCCGGTAAAGGCTTTCTTGCCGCAGATACCGCAGATGGACGCAGATTAGTATTTTCGGGACTTGCCACCCGGCACTCGGGATTTGGTACTCAGTGTTGTAGCGGTTGGTTTGTGTCGTTTCATCGTTTTGAAAAAACCCGTAGCAGCCTGTCTGCAATCGATGATTACGCTTGATTCACTCAGTCCATGAAGTCCCTTGCCAGCGTTGGCTGAGGAATCATTGATCAAGATCGTGGTTCGGACCTGTCAGTTCAAATCGGTTCTGGCACTCGGCTAGCAACTGCGCTCCATTCGGGCGATTGGCTGCCTCGCGTTCGCACTGGTGCGACTGGCCCATCATGCGTAGCGAGTGATTGACGGTGCTTCCGCAGCCACTCAACGTCATGAGAATGACTGCAATCCAGATCAGCAGCAATTGTTTGAAGAATGACAGTCGCTTGAGTTCATTCATTACGATTGACGGTTTGATCTGCGTTCATCTGCGCAATCTGCGGAAAAAAGGCCTTTCTGTGACTTCAGACCTGAGCCAGCGCATGCTTCAAATCATCAATCAAGTCATTCACGTCTTCGATGCCGACCGATAGACGGATCAACGTATCGGTTATCCCGAGCTGTTCGCGTCGATCTTTGGGAACGCTGCCGTGCGTCATGATGGCCGGATGATTGACCAGGCTCTCGACGCCACCGAGTGATTCGGCCAGCGCAAACCAGTGCGTGTTTTCCAGCATGCGCCGTGCCGCAGCCATGTCGCCGTCCAGGTCAAAGCTGATGATGCCGCCAAAGCCCTGCATTTGTTTCTCGGCCAGTGCCTTCTGAGGATGACTGTCCAGACCCGGGTATATAACGCGCTTGATTTTGGGTTGTTCGGTCAGCCACTTGGCAATGCTACCGGCGTTGTCGCAATGCGCTTTCATTCGAAGCGCCAGTGTCTTGACGCCGCGCATGGCCAGCCAGGCATCGAATGCGCCCTGCACGCCGCCGGCGGAATTCTGCAGAAAGCCGATCTGTTCACCCAGCGCGTCATCCTTGACCACCAGCGCGCCGCCAACCATGTCGGAATGCCCGTTCAGGTACTTGGTCACCGAGTGCAGCACGATATCGGCACCCAGTTCGATCGGCTGCTGAAGCATCGGTGTGGCGAAGGTGTTATCCACGACCAGCAGCGCGTTATGTTTTTTGGCCAGCGCAGCCATCGCCTGAATATCCACCAGCTCCAGCATTGGATTGGTCGGCGTTTCCACCCAGATGAACCGCGTGCGCTCGGTCATCGCCTGCTCAGCCTGCTCGGTATCGCTGAGATCGACAAAGCTGAATTCAAGCCCGGACGAACGTCTGCGCACGCGTTCAAACAATCGATAGGTGCCGCCGTACAGGTCGTGCATGGCCAGCACGTGGTCGCCCGGCTCGAGCAGATGCATCAAGGTATCGACTGCCGCCATGCCTGAAGCAAAAGCGAAGCCATGCTGGCCGCCCTCGAGATCGGCAATGCAGTCTTCCCAGGCCTTTCGGGTCGGATTGTGCGTACGGGAATACTCGTAGCCCTGGTGATCGCCCGGGCTCTTCTGCACATAGGTGCTGGTGGTATAGATCGGCGTCATGATGGCGCCATTGCTTGGGTCGGGCGATTGGCCAGCATGAATGACGCGAGTGCCTAAATGGGTAGATCTTTTCATGAGTGTTTAACTTTCCTGACTGAGGTGGGCATCGTATCCGAAACCCAGCGTAATGTCGTCAATCAGCTGTGTCGCTGACCGTCCCAACCGCCTGATTTCAGCAGGCGCTCGCCCAATTGCCGCGGTGGATCCTCCAACTCGGTGGCCATGGAATCATTCCAGCGATTCAGGAAACCGTACAGACAGACTGCAGCCAGTAATTCGACAATCTGGTCATCATTCCAATGCTGGCGCAGGCGCTGCATGATCTCGTCATCGACGCCATTCGGCACGGACCCGGCGGCCAGCGCGTAGTCCAATGCAGCGCGCTCGGCGTCGCTGTACAGTTCGCTGGTCTGGTACTCCCAGATGGCGTCCAGCTTTTCTTGCGAAACGCCGCTGATGCCGGCAGCAATCAGCGAGTGGGCCTCGCAGTACTGACAGCCCGCCGCCCGGCTTGCAAAGTGGGCCAGTAATCGCTTGGTCGCGGGATCGACGCTGCCCTCCGGGTTCATGACCGCGTCGGTCAACACGCCGAATGCGCGCACAATCTCGGGACGGCGCTGCATGGTCAGCAGGCTGTTGGGCACAAAACCCAGAATCTCTCGGAAGTGTTCAAAGGTATCGGACAGTTCGGGGGTCGCCTGCTCGGGTAGCGGTTGCATGAAAGCCATATTGAATCCTGGTTCGGGTGAAAATAGTCGGGTCTGTCAACGGGAGCATCGAATGGACGCAGTGTTACAGAACTTGGGCACCATTATCGGCTGGATCGTTGCCGTGCTGTTGATTCTGATCGGATTTGCCGGCGCAATCCTGCCTGCGCTGCCCGGTATACCGTTGATTCTGGTCGGCTTGATTCTGCTGGCCTGGATGGACGGTTTTGTTCAAGTTGGGTCGGGCGTGCTGATTGGCTTGACGCTCCTGACGCTACTGTCGATTGCGGTTGATTTCATCGCCACGGCCGAAGGTGCACGCCGGTTCGGCGCCGGTCGTGCGGCGATACTGGGTGCGACCGTAGGCCTGGTGGTGGGTATTTTCTTTGGGCCCCTGGGCATTCTGCTCGGGCCGTTCGTTGGCGCAGCGGTCGGTCATTCGCTCGGCAAGGCGAATTTTGAAGATTCCATGCGGGCCGGCGTTGGCGCCAGTATCGGTGTACTGGTTGGCACGGTTGCCAAAGTCGTGATCGGCGTGATCATGGTGGTCTGGTTTGCCTTGGTCTGGTGGTTCTGATCGCGTGATCGGAGCCTGGTGCCCTAGCTGAACTGTCCCGTCCGGATGAATTCAACCGTAGCCCGGGCCACGGTGCTGGAGGCCAGCAGGCCGGTGTGCGAGGTTGATACCAGCAGGCGGTCGGCGGCGCCGTCCAGTTCGGTTTCGGAAACCGCCACGGTACCGTCGTGTGGCCGCTCGAGACGACTGACCAACTGACCCGCGCCAACTGGCGACGTACCGGCAATGATGCCGGTCTGATGATGCGCCGGCGCATGCGCAAATCCATATTTCAATCCGTTGGCTGCGCGCCCGAGAAATGTACGTGACAAGGGCCGGGTCAGCGCCACTCGGGTCAGGCTTCGTGCAACGGCCGATCCATGAACAGGACTGCCCAATAACACCACGCGACCGTCCGGAAGGCGTTCATCGAACTCGTCGAGCATGCGCAGGATAACCAGCCCACCAAGGCTGTGTCCGACCCAATGAATTTCGTCCGCATCGAATTGCAGTCCAAAATCCGCTAAGCCTCGCGCATTTTCAGCGAGCGACCTGCGAATGGTTGGATAGGCAAAACGCCTGGTGGCCAGCCCCTGTTGTTCGAGCCTGCGTGCCAGCAGCCCGATGCTGAGCTTGCCGTACCAAAGGCCATGGACCACTACGGTGATTGAAGTGGATCCCTGACTCATCGATGGATAAATTCCCGAATCAAAAGCCGGATGCTAGCAGGCTGTTGCGGTTAATACTTAAAAAAGTGCAGCCAAAAAAAACGGCCGCCCAGTGGCGGCCGTTAGATTCAACGTGCTGGTGACTGAATTCAGGCCAGGCGACGAATCGCAACGACTGAAAGCAGTGCAATCATCATGAACAATCCGATCCAACTCAACGTCGGAACGGGCAAGAATTCCGGCACACCGCGTTCCAGCGGAATTTCGAAAACCGTGCCGTCCGGGTTCTGACCCGTAATGCCGAGCGGCTGATTGATGATGTCGCCGACGGCAAATACGGTAATGACCTGGCCG
>JGI12210J13797_10055504_pt1 | contig 80790 bp, 69 predicted proteins | sample ElkSlonscriptome_3_FD_13797 | JGI IMG/M metagenome (IMG submission 13797) | reverse complement strand
AGTTTGTCGAGCATGAATTCGATCGCCTGGGCTTCGTCCATGGGCTGCAGGATTCGGCGCAGGATCCACATTTTCTGAAGCTGGCTTTCGCCGACCATCAATTCTTCGCGGCGCGTGCCGGAGCGGTTGATGTCGATGGCGGGATAGACGCGTTTTTCGGCGATACGGCGGTTCAGGTGAACCTCCATGTTGCCGGTGCCCTTAAATTCTTCGTAGATCACCTCGTCCATTTTCGAGCCGGTGTCGACCAGGGCCGTGGCAATAATGGTCAGGCTGGCGCCGGCTTCGATGTTGCGGGCGGCACCGAAGAAGCGTTTCGGGCGCTGCAGGGCGTTAGCGTCGACGCCGCCGGTCAGGACTTTCCCGGAGGACGGCACCACCGTGTTGTAGGCGCGCGCTAGGCGGGTGATGGAGTCGAGCAGGATGATCACGTCCTTGCGGTGCTCAACCAGGCGCTTGGCCCGTTCGATGACCATGTCGGCCACCTGGACGTGCCGCGTTGCCGGTTCGTCGAAGGTCGATGAAATCACTTCGGCATCGACACCACGCTGCATTTCGGTCACTTCTTCCGGACGCTCGTCGATTAGGAGGATGATCATGTGCGCTTCAGGATTATTAGCGCGGATCGCGGTTGCTATGTGCTGCAGCATCATGGTCTTGCCGGCCTTGGGCGGGCTGACGACCAGGCCGCGCTGGCCTTTGCCGATCGGAGCGATCAGGTCGATGATGCGCCCGGTGATGTCCTCGGTCGACCCATTGCCTCGCTCCAGCATCAGCTGCTCGCGCGGAAACTCTGGCGTGAGATTCTCAAACAGAATCTTGTTCTTGGAGGCTTCAGGCTTATCGTAGTTGAGCTCTTCGACCTTCAGCAGCGCGAAATAGCGCTCGGACTGTTTGGGTGGACGAATCTTGCCAGAGATGTAGTCCCCAGTGCGAAGATTGAATCGACGAATCTGAGATGGCGAGACATAAATGTCGTCAGGCCCGGCCATGTAGGAGGCCTCAGACGATCGCAGGAAGCCAAACCCATCCTGGAGAATCTCCAATACCCCATCGCCGTAGATCGGGTCCTTGTTCTTGGCTTTGGCCTTGAGGATGGCGAAAATGACATCCTGCTTGCGGGAGCGACCCATATTTTCGATGCCGAGTTCTTCGGCCATATCGATAAGGTCTTTAGCTGTTTTTTTCTTGAGTTCGGTCAGATTCATGGATGTGTGTTCCAGGTTTGCACACACGGATTTCCTGGGCAAACGGAGAGTTCACCGGTCGGGAAACCCGGACTTGGGAGGCATGTATATATTAAGAGTTGTTCCCGATCAGTCGGGCAGGTTACTTAAGGAATTCAGGCGGGCCCCCGCCTGTAATGTGTGTAAATTAGCACCAAAACAGAATGGAGTCCAGCGCCGTCAAAATATTGGTTCAGCCGCAGACCGGGCGATCCGGCCTGCGACCGCAGTCTGTTAGATCGATTCGTCGACAAAGGACTTCAGCGCCGACTTGGTCAGGGCGCCGACCTTGGTCGCCTGCGGCTCCCCATTTCCAAACACCATCAGGGTCGGAATGCCGCGAATCTTGTACTTGGCAGTGATCTGCTGGTTCTCGTCGATATTGACCTTGGCCACGGTCAGTCTGCCGTCATATTCGTCGGCTACCTCATGCAGGATCGGGTCAATCATCTTGCATGGACCGCACCATTCGGCCCAATAATCCACGAGCACCGGGCCATCTGCATTCAGTACGACTTGCTCGAAATCGGTATCGGAGACGTGCACAATTTTGTCGCTCACTACAACCACTCCTTCAATAGTTTGGACGCGCCATGGAAATCGCCATGGAAATCAGTTTCGCGATTTATCTACTGCGCGGGGTTCGGATGCAACGGATCGCAGCCAGGCGAGTCAGGTAATTGACGTCGAATCGCAATATACTACCTCAAGCGATACGCGGTCTGCCGCCATCCGAATAATCTGGAGATCGTGGCAGCACCGCCCAAATTCAAGGAAATCCAATCTCTGTGACCGAAAAACCGTCGTCCGAAGTCGTTTTGACCGACACTCGCTTCGAGGATTTCGACCTCGAACCCTCCATCCTCAAAGGCCTGACCGAGGCCGGATTTAGTCAGTGCACCCCGATTCAGGCTGAAACCCTGCCCCTGGCGCTCGCCGGAAAAGACGTGGCCGGCCAGGCACGAACCGGCACCGGCAAGACCGCAGCCTTTCTGCTCGCGATCTTCAAGCAGCTGCTGTCCAGCGAGTCCAAGGGGCCCGGACCCAACCCCAGAGCGATTGCGATCGCCCCGACCCGTGAGCTGGCTATTCAGATTCATCGCGATGCGGAGCTGCTCGGAAAACACACGGGCCTGCGCTTCCTGCTGGCCTATGGCGGCGTGGACTACGCTAAACAGCGCGATGAGATCGCAGACGGGGTCGACGTACTGATCGGCACGCCCGGGCGCCTGATCGATTACCTCAAGCAGGATATTTACAACCTGAAGCACATCGAGGTCGCCGTGCTGGATGAGGCCGATCGTATGTTCGATCTGGGCTTCATCACTGATATTCGCTTCCTGTTCCGGCGCATGACGCCAGTCGGCCAGCGCCAGACGCTAATGTTCTCAGCCACCTTCCCGCTCAAAGTGACGGAGCTGGCCTACGAGCACATGGAAGAAGTGCAGACCGTGCGGATCGAAGAAGAGCAAATGACGACCGATCGCGTGACCCAGGTCGTTTATTACCCCGCGAACCGCGAAAAGCTGCCCCTGCTCGTGTCCCTGCTGAGCGATAACAAGGACGATCACACGATCGTTTTCGTCAACACGCGCCATGCGGCCGACCGTGTCGCCAGGGTGCTCAAGGCCAATGGATTCAACGCGGCCATGCTCGCCGGTAGCGTGCCCCAGATCAAGCGTCAGAAGCTGCTGAAACGGTTCCGCGACGGCGAGCTTCCGATTCTAGTGGCCACCGACGTGGCCGCGCGCGGCCTGCACATTCCGGCGGTTAGTCATGTCTTCAACTACGACCTGCCTCAGGATGCCGCTGATTACGTGCATCGGATCGGTCGAACCGCACGCCTCGGAGCCACCGGCGATGCGATCAGCTTTGCCTGCGAAGACTACGCCTTCCACCTGCCGGAAGTTGAGGAGTACATCGACATCAGCCTGCCGGTGATTCAGCACGATCCATCGGCGCTGCCAGAGTTGCAGAAACCACCCCCGCGCAAGAAAAAGCCGCATTCGAAAAAAGGCGGCGGCGGTGGCGGCCGAAATCGAAGCCGGCGGCGCGGAAGCTCCGGCAGCAGCTAGCCGGGCCCTGAATCACCTCACAGGGAGCGCTCATCGCTTGCGCTTGTGCTAATCTCAAACGGTTCGCTAAGTGCCTGTCACAAACCCATAAAATTGCCATGAGCTCAATCGTTCAAGTAGCAGCGTCGGGACGTCTGGCCCTCGCCAGCACGGGGCTATTGATTGTGCTGGGCTTGTGGTTGCTGCTGCGAATCATCTGGCTGGTCGTCAGTGGTCCCAGCGTGGCGACCGCACCGGTGCCTGCGATTCCCTCCCTGGCGCAGAACAGCCGCAGCAGCGCTGAATTTCGCTGGCAATTATTCGGCCAGTCGCAGAGCCAGGCCACTCCGGTCAGGCAGGTCACAACAGTCAGCCGCACGCCCCTGAAGTTGATGGGCGTGGTCAGCGGCGCGGACGGCTACGCAATGATTTCGGACACCAGCAACGGCGAGCGGGTCTACCAGGTCGACGACGAGCTCCCCGATGGCAGCCGCCTGGTAGCCATCGAGCCCAGCCAGGTGATCCTGGCGGTCAACGGGCGCAACGAAATCCTCGCCCTCGACCCGGCCCAGGCGCGAAGCACAACGCTGTCGACCGCGCCGAGGACAACCACCACCAATCAGATGGTCGCCAATACGCTGCCTGGCTTGCGCGGGTTCCAGGCGCCAGCCGGCATCAGCATCGCCTCGATGCCGGAAGTGGCTCGAACCAGCGGGTTCGATCTCAGCTCGATGGCCACGAGCATGTCGGTCATTCCAGTCAGCAGCGGTGGTTTTCGCGTTCGACCGGGGCGCAATTCCCAGCTGTTCACCCAGCTGGGACTGCAGGTCAACGATGTCGTGACCGCCATCAACGGCCAGCCGTTGGAATCCGAAGCGCAGCTGCAAGGCGTATTCGGGGACGTACTTTCTCGTGGTGAAATTGCCATTACCGTGAACCGCCAGGGCCGAGAAACGGTCCTGCGCCCTGAAATTGCCCAGATTCTCCGGAGCCTGCAAAGCCAATGATCTCTCGCCTTTCCTATGTGCTGATTGCCCTGTCAATTGCGTTTTCGGCCGCCGCCCAGGAGCCCGACTCGACCGACAACGGGCACGTGCTCAATTTCAACGACGCTGAAATTCGCTCCCTGATCTCAGCAGTCGCCGACATGACCGGCAAGAACATGATTGTCGACCCGCAGGTCAGTGGCCGAGTCACGGTAATTTCTACCCAGCCCCTGGACTCAGACCAGGTCTACGAGATGTTTCTGTCGATCCTTCGAGTGCATGGGTATACGGCCGTCGCCGAGGACAACGTGGTTCGGATCCTGCCCGACGCCAACGCCCGCCAGGACGGGCGGGTACCGATCGACGACGGATCGGCGCGCGGCGATCAGCCCGTGACCCGGATCATCGCGCTCGAGCACGTCAAGGCCGCTGAAATATCGCAGCTCCTGCGCAACCTGCTGCCGCAGTCGGCGTTCATGACGCATCACGAGGGCTCGAACAGTCTGATTATCTCGGATCGGGCGTCGAACGTCCGGCGCATCGAGCGCATCCTCCAGCGCCTCGACGCGGTGACTGACCAGGACGTGGAACTGATCGCGCTGAGCCATGCCGATGCGGTCGAAGTGGTCGGCTTGATCAATAGGATTTACGCCGACAGCGCCCAGGAATCCGCCGTAGCCGACGAGCGGACCAACTCGATCATCCTCGGCGGCGATCCGAACAAGCGCCTGCGGCTGCGCACCCTTATTAGCCATCTCGACACGCCGCTGGACGCGGAGGGCTCGACCCAAGTCGTCTACCTGCGCTACTCCACAGCAGAAAGCCTGCTGCCCGTACTGGAGGGCCTGGTCCAGACCGGCGAAGGCGAATCCCAGAACGTCTTCATCCAGGCCCATGAAGAGACCAATGCCCTGGTCATCACCGCCCCGCCGTCGGCATTTCGTGGCATCCAATCGGTGATCAACCAGCTCGACATCCGGCGGGCGCAGGTTCAGGTCGAAGCGATCATTGCCGAAATCGCCCTAGACACCAGCCGCGAGCTGGGCATCCAGTGGCAGTTTTTCTCCGATGGTGACGAGGGGACGTTCGGAGGCACCAACTTCGGAAGCGGCGGCAACAATATCCTTAACCTCGGCGTGTCGGCAGGGGCTGCCACCGAGAACGGCCTGGTCCTGCCCGGACGGGGACTCAACCTCGGATATGTTCGCGGCACCTCGAGCCTGCTTGGCGTGGAAATCCTGGAGATCGGCGCCCTAGCCCGGGCGCTGGCCAACGACGCCAATACCAACGTTCTGTCGACGCCCTCAATCGTGACCCTGGAAAACCAGGAAGCAAGCATCAACGTCGGGCAGGAAGTGCCCTTCCTGTCGGGCAGCTTTTCAACGCAAGGGATCCAGTCGGGCGACGGCCAGGTCAATCCGTTCCAGACCATCAACCGCGAAGAAATCGGGATCAAGCTGAACGTCACACCCTATATCAACGAGGGCGACACGATCATTCTCGACCTGAGCCAGGAAGTCTCCACGCTGGCCCCGTCGGCCGGCGCGGTCGATCTGATCACCAACAAACGCACGATCTCGACCCGGGTCATGGTGCCGGATGGCTCCCTCCTGGTCCTCGGCGGCCTGATCAGCGAAGACCTGCAGGAGTCGATGGAAGCCGTACCCGGTCTGAGTCGCATTCCGCTGATCGGTGAGCTGTTCAAGTACCGGTCGAACTCCAACGTCAAACGCAACCTGATGGTCTTCATTCGCCCGCGCATCCTGCACGACGAGGCGCTGATGAACGACATCACTCGCAGCAAGTACACCTCGATCAGAACCCAGCAGCTGATGCAGCGCGATCGCGCTTCGTCATTTACGCGGCCGGACGACATGCCGCTGCTGCCCGAGCTTGAGGCCTTCTTGCAAACTACGCCGCAAAGCGAGCCGGATGGACGCTGAGTTTCGACCCGCCTACGGTTTTGCCCGCAAGCGCGGCATTGCCGTCGCCGGCGACAGCGGTGACGGCCAGACCCGCCTTGCGGTTCGAGAACCGGTTGATATGGCGGCTCTCCAGGAAGTGCGGCGCCGCATTCAGGGGCCGATTTGCGTCGAGCGCCTCAAGGCCGCCGAGTTCGAGCAGCTAGTCAGCCGGCTCTACGAATCAGGCGACGATGCAGCGCGACAGGTTGCTGAGGATCTGGGCGATGATCTCGACCTGGCCCGCCTGGCCGACGATCTTCCCGAGCCTGCCGACCTGCTCGAGAGCGAGGACGATGCACCGATCATTCGCCTGATCAACGGCGTCCTGACCCAGGCCATACGAGAGAATGCGTCCGACATTCATCTCGAGCCCTTCGAGGACCGTTTGTCCATCCGTTTCAGAGTCGATGGGGTCCTTCGTGAGGTCATGGCGCCGGCGCGCGGCCTGGCCGGACTCATTACGTCCCGAATCAAGGTGATGTCGCGCCTGGATATCGCCGAAAAGCGGGTGCCGCAGGACGGCCGGATCGGACTGAAGATTGCCGGACGACCGGTCGACGTACGCGTCTCCACCCTGCCCTCAAACCACGGCGAGCGCGTCGTGCTGCGACTGCTCGACAAGCAAGCTGGTCGCCTCGATCTGGCCGAACTGGGGATGGACGAGGCGACCGAGGACAAGATGGCTGAGTTGATCACCCGACCCCACGGCATTCTGCTGGTGACCGGCCCGACCGGTTCGGGCAAATCGACCACCCTTTACTCGGCCCTGCTGCGGCTCAATGACCGCAGCCGCAACATCATGACGGTCGAGGATCCGATTGAATATGATCTGGACGGAATCGGACAGACCCAGGTCAACCCGAAGGTCGACCTGACCTTTGCCCGCGGTCTTCGCGCCATTCTTCGCCAGGACCCGGATGTGGTCATGGTCGGCGAGATTCGCGACCTGGAAACCGCCCGGATCGCCGTTCAGGCCAGCCTGACCGGTCACCTTGTTCTCTCCACCCTGCACACCAACACCGCCGTGGGTGCCATCACTCGCCTGGTCGATATGGGTATTGAGCCGTTCCTGCTGGCCTCCAGCCTGATTGGCGTCCTCGCCCAGCGCCTGGTTCGGGTGCTTGACCCGCAGTTCCGGGAGCCCTACGACATTTCCCAGGACGAACTGGCACGGCTTGGCCTGGACGCTCAGTCACCGGCGACCCTCTATCGACCTCGTAGGGATCTGGCCGACGGTGAAGCCCCCTACCGCGGTCGCATCGGAATCTATGAACTGGTCGCGATCAACGAGGCAATGCGCCAGGGTATTCATGACAGCGCCTCGGAGCGAGCGCTCAATGACCTGGCCCGTCAAATTGCCCCGCCCATGCTCGAAGACGGCTGGAACAAGGCCGTTGCCGGGGTGACCTCGCTGGAAGAAGTCCTGCGCGTGACCCAGGCAGGCTAAGCCATGGCCGCCTTCGAATACCAGGCCATCGCCGACGACAAGCGGACCACGCGTGGCGTCGTACAGGCCGACACGCCGCGCGCCGCGCGCGCTCAACTCCGAGATCGAGGGCTTATACCGCTTGAAATTCAGGAGGTTGCGCTTGAAAAGAAAGGTGGGTTCTCACTGCGGAGCCAGGCCCGTGAACGCGCTCTTCTCCTGCGCCAGCTGGCCACGCTCCTGCGCGCTGGCCTGACCCTAGAAGAGGTGCTGAGCGTCCTGGTCGAACAAACCGAGGCCAACCAGCAGCGACGTCAACTTGGGGCGATTCGGTCACGGGTGATGGAGGGGCAGAGCCTGTCCTCGGCAATGGGCGAACACCCTGCGCTGTTTCCCGCGCTCTACAGCGCATCGGTGGCCGCCGGCGAGCGCGCGGGTCAGATCGAAGACGTTCTTGCCCGCCTGGCGGATTACGCGGAACAGCGGGACGAGACATCGCGCAGCGTTGGACTCGCGCTGATCTATCCTGCCGTACTCGCCATCATTGCCCTTGGCGTGGTCTGGGGATTGATCGGATTTGTCGTGCCCCGTGTGGTTGGTGTGTTCGAGACCGCCGGCCAGACCCTGCCCGGCCTGACTCAGAGCCTGCTGAGTATTTCGAACCTGGTCTCGCAGCACGGCATCTGGCTGCTACTCGGATCGTTTGGGCTGATCGCAGGAGTCGTCGTCGCCTGGCGCCAGCCGGGGCCGAAGCTCAAGATTGACCAGGTGCTGCTTGCTTCACCGCTACTGGGGCGACTGATCAAAGCTAGCCAGACCGCCAGTTTTACCCGCACGCTGGCCATTCTGAGTAACAGCGCGGTCCCGCTCGTTGAAGCACTGAACGTTGCCTCCCGGGTCGTCAGCAATCTGCAGATTCAATCGGATGTCGAACGTGCAGCAGCGCAGGTGCGCGAAGGCCAGACCCTGACGGCGGCGCTACAGGCAGCCTCGTGGCTACCCCCGATGGCCAGGCGGCTGATTGCCGGCGGTGAACGCAGCGGCGAGCTAGCACCGATGCTGGAACACGCCGCCGATATCCAGGAGCGCGAACTGAATTCAGCTACCGCCGTCATGTTGTCGGTCCTGCAGCCGGCACTGATCCTCATAGTCGGTGCGCTGGTCCTGTACATTGTGCTGGCCATCATGCTGCCCATCCTGAACATGAGCCAACTCCTGAACTGAACGATGATTCGCTTTGAACATGTTGCAAAACGCTATCCCGGAGGAATCCAGGCACTCGGCGACGTCAACTTCGAGCTGAGGAACGGCGAGCTGGCTTTTCTTACGGGGCACTCGGGGGCCGGAAAATCGACCCTGCTGCGTCTGATCGCACTGCTCGAACGACCCAGTCGCGGTCAGGTGCTTTTCGACGGAAGGAACGTCGGCAAGCTGGCCCGGCGACACATCCCCTACCTGCGCCGAAGAGTCGGGATTATCTTTCAGGACCACCGGCTGCTGTCGGACAAGAAGGTCTTCGATAACGTCGCGCTACCGCTTATGATCGCCGGCGTGTCCTACCGAGAGATCAAACGCCGGGTTCGTGCCGCGCTGGACAAGGTCGGTCTGCTGGACAAAGAGGGCATGTACCCGCCGATGCTTTCGGGCGGACAACAGCAGCGCGTGGGTATCGCTCGAGCGATCATCGGAAAACCGCCGCTGCTGCTGGCCGACGAGCCGACGGGAAACCTGGATCCAGATATGTCGGCCGAGCTGATGAACTATTTTCTGCAGCTCAACGAAGTGGGCGTCACGGTCCTGATTGCCAGCCATGATCTTGACCTGATTCGTCGCCTGGGCCGACGTGTTCTGGTCCTCAAGGACGGCGCAATGGTCGACGATATGCCGTCCAGCCCCAGACCGGGACAGGCAAGAATCGATCGGAGTATTGACCGTGGCTAGCGCTCGTCGTCACGGCGGAATCGAAGCCCTGCCTGGCGGCGCAGGCGTGCGCGCATGGGCTCGGCGTCACGCCTATTCCTTCCTGTCGTCGCTGGGTGCTCTGACCCGACAGCCCATCGCATCGGCAATGACGCTGATCGTGCTGGCCGTCGCCCTGACGCTGCCCACAGCACTCCACGTGGCGCTCGACAACGTCCGTGCGGTGAGTCAAAGCTGGGAGCGACTCGACACACTCTCGGTCTTTCTCGATCAGGACCTGAACGAGGATCAGGCCCGGCGCCTAGGATCGCGCCTGACCCTGTGGAGCGAGATCGCTGCGAGCGATCCGATCAGCCCTGAACAGGGACTGGCAGACCTAAGCGGGCAGCTCGCCTTAGACAACGTCGCCGATGAACTGACCTCAGCCCTGCCCGATCAAGCCCTACCCTGGGTGCTGGAGATCACGCCGGAAGATGCGACCGACATCACCGCCCTGGTCAGTCGACTCGAACGAGAACAAGGCGTCTCATCCGTGGTGGTCGACCTGAAATGGCTCGAACGACTGGATGCCATGATCGCCGTGCTAGGCCAGCTGATCGGACTGCTCGCTGTGTTGTTCGCCGTGGGCGTGGCCTTCATCATCGCCAACACCATCCGCATGGATATCCAGAATAGACGCGAAGAAATCGAGGTCATGGCGCTGGTTGGTGCCACGCCGACTTTTATCCGCCGACCGTTTCTCTACACCGGTCTCTGGTATGGACTGCTTGGAGGAACGCTGGCTTGGCTTACCGTTCGCTTCGGCCTGATGGCATTGAGTGGACCTGTCGGTGCGCTCAGCGGCACCTATGACGCCGACTTCCAGCTGCGACCGCCCACGATCGAGATCATCGTCCTGTTGATTGCAGGATCAGGCCTCTTCGGCGTGCTGGGTTCCTGGCTGGTCGTGAACCAGCACCTCAAGCGGATCAATCCCTAGCTTCGATCTCTCAGAGCGTTTTCAACGCGCTTGGGAACTCTGAACGCAGGCGCTGCCACTCCAGCTTGAACCAGGGTGCCGCCTTTGAATCGGGATCGGTAACGAGTTCATCGGACTCGGCCTGCGTCACAAAACGCCAGCTGGCGACTTCACTGGGATTAGGTCGGACTTGGTCCGGATCGATGCTGCCGACGAACACCGAGCACAGCTCATGCTCGCTGCCCAGATCCAGGTAGTGGGCCTGATACCGGAATTTGTAAACGAATTCGAGATCGGAGGTCACGCCCAGTTCTTCTTGCATTCTGCGCTGCGTGGCGATCGCCATACTTTCGCCCTCGCGGGGGTGCGAACAACAGCTGTTCGCCCAGTACAGCGGCCACAGCCGCTTGTTCTCCGAGCGCTGCTGGATCAATAATCGCCCCGCGCGGTCGAAAAGAAAAACCGAAAAGGCCCGGTGAAGAATACCGGCACCATCGTGGGCGCCGCCTTTTGAAGCCGTCCCAATCTGGCGGTCCTGGTCATCAACGAGAATCAGGGATTCTGAATCCGAGGAGACCACCCGCTCAGGACCCGCCTGCTCAAGTGCCGCCAATGGTGACCTCCAGCGCGTGATAGCCCGCCGACCGGATCGCTCTTGCAACCTCGGCGCTACTGTCCGGACACAGGGCGATCATCGAGCCGCCGCCGCCGCCACCCGTCAGCTTGGCGCCCAGGGCACCGTGATCACGGGCGATCTGGTTGAGTTCTTCTAGCTCCCAGCTCGAGACCTGCATGGCATTGAGCAGGCCCTGACAGACGTTCATCAACTCGCCCATGGATTCGTAGTCACCCGTTCTGAGGGCGTCAAGCCCCAGGCCGACAAGCCCGTCGATTTCATCGAAAATTCGCTCGTACAAGCCGGGGTTCTTCGTCCATGCCTCACGCACTCGTGTGACGGTCTTGGCGGTCAGCCCCTCGACACCACTCATACCAATCACGACCGGCAGCGGCTCGGGCACCTCGATGACATCGCGCATCGGTTCATCGCCAGCCCGAAACAAGGTGAATTGACCAAACGTCGCCAGCGTATTGTCCAGGCCGGACGGCGTTCCGTGGGCGAATTTTTCGCACTCGTAGGCCAGCTCGTTGATCCTCTCGTTCTGCAGATCAAGCTTGTAATGAGTATTCATCGCACGAATAACTGCCACCGCCATGGCGGCCGATCCACCGAGGCCCATTGCTCTAGGCACGTTCGGGAAGATTTCGATGCGCATTCCGCGATCACCGAGCTCGAGCGTCTGCAGCAGATTTGCCATGGAGCGCGTAAACGGCGGCAGGTGCTTGGCCTGAAAATCGAGTCGCTGCTCCACGCCCCAACGCGGAATGATCATCTCAATGCCTTCGCGGATGTCTTCGATTCGAGCTTGAATTGCCAGCGGAATCGGCGCAGCAATAGCACGCCGACCGTACACCACCGAATGCTCGCCCAGAAGAATAATTTTGCCGTGGCCAGCACCCAGCTCGTCGCTGTCTATCGCATCCTTCAGACCCATATGAGGTCTGGACTGAGCCTGATCACGCACCTGCTCCATCAATTCTTCGGCCTTCCAGATCTTGATTTCACCCGATGCGATCAGGCGATCCACCACCGTATCGAATAGCTCGTGCGGGACGCCCGCGGCGGTCGCCACGCTCCGAGCGTGCAGCGTCATGTGACCTTGCTGTATCCCTTCTGTCACCAGGGCTTTCAGCGCGGAAAACGTCTGTGCCAGTCCAACCGCACCCATGACTTCAGCCAACTCGCGCGCCGAATCCACCTTCAGCATTCTCAGATTGAGCGCAACGGTCGGGTTGGTCTGCAGCGGCCCGCCGACGGTGCCAACCTTGATCGGCACTTCGAGCTCACCGACCAGATCGCCGTTCTCGGCCTTGGACCAGTGGGTCAATGAGGTATAGCGGCCACCGCGAGCTGCGTAGGCGTGCGCACCGGCTTCCAGGGCACGCCAGTCATTGCCAGTGGCCAGCGCTACCGCATCAATGCCGTTCATGATGCCCTTGTTATGAGTCGCTGCGCGATAGGGGTCCACGCGAGCAAAGTCGTTGGCCACGATGATCCCGTCGCGAACCTGTTCGCCGTCAAATCCTTTGGTGGTCAAAAGATCGACGGGGATTCTCACTCTGGCGCGAACCAGCGCACGGTCGGCAAGATTGGATAGGATTCGCAGAAACACGCGGCCGTCCGCAATCGTCTCGACCAGGGAAGCCACGCCTTCGCACATCGTATTGACCAGATTGGCCCCCATGGCATCGCGGGTATCGACTAGCAGGTGCACCACCACCATGTCGCCTCCCGGCCCATGGCTCGGGTGGATGAAGACTTCGAGATCCTTCGCGCCGCCGCCGCGCGCCATCATCTTCGGATGGAGGCTGTTGGCGAGATTCAGGATCTCGTCTTTGCGCTGCAGCAGGGCTGAGCGAGCGCGGGCAGTATCGGCGACGTCGACAACCTGAACCTGGCCAATCAACAGGGGCTCTTGGGACTCGACCTTGAATCCACCGGCTTGGCGTGCGAGTTTGGCGGCTGAACTTAGCGCCGCTACGATCGAGGGCTCTTCAACAACGAGCGGCACCACATAGTCTGTGTCGTTGATCAGAAAATTGAGGCCCAGGCCCACCGGCAGGCCCATGACGCCGACCACGTTTTCGATCATCTTGTCGGCAAGCTGTACGGAAAGCGTATGGCGCCCGCTTTGCAGGTTCTGGTAGTCGTCGGCATCGACGATTCCGCGATCACGTACGGTTCGAACTCGCTCGGGCACCGTCATCTTGTAAAAATTGGGAATTCGTGATCGATCCATTTCTGCCTACTCCACCCTGCGCGGCTTTGTCATATCCTGATTTTTCAGTCGCTGTCTGGCATTTTTCGGCGCACGCCTTCACATCGTGCGCCATTAGCTGCCAGGCTCATTTCGACGCGTGCGATATCTTCGACCTGCAGCCATCGACGCATTTCTTCCATCGCTTCGACGCAGGTCCCAGCGATCACTGCGAGATCACCAACACCGGCTCCGCTCGGTTTTGCAGCCAAGCCCAGGCCCTCAGCCCGCTGCATTATTTTCTTGTGCTTATCCGGCGTCAGATCCACGCCCATCGAGCGCCCCATTGTACTCATTCTGCGTCCATACTCTGCCAGCAGGCGCACGAGTTCATCGGCGTCACCCCGGGTCAAAGCCGCCGCGCCCTGGCCCAGCAAGCCTGCCGCCGTCCGATGCCAATCTGCGGCCTGATCAGGACGTGCTCTTTGCCACTGGCGATAGCGCGCCAGCAGGGCCGGCGTCGATGCTGGCCGACCGGTCCAGGCAAAATCCAGCAGCAGGCCTTCGGGCCGCTCAAATGATCGCGTGGTTGTTTTTCCGGTCTGGTTGCTGAACTCGATCATCCCGCCGTGGATCGCGGTCGCCAGATCGATCCCGCTGCCCTGCCCCTGCTGGGCGTCCTGGTAAATCGGAAGCAGGATTTGCAGGAGCTCGTTGGGCGCCACTGATTCGTGGCGAGCCAGATGTTCTGCAAGGACTCTGAACAGGCCAACTGCAATAGCCGAACTCGAGCCGAGGCCCAGTTTCGAGCGCTGGCCGCGGTGCTCGATGAACAGCGAGGAGGTATCGATCGTCAAGCGAAAAGGGGTCAGGCGCTCGGGCTTCAGCACCTCGACCAAACGATCGATCAGACCCGCTGTCCAGGAGATGCGCGGCCAGCCGTCACCCCCTGAATCCCAGTCGATGACGCGGTTGTCGTGGATTCTAAATCGGATCGGATCTGGCCAGACCTGCGGCGCCCGAAGGCTGGCTTGATCGGAAGAACAAGGCGTCAGCGAAATCTCAGCACAGCGATCAACGGCCAGAGCATAGGCTGATAGTCCGTCTGTTACCGCATACTCGCCCATCAAGACTGCCTTGCCAGGCACTCGACAGCACCAGCTCATTCGACCTCTCTAGCCCCGGGGCCGAGCCCGGTTCGAATCAGACCGCGAACGCCCGCCACCTGACCTAGGGCCTCAGCGACCCTTTCCTCGTCTTCTGCCAGACACACGGCCTTGAGCTGAGGGCCGGCATCGATCGTAAAGAAGACGGAGACTCCCTCCTCGCGGAGAGCACGAACGGCCCGCATACAAGCCAGGGTTGCCGGACTGAAATAGATCACACCCGGACGCGCCGCCATCGCCGAGGCGTGCATGGCAAGTGCGCTGGCCTCGGACACCTCGCTCAGCGCTGCGAAATCTCGACGCCGTATTGCTGATCGCGCGCCCTCGAGATCGCCCTCGACTTGATCAACCCAGGCGGGATAGTAGGGCGAGGTTTCAACCGTATGATTCATACCCAACGTTGACGACACTGACTTGGCTTCCCGGCTGGTCACAGCCACCACCACGCGCAGCGGCCAGTGTTCAACGCTCGCCAATGGGTGGGCGACAGAATCGCGGCCGTCGTCGCGCTGGCCGCGCTGCATTTCTACGAAACCAGCAAAGATTGAACGCGCGGCAGATCCCGAGCCCCGGCGGGCCAATTCCGAGAGCCGATCGGCCGGCAGATTTAAGTCCAGAACCGCATTCATCGCAAGGGCCAGGGCGGCAAAAGCGGACGCAGAGGACGCCAGACCGGCCGCCGTTGGGAAGGAGTTGGTGCTCTCGACAAAAAAGCGCTGGTCGGTCGTAGCCAGCGCCCTGAACAGATCGATAAAGCCCGAGACCCGTTCGGCATCGGCCTCCTGGCCATTTATGGTCAAGCGGTCAGCGCCGGCCTGATTGAGGGCTGTGACGGTGGTTTCCGTCCACAGCTCATCCAGCGTAATAGAAAGCGAACCCGTCGCGGGCAGATTGAGAGCAGGATCGCGCTTGCCCCAGTATTTAACCAGAGCAATATTGGCCCCGGCGCGCGCGCTTGCGCGCGATCGGATCGTCGACCAACTGCTGTTCATCATCGGCTCACTGCAACCAAATCAACCCGAAATGATAGCGCCGAAGTCACGGTCCTGGAAGGCCCGCCCACTTCAAACCTGGCGCATCGATTCGATCCAGTCAGTCCTCTGCAGGCCCCGAGTTGGATGGCTCCACAAATCGCTTGAAGGTCGCACGTGGAAACTCGACCCGGACTTCGGTGCCGGCTCCGAGCTCAGAATCCGCATGCAGCGTCCAGCCGAACCGGTCGCATAAACGCCGAACGATGGCCAGACCCAAGCCGTAGCCCTCATTGCTGCGATCATGGCCGCGATAGAAAGGCTCGAACATGTGCTCCAGATCCGATTCGCTCATACCGCAACCCGTGTCCTTAACCGAGATACCCTGATGGTCGATCCCAACGGTCACGGTTCCCGCCTCTGTGTAGATCATGGCGTTACGGATTAGGTTGGTGAACACAATCGCAAGCACCCGCTCCGGTGCATCGATCTCCAGCACGCCCTTCGCGTCCAGGCGGGTTGCGATGTTCTCGTTGGGCACAGCGCGTTCGACCTGATCGAGCGTCTCGGACAGCAGATCATTCAGCAGGACCGATGACCAGGAGAGCTTCGACTCGGTTTCGCGGGCCAGGATCAGCAGGGTTTCGACCAGCGATTCCATGTCTCTCACCGTGCGCCCCATTCGCTCAACTATACGGTGACGTTTTTCGGGATCGTCGAAACGTTCAAGAAGCTCTAGATTGGCCTTGACCACTGCGAGCGGGGTGCGCAACTCATGGCTTGCGTTTCGAGTGAAATTGCGCTCGCGCTGGATGAAGGATTCCATCCGGTTGATGAATTGATTGAAGGCGTTAACCAGGGTTGCCACCTCTGTATCGGTGGAGTTTCCCTGATCGTCGACCTCGAATTTCTCAAATTCGCCGGTGTTGAAGTCATAGTTGCGAACCGCATCAGCCAGTTGGACAACAGTTGACACAGCGCGCCGAGACAAGACGTAACCCACCCAAGTCAGCAGGTAGATGAGGAGCAAAACCGCTGTCAGTGGGGCGATGCCAAAGTAGAACGCCAGAGACGACACCTGCACCTCATCGAACACGAGAAACAGTCGATCTGCACCAAAATCACTGACATAGACTACTGGCGTCGATCCGGGCGATTCTTCGACGCGGTGAAAGCCGACCGGGAGATCAGTCAGCCAATCAGGCACGGCGGCATAGCTGCTCTGCTGCGCCATGTATCCGCGCAGATTATTGGTGTTGGGCAGCGGAAATTCTGAATCCTTCTTGTAATGCGCCCAGAAGTGCTGGGCTTCGCCGTTAAGTGCCTCTTTGACAAGCACCTTTTCAACGATTAGAGCGGCCCCGAAAACGCCCATTACGGTTGCCACGCTGATGGCAAGAACCTGCAGGACGAAGACTCGAACCAGCTTGGTGTTCAGTCCCCCTTCCAGTCTAGTACTCACCAAACCACCCCTTCAAACGATGCACCGGGCGTTTTGGTCTCACACTAAACGGACCGACCGAACATCCCGTTGGACGCTCTGAATCTGGCGTCAAGCCAAGGGGTTCGTTTTGTGCGTCCAGACATTTCATCTTCTCAACGGCGCTTGAAGCGATAGTGCGCGACTAGCCAGGTGTTGCCCTCATCGTAGCCGAACAATTCCTCACAGGCCATGAAGAACATTCGCCATCGCTGCTGCCAGACCGCTGCCTGGTCGCCGTAGATCGATTCCATGGCTTGCCGAACCTGGTGCTTGCGAGCGTCCATATTGTTCAGCCAAGCGCGCGAAGTCTTCGAATAGTGCATGCCCGAAAACAACTTGCGATTTTCCAGGGCTAGATCATCCTGGAAATGAAGCAATGTGTCGGCGGCCGGCATCAATCCGCCGGTAAAGAAATAACGGCCCATCCAGTTACCCTCTCCTTGCGTTTCAAAGGGATAAGCAAGGTAGCGGTGGCAAAAAATATGAACAAAAAGCTTGCCGTCTGGCCGCAGCCAGCCAGCAATTCGTCTGAGTAATTCGCGGTAATTTCGAACGTGTTCGAACATCTCCACTGACACCACGCGATCGAACCGTTGATCGAGCTCGAGCTGGTTGACGTCGCAGGTGATCACTTTGAGATTATGCAGGCCAAGATCTAGCGCCCTTTGTTCAATAAAACTGCGCTGTGATGCTGAGTTACTGACCGCGGTGATCTGACTGTTTGGATAAGTCGCTGCCATCCACAGCGTCAGTGAGCCCCAACCACAGCCCAGTTCGAGAACCCGTTGTCCATCCCTGAGCTCAGCCTGCTCACAGCTTGCCCTGAGCATGGCCTCTTCCGCATCATCGAGCGAGTCAACGCCGGGCGGATAATAAGCACTCGAATACTTCAGGCGACCGCCGAGAGCAAGCTGATAGAAATTCGCCGGAACCTCATAGTGCTGCTCATTCGCCGCATCAGTTTCGATCGCAATGTCGGAGTCTGCAAGTTCATCCATCAGGGCCTGGGTTCGCTGCGCGCGCCGTTCCGGCTCGCGATCCATTTCATGTTTGAGGCGGGTTTTCAGTAATTTTCGGATTCCCAGTCGGATCATCCAGTCGGGCGCCCAGCCTTTTTCGGCCAGATCAATGGGGGTCATTGGAATGCATTTCCTTGAGTTTCACTTCGGATTCGATGGCCTCGTGCGCCTTACGCGCATACCAAAACAGCAGCGGCAGCAGCAGAGCCCAGGTCAGGCCCGTCGCCAGAATGACCTGCCAGGCAGGGGCGGCCCACTCGACTGCACCGAACCGGGACCCTGCGTAATAGGACATGGGGGAACCGATGCCGCCAAACAGCGCGAGTAGCCACAGACGGTCTTTGAAGGCGCTCATTGAATGATTGACCACAAGCGCCATCGCGACCCAGAGCAACATGATCCAAAGAGGCGCAAAGCCTGCTGACGGCCAGGGCGTGGCGTAAACCAGCAACCCGAACCGCACAAACAAGGAGTCAAGTAAAAAGCCGATCGTTAAACAGATTAGCAGGAGTCGGAGATCGGTCGGGTGGCGGCGTTCATCATGGAGCTGCCAGGCCAGCATCGCTCCAACGACGATCAGCCCGAACCAGAGAGTTCCGTAGGCGGCACCAATCACGCAGGCTGGCCAGGCGGCTTGAAACAGCCCCTGGTTGATCCAGAAGTCGCGATTCATGAGGACTGGGCGGTCAGGCCGAGCTGAGAATCCGGCCGAAAATCTGGGCCGGCCATCAGCAGATGCGTGTCGCTGATCGCACGCTCCAAGAAGCCGCCCTCGCAGTAGGCTAGGTAAAAGCGCCAGCGCCGGCGAAACAAATCATCAAAACCCATCGGCTCGATGCTTTCCCAGGCAGCCTCAAAACGCTCTCGCCAGTCTCGAAGAGTGCGGGCGTAGCTGGCCCCGAAGTCAGCCAGTTCGATCAAACCCATGCGCGTGGCTTGCGCCATGGCCTGGGTGACGGCGCTCACGGACGGGATGAAGCTGCCCGGAAACACGTAGCGCTTAATGAAGTCAACGCTTTTAAGCGCTTTGGCGTAGCGAAAATCCTCAATCGTAATAGCTTGAATCAGAGCCAGCCCATCCGGCTTGATCAGTTGGTCAATTTTTGCCAGGTAGGTCGCAAGGAAATCGTGGCCCACCGCCTCGATCATCTCGATCGACACCAGCTTGTCATACTGACCGTCCAGATCGCGGTAGTCATCGAGTCGCAGTTCGATCCTCTCGCTCAGACCGGCCGCATCAATTGCTTTGCGGGCAAAATCATGCTGCTCTCTGGAAATGGTCGTGGTCGTGACCCGGCACCCGTAGTGGCGGGCGGCGTGGATTGCCAGACCGCCCCACCCGGTTCCAATTTCAACAAGGTGATCGTCAGGGCTCAGCAGTAACCGCTGGCAGATTCGATCCAGTTTGTTAGTTTGGGCCTGCTCCAGCGTGTCGTCTTCAGTCAGATAGAGTCCGCTGGAATACATCATGGAAGAATCGAGCCAGGCGGCAAAAAAATCGTTGCCCAGATCGTAGTGCGCGGCAATGTTGCGCCGACTTCCCTTCAGGCTGTTGCGATTGAATCGATGCCAGACCGCCAGCAGCGCGCCACTAAGGCGCGCACCGCCCTCATCCAGGGCGTCGAGAGCGTCGCGATTGCGAGCCAGTACCCGGATGACAGCAACAAGATCTGGACTGTCCCAGAGCGCCGCCATGTAGGCTTCAGCCGCGCCAATGCTGCCACCGGTGGCCATCAGGCGCCAGAACTGAAGATCATGGACGTGAACCTCAGCGGACACGCTCGACTCGACGCCCAGCCTGATCGTGCCGATCGAATCCTTGATCACGACCTGACCCCGCGCTATTGCGTTTTGGAGTCGGTCGATAACGCGGTTGCGAAAGAACCGATCTAGCCGACGGCCTTCGTCTTTCCCAATTTCTAGATCGAGCTCTGTTCGGGTCTCACTGGTCATGATGACTTTTCCCGTACCTCCGGGTGAGAATGAAACGGTATTCCCTTTGCCCATAAGCGGAATGCTTGCCAGTAGATTCCGATGAGAACCCTTAAGGTCACCAGCGGAAATCGAATCGGCATCCAAAACATCGATTTACGAGACATCGGTTGGAGCGCTAATGACATCCCAGCCCGTAGACATTCTCTGCCCTCGCCAATCAGAAGCATGTGAACATCAATGCGGTCTTCGCTGACCGTGAAGCGCCAGTCGTAGGCGATGTCCATCGGCAGAAAGGGGGACACGTGAAAATCCTTGTCGAATTGAAACCGATACTCGGGGCCATCCTGCGCGCGCGCGTCCAGCACGTAAGCCCGTCGCTCGTTCCACGGCGTGTTATGCACTTCAGCAACGATCGCCCCCAGGGCACCGGCGTGATCGCAAAAATAAAAGGTGACCGGATTAAAACAAATTCCCCACTGGCGCAAATGCGTCAGCATACGGATCGGCCCGTCAGGCGCAAAACCGAGTTCACCATCGACCCGCTGCCGGACCGCGTCGATCAGCGGTAGATCGTGGGGGGCGAGGCAATCGTTTCGCTTCAGGCGCACTAGATTCGGGCGATTCACACTCCAGAGCCCGCATCGATCAAATGTCTCCTCGAGCTGACTGAGGTCTAGCAGGCTGAAGTACAGGCGATAGCGGAAATCGTGCGGACGCGGGCGCTCCCGTCGATGCCAGACGGTCCCGGTGGCGAGCGCATTAAGCATTGCAGACGTCTCCGATCCGGTCGATGACGCGCCTGGCGCTGCGGGTGCCGTCCTCGTGAAAGCCCCAGCCCCACCAGGCGCCGCAGAACCAGGTGCGGCGCTGACCGTTGATCTCGGCCCAGCGGCCCTGTGCCTCAATCGCTTCTGGAGTGAAAACCGGATGCTGATAATGGCGCTTGACCAGCACCCGGGCCGGATCAATCAACTCGGTCTGGTTGAGCGAGACGATGTAGTCAATTCGACCGGGAATCCCCTGCAGCAAATTCATGTAGTAGGACACGCGACACTGCTCGGAATCGCGTCGATCGCGACGCACATTCCAGCTGGCTCGCGCGGCGGGATTGTCAGGCAAAACACTGGTGTCGGTATGGAGGACGGTCTCATTGTCCTGATAGGCGATGGCGCCCAGCACGGCGCGCTCGCTCTGATCCGCATCATCGAGAAGATTGAGCGCCTGATCAGAATGGCAGGCTAGGATGACTTCATCGACGCGCAGTTCGTCCTGGTCGGTTTGCAGCATCACGTGATCCGAGCGCCGATTGATTCGCCGGACCGGCGTACCAAGGCGGACATCACCACTGGCTAGCGCCGCTTTTTCGACGTAGGAGCGTGAGCCCCCGTCGACGGTTTTCCACTGCGGGCGCGGATCCACCTGCAGCATGGTGTGGTGGTCCATAAAGGCCAGGAGATGCCGCATGGGAAACTCGCTAATCTGACCCATCGGTGCTGACCAGAGTGCTGATGCCATCGGCAGTAAGTGAAGCTCGGCGAAGGCTTGACCCATCGGGCTCTCGCCTAGCCACTCACCCAAGGTGATTCGATGATCCAAGGTTTCGAGCAGCGCTGGCGCCTCGCGATAGAAACGCAGGATGTCGCGCACCATTCCAAGAAACGAGGGCCGGAACAGGTTGCGGCGTTGGCAAAAGAGGGTCGATAGGCGGGTAGCGTTGTACTCGATTCCGCTGGCCTGATCCGACACGGCAAAGCTCATGTCAGAGTCCTTCCAGGCAACGTCCATCTGCTCAAACCATGCGGTCAGAAGCGGATAATTGGTTTCATTGAAAACAATAAACCCGGAATCAATCGCCACCTGTCCATCGGGCGAATCGACGACTTGCGTGTCGGCATGCCCCCCGAGCCTGCGATCGGCTTCAAAGAGAACCACCTCGTGATCGGGCGCCAGGTGCCAGGCTGCGTAGAGGCCCGACACGCCGCCTCCCACGATCGCAATTTTCACCCGACAGACTCGACTCGCCTGGCGCGTCGAATCACCTCCGGAACCGGCTTGAGTTCATGCACTAGCCCGACCCAGCTCATCATGCGAAGCACGTAGTAGCTAATGTCGACCTCCCACCAATAGAAGCCCTGACGGGCGGACCCCGGATAATGGTGGTGATTGTTATGCCAGCCCTCGCCGAGGGTCAGCAGCGCGAGGAACCAGTTGTTCCTGCTGTCATCCGAGGTCGCATAGCGGCGACGGCCCCAGACGTGCGCCAGTGAATTGATGGTCAGGGTGACGTGGATCAGGACCACCGTTGAAATAAAATAGCCCCAGACCAGCATCTGCCAACCGCTGGTTCCCAGACCTGGATACAGCGAGTTCAGGCCGGACCCCAGGGCGAACATTCCGATCGCATAGAGCACGGGCACGAGGAGATCGTAGCGATCAAGCATCCGGAGCTCAGGATATTTAACAAGATCAGGAATCTGGGAGTGGTCCGAAGCGAAATGCTTGCGCGACAGAAACCAACCCATATGACTCCAGAGGAAGCCATGCCTCGGTGAATGCGGGTCCTCATCCCGGTCGGCGGACTTGTGATGATGCCGGTGATGCGCCGACCACCATAACGGCCCCCGTTGAGTGGAGGCCGCTCCAAGCAGCGCGAAGAAAAACTGCACCGGGCGAGAGGTCTTGAAGGTGCGATGCGAAAAATAGCGGTGGTAGAAGGCGGTAATCGCGAACATTCGGATCACGTAGCTGAACACCGCCACGCCAACAGCAATCCAGGAAACTCCCACCCATAGCACCGCCAGGCAGGCCAGATGCAGACCGATAAACGGGATAATACGCGCCCAATCGGTGCGGACATCGTTCGATTCTGGACCGATTGACTCAGAGTTGAACCATGACGCAAAGCTTTTCTTTAGAGACATGCAGAGGGGATTCCGGCGTACTGAGCGCACATTAGACGGTTGCGCGGTGAATCGGAGGTGAAATGCAGCATGTGCAATATTGTGGCGAACTTTCCTGCTCAAATGTCAGACTTTTTCCTAGGCCTGATCGGGAAGCTTGCCGATTCACACGCGTGACCGTGAGACTGAAACTGATCACTCACCTCAAGTCGAGAGATCGGACCCATGCCTTACACTCAACGCGGAATGACGATTCTGGAACTCATGATCGGCATCAGCCTGGCCGCCGTCTTGCTGGGCCTGGCCGTTCCCTCAATGGCAGACTTCGTTGCCAATCAGCGCATCACTGCCGCCACTAATCAGATGATCACCGACCTGCAGTACGCGCGCCTGCAGGCCGTTACGCGCAACCAGAACGTGGTCGCCTGCCCCAGCGTGGACCAACAGCGCTGCAGCGGAAATCGTTGGGATCGCGGCTGGATGATCTTTACCGACGCCGACGACAATCGCCAGCCTGACGTGATTGAAGACGTGCTGCGCGTGGTTCACGCCGATGAGCGCGCAGTTATCAGCTCAGGTGGTCGCCTGCGGGTTCGGTTTCAGCCCAGCGGCGGCGCCTACGGTACCAATCTCACCCTACGAATCTGCGCGACGGAGTCTGAGGTTGATGGTCGCGCAGTCATCGTGTCCAACCCCGGACGAGTCCGCATGAACCGACGCCTTCCCTACGCCGAGTGTCAGCCATGACGGCTTGCCATAATTCAATTGCATACGCTTGCGTATGGTGCTAGCATTCAAACACTTGTTTTAAACTGACGTTTGAGTGAATTCCAGCCTGAGCACATGTGATCGAATTCTTGATTCGGCAGAGCGCCTGTTCGCCGAGGAGGGCTTTCATGTCAGCTCCATGCGTCAAATCACTCAAGCCGCCGACGTCAATCTGGCAGCGATCAACTACCATTTTGGTTCCAAGCAAGCGCTCGTTGTCGCCGTATTCAGACGACGCCTGGACAGCCTGAATCGAGCCCGCCTCCAGCGGCTCGATACGGCACTGGACGATCCTGGCGAGCCCCGGCTGCAGGCGGTCCTTGACGCCTTCGTCCGTCCGGCGATTGAACTGACCCACGACCAGGCCGGTAAGGGTCACCGATTCATGCGCATCCTGCTGCGCGCCTTCGCCGATCAGGACGAGCAGCTGCGACGCGATCTAAGCGCTGAATATGCCCACGTGATGCGACGCTTTGCTGATGCCATCGAGCAGGCCCTACCCGGCACCAGCCGCGACACGATTCGCCGTCAGCTCGACTTCATCGTTGGCGCCCTGACTCACACCATGGCCGAATCCCATTCCGAGGACGGCCCGGCCATTGCCACCGATCTGGTGGCCTTCGCCGCGGCAGGCTTGCGCGGCACACACACCCTTAATTCCAACCCATCATCTACTGCAGGTGCCAACCGCACCATGGAGATCGTTCGATGAATATTCTCTCCGTTGTCCTTCTTCTGGCCGGTCTCGGTCTGATCGCCTACCTCAGGCTGCCGCTATGGCTGGCCGCGCTCGGCGCGCTCTCAGCGGCGATCGGTGTCGCGACGGCCACGTCTCTGAACGTTCCGACCATCCTGCTTTTCGGTGTCGTTGCCGCGGCTCTCGTCTTCATGGCGATCAAACCGGTCCGTCGGGCACTGGTCTCGCGGCCGCTTTTCAACTGGTTCAAGACCGTCCTGCCGGCCATGTCCAGCACCGAAAAAGAAGCGCTGGACGCGGGAACGGTCTGGTGGGACGCGGAGCTGTTCTCCGGCAAGCCCGACTGGAGAGTCCTATTTGATCTTCCGAAACCCAAGCTCAGCGCCGAGGAACAGGCCTTCCTCGATGGCCCGACCGAAGAGCTGTGCAAGATGCTCGACGACTGGAAGATCAACCGTGAGCTGAAGGATTTGCCGCCGGAAGTCTGGCAGTACATCAAGGAGCAGCGCTTCCTGAGCATGATCATTCCCAAGGAATACGGCGGTCTGGATTTTTCCGCGCAGGGAAATGCGGCCATCGTGACCAAGATTTCTACCCGCAGCCTAACGGCGGCAGTCAGCATTATGGTGCCAAACTCGCTCGGCCCCGGCGAGCTCCTGATGCATTTCGGGACCGACCAGCAGAAGAAGCATTATCTGCCGCGTCTGTCGCGCGGCGAAGACGTGCCCTGCTTTGCCCTGACCTCGCCGCACGCCGGCTCTGACGCCGCGTCAATGCCGGACGAAGGCATCGTCTGCAAGAAAGTCATTGACGGTAAGGAGGTGCTCGGCATGAGCGTGACCTGGGACAAACGCTACATCACGCTCGCACCGGTCGCCAGCGTTCTGGGCCTGGCTTTCAAGACCCGCGATCCGGACGGCCTGCTGGGCGGGAAGGAGCATCTAGGTATCACCTGCGCCCTGATTCCAACCTCGACGTCTGGCGTCGAAATCGGCGATCGCCACCTGCCCGGCGGCAGCGTTTTCATGAACGGCCCGACCCGTGGCGAGAAGGTTTTCGTGCCGATGGATTGGGTGATCGGCGGGCAGGAGCGCATCGGCCAGGGCTGGAGCATGTTGATGCACTGCCTGGCGGCCGGTCGCGCGATTTCCCTGCCAGCGCAAGGCGTGGCGGGCGGCAAGCTGGCCAGCATGATGACCGGCGCCTATGCCCGGATCCGCTACCAGTTCAAGCAGCCGATCGGCTACTTCGAAGGCATCGAAGAACCGCTGGCCCGAATCGGCGCCGAAGCGTATCGGATGGAAGCGGCCCACAAGCTGACCCTGGCGGCACTGGACCGCGGCGACAAGCCAGTCGTGCTGTCCGCCATCCTCAAGGCCTATCTCACCGAAGCCAACCGCCGCGTTGTCAACGACGCGATGGACGTTCACGGCGGCAAGGCCGTGGTCGAAGGCCCCAATAACTATCTTTCTCTTGGCTATCAAGCCCTGCCGGTCTCGATCACGGTCGAGGGTGCCAACATCCTGACCCGCTCGATGATCGTCTTCGGTCAGGGCGCGATCCGCTGCCATCCCTACCTGCTCAAGGAAATGCTGGCCGCGGCCGACAACGATATCAACGCCTTCGACGATGCCCTGTGGCGTCACGTCGGCTACCTGATTTCCAACGCCGTTCGCGCGCCGGTCCTTGGCCTGACTGGCGGTCGACTCAGCGCAAGCCCGGTTTCAGGCCCGACCGCTCGGGACTACCGCCGAATCAATCGCCTCGTCGCCGCCTTTACCCTGACCGCCGATCTCTGCCTGCTGATTCTGGGCGGCAAGTTCAAGTTTGCCGAAAAGCTCTCAGGCCGCTTCGCCGATGCCCTGGCCCACCTCTACATGGCCTCGGCGACTCTCCGCCGCTTCGAAGACGAGGGTCGCCAGAGCGAGGATCTGCCCCTGCTGCGCTTCGCCGTCGACGACAGCCTGCACCAGGTCGAAGAAGCCCTGCACGGGGTCTATCGCAACTTTCCCGTTGCCGGCCTTGGCACTGCGCTCAAATGGCTGTGCTTTCCGACCGGCCGCCGTCATGCCAAATCCGATGACCGAACCGGCCATAAGATCGCCCGTTTGCTGCTGACGAATTCGGCCAGTCGCGAACGACTGATTGCCGGCACGTTCAAGTCACAGATCGATGACGGCACCGGCGTCGTGCTGCAGGCCTTCGAGGCGGTGCTCAAGGCCGAGCCGGCCGAGCACGCCGTGCGCAACGCGCTGAAGAAAGTGCCCTCCCCGGTCAACGTCGATGCCCTGTGCAAAAAGGCCGTGGCCGCCGGCGTGATTACCGAAGAGCAGGCCGCCGATCTCAAGCGGGCCCAGGAACTCAGCGCTCGCGTGATCGCAGTCGACGAGTTCAGCCCGGAGGAGCTCGGCACTCAACGGCCCGAAGCGCGCCCGACTCTGGCTGAAGCGAGCTGAGTCGAGCACCCGGAAAAATCACCCCCACGATCGACGCTCTGTCCGCTCGGGCAGAGCGTCGGCGAGTTCAGAATTCACACTATTCAACCGACTATTTTTCATTCGAGGACACTAACGCATGACTGACCACAAGCTTCGCGTGCGCCGCGCTGCCGTACTGGGTTCCGGCGTCATGGGTGCGCAGATCGCGGCCCACCTGACCGCGGCCGGCATCCCGGTCGATCTCTACGACCTGCCATCAGACAGCGATCGTAATGACAACAACCGAAGCGAGATCGCCGAGAAGGGTCGCCAGGCCCTGCTCAAGCTCAAGCCGGCACCGTTTGCCTCCAAATCACTGGCAGCGTTCATTACGCCGCGCAACTTCGATGACGATCTCGACCAGCTCGGCCACTGCGACTTCATCATCGAAGCCATCGTTGAGCGCATGGACATCAAGAAGTCCCTGTATGAAAAGATCGGTCCGCATATCCATGACGACGCCTTCTTCGTGACCAACACCTCCGGGCTGTCGATCACTGAGCTGGCTGGCGTTGTGCCCGCCGCCCTGAAGGATCGCTTCTGCGGTGTTCACTTCTTCAATCCGCCGCGCTATATGCACCTGGTGGAACTGATTCCACATCCGGGCACTCGTGGCGAGACCCTTGATCTGCTGGAAGACTTCCTGACCCGCAATCTTGGCAAAGGCGTGGTCCGCGCTCGCGACACCGCCAACTTCATCGCCAATCGGGTCGGCGTATTCACCATGTGGTCAACCATGCACCACGCCCAGCGCCTGGGTCTAGGCTTCGACACCGTCGATGCACTGACCGGGCCGGCCATCGGTCGCCCTAAGAGCGCCACCTTTCGCCTGGCCGACGTGGTCGGTCTCGACACGATGGCCAACGTTATCAAGACCATGGACGCCAAGTTGTCCGATGACCCCTGGCATGCGATTTACAAGGCTCCCGAGTGGCTGGCCAAGCTGATAGAGGCTGGTGCCCTTGGCCAGAAGGCCGGTGCCGGCGTGTTTCGCAAGGAAGGTCGAGAAATCAAAGTCTTCGACCCCGCCCTTAATGACAATCGCGGTGACTACCGCGCCACCGACTACAGCCTGCCGGACTCGATCCAGTCCATTCTGGCGATCAGAGATCCAGCCGAAAGGCTGGCCGAGCTAGCCAAGGCTGAAACGCCGGAGGCCGAATTTCTGTGGTCGATACACCGCGACCTGTTCCACTACTGCGCCTACCACCTGGCCGAAATTGCCGATTCTGCGCGTGAAATCGATCTGGCCATGCGCTGGGGCTACGGCTGGAAGCTGGGTCCCTTCGAGCAATGGCAGGCGGGCGGCTGGTCGCAGGTCGCCAAGCTGATCCAGGCCGACATCGACGCCGACAAGACCGGCGTGGATGCCCAGCTCCCCGACTGGGTGACCCAGGTCGAAGGCGTTCACTCGGCCGAAGGTTCCTACGCGGCAGATCAGGGAAGCCTGAGTCCGCGCCCGGATCTGGCCGTCTACAAGCGCCAGTACCAGCCCGAGCGCCTGCTCGGGGAACCGCAGAACACCGGCACCACGGTCAAGGACATGGACGGCATCCGCCTGTGGACGCTCAGCGATGACGTACTCATTGCCAGCCTCAAGACCAAGATGGGCGTGATCGACGACAGCGCTGTAGAAGGCCTGAATGCCGCCATCGAAACCGCCGAGAACGAGTTCAACGGACTGGTGATCTGGCAGCCTAAGGGGCCATTCTCGGCCGGCGCCAACCTGAAAGCGGCAGCCGAAGCGATTCAGCGCGGTGATCTTGACAGCGTGCGCTCCCTGGTTGCCGGATTCCAGGCGGCCAACCTGCGCCTGCGCTATGCCGCCGTCCCGACGGTCGCTGCCGTGCGCGGCCTGGCGCTCGGGGGAGGTCTTGAGCTCGCCATGCATGCGGCACGTCGCGTGGCCCATCTGGAAAGCTACATGGGCCTGGTCGAGGCCGGCGTGGGCTTGCTGCCCGCCGGGGGTGGTCTGGCCACCCTGGCGCTGCAAATTCAGCAGGATACGGCCGCTGGCGACAGCTACCCGCTGCTCGAAAAACGCTATAAACAGATCGCCATGGGTCAGGTCTCCGGCTCCGCCATGGAAGCCCGCGAAATGGGCTATCTGCGCCCCGAAGACAGCATCGTCCTGCACGAGCACGAACTGCTGCACGCCGCCCACTCTCAGGTCCGCGCGCTGGTCGATGCCGGCTACCGCCCGGCCCTGGCAGGCACGCCAATCAGTGCCGCCGGTGGCGTCGGCATCGCCACCATGAAGATGCTGCTGGTCAACATGCTCGAAGGACATTTCGTCTCCGAGCACGACTACGAGATTGGCAGTCGCATCGCAACCGTGATCTGCGGCGGCGATATCGACCGCGGCACGCCGGTCAATGAGGAATGGATCCACGCTCTTGAGCGGGAACACTTCCTCGAGCTCTGCGGCTATGAGAAAACTCAGGAGCGCATCGCGCACATGCTCAAGACGGGCAAACCTCTGCGCAATTGATCGAAACTAGCGAATAAAAACATTTGAACCACGAAGTCACGAAAGAAAGATGAAATCAACGATCGGTTTTCTTCGCGTTCTTCGTGGTCTGCGTGGTTAAACAGAAAGTCTGAATTCAAGGAAATAGAATCATGAGCGACGCCTATATCGTTTCTGCCGTCAGAACCCCCGTTGCCCGCGCTTTCAAAGGCGGGTTTCGCAACTACCGACCCGATGACCTGCTGGCTGACGCACTGAGGGCCGCGCTGGCCGAAGTGCCTGACCTCGATCCCGGCCGGGTTGAAGACCTAATCGTCGGCTGCGCCATGCCGGAAGCCGAACAGGGCATGAACGTGGCCCGCATCGGCGCCCTGCTAGCCGGCCTGCCCGACTCTGTCCCGGGCGTGACCGTCAACCGCTTCTGCTCATCTGGCCTGCAGACCATTGCGATGGCCGCCGACCGGATTCGTCTCGGCGAGGCTGACGTGATGATCGCGGCGGGCACCGAGTCCATGACCATGATCCCCATGATGGGTCACAAGGTGGCGATGAATCCGCGCACCTTCACCGACGACAACGTCGCGATCGCCTACGGCATGGGCATCACTGCCGAAAAGGTGGCACAGGAGTGGAAGGTCAGCCGCGAGGATCAGGATGAATTCGCCTATCGATCGCACCAGAAGGCAATTGCAGCAATCGACGGCGGCGAATTTACTGAAGTCCGCCCGGTTACAGTCACCAGTCGCGTGCCCGGCCCTGACGGCACCATTCAGGAGCGCCAGTTCAGCGTCGACACGGACGAAGGACCGCGTCGCGACACCACGCCCGAAGCGCTGGGCAAGCTGCGCACGGTCTTTGACGCCAAGGGGTCGGTCACGGCCGGCACCAGCTCTCAGATGTCGGACGGTGCAGGCGCGCTGATCCTGGTGTCAGAGCGCGTGGTCAAAGAGCTCAACCTCAAGCCTCTCGCCGTGTTCCGCGGCTTCTCGGTCGCCGGCGTGCGCCCGGAAGTGATGGGCATCGGTCCGATCGAAGCCATCCCGAAAGTGCTGAAGCAAACGGGCGTGGCCCAGGACGACCTGGACTGGATCGAGCTCAATGAAGCCTTCGCAGCGCAAGCCCTGGCCGTCATTCGCACCGTCGGCTTAGATTCTGAAAAGGTCAATCCGCTGGGCGGCGCCATCGCCCTGGGCCACCCGCTCGGTGCAACCGGCGCCATCCTGGCCGCTAAGTTGATCCACGGCCTGCACCGCCGCGATCAGCGCTATGGCATGGTAACGATGTGCATCGGCACCGGCATGGGCGCCGCCGGCGTGTTCGAGCGGGTTTGATTTAAAGGCTTTCTGATCACGAAGCAGCGCACGACAGCGCGAATACCCGCCTGATTGATCAGACGATGGACCAGGTCGTCGCTGATCTGATTGACGGTGATCCTGGCATCGACGAACCCCCGTAACAAATGAGCGGGCTTCGGCTCGGCCGCCGGCGGCTAGGTGCGCGCATCGCGTGCGCTGGTTTAGACTCGATGCACGCTGGCGGTCTCGGCCAAATAAATGGATTGGTTGGCCAGATGCGCGGCGTCCTTTATCGGCAGGTAGGGTACGGTTACGAGACCCTGCGGCAGGACCAAAACCAGGTTGGCCAGATCGTGGCGTCGCTGGTAGCGACTTCGGCGTATCTGTACCTGCTGGACCCGGTCCAGGTCGAAGACCTCCTGACTGCGACCGAGGAAGCCTCGCTTCACCCACAGTTGTCCTGCTTGTAGTGACCAGCCCCAGTGGCGCCAGCGCAGGTGGACCGCGCCCAGAACAAGAGCTAGCAGGCCGACAGGGAGCAGGACGCTGATGGGAGCCTGGCCACTTTTCCAGGCCCAGAGTACGCTAGCCAACACGCCGAATGCGGCCAGTCGTATCCAGTAGATTCGGCGAAATCGCGCGGAAATCTTTTGGAATCGGGCAGGCACTCGCCAGCCCCGAACCAGATCATCGGTCAGGGATAGGTCGGCGTTATTCAGCCCAGGGATGATGAAGGAGGTCTTCTGCCCCGGCATCCCCTCTTCCACGCTGCTGGTCTGGCGGACCACGATCTGCCAGCACCCCAATAGACGCCCTAAGGCGGATTGCTTGACCGTCAGGCCGGTGATCTTTTCGCGCTTGACGGTCTGCTCGCGCTGGTCGAGCAATCCGCCGATACCGACCAGACGATCGCCGCGATCGCTGAGACGAAAACCATGGAAACGGATGACGGACAGCACGCCCGACAGCAGCAACAGCGTGCCCAGCACCGTTATGGCGAGGGCCACAAAAGCGACCAGCAGGAATTCGTAGGGAATCGGGTCCAGATATCGAAACCAGCCCTGAGAATCGGCCCATTCGCCGATTCGCTCCGAGAAGCTGCCGAAAAACCAGGCCGCCAGGCCAGCCAGCAGCCAGATCTGATTGCTGCTGAGTCCATGGCGAAACAGCCGCCAGGTCGATGCTTCATACAGTGCCGCGCTGGGCGCGCCGCTGGTGCCGATGGATTCACTGGGTTCAGGCCCTTCCCTATCAAGGGCCCCTGACGGATCGTTCTGAAGACCGACAATGCGATCCCGCATGTCCTGTGCCAGGTGCCGAGGGATGCCGGGCAGCTCGACTTCAGATTCCTTGCCGCCCGGTGTTTCCAGGGTAAAGCGCACCAGATCGAAGGGCTTGAAGTAAAACGGCTGACCGATCTGAACCGACTGGACTCGGGCAAAACGGACCCGGAGCTCTTTTTTCTCCAGCAGGCCGCGCCGCACGCGTACCGCGTCGTCTTCGATTCGGAATCGAAACCGCCGGTGGTAGATCATGGTGCCGACAACAGCGATCAGAAATAGCGCGATTGCCAGCAGGCCCAACTTCCAGGCGTCGAGAAAGTCAAAGACAGCAACGCCAAATCCTGCACCCGCAAACATGAACAAATTCTCGCGCACGAACTTCTGGGTTGCGGTGAGCAGCAGGAACACCAGCGCCATCGGCGCCAGCCGGTGCCAATCCAGGGTGTCGTCCGCGCTGGAGGACTCCGTCGTCGACTCGTTAATTCTCGTCATCGAGTACCACCTCCGCGCGTCGATCCACCGCGGGCTCGGTCGCCTCGTCATCGCGTATTTGCTCGAGCAGGTACTGGCGCACCTGCCCGGCGGTCGCGGACGTCAACCCCTCGATGACCAGATCGGCCGAATCCCCGCCGGCCGTGAAACACTTGACTCGCATGATGTCGAAGTAGCGCTCGACGGGCCCCGAGACGGTCTCGACGTGCTGGATTCGAGCAAACGGCAGAATGACCTGCTTGCGAAAGATCACGCCCGACTGGTAAATCAGGTCGTGTTCGCGCAGCGCCCAGCCCCGGTGACGTGCATCCAATCGGGCATACAGCACGGAGCCGAGCATAACAATGCCTGCAATCGCAGCCGGGAAGTAGGACAGATCGAAATCAATGAACGGCAGTAAGGGTGGCACCAGGGAAACTGCTATGAAGATGCCCCAGAACGCGATGGTAGTCGTCACCTTGTGCTTGAGGTACGACGGTGCCACTGGATTGAGTGTCGCGTGGCGATAGTCCGGAAGCGCTTCGGTTTCCACCGATCGATTACTGAACGTGTCGGTGCTTTCATCCATTAACGAAGGTCATCCCATTCGCGGTCAGTTGATAGGTTCAAAAGCATAGTATCGGCTCCCGGCGCCGGACCAGTGCCAATTGTCATTTCAGCGTGTCACTGCCGTGTGTCAGCTACGAAAATCAGTACCACGTGTCACTGCCGATTAATGATTCGACCGCAGCGCCAGATGAGATAGTTGGCTGCTTTCCAGAAGCCTTTGAAGCTCGGATTGCGAGTCTGTCCGTGGTGGTAGCGGTAGTAGATCTGCTGCACGATGGCGGCCAAACGAAATAGACCATAAACCTCGTAGAACGCCCAGTTCTCGGGCTCAAGACCCATTTCTTTGCAATAGTAATCAACGACCTGACGGCGAGTTTTCATACCCGGTATATGCGTGGGCTGGCGTCGAAAACCCTTGAGAAAACGATCGTCATCGGCCTGCACCCAGTAGGCCAGGGAATTGCCGAGATCCATTAATGGATCACCTAGGGTGGCCAGCTCCCAGTCCAGCACTCCGATAATCCGCAGCGGATCATCCGTTGCTAACACAATATTGTCGAAGCGATAATCCCCATGGATTACCCGGAGACCCACTTCCTCGGGCAGGTTGGCGTCCAGCCAGCGCATCACTTTTTCGCCCTTGAGGACGTTCCAGGTGCGGGCCCGGCGAAAGCGCTCAGACCAGCCGTCAATTTGGCGGCGGTTGTAGCCAGCGCCCTTGCCAATGGACCCGAGACCTGCGGCCTCCACATCGACTGAATGCAGCTCAATCAGGCCGTCGATAGCGCGCTTGCACAGGGTGGCGGCCTGATTATCATCCAGGCTCAAGCCATCGGGAAGATTGGCTCGCAGAATGATGCCCTCGATCCGCTCCATGACATAGAAGTCGCAGCCGATGACCGACTCATCGGTGCACAGCGCCACCATCTCGGGTACTTTGGAATAGACCGGCTTGAGAGCCTTCTGAACATCGTGTTCGCGCACCATGTTGTGAGCCGATTTCGCCTTGGTGCCCGCCGGAGGCCGGCGCAGGATCAGATCGCGGTTGTCGTAGCGCAGGCGATAGGTCAGGTTCGAAGCACCTTTGGAAAACTGCTCGACGTCCGGCCTGCCCTCTAACCCGTCTACCTGTGTTTTCAGCCAGCTATCGACTGCATCGACGTCGAAGCGATCTTCATCGCGCAGGCTGCGAGGTCGGTCAATCAACGACTTGGAAGACATTATTGGTAAACTTTGCTGGACATGGATCGCGAGCATACCAAGACAAGCGACGAAAAATCGTCTTCTGAATCGCGCTACCGCCGCGCCAAGGCGATCGCGATGGACGCGCTTGAGCGTCCCGCGGATGAGCGCGAGAACTGGGCGCGGGATCAGGCCAGCGACGATCCGTCCCTATGGCTAGAAATCGAGTGGATGCTGAACGCGGCCGAGGATGATTCAGACGACGACATGCCTGAACAATTTCAGGCTGCCGCGCGCGAAGTGGTGCGTGAAGTGTCGCTGAAGATCCCCCTGCCGCGCGATTACCGTCTGGTCCAGCGCCTCAATGACGGCGGCAGCGGTACCGTGTATCTTGCCGAGCGCATTGACGGTGACCTGCGCCAGCCCGTGGCGCTCAAGCTGCTGCAGCTCACCTCCGAACCGGACGAAACCCTGGCCCGTCGCTTTGCCACCGAGCGCCAGATTCTCTCGCGCCTGAGTCATCCCAACATCGCGCACCTGATCGACGGTGGCCTGACCGCAGAGGGCCGGCCATTTTTGGCCACCGAATACGTGGACGGGCAGCCGATCGACGAATGGTGTCGCCAGAACGATCTCGAGATCGAAGGTCGAATCGCTCTGTTTCAGGACGTCCTTGCCGCCGTTGACTACGCCCATCGGCACATGGTCATCCACCGTGACCTGAAACCGGGCAACATCATGGTCAGCAAGGAGGGCGAGGCGAAACTGCTGGATTTCGGTATCGCGCGGCTCCTCGACGACAGGAACGGGCGGGCGGGCGCAACGGACACCTCGGAACCGGGGATGACGCTGATCTATGCCAGCCCGGAGCAGATCGAAGGCGACGGCCTCACCGCCGCCACCGATGTGTACTCGCTGGGGATCGTGTTGTACGAACTGATCACCGGTCAGCGACCTTTTGACCATCTGGAATCGGCTCACCTGCTTCCTCAGGCGATCCTGGAAGGCACGGTCAGCCCACCGTCTCCTCGGGCCTCAGTACCGGTCCCAGCCAGCATGCGGACCGATCTGGATGCGATTGTTCTCAAGGCGCTGCGCCGTGAGCCAGCCGATCGCTATCCCTCGATTCGTGAGTTCAGCGTGGATCTCGATCGCTTGCTGGCCCATCAACCGATAGCAGCACGACGCGGGCACTTGCTTTACCGAGCTCAGCGTTTCGGGCGCCGACATCGACTTGGGCTGACCGTGGCCGCTGCAGGACTGGCATTGATCGTTACCTTCATGCTAGACCGCGAAGCGCAGCTCGAGCGCATCGCTTGGGAGCGAGATCGAGCCGAGGCGGTCACTGAGTTCATGAACGAGCTGTTTGCCGGGGCCGACTCCCTACCCTCGCGAGGCAATGAGGTCACGGTGCGCGAAATCCTCGATCTGGGTGCCGACCAGCTGCAGGGCGACGGCTCGGTCAACCCGGCCTTCACCGGCTCAATTCATCTCGCGCTAGGAAGCGCCTACAACGCCCTGGGGCTGGGCGAGCAAGCGCTTCCGCTGCTGGCTCAGGCGGATCAATCACTCTCCCCGGAATCGAGCACGCTAGAGCTGGCAGTCATGCAGGGGCAGATGGCCGCAGCTCTAGATTCGGCCGGGCGCGCCGTTGAAGCAATCGATGCAGATCAGCGCGCCATCGGACTGTATCAACAAGCCGAGGGCGATCATCAAAGGAGCATTCTTGGTCTTCGCATTCGGCAGCTGCGCAATCACGCCAACGCCCTGGATATACCTCTTGATGAGACCATCGATGAACTACGTGGCATCGTCGAGCGCCTCCAGACCGAGCCCGTGGATCGCGGCGACCTGCTGTTTGATGCACGGTCCGCCCTAGTCGGCGCCTACGTCATTGAGGGCAACGCTGAACGAGCGATCGAGACGGCCACGTCCGCCCGCGATCTGGCCGCGCGTCTGTGGGACGAAGATGATCCGCGCGAGCTACGCGGTCGCTTTGTCTACGCCACGGCGTTGATGCTCAATGATCCTGAAGCGGCCGTTGCAGTCTACGAGCAACTGGTAGCCGACCACGAACGCCTAATCGGACCCGGCCAGCGCCTAGCCAATACGATCGGAAATCTTGGCGTTGCCCTGTCAAGAATCGGCGAGATCCGGCAGAGCATGGCGGCATTCGAGCGCGCCGCTCGCATGATCGAGTCGGTCGCCGACCAGAAGCATTACCTTTACCGCCTATCGATTTCCAATCTCGCCGCCCTGCATCTCAGGGAAGACGAACCGGGCCAGGCTGAGCAGCTGGTGCGGGGGATTCTAGCTGACCTAGCCGAGCGCGCAACAAGCGAAGGCGGTGTCGAGGCCGGCTACTACGCATCAGCTCTGGATATTCTGGGAACATCGCTAAGCCTCCAGCAGCGCTACGATGAGGCCGCGGCAATCTATCGACAGGCGATTGATGCCCTATCGCCCGCAAGTGGGGGAAATCGGGATGCCCTGCGTTTGTCAATTGAGGAACGCCTGGCGGAGGTCGAGCGACGAATCAGTGGTTGAACCCAAGGGCGCTGAAACCGAAGCCTGATCTATTCCGACAGCTTGCGCTTTAGCCAGGCGCGAGCCACGCGCCACTCGCGAACCACGGTGCTCTCAGAGATCTCCAGCGTCTCGGCCGTATCCGGCACGCTCAATCCGGCAAAGTAGCGGAGCTCGACGATTCGCGCCTGGCGCTCGTCCAGTTCATAGAGCTGCTCGAGCACCTGATCCAGCGCGATCAGATCCGAGCCGAAATCCTGGCCCAGCTGATCGTTGTCGAGGACAACGCGCCGCCGACTGTCAGGGCGTTTCCCGGCCGAGCGGCGACGCGCATAATCAACCAGAACGCGTCGCATTACGGTCGAGGCCACGAGCAGAAAGTGCCGTCGACTTTCCCAGTTGTGGTAGTCCTGATCGGCCAGCCTGAGATAGGCCTCGTTGATCAATGCCGTGGCTTGGAGCGTGTGATCTCGGCCCTGCCCGGCGAGCTGTCTGCCAGCAAGAGCCCGCAATTCCTGGTAAACCATCGGCAACATCTGGTAGAGGCTATCCTGATCGCCCTTCTCGCTGTAGCGCTGAAGCAGGTCGGTGACATCGTTGATCTTGTCAGAACTCATTGGTGCTGATCCAGGTCCGGATTCTTGATCTGACTAACGATAGTAACCCGGCTCCGGCTCGTGGTTTTCGGAGCTACACGGCTGGGGCGAGAAAATGTAGCGCCCTGAGTTCCGCCACTGGCCCTGGTGGGACCCAGGCCGCAGCGGAGCGATCATGTCCAAACGTCCTGCCATTTCCATTCTGATTCTCCCGAGGCTACAATAGGGGTAATGCGCGTTCTGCCTAAACAATCCAAAATAGTAACTCGACGGCATCGGCGGGCAGGCCGTAGGGTGTCTTTGCGCTGGCGAGGAGCTTTGATCGGCATGTTGCTGACCCCGGTTGGAATAGCGATTGCTCAGCCTGAATCTGGTCCCTGTGCTGACGAGACGCTCCGCGCGCTTGGAGTGACCCAGATCGAAGCCGATCGTGCCAGCGAGCTCCAAGCTGTTTGTCCCGCCGGAAGTCTAGAGCGCGTCAACCTTACCGCAGCAGTAGGCGGCGACACTCGCATGTCCTTTGAATTTCAGCAGAGCGCTTTCGATCAGGCGATTTATCATCTCGAAGTTCGCGATGCGGCACAGAGTCCCGTTGACTGGATCGTCGCGACACCGGAAGCCGGAGAGATCGACAGCCTGTCGCCGGCAAAAATCGATCTGCTGATCCGACCGCCCGCCGCTCTCGTTTCTAGCGTGCAGGCCGTGACGATCGGTGTCTCCATCCACGACGGAACGAGGAGCTGGTCTAGAGACCTCGAACTGCAGATTACCGTTGGCGATGAGCAGCCGCTGTTCAGAGATCGCTTCGAGATCGACCCGGTGATCGGCCAATTCAGTCAGCGACCCAGCAAGTCGCGGCGCATTCACCTGATTTCAGCTCAGCCGTTCGCCGGGCGCTGAGTCTGGGCAATTGCGAAAACCTGCAAGGCGCTCGCTCTGCATCACAACTGATACTTCTTCAGCTCTAAACGCGCGACCAGGCCACGGTGCACCTCATCTGGCCCATCGGCCAGCCGCAGCGAACGTGCCGCGGTCCAGGCGGCCGCCAGCGGGAAGTCGCCCGATACGCCACCACCGCCGTGCAGCTGCATGGCCATATCGATCACTCGCTGCGCCATTCCAGGCACGGCAACCTTGATCTGCGACACCTCGCTCATTGAGCGCACAACGCCCTTGTGATCCAAACACCAGGCCGCTTTCAGGACCAATAGGCGAGCTTGTTCAATTGCGATCCGGGCCTCGGCAATGCGCTCGCCGTTACCGCCGAGTTTGGCCAGTGGTCGACCAAAAGCGTGACGCGACAGCGCGCGTTTACAGGCTAGCTCAAGGGCCATCTCGGCCAGACCGATCAGTCGCATGCAGTGATGGATGCGGCCCGGACCGAGGCGGCCCTGGGCGATCTCAAAACCGCGCCCGGGACCGGCAATCACTGAGTCAATCGATAAACGGACGTCGTTGAAGCTGACCTCGCCATGGCCGTAAGGCGCATCCAGCATCCCCATCGCGGTCAACATCCGCTCGACCTTGACGCCGGGCGTATCCAGCGGCACCAGAACCATAGAATGGCGCTGATGGCGCTCAGCATCCGGGTCGGTCAGGCCCATGAAGATCACGACTCGGCAATCAGGATGACCAATGCCGGTCGACCACCACTTGCGGCCATTGAGAACGATCTGATCACCGTCAACGACCGCCGTGGCTGCCATGTTGGTGGCATCCGACGAGGCCACTTCAGGCTCGGTCATGCAGAAGGCCGATCGAATCTCACCGGCCAGCAGCGGCGCCAGCCACTGTTTTTTCTGCGCCTCGCTACCGTAGTGGTAAAGAACCTCCATATTGCCCGTATCGGGCGCATTGCAGTTGAAGATTTCAGGGGCGATGAACGAGCGCCCCATCTGCTCGGCCAGCGGGGCGTAGTCAAGATTGCTCAGTCCCTGGCCCAGCTGCGCATCAGGCAGAAATAGATTCCAGAGCCCGGCCTCGCGCGCCTTGTCTTTGAGCTCGGAAATCACCGGCAGGACGACCCAGGGATCATCGAGAGTGGCCATTTCGCGATGCCATTGAGCCTCGGCGGGCTCGACCTGATCGCGCATGAAGTGTCGAAGCTGGAGCGCCAGATCTTTAGCGCGCTCAGAGGGAGTCAGGTCCATCAATCATCCTTTGTTGGTTCTGGGTTCAGTATCGCGCACCAGGACGCAGAGTCGATCAGCCTCGCCCAGGGTCAGTCGCATTGAACGGTCCGGGTTGAGAGCCAGCGTCTGGGCCACGCCGTCCTGGCAGAACTCCACGCCCAGAAGGGTTTCACCGTAGGCGGCCACGGCGTGCTCAAGCTGATCGACCGAGACCTCGCCGCTCACACCATAGTGAACACCGCGCCGAAAGTCGATCTCGGCGCCGCCGGAGCGGAACAATTCATCAAAGACCAGGCGACTCGCCGGCTGGAGCGCGGTTCTGGCCAGCATGTGGCTGATGATCAGCGGCATGACCACGGTCTCCGCACCGGGCTGCCGGATCAGGCCCTCATTGGCGGCATCGGAAAGTTCGAGCACAATCTGCGGACGCTTGGAGGCAGTCTTGAGCATCCCCTCAAGCAGGCGATGGCCGACGATGGCGCGAGCATCGGCCTCTTCTTCGGTCGCCATCAGGTCGCTGGATAGGAACACCACGGAGTGATAGGCGTTCAGGTCGAATCCGTCCAGGACGCCTTCAAGAAGATAATCGGCCGTGTGGTGACGAATCGTCACGTTGCGCAAGGTAGCACCATAGGCGCTGATGGCGTCATTGCGGTCCTTCACGGAGGCGGTGGAGACCAGGTCGATATCGAACTGACGATCACTATAGGCCGCCATCTCGGCGAGCAGATTGGGCAGGCGCCGACTCCAGCCCAGCAACAACAGGTGATAGACCTTGCGCTTGGCCAGCAAGGGCGGGGGTGCGTCAGGCCGTGCGGGCCTCAAGGCCTGCGCTGAACCCTTTGCAGAGGCTTCGATATCGGAAAGATCGCGGGCGAGGAACGCGATCGAATCATCCTGCTCGATTCGAATCTCCGAGGTCACGCCCAGATCGACCGAGCGATGCCCCTCCCGGTTCCTCACCAGCCCAAGAACGACGGCCTTAGGGCAGCGCACGGCCACGTCTCTGAGACTGGCCCCAACCAGCCCCCGACTGCTCCGGAACATGATTTCATTGCCGTCCTCGAGGGTCAGCACCTCGCGGTAGAACGCGGCCAGGCCCGGATGCAGGATATTCTGCACTAGCAGGGCCGACAGGGTGTCGTCCGTGGGCACCAGCTCCAGAGATCCACGATAGGCGTTGCGCGCCATTTCATCTCGGCGGACGTCCTTCAGTTCCGCGACGATGCGCGGCGGCGGATGGCCGGACTGCTCGGCTCGCGCGTCGATCGACAGTAGCGAGCGAATCATCTCAACATCCACGCTGACCGATCGATTCAGGCGGCCGAAGTCGGTCGGCATGATAACCAGAGCGGCTTTCAGGCAGCCGGCCCGGTGAATCGACTCATCTTCCAGCGGTGAGCCGTCGCGCAGAATGACATCCCGCGCATATTTCCCCAGCATGGCATCGGTGCGCAATGCCTGGGCTTGCGCGGCAGACACGCCCTCAGACAGCACCACAACTCGCAGCCTTCGAGTGCCGACCGCGGTCTGAAAATGCTTTCTGGAGCGCTCCGTCCCGAGCAATTCGCGCAATAACGGGAGCGTGCGGTTGCTCCAGCCGACGATGACCATGTGGTCCGTTAGATCTACGGGCGTCAGACCGCGCTCGAAATCACGCATGCGAGCGATCAGCCACTGGGTCATGATGGCAACCAGTGCGCCGAGAAAAACGACGTATCCGCTCAATGTCAGAAGCGTGGAGACCAGACGCTTCCAGCCCCCCTGGTCGTCGCCTAGATAACCGGGATCGGTCAAGCGCAGGAACGCCCACCAGAAGGCCTCCGGCAAACTGCCCTGAAAGCCGGAGACCGCCGCAGCAAAGCCACCAATGATTGTAATCATGCCGATGCCCGCCGCAACGACGAGCAGCTGAAAGCCGACGCCTTTGACGAACTGTCGTTCGATAAGAAACTTGACTCGATCGACCAGGGGGAGCTTGATCACGATGGGGTTCTCACGGCCGAAATGAGCAAAACAACTATACTTGGAGCTTACCGCATTTCGCGCCGACCGGGCTGCCAGCCACCCGATGAACAAAGACCTCAAAGCAGTCATTGACCTGCTTGAACTCGAGCGCCTGGAGGACTTGATCTTCCGTGGTCAGAGCCACGACATCGGCTCGCCCCAGGTTTTTGGCGGCCAGATTCTTGGCCAGGCCCTGCGCGCTGCCAGCTCGACGGTTGATCAGGCCAGCGCCCATTCCCTGCACGCCTATTTTCTGCGACCGGGTGACTTCAACCTGCCGGTGGTCTACCAAGTCGAACGCTCGAGAGACGGTCGAAGCTACAGCAATCGGCGCGTCGTGGCTATTCAACAGGGCCGTCCGATTCTGAACATGGCAGCCTCATTCCATCGATTCGAGCAGGGCTTCGAGCATCAGGTCGCCATGCCTGAGGTTGCCGGGCCCGAGGGTCTGGCCCAAAGCATTGAAATCAACGCATCGATGATGGATCAGGTACCGGAGAAGATGCGCCGACTTCTGGCCCATCGGCCGCCCTTTGAATTTCGCCCGGTGGAGCCCCCGAAGTTCATCGAACCCGGCCCGCGTCCGCCGCGCAAGCATATCTGGATGCGGGCCTGGGATGCACTGCCCGACTGCGACGAGCTGCACCGGACCCTACTCGCTTATGTCTCGGACTACGAGCTGCTTGGAACGGCCACCCTGCCCCACGCGCTCGACTTCGCCTCAAAGGCGGTCCAGATGGCAAGTATCGACCATGCGCTGTGGTTTCATCGGCCGTTCCGCGTCGACGACTGGCTCCTTTATGCTTTCGACAGTCCATCGAGCCACTCGGGCCGTGGGTTTTCGCGCGGCGAGATCTTCACGCGCAGCGGGAGCCTGATCGCCTCGGTGGCGCAGGAGGGAGTGATCCGACCCTGGAACCCACCGCAGGAGCAATCTTAAACACTGCCAGGGCCGGATTGACCCGGCGCTTGGCGCACGACCCAAGGCCCTGAATTCGATTGAATTCAGCTGGCTTCGCGCTCGGCCCGACGGCGTTCGTGTTCCTTGAGCTTTTTCTTGCGCAAACGAATATTGTCTGGGGTGACTTCCAGCAGTTCATCGTCGGCCAGGAATTCAAGAGCCTGCTCCAGGCTCATGCGGATCGGCGGGGTCAGCAGCAGAGCGTCGTCCTTTCCGGCCGCGCGAACGTTGGACAACTGCTTCTTTTTCAGCGGGTTGACGACCAGATCGTTCTCACGGCTGTGCAGACCGATGATCATGCCCTCATAGACGTCTTCACCCGCTCCGACGAACAGCTTTCCCCGATCCTGCAGGTTAAACAGTGAGTAGGTCACGGTCGTGCCCTTGTCCATACTGATCAGCGTGCCGTTGATTCGAGCAGCGATTTTGTCAGTCGCCGCACCCCAGTGGTCGAATACCCTGAAAAACAGGCCCGTGCCCGCCGTCATCGTGCGGTAACTGGACTGGAAACCGATCAGTCCGCGGGCCGGCGCGATGTAGTCGAGGCGCACCCGGCCTCTGCCGTCTGGAACCATGTCCTTGAGCTGTGCCTTGCGCTCGCCCATGGCCTGCATGACGGCGCCCTGATAGTTCTCTTCCATATCAAGCACGACCGACTCCCAGGGCTCCTGGGTCTCGCCATCGAGTTCGCGCTTGCGCACGCGGGGGCGAGAGACCGCCAATTCGTAGCCCTCGCGCCGCATCGTCTCGATCAACACCGACAAATGGAGTTCACCGCGACCCGCGACTTCGAACTGATCGGGATCCGGCGTATCGCTTACCTGGAGTGAAACGTTGTGGGTGGCTTCCTGATAGAGCCGAGCCCGCAGCTGCCTTGAGGTCAGGTATTTGCCTTCCCGGCCGGCGAAGGGTGAGTCGTTAACCTGAAAGGTCATATGGATGGTCGGTTCGTCCACCGACAGCTGCGGCAGGGCTTCGACCTGCGCCGGATCGCACAGTGTTTCTGAAATACTGATGTTCTCGATGCCGGAGATGGCAACAATATCGCCTGCCTGTGCTTGAGGCACCTCCTCGCGCTTGAGGCCGCTGAAACCCAGCACCTGAAGCACCCGACCAGAGCGTTTCTTGCCTTCGCGGTCGACCACCGCGACCGCCTGATTGGTTTTGACGCTGCCGCGACGGATGCGTCCGATGCCGATCAATCCGACGTAGGTCGAATAAGACAAACTAGTGACCTGCATCTGGAACGGCCCATCCGGATCGACCGGCGGCGCCGGCACGTGTTCGATCAGAGCCTCGAAGAGCGGCGTCAGATCACCATCGCGAACGGATTCATCATTGCCCGCATAGCCATTCAGACCCGACGCATAGATCACCGGGAAGTCCAGCTGCTCATCGGTCGCGCCGAGCTTGTCGAACAGATCAAACGTCTGATTAAGCACCCAATCAGGACGAGCCCCGGGGCGATCGATCTTGTTGATCACAACAATCGGCCGAAAGCCCATGGCAAAGGCCTTCTGAGTCACGAACCGAGTCTGTGGCATCGGCCCGTCGACCGCATCGACCAGCAGCAACACCGAATCGACCATCGACAGAACGCGCTCGACTTCACCACCGAAATCGGCGTGGCCCGGTGTATCGACGATGTTGATACGCCAATCGCGCCAGGTGATCGCGGTGTTCTTCGACAGGATGGTGATCCCGCGTTCGCGCTCCTGATCCTCCGAGTCCATCACTCGTTCAGTAAGGCGCTCGTGCGCGGCGAATTCGCCGGACTGCCGGAGCATCTGGTCCACCAGGGTGGTTTTGCCATGATCGACGTGGGCGATGATGGCGATATTGCGGAGATTCATGATTCGGCGCTCGAGCAGATAAAGGTCAGCCGGCCATTATACGAGCCGATTGGCCGTGGCGGGCGAAATACGATTTGAATTTCATCGGCACGCTCGCGGCGCGGCGAGCCGCAGCGAGTGCTTAAGGCCCTAATCCCCGCTGGGTGCAGGGAGCGCCTGGACGCTTCGCCCCTGCTGTAGCCGGAGCGCGTTTCTGTAGCTCTGGGCCGCGGCCTCTAGGCTTCCAGACCGATCGTAAATACGTCCCAGAGCCGCGTAGGCCTCGCCGTCCGGCGTTTGATCCAGGGACTTTTCCAGATGCTCGCGCGCTTTATCGTACTGGCGATCCTGAAGATAGAGGAAACCCAGCGCCAGATGAAGATCGCCACTGCCTGGATGCTGGTTCAGCCAGCCTTCACAATCGGCGATGCGCTGCGCCCGTCCTTCATCATCAACCTGCGCATAAAGCCGCAGAGCATCGCGGTCTGGCCCTGATTTGAGCAGCTTACGAAGCTGCTTGCCGCCGGCTTCAGGGTGGCCTAGTTCCGAAGCGCGTCGCGCGAAGGCCAGAACGATGTCTCGCAGCCCGCGCTGCTTGCGGCTCAGCGCGTGCCATGCGCCCTCGAGGGATTCCATATTGGTCGCCGCGGCCATCTCCCGACAGGCCGCTAGAACGGCAAGATCGATTTCTCGCTGCTCGTCGATCATGCCGGCCTTGCGCAGCGCTGGGGTCAATAATCTGACGTCCCGCCAGCGGTCCAGGTCCTGGTAATCCTGCAAAAGCAGGCGAAGGACGCCCGTGTGCTTGGGTTTTTTCAGATGCAATGACTCAAGAACCGGCACGGCTTCTTCGACCCGGCCTTCGGCGGCCAGCATGCGAGCTTTTGCTAAGTCTGTCACGAAGTGCTTGCGCCCGAAGCGACGGTCCGCGAGCTGAAGCCACTGATCCCTCGCCTCGACATCGGACTGCCCCTGCGCCGCCTGCGCTGCGGCCAAATAGCCGGCCGTGGTGCCATGGTGCGACAGCGACTTGCCCAATTCCTTTTCGGCCCGCTGCCAATCGCCTTCGGTCAGCGCCAGCAGTCCATTTTCGAGCTGGCGCTGAGCCCGATGCTCACGCTGCCGACGAAGAACTCGACCCGGCCACTGGATCAGCGCGCTAATCAAACTGATCAGAACCCAGACCACGATTACGGCTCCGACCAAAGTCAGCAGGGACATTTGAAGTCGGTAGTTGCCGATATCAATCGAGACCAGTCCAGGATCTGCCATTAGACGCGGCGCCACGAGGGCGGTGACGACCAGAGCCACCAGGACCAAGAGGATGAGAATTAGTCGCTTCACAACGCCTCGATGGCGCGATCAAGCGCCGCGGCTGCCTGTCCCAGACCGTCGGGTGCCGCTGGCGTCTCGACTTGTCCAATGGCTACCAGATCGGCACGGATCGAGCGCAGCGGCTCGCTTTCGACCTCGAAGAAGCCGTCAATAAGCGCGACGACGTGGTCAAGGCGAACGCTCAACACATCAAGATCGCGCCGCTGAATCGCCAGACTTGCAGCCGCCAAATGCAGCGCGAGCTGCTCCCGGACCGCGGCGACCATTTCTGCGTCCATGCCGAGTTCGTCTAAGCGCTCCACCGTGACCAGCTGTCCGAGCGATTGCCGCATGGTCGACATCCAGCCCGAGGACTCACCGCTGTCCTGTTCAGCGACTTCGGCATTCGATACGCCCGTTTCCGGACGCAGTGGCCACGCGCCCACCTGACCTTCCCACTGCGCGAGCAGCGCAGCAAAGCGCGTCCAGTCGGGTTTTGCCCAGGATTCGATGAGCGCGATCTCTTCGGCCATCCGCTCAGCGGCCTGGTTCAAGCGGCGATCGCTGATCGCCGCCAGCTGCCGATTGGCTTGGCGATAGGTGGCTAGCCCCGACTCCTTGTCTCCGACCAGCTCGATCCGGGCCTGCCCGATGGCAAGCAGCGAAGCGATTTCCAGAAGATCAAGCTTCAGGGATAGATCGCGATCGACATCACGCTGGATGCCCTGCCGTTCGCCCATGGACTGGACGGCATCGTCCAGCCGCGATTCGAGACTTCTCTGGCTCGCCGTCACGTCGGCCAGATCGTTCCCAAGATTCGCAATGGCGTCCTCCAGGGACTGCACGTCTTCGGCTTGGCTGGATAATCTTGCCTGTAGCTGCTCACCATTGACCTGCTCGGCATCTGAATCGGCAAGGCGCTGCTGCAGTTCGGTCTGGAGACCTTCGATGGCCGCCAGGCGTTCAGAATTTCGCTGCGCTGAATCCGTCAGCTCATCCTGCAGGCGCTCTTGCACAGCATCAGACGAGGTCAGGCGTTCGCGAACGATGTCCAATTCAGATTGCAGCGCACTGACCGTCGCTGCAGAGCGATCGCTGCTCGAATCGGCTTCTGCAACACCCTGATAGATCAACCAGCCGACGCCCGCCAGGGCGAGGATAGACAACAGCAACGCAAACAGCGCCGGCCCACGACCACCTGAACGGGTCTGACCATTAGTCTCACCATGATCCGCTGCAGCCCGGGCGCCCGGTTCACTCGCAGGGCCTGTGCGCGTTTCTTTGCCAGCGCCGTCCTGTCCAGAACTCGGCGATGCTTTTGCCTCCTCGGAATGCCCCGCTGGGGGGGCAGCGGGTTTGTCTGCATCCCCACTCGCCTTTGGACCGGATTGTGCTGACTCGTTCTGAGTTGCAGCGTCTTTTTCGCTCATGAGATTCTTGTCTCCACCCGTTGACCGGGGGGTTTCAATCGAGAGCCTTTGAGGTTAACCGAAATCAGACAGCTGATGGGCCGTGCATCAGCGCGGCAAGCATGGCCTGATCGCTTGCACCGGCACTCACAATGACATTCGACACGCCGCAATCGATTGCGCGCAAACGCAGACGCTCTGAGGGCACGATCATGACACCCCGGCGCAGCGTGTCCCAAACCCCGGGGGGTAGACTGCCGGAAAGGCGATCAAGAGCCCCTCCACTGGCCAGCAGAGTCACCCAGTTTTGACCGGTTCTCAGCGAGTTGATCGCAGCTCTATCAGCCGGCTCCGAGCAGCGGCGATAGATTGTCAATCGATGAACTTTGGCACCGCGGGACACGAGTTCCTGATCAAGCACCCGCCGTCCGTCGCGGGCGGCCAGGATCACCCAATCGGTGCCAGCGACACCCTGGAGCTCGGCCAGCGCAAGCATCGCCTCGCTATTACCAGCGCCAGCCCTGGGGCAATGCACACGCCTCATCCCAACCTCGAGTGCGAGAGCACGAGTGCCCTGCCCCGGAACCACGGTCAGAACGTCTCGCCAGTCCTTCAGAAGCCCGAGGTTAGCGGCCTGGCGGACGCCCTCCCGGGAGGTCAGTATCAAGCCGTCAACTTGCGGCAGCGCGGTAGCCTGCTGGCGCACCCGCTCGGGATCATCAACCCCTGTGAGCCGAACAAGCGGGAGATGCATTGCATCGAAACCCAAAGCCTCAAGCTTGCGCACGAGCAGCTGACCCTCGCTTCCAGTGCGCGTCACAAGGACCTGAGTTCGCGTCACGTTTTTATCCCTTTGAGGCCGGTGATATGCCTGACATCGGAAACGAAAAAACCCGCCGATCAAGGCGGGCTTTTTCAAGGATTAAGATCCGGGCGTCTGGCGCAGCCTCTCGAAATGCTGGGGGCTTGCGTGTTGGCGTTGGCAGTAGGGGGACGCATCTCAAAAGACTGAGCCGTAGACGACGCCCGGAAAGCAAATCGTTAATCGTGCCCCTCAATATTGTTAAACCAAACTGTCGCACAGTTCAAACACCATGTCCAGTACTACTTTGGTCTCACCTCTCATCAAAAAACTCAGAGTTCAACAAGAATCTTCTCGGCTCCCTTGCCCAACAGCTCAGCCGCTATCTGTCTGCCCAGTGCTTCGGCGTCTTCGATGCGGGCCGCTCCCTCCGATTCAAGACACGTCCGTCCATCCGGGCTGCACAAGCGGGACCGCAGAGAAATCCCACCGTCCTGCAGGCGAGCGTGCGCTGCCAGCGGCATTCTGCAGTCACCGCCCAGCGCTGCAACGACGGCCCGCTCTGCTCGCACTTGAGCGCGGGTTTCGGCGCATTCGAGTGGCTTCAGACGGCTTTGGGTTGCGGCGTCATTTGATCGCGACTGCACGACGATCACGCCTTGGCCCGGCGCGGGAATGAATTCAGGTGGTACGAGCGGGTTGACATGCTTCAGAGTCAGCCCGAGACGCTCGAGCCCGGCTGCAGCAAGGATGACCGCATCGACCTCGCCGCTTAGCATCTTGTCCAGCCGAGTCTGAACGTTACCGCGAATCGGCACAACCTTAAGCTGCGGATAGGCGCGAAGGAGCTGCGCCTGGCGACGAAGGCTTGACGTACCCACCGTAGCGCCCTTGGGCATATCTTTTGGCAGACAACCCTCTCGAGTCAGCCACCAGTCGGCCCAGTTGGCTCGCGGGAGAACCACGCTGAGCTCCAGTCCGTCCGGGTTTTCGGCCGGAACGTCCTTGAGTGAATGCACGGCAATATCCGCTCTGGATTCCAACAGAGCGACTTCGAGCTCCTTTAGAAAGAGACCCTTGCCGCCGATTTCCGCAAGCGAGCGATCAAGCACCTCGTCGCCTCTTGTACTGAGCGGCACGAGCTCCGTTTCCAGATCGCCGTGATGACGTTTAAGTTGGTCAGCGACGTGCTCGCTTTGCCAAAGCGCAAGTCGCGATCGCCGCGTTGCGATACGAATTCGTTCCATCACTGTCCTTTCAGTACCCGTCGAACTTCGGCTAGGTTGCGCCGACTGACTTCTGGCCGCACGTCGACGTCATCGATTTCGACCCGCTCTGAACCCCGAGGATCCCGAAAGAGGGCTCTGAGATGCTGCCTTGCAACCAGCGCATTGCGATGGATTCGGAGAAACTGTCCGTCGAACCGAGATTCAAGCTGAATCAGGGAATCTTCCACCAGAGCAATCCCACCGATGGAGTGAACGCTGACGTATTTGTCTTCGGCAATCAGAGCACGAATCTCCCCAAGGGGAATGCGGGTGACCCGGTCGCCGAGCCGCGCCACCAGTATTGGTTCAGCCATCGGTCGCCTGTTTCGGCTCCGAACCCCTTCAAGCGCGGCCTCGAGGCGCTCCCGGCGAACCGGCTTCACCAGATAATCGGCAGCGCGCACGCTGAACGCGTCGACCGCGTAGCCCTCGAATGCCGTCACGAAGACGATTTCGGGCGGGTTCCGGAGCGACCTAATCTGGCGCGCCAGATCGAGTCCATCAGCGCCGGGCATTTCAACATCGAGCAGCACCAGATCGAGTTGCTGCGACGAGACAAGGTCAAGCAGACCCTCTCCGTCTTCGCACTGACCGATCAGTTCTACGTTCTCACACTGCTCCAGAAGACGAGCAAGTCGATCACGCGCGGGCGCCTCATCATCCACTAGCAGGACTCGAAGGCACGAACTCACGACCAACGCTGCTCCAGCCACTGATCGATGGCCTGAATCTCTTCAGGCGAGACCGAATGGGGCATCGGGTAATCATGCCACTCAACGCTGTAGCCAGCCGCTGAGAGGCGGTCGGCAGCGGCTTGACCCAGAGCCATCGGAACCACCGGATCCTGTTGGCCATGGCCCATGAAGATCGGAACGGCGGAGGACGATGGCGATGACCAGGTCTCGAGCGTAGCCGACTGCAGCAGATAGCAAGACAGGGCAATGACGCCAGCCAGCGGTGAGCGCTGCGCCAAGCCGGCACGCAGCCCAATCGCACCGCCTTGAGAAAACCCAGCTACTACAATGCGGTCGGCATTAAAACCATCCTTGATCTGCTGCTGTATGACGTCATTGACGGCCTCGACGGACGCCAAAATTCCAGCTTCATCCTGGTCCCGATCGATCGACGCGCCAATAATGTCGTACCAGGCGCGCATAGCCATGCCGCCGTTGATCGTGACCGGGCGAATCGGTGCGTGCGGGAAAATGAACCGCACCGGTCGCAATTGAGCGGCTTTCAGGTGGGGTACAATCGGGACAAAATCATGGCCGTCGGCCCCGAGCCCGTGAAGCCAAATAATGGCGTGATCGGGTTGAGGTCCGGTCTCCTGAACGACGCTTTCCAGCGCCAGCTTTTTGGATTCATTCATGCGATTGATTCTACCCGGACTTGCTCTGCTTCTGCTGACCGCTTGCGGCCTCAAGGACGATCTGTATTTGGCCGAAGATACATCGGCAGGACAGGCAACGGATGATCCGCGCGAACCAGAGGCTGACGAGAGGGGTCGCGAACAGGACGAGGTCGAGGACGATGACGATGCAACGTATCCCTGAACCCGAATTGATGGACACACCGGCGCAGGCGCGGGCCTATGCCGAGGCCGACTTCAGCGAATCGAATCAAGCCTTCGTCGATCGATTCGTCGCCATGACAGATTGGAGCAGCGCTTGCGTGCTGGACCTAGGATGCGGCCCAGGTGATATCTGCATCCGGCTGGCACGAGCATTGCCGGACTGGCAGGTGATCGGACTTGACGCGGGCCCAAATATGCTCGGCCTGGCCAAAGAGGCCGTAGCGGCCGATGACCTCAGCGGGCAAATCAAGCTCATTCTGAACCACCTGCCCTGCGCACTCCCCGAACGCGGCATCGATGCGATCGTCTCGAACAGCCTGCTTCACCATCTGCCAGACCCAATGGCGCTGTGGACCACTATTTCTACGCAGGCCCCGGCTGGTTGCCTGATTCAAATCATGGATCTTCAACGGCCCAACACCGAGTCGCAAGCCAGAGAGCTCGTTAAAACCCATGCCGCCAATGCACCCGAGGTGCTGGCGACGGATTTCTACAACAGCCTTCTCGCCGCATACACCGCTGATGAAGTGGCCAAACAACTCGAGAGCAGCGGATTGACTCATCTCGAGATCAGCCGGCCTTCGGATCGCCACTGGCTGGTCCAGGGGGTTTTGAATAGTCATTAGGTCGATGCCAAACCGTGAGATCAAGATTCTTTGCGGTCGCTGACGGGTGCAGTAGTGATGGTCCAATTCAGTAAATTCGAAGCCCTGGGCAATGACTTCGTTCTGATCGATGCTCGCCAGAATGCCTTTGACCCACTACCCCACCAGGTCGAACGCCTGGGGGACCGCCATCGGGGCATCGGATTCGATCAGCTGCTGATCCTACGCAGCAGTGACCAGGCAACGGTCAGCATCGACATTCATAATCACGATGGCAGCCTTGCCGAACAATGCGGCAACGGCATGCGTGCCGTTGCCCTCTATCTTCATCTTCAAAAGGAGATCGCTGAGACCGCGGTTTTCGCAACCCGAGCTGGCACGGTGCAGATCAACTTCCAAACTGCCGAACGCATCAGCGCCACGCTGCCCCCACCCGATTTCAAGCCACCCCCAGCCAGCCCGCTGGCAGACGGTGACAGGTGGACAGAGCATCGAGACGGCATCGAATTCGAATTAAACTACGTTAGCCTGGGAAATCCCCACCTGGTGATCGGCCTGAACGCTCCCGCTTCGTCCGATCTCCTCATGCAACTAGGTCAGGACTTCAGCCAGCATCCTGCCCTGCCCCAAGGTGCCAACATCAGCCTCGCACACGTGGCCAGCCCTGATCGCATCGATCTGGCCGTGTTTGAGCGGGGGGCGGGCCCGACTCTGGCCTGCGGCAGCGGTGCCTGTGCTACGGCCGTTAGCATGATCCGCCAGCAGCGGGCCGACCGAACCGTTCGTGTCGATCAGTCCGGTGGTTCCCTTATGATAAATTGGCAGCAAGATGGCGATGGCATAACAATGACAGGCGCTGCCCGTCGAGTGTTTACGGGGGAGTTCGACCCCAACATCTTTTGACCCACACCCGGATAGAGAACGCTGGAAATGTTGACAACGAACGATGTTCTGAGCTGGCTCGCCGATCATCCTGATCTCCTGATCGATCACCCCGAGCTGCTCGATCAACTCAAGCTGCCGCACGACGCTGGCACGACGTCACTGATCGAGCGGCAGGTCGAGCGCTTACGCAGTAGCAATCGCGCCCTCGAAAAACGCCTCGCCTCCCTGACCAGTATTGCGAGCGAGAACGAACAGCTGATCCGCCGCCTTCACTCGCTGAGCCTTGTGCTGATGAATGAAGAGGCTATTGATCAGTGCTTACGAACGCTGATCGATCGACTGCACTCCGAATTCCAGGCGGACGCCGTCCGTCTTCATCTCAGCCTACCAATTGCAGGCGCTGACGATCTGGACGCGGTGGTTTTCCAGCGGGAATGGAGCGAGGCCTTGGTGCAGCTAAAAGAGCGCGGTGAAATCCGCTGCGGACGCCTGACTCGAGCGAAGAACGAAGCATTGTTCGGATCGTCCGAGGCCGAGCCCCTTCATTCCGTGGCCGTGGTACCGCTCGGCACTATCGGTCTGCTGGCAATCGGATCGAATACGGCCGAGCGATTCCACCCCGGCATGGGCACGCTTTTTCTCGAACTGCTCGCAGAAACCCTGACCACCCGCCTGTCCGACGCCAACGCGCTCCAGCGCAAACGTGCCTGAACAGGCCTCGCGGCTAGCCACGGGCATCGATGAATTTCTGGCGCACGCGCGCCATGAACTGGGTTTAAGCGACGCCAGTTTAGATGCCTACGGTCGCGACCTCTCTCAGTTTCTCGCCTGGTGCGAGAGTGAGCAGCTTAATAACCCGGCCGACATGACGGCGGTCCACCTGCGATCCTTCGCCGCCTGCCGGCACCGTAAAGGGCTGAACCCTAGAAGCATTCAGCGCCAGCTCTCGGCCCTGAGACGTTTTTTCAAGTTCCTACGCAGAGAAGGTCGAATCCAAGGGGACCCAACTGAGGGGGTGAGAGCTCCACGGGTCAAACGCCGACTGCCGCGACCGCTAGATGTCGATCAGGTCCTGGCGCTGCTCTCAATTCCCGATGAAGGCGACCTGGCGACGCGTGATCGTGCCATGCTGGAATTGTTCTACACCTCCGGCCTGCGCGTCAGCGAGCTGGCGCAGTTGACCTGGGGCCGACTTGACCGGGACGACTCACTGGTCCGCGTGCTCGGGAAAGGACGCAAGGAGCGTCTCGTGCCCGTCGGCGAGCCGGCCATGAATGCTCTGGATCAGTGGCGTGCGGTTCGCAGGGCACTCCCTGTCTCTGACGAGCCAAGAATCTTTACCAGCCTGAAAGGCAAGGCTCTGGGCGTGCGTGCCATCCAGAAGCGCGTGGCCTATTGGTCAGATCGTCAGGGACTCGACCAGCATGTGCACCCGCATCAGCTGCGACATTCCTTTGCCTCGCATATTCTTGAATCTTCCGGGGATCTTCGCGCCGTTCAGGAGCTTCTCGGCCACGCAAACCTGGCCACGACACAGATTTATACCCACCTAGATTTCCAGCATCTGGCCAAAGTCTATGATGAAACTCATCCGCGAGCGCGCAAGTCGCGACAGGCCAAAGACGGTGCCGAAGCTCGCGATGATGCGGAGTAAAAAGTGCGGGCACAGCATCTTGCTAACGACTGAATTGAACGCAGCTCCTCAGCCTGCAACAGTCTTCGCGGAACCACTCGACGCTGGCAGAGGTTTGCCTTCGAGTTTTGCCTGGCTCAGGTCGTCACCCTTTTTCGCGCTGTTCGTCGTCCCCATGTAGGCAGTTCACGCCACAGCGGAATCAGCATGGAACAGTATCGCGGCACAACGATCGTCTCTGTCAGACGCGGCAATCAGGTAGTCATTGCCGGCGACGGCCAGGTGACACTGGGGAATACGGTGATGAAAGCCAATGCCCGGAAGGTGCGCCGCCTTTACAAAAATCGGGTTTTGGCCGGTTTTGCAGGCGCGACCGCCGACGCCTTTACCTTGTTCGAGCGTTTTGAGACCAAGCTCGAAATGCATTCGGGTCATCTCACTCGCGCGGCCGTTGAGCTGGCAAAGGACTGGCGCACTGATCGGCTTCTCAGGCGGCTCGAAGCGCTGCTCGCCGTGGCCGACGCCGAGGCCTCGCTGATCATCACAGGCAACGGCGATGTCATCGAACCAGAAGACGATTTGATTGCCATTGGCTCTGGCGGACCATTTGCCCAATCGGCAGCGAAAGCCATGCTTCGTCATACAGACCTGGATGCCGAAACAATCTGTCGGGACGCGTTGACCATCGCTGGCGAGATCTGCATCTACACCAACCACAACTTCACCGTCGAAACTCTGAGTTCGGAATAACACCATGTCACAAATGACTCCCCGCGAAATCGTCCAGGAACTGGATCGCCACATCATCGGCCAGAGCGAAGCTAAGCGTGCAGTCGCTATCGCTTTGCGCAATCGCTGGCGACGGATGCAGGTCGACGATGTACTGCGCGCCGAAATCACGCCCAAAAATATCCTAATGATCGGTCCCACCGGCGTAGGCAAAACCGAAATCGCCCGCCGGCTTGCCGCGCTGGCACGCGCACCATTTGTCAAAATCGAGGCAACTAAGTTTACTGAGGTCGGCTACGTTGGCAAGGACGTTGAGTCCATCGTGCGCGATCTCGTCGAAACCGCCTACAAGATGGCTCGCGAAGACGCGATTGCCGAAGTGCGCTCGCGCGCCGAAGACGCGGCGATCGAACGAGTCGTCGACATCATGCTGCCGCGCCGCGAAAGCTCGGGCTTTTCCAATGCGCCCAGCGACGCGGAAGACAATCAGTCTGAAACGCGAAAAAAGATCTTCAACAAGCTGGTCAACGGCGAATTCAACGAACGAGAAATCGAGCTTGATGTCGCGATGAATGTCGGGGTCGAAATCATGTCGCCACCGGGCATGGAAGAAATGACCAATCAGCTCCAGCAGATGTTTTCCAACCTGTCCGGCAGCAAGAAGCAAAAGCGCAAAATGAAGGTTAAGGACGCCATTCCGGTTCTGATCGAGGAAGAAGCGGCCCGCTTGATCAACGATGAGGAAATCAAGCAGACCGCGCTGAAGAATGCAGAGAACAACGGCATTGTCTTTCTTGATGAGATCGACAAGGTTGCACGCCGGTCCGATAGCGGCAGCTCGGGCGAAGTCTCACGCGAGGGGGTTCAGCGTGATCTACTGCCGCTGGTTGAGGGCTGCACGGTCAATACGCGCTACGGCACGATCAGCACAGACCACGTCCTGTTCATCGCCTCCGGCGCTTTTCATGTAGCCAAGCCCTCTGATCTGGTCCCTGAACTTCAGGGGCGACTACCGATCCGAGTCGAGCTCCGGGCCCTGTCTAGCGATGATTTCAAACGAATCCTGACCGAACCGGACGCCGCTTTGACCCGCCAGTACCAGGCGCTGCTTGAAACCGAAGGCGTGACGCTCACTTTTGCTGACGACGCCATCGCCCGTCTCGCTGAAATCGCCTTTACGGTGAATGAATCCACTGAGAACATCGGCGCTCGACGTCTGCACACGGTCATGGAGCACCTGCTTGAAGAAATCTCCTACAGCGCCCCCGATCGGTCTGGCGACACGCTGCAGATCGACGCCGACTACGTTGAAAAACATCTCGGCGAACTGGCCGGTAACGAGGATCTCAGCCGCTACATTCTGTGACGGACTTACGAGCCTCACTTGGCCTGACGTCAGACTCCTTACACTAAGGCTCCGGCAGTAGGGCCTCCTGCAAGCAACTCCGTCAACAACCGGTCTACTCACTATGGTCTTAGAAGGTAAAGCAACTGCAATCCGCCTCGAGAGCGTGTCCTTGAGTTTGGGCGGACGCCCGATTCTTGAAGATCTGAGCGTCGAGATTCCCGCCGGCATGGTCACTGCCGTCATGGGACCCAGCGGGGCCGGTAAGACCACGGTAATGCGCCTAATCACCGGTCAGCTAAAGCCCGACCGGGGATCCGTTTGGCTGGGAGAGACGCGAGTCGACACTTTGAAATCCAGACAACTCAACGAATTGCGGAAGAATATTGGCGTATTACTTCAAAACGGCGCGTTATTCACCGACCTGACCGCATTTGACAACGTCGCACTACCGCTGCGCGAACATAGCGGCTTGCCCGAAACGCTGATTCGACGAATCGTGCTGCTCAAGCTGCAGACCGTGGGACTGCGCGGCGCCGGTGATCTGTATCCGAGGGAGCTGTCCGGCGGAATGAACCGACGTGTTGCGATGGCACGTGCAATGGCACTCGATCCGGACCTCATGCTCTACGACGAGCCTTTCGCCGGACTTGATCCGATTTCACTGGGCGTCTCACTCAGGCTGATCCGTGAAGTAAATCAAGCCCTTGGAACAACTAGCGTCGTTATCACTCACGATGTGGGAGAGGTGGCCAAGCTGGCAGACGTAGTGTGCATCATCGCGGATCGCAAGCTGGTCGCGACCGGTTCTCCTCAGGATCTCGAGCAAAGCGACCACCCGCTAGTCCGTCAGTTTGTCGACGGCCTGCCGGATGGCCCAGTACCATTCCACTACCCCGCCCAATCGCTAGCAGACCAAATGCTTGATAATCGCGAGCCTAGGCAGTGAACCCGACCGACCGAGCGACCGGGTGGACCGCGCCTTTGCGCGAGCTGGGCCGGGCGAGCTTGTTTCTGCTGACCGCCGTGGCCCACATGAAACTGTCGTGGCTGCAGCTGGGCGAAACGCTACGGCAAATTTACTTCGCAGGCGTGCGCTCGCTGGTCATCGTCGTGACCGGCGGCTTCTTCGTCGGTCTGGTCCTGACGCTGCAGACCTATGACGCCCTGACTCGCTTTGGCGCTGCCGATGCCGCAAGTACTGTGCTCGCGCTATCCTTGTTCCGCGAGCTTGGCCCGGTGTTAACAACGCTTCTCTTTGCCGGTCGTGCCGGCACCTCGATCACGGCCGAGATCGGCTTGATGCGCGCCACAGAGCAACTCGACGCCATGGACCTGATGGCGATCGATCCGATGGAAAGAATCGTCCAACCGCGCCTTATCGCCGGCATCATCGCGGTACCCGCCCTGACCCTAATCTTCAACGTCTGCGCCATTCTCGGCGGTGTGGTTTTCGCCGTCTTCATGATGGGCAACGACGTCGTTGCTTTCTGGAGCGGCATGCAGGCCACCGTGGAGCTCTGGCGGGACTTCGGACACGGCATGCTGAAAGCTGTTGCCTTCGGAGTGATTGCCGGGTGGTTGGCCGTTTATTTCGGATGGACCGCTCGTCCGACGGGCGAGGGAGTGGCGCTAGCGACCACTCAGACTGTCATCGCTACTGCGATTTCGATCCTTCTGCTGGACTTTGTCCTGTCGGCCTTCATGCTGTAATCGAGGTGAGGTCAGAAGCAAATATGAAACCCTATGGAACGACATCATGAAAAGTTCTCACCAAATTGAACTGACAGCCGGCTTGTTCCTGCTGCTAGCGATCGCTGCTCTGGTTTTTCTTGCCGTGCAGGCGACCGACCGGGGGGTGACCTCGGGGGGTACCTATGAAATCAACGCCTATTTCACCAACGTCGGAGGTCTCAAACCTCGTGCCAAGGTCGCACTCGGCGGCGTCACGATTGGACAGGTCGAATCGATCATGCTCGACAAGGACAGCTTCGAGGCCCAAGTGGTGATGAAGATTTCTAGTGAATTCAGCGATTTGCCGTCGGATTCTTCCGCATCTATCCTGACCTCAGGCATCCTTGGCGATCAGTTCGTTGGCATCGAACCGGGAGGATCCCCGGAACCTCTGCAGTCAGGAGACCGTCTACTACTTACCAATTCGGCTCTGCAGCTTGAGCAGCTGATCAGCCGCTATCTGTTCAACACCGAAGGAGAAGAGTGACATGCAGAAGGTCCTAACGACTATCTTTGCATTGTGGATGACGAGCTCAGCGCTGGCTCAGGAAGACCCGGTCAAAATGATCGAATCCACGACCGGTGAATTGTTTTCTCTCATTGAATCGCACCGGCAGGATTTTCCCGACGATCGGGAGCGACTCTACGAAGGCCTGAAAACCATCGTAGGCAACCGAAGTGATTCCGTTTACTCGGCGCGCCTGGTGCTCGGTCGTCACAGTCGGGGCCTGGAATCCGAGAAAATTGAAGCTTTTGCCGACGCTCTGGCCAATCTTTTGATGCGCCGATTCGGTGGTGGCCTGCTCGATTTCGAGAGTCGCGATCAGATTGAAGTACTTCCGCTTGCAGGCGAGAACAGCGATCGGATGACGCGCGTTCGAACCCGCATAACTCTCGGCAATGGAGAGCGAGCGCCGGTCGACTACATGGTGCGAAAGCGCGACGATCAATGGCTGATCTTTGATGTGATTGTCGAGGGCATCTCCTATGTCTCGACCTTCCGCAGTCAGTTCGCAGGAGAAATTCGGGAGCGCGGATTCGACGCGACTCTGGAGCGGCTGCGAAGCGGCGAAATCGACGTGTCGGTCGAAGGTCTCTAACGTGGCCCAAGCACTCGAAAAGGGCTTCGTTCTGGAGGGCAATCTTGAGTCTTCAGATGTCGCCAGGATCTATCGTCAAAACCAACCCGCTTGCCGCGCCGGCGATCTACCCAAACAAATTGACCTCAGCGGCCTGGGTCAAACCGATTCGAGCGTCCTCGCCCTGGTGCTCGAATGGCAATCGCTTGCGCATGCACAGAACTCGACCATTGAATTTCGGTCTCCGCCAAAGAGTCTTCGGGTTCTTGCAGGCTTGAGTCAGGTCGCCGATCTGCTCGGGTGGAATTCGGACACCAGTGACAGCACCAATGGAGAACTCCCATGAGGAAGGTCCTTGCCCTGGTAATGGTCATAGCGCTGGCTGGCTGCGCCACAACGGCGGCTCCGCCGGAGGCACGAATCCCTCAAGATCCCTGGGAGCCGTTCAATCGCTCTGTCTATGAGTTCAACCGAGGCGTCGATAAAGCGGTGCTCCGTCCAGTCGCGCGAGGCTACGACGCCGTGACGCCCAGACCCGTCAGAACCGGCATCGGGAATTTCTTCCGGAATATCGGCTCGCCCGTGATCATGCTCAATATGCTTCTGCAGGGTCGAGGCCAGGACTTTGAGCAGGAATTCCAGCGCTTCTTCGTCAATACGGTTTACGGCGTTGGCGGGATTTTTGATTTGGCGGATCGTGCCGATATCGAGGACAACAACGCGGATTTCGGCCAGACTCTGCACACCTGGGGCTGGGACGATTCTCGCTTTCTAATGCTGCCCTTGCTCGGCCCCTCAACAGTGCGTGACGGTGTCGGAACCGCAATCGACTCAACCCAGGATAACGTCTGGCAACGCGGGGTGCGGAGCGGTCGCTGGGGGTTGGAGGTTCTGAGGGTTATTGACCGACGAGCCGGTCTGTTGCCGCTGGAGCCTGAACTAGCTCGAGCCTTTGACGAATACGCGCTGATCCGAGACGGCTATCTCCAGCGCCGAGCGTTTTTCCTCGGCGGCGATCAGACCGAAGCGCCAGACTACGAGTCCTTCCTTGACGAGGGGCAGTGGGACGAGGAAGGCCTTTAAGGTAGCAGCATGACCTCCCGACCGCTCGTCCACGTGACAACCGAACGAACATCATCGGTCAGGAATTTTCAGAGAGGGTGGGCAGGTCCGAGGCCAAATCGGCTTGCCCGCTCCCTTAAACCCACGCCTGAAGTTGATTCAAAATCGCGGCCACTGGGCGAGCAAACAAGCGATCACGCCTTGATCAGGTCACCGCGACCGAAGTACCAGCCCTGGCCGATATTACAGCCATAGGACCGGACGCTTTCCAGCTCTTCCTGCGTCTGGATGCCCTCAGCGATCACTGAAATACCCAGTTCATTTGCCAGGGTCACCATGGCCTTGACGATTGCGGCATTTTTGGGGTTGGTGTGCAATCCATCGACAAAAATACGATCGATTTTAAGACCTTGAATCGGAAGGTTACCCAGGTAGGCCAGAGAAGAATAGCCGGTGCCAAAGTCATCAATGACAACGCGTATTCCCTGATCTCTCAGGGCCTGTAGCTGGGCTTGATGCTTGTGGGGATACTGTAAAAAGGCCCGCTCGGTGATTTCGACCTCGATTCGCTCGGGCGCAAAACCGCAGTCGTTTGCCAGACGGCATAAACGTCGAGCGAACTGCGGATCGCGCAGCTGCACGGGCGCGACGTTGATGGCCAACGTACCCGGCCGCGATTGCTCGACTATGGCCCGCATCGCCCTGGCATAAACCTGCTCGCCGAGCTGGGCCACCATCCCACGAGATTCCGCCATAGTGATGAACTGCTCAGGGTCGATCCAGCCATCGTCCTTGTGACGCCAGCGAGCCAGGGCTTCATGACCGACAACATCTCGAGTCTCTAAGTCCACAATCGGCTGCAAGGCCACTTGAATTTCCTTGCGATCCACGGCCGCTCTCAGCTCGGTCTCGAGGTAGCGCCGGGCCATCGCAGCGGCCGTGAGCTCAGGCCTATAGAGTTCCCAGTCGCCCGGTTTTTCGAGCTTGGCATGATGCAGTGCGGCATCGGCGTGCCGGAACAGGTCCTCGGCCGTTTCACCATCACCAGGAAACAGACTGATCCCGATCGTGGTTGTGACTCTCACCTCGTAGCCTCGTATGGACAGCGGCGCATCCATTGACGCACACAGCGCGGCAGCCACTCGGCATCCGATTCCCTCAACCTCGGGAGCCTGCAGGATAACCATGAACTCATCCCCACCCAGACGACCCAGTTGGCCTTGACCATCAAGAATCTGGCGCAGTCGATCAGCGACTTCTCCCAGCATCCGGTCGCCGGCCCCATGGCCCCAGATGTCGTTGATATCTTTGAAGTTATCTAGGTCAATATAGAGAAGCGCCAGCTCCTGACCGAGCAATGAGGCATCCGAAATCTGCTCTTCCAGCAGAATCTGAAGCTGGCTCCTATTGGGCAGTCCGGTCAGGGGGTCGTTGTAGGCAAGGTAGCTGAGCTCATCCTCCATACGCCTGCGGTCTGTGATCAACCGAGCAAAGCCATGCCAGAGGGTCGATCCATCGGTCTGCCGCTCAGGGCTCGATTCGACTTCAATCCACTCGGCGTGCTCGAGGTCGCCGCCTCGAGGGACAATTCGAAATTGTTCCTGGAATGGTCTGAGGTGCCGGCCGCTGAGCTCTACGGCACGATTGATTCGTTCTTGGTCTTCGGCTGCAATAAGTTTGAAAAGCGTCGCTGCGTTCGACTGAACTTCCTCCAGATGAACGCCAAGGACTTCAAACAGCTTGGCGCTGGCAAAGGGCATGGTGAATTGACCGGTGGTGGGATCTAGACGTAACTGATAGATCACACCCGGCACATTGGCTGCCAGATGCCGCATCTGCTCGGCCTGTCGCTCGTATTCGCGCTGGACATTCTTAAGCCGGGTGATATCCACCCCAGTTCCAGCAATCATTTTTTCACCTTCGACATCAACACAGCGACCGAAGAAGCTGAAATCACGTGCTTCGCCGGATTTCGTGACCATCGGCGCCTCGACGGACGCTTGACCCTTGTCCAGAACGCGATTCATGGCGGCCTGGACATCATCTTGAACCGAAGGATTGACCAGGGAAGTGGGGGCCATCGATTCGATTTCATCGTGGCTGTAACCCGTCACCGCCTCAAGGGAATGACTCCAACGCCTAAATCGAAAGCGGGAGTCGATCAGAAAAAAAACACCGGGGACGGTGTCCAGCAATGCGCCAAAGAGATCCGAGGCCCAAGCCTCGGAGACCGACATTTCAGTCCGAGCTATTTGTTCCTCACCTTTATCCAAAAGACGTCACCACTCGTCGATCTCTTTCCTAGCAAACTAGACCTCGCGGATTGGAGGCGAACACATAGACCACTGTGAAATCTCAGAATAACACGCATTTCGGCGAGTACAGACGGCCTTTGAACCGCCAGAAACAAGAGCGCAGTAATTGCCTGCTCGGAGACGGATTCGGCAAGTTTACGATCCGATATCGGCCCCAATCGACGCCGATCCTGCCCGTCGGCGTTCACAGACTGTTTTACTCTTGCAAGCCATCCTAAGGCCCGTTAGGCTTATACTTATCTCTTGATCGCGATACAAGGATATTTTTAATCAACCTGGAATTGATCAGCCGACACTGCGGATTGCTGGGTGATTCGACTCGTCTTCGCCTGCTAGCGCTCCTTGAGCGCGAAGAACTGACGGTCGCGGAATTAGCCCAAATCACCCGCCTTGCTCAACCACGCGTGTCGACGCATCTTGCTCGCTTGCGCGAAGCCGGTTTGGTGGTCGACCGACGCGAGGGCGTATCCGTGTATTACCGCATCCGGTCCAGCGCCGAGCACGGCGGCCCGATGCGCTTGTGGAAGGCACTCTCTAAACAGCTCGATGATGCGCTTATCCTGGCAGATCAGGAACACCTTGAAAAAGCAATGAACCAACGCGCCAGCGGCAGCAACTGGCCTGACGCGGTTGCCGGCGACATGGAGAGGCATTACTCGCCAGGACGGACCTGGGAGGCAACAGCACGCGCGCTCGTCCATCTGCTGCGACTCGGCCGAGTGCTCGACGTTGCATCGGGCGATGGCGTCATGGCCGAACTGCTCGCGGCGCGGGCCGACTCGATCGACTGTATCGACATTTCTGAACGTGTCGTCGAGGCAGGGCGCAAGCGCGTTGAATTGCTTGAAAACGTTCGCTTCTATCAAGGAGACATGCATGCCCTGCCCTTCGAGGCCAGCAGTTTTGATACGGTTCTCATGTTGCATGCCCTGACCTACAGTGACCAACCGGAGAACGCCTTCGCCGAGGCTCGTCGCGTTCTTAAACCGGGTGGCCGACTTCTGGGGGCCAGCCTGGCAAGGCATCGCTACCAAAGCGAAGTTCGAGCCTATGGCCACCTCAACAACGGCTTCCAGACCTCCGAGATCGAAGGGATGATCAATCAAACCGGGCTTAAGCCTCGCTACTGCGAAGAAACCTCGATTGAACGCCGCACGCCGAATTTCAAGATCCTCACTTTTCTAGCCGAGAACTCATGACGACACTCCCCTGGTTCGACCCCAAACGCACTGACCAGCTCATGCAATGCCTGAACGATCGCATCCTGATCCTGGACGGCGCGATGGGCACGATGATCCAGAACGCCAAACTGGAAGAAGAAGATTTCCGCAGCGAGCGCTTTCGCGACCACGATCACGACCTGAAGGGCAATAACGACCTGCTGGTTCTGACCCGACCCGATCTGGTCGGCGACATCCATCGCCAGTTTCTTGACGCTGGCTGCGACCTGATCGAAACCAACACCTTCAACGCCAATCGGATCAGTCAGGCTGACTACGCGCTCGAAGACCTTTCGGCCGAAATCAATCGAGAAGCTGCACGGATTGCCAGCGAAACAGCGCGGGACGTTGAACAGCAAGACGATTCGCGACCGAGATTCGTCGTCGGGGTCCTAGGACCGACCAATCGGACCGCGTCGATTTCGCCAGACGTCTCCAGCCCTGGATACCGCAACGTCGACTTCGAGCAGCTGGTGGCAGCCTACCTCGAGGCCACCCTGGGTCTACTCGAAGGCGGGGTCGACTTGATCATGATCGAAACGGTTTTCGATACCCTGAACGCAAAGGCTGCAATTTTTGCCGTCCAGGAAGCTTTCGAGCAGAAGGGGAAACGCTGGCCGCTGATGGTCTCGGGCACGATCACCGACGCCAGCGGTCGTACTCTCTCAGGACAGACGGCAGAGGCCTTCTTCTTTTCAGTTGCGCACGCCGATCCCCTAACGGTGGGGTTCAACTGCGCGCTTGGCGCGGAGCAGCTCAAGCCCCACGTCGACGCATTGGATCGGGTCGCCGACTGCCTGATCAGCGCTCATCCCAACGCCGGCCTACCGAACGAGTTTGGCGAATACGACGAATCGCCCGAAGATATGGCCGCCGTGATCAAGGAATTCGCCAGGGATGGCGTGATCAACATCATCGGCGGCTGTTGCGGCACCACGCCAGCTCATCTCGAAGCGATCCGCGGGGCCGTTAGCGGGTATCAACCGCGGCAGATTACAAGAGCAGTCGCTGCCTGAACGACAATTACAAATCAAACATAGAGATATGCCAACACCAAACCCAGGGCGCTTCACGCGTCTAAGCGGCCTAGAGCCGCTGGTCATTACGCCTGAGCTCAATTTCGTCAATATCGGTGAGCGCACCAACGTTACCGGTTCAGCCAAATTCAAGCGCCTGATTTTAGAGGATCGCTTCGACGAAGCGGTCGAAGTCGCCCTGCAGCAGGTCGAAAACGGCGCCCAGATCATCGATGTCAACATGGACGAAGGCATGCTTGACGCCGAAGAGGCCATGGTGAAGTTCCTCAATCTGATCGCAGCCGAGCCCGATATTGCACGCGTTCCGGTGATGGTCGATTCGAGCAAGTTTGGCGTGATCGAAGCCGGACTGCGCTGCCTGCAGGGCAAGGGCGTGGTCAATTCGATCAGCTTGAAGGAGGGTGAGGCTGAGTTTCTTCAGCATGCCCGAACCATTCGACGCTACGGCGCGGCCGTGGTCGTGATGGCATTCGACGAGACCGGCCAAGCCGACTCGGCCGAGCGCATGGTCGAATGCCTATCCCGCGCTCATGCCCTGCTCACCGAACAGGCAGGATTCCCGTCCGAAGACATCATCTTCGACCCGAATATCTTTCCCGTGGCGACGGGTATGGCCGAGCATGACAACTACTCGATGGAGTTTATCGAGGCCGCGCGAATCCTGAAATCCCGCTTCCCCGATTGCCACATCTCCGGCGGGGTTTCGAACATGTCGTTTTCCTTCCGCGGCAACAACGTCGTTCGGGAAGCTATGCACTCGGTGTTTCTTTACCATGCGACCAAGGCCGGGATGGACATGGGCATCGTCAACGCAGGCCAGCTGGAGGTCTATGACGACATCGACACGGATCTGCGAGAGCTGGTCGAAGATGTGGTCCTGAATCGCCGATCGGATGCCACGGAGCGTTTGCTCGATGCCGCAGACCGCTTCAAAGGCGACGGCCGCAAACAGGAAAAAGACGAAGCCTGGCGCGAGAAAGCCGTCGCAGAGCGCTTGAAATACTCCCTGGTCAAGGGAATTGACAAATACGTTATCGAAGACACGGAAGAAGCTCGACAGCAGCACGCAAGCTCGCTGGAAGTCATTGAAGGGCCGTTGATGGACGGCATGAACTATGTTGGCGACCTGTTCGGTGACGGTCGCATGTTTTTGCCCCAGGTGGTGAAATCTGCGCGGGTCATGAAAAAAGCAGTCGCCCACCTAGTGCCCTATCTGGAGCAGGAAAAAAAGGCCGGCGAAAAGAAAGGGAAGGTCCTGATGGCAACCGTCAAGGGCGATGTCCACGACATCGGCAAAAATATCGTCGGCGTCGTATTAGCCTGCAACGGCTTCGACGTGCACGATCTCGGCGTGATGGTTCCGACAGAACGGATCCTGGACGAGGCGATCAAGGAGGACGTAGACATGATTGGTCTGTCCGGGTTGATTACGCCCTCGCTTGATGAAATGGTGAGCGTGGCAACGGCGATGCAGAAGCGCAGCATGGAAATGCCGCTACTGATCGGCGGAGCCACCACCTCACGCGCTCACACGGCGCTCAAAATCGACCCGGCTTACGAAGGCCCGGTGTGCTGGGTCAAGGATGCCTCGCGCTCGGTCGATGTCGTTCGCAAACTGGCAAGCAAGGTCCATCGCACCGACTATGCCGGTCAGTTGAGCGAGGACTATCACGAAATTCGGGACCGCCATGCGAAGAAAGGGGCCCGCAAGAAACTGATTTCCATAGAAAATGCCCGCCGAAACTCACTCGACCTCTCGAGCGCGGGGTGGACCCGCGAGGCACCCAATCAAGTCGGCCAGGCCGTGATTGAGGACTGGCCACTGGCTGAATTAGTCGACTACATCGACTGGACGCCGTTCTTCCAGACCTGGGAATTAGCCGGACGTTTCCCCGACATCCTTGACGATGAGGTGGTTGGCGAGGCGGCCAGCAGCCTGTATAAGGATGCTCGCGACATGCTGAAACGCTTGGTTGACGAGCAATGGCTGAGCGCAAAGGCGGTATTCGCCCTGCTTCCAGCCGGTCGTGATGGTGACGATGTACTCGTTTTCGATGACGATTCAAGGGAGCAGGTCCGCGAGCGACTGGTGTTCCTGCGCCAGCAGGCAGATAAGCCGTCGGCGAACCTGTGCTTGGCCGATTTCATCGCACCGGCTGACAGCGAGACGCCCGACCATATCGGCCTGTTTGCCGTGAGCACGGGCCACGGCCTGAGCGAGGCGCAGAAACGGCTTCCGGAAAACGATGATTATTCTTCGATTCTTCTGCAGGCGCTCGCCGATCGCCTGGCCGAAGCCCTGGCCGAGGCGCTGCACGAAAAGATCCGTCGCGAGGTGTGGGGGTACCAGACTGACGAGGACATGAGTACGGATGATTTGATTCGAGAACGCTATCGCGGCATTCGCCCGGCACCCGGGTATCCTGCCTGCCCTGACCACAGCGAAAAACTCAAAATCTTTGATTTGATGGATGTGCCGAACAGTATCGATCTCACCCTGACCGAGTCTTTCGCCATGCATCCGGCCGCCGCCGTCAGCGGTTACTATTTCGCTCATCCTGATGCGAAGTATTTCGTGGTTGGTAATGTCGACCAGGACCAGCTCGAAGATTATGCTCGTCGCAAAGGGGTATCGCTGGAGGACGCAAAGCGTTTTCTGCGCCCCAACCTGGCGGGGTAAACTCGGACTGACAAGAAGGCGATTGCGACGATGTTGCTAAGACCAGCCCTGAGGATAAAGTGACCTACACTGCTGCAAGAACCTGTTCGATGGCTTAACCGTCTACCAGATCAGATCGTCTGGAACGTCTGGATAATGGGAGCCGTCGTCATCCGGTTCCTTAGGACTGAGGTCAGGCACTAGATCGGGGGCCAACTCTCGATAAGCCTGAAGTGTTTCAAGGTCGAGCAGCAGGTAGGAGCCGCGGAGATTAGCCACCCCGATCTCCCCGCGGTTGAGCTGGTCGCGCTGTTCCGGCGTGCACATCACTCGACGGATTCGGCTGATGTGCTCGAAATAGCGCGGAACGTCCGCGTCCTTGCGATTGCGCGTCTTTCCTTTTACCAGTGCATCCAGTGCCTGATTGCGCTTTCTACGCGCCTCCTGTGCCTCGACGCGTGCACGCTTCTTGTCCTCGCGCTCCTGCTTTTCGGCCTGAGCCCGCGCTTTGTAGGCGCGCTCAAGATCTGAAATCTCTTTTCGCTTTGTCGCCTTGACCCCCGCCGGGCCCTTCTTAGGCGTCTTGTTATTCGTAGATCCAGCCTTTGAATGAGCCGCGCCGGCACGGTTCCGGCGCGGCTTCTTGGCCTGGGCTTCATCTGCCAGGCCCGCATTCAACAGGGCATCTTGAAGCGATCCCATGCTGTTTTGATCCTTAGCCTTCAGAACCTTCGGAGCCTGCGACCTCAATCAGCTCGACTTCGAAAATCAACGTAGCGTTGGGACCGATCGGACCCGGTCGACCCTGTTCACCATAGGCCAGGTCAGCCGGAATGAAAAATTCATACTTGGCACCTTCCTGCATAAGCTGAACGCCTTCCGTCCAGCCGGGAATGACCTGATTGAGCGCAAAGGTCGCCGGCTCATCTCGCGCATAGGAACTGTCAAACTCAGTCCCGTTAAGCAATGTTCCACGGTAATGCACGGTGACCTGGTCGGTGGCTTCCGGATTGGCGCCATCGCCTTCGGTCATCACGCGATACTGCAGGCCAGACTCTGTCACAGTAACGTCTTCACGCTCGGCGTTCTGGGCCAGGAATGCCTGCCCTTCTTCCAGATTTCGCTGCGCGTCGACGTCTCGTTGTTCCGCCAGCTCTTGCTGACGACGCTGCATAAACCTGTCGCGCTCGGCCAGGGCTTCTTCGCGGCTAAGCAGCGTTTCTTCACCATTGAAGGACGCGCGGAGGGCCTCAACCAGGAGATCCAGATCCAGTTCTAACCCTTGGTCAGCCAGAGAATTGCCGATATCCATTCCGACGGTGTAGCTAAGTCGATCCATATCAGATTCGAGTTCTTGTGCAAAAGCCGGTGCAGCGGCAACGGAGGCAGCCAAAGCAACAGCAAGCAAGCGGGTATTAGACATGAAAAACCTCTCGTGATGGAACGATAAAATGAAAAGAAATGAGGAACGAACGTTCCGACCATTGCACAGGGACAATGGTTCAAAAACCGGCATGGTATCAGATTGGCCTGACGCATTCAGGTTGGAGCCGGAGTCTAAAACCCACAAAAAACTTGACTCTGTCTTGGTGTTTTACTAGACTAGTACACCAACACGATCAGAACAGGAGGCAAACCATGCTGCCCATTGTGAAACGCAAGACTCTGGAGATCCCGCACGGACTGGCTGCAGTGGCTGCTGCAATTTGCCTCGTTCTGGCCTTTGCGACCGATTTCTCCGACCGCGATCGTCCGAGCTCGGTTGCGGCAGAGAAAAGCCTGCCGACAGATTTCGTTGCCAGGCATGTCGCCACAGACGGCGAGGACCGAGCCACCGCCACAGACAGCAAGAATCATCGTGGAGGAGAAACGAGGACGCAGGCCGGCGCTAGCGCACTCATCAACTGGTTCGGACTGAGCCGCTGACGAGCTGCCGATGACCGCACACTGGGACGACAATCAGCCGATCTACTGGCAGCTGCGCGAAAAAACCGTGGCCGCCATTCTCGACGGCACGCTGGCGGAAGGTGAACCCCTGCCTTCGGTTCGCCAAGTTGCCGTGGATTTTCAGATCAATCCGCTGACCGTGTCCAAGGCGTATCAGTCGCTGGTTGATGATGCGCTGGTCGACAAGCGACGCGGTGTTGGCATGTTTGTTCGAAGCGGTGCCCGCGAGCAGCTGCTGGCAAGCGAACGTGAAAGATTTCTACAGGACGAGTGGCCGCGACTGGCTGCGCGTATCGAACAACTGGGTCTGAGTCTGGACGAATTGAGTCAGATCCCTATGAAGAGGGACGACTGAGCGATCATGAATGCAACGATCCGAGCAAGAAACCTCAGCCGGCGCTACGGCCAGACGAGGGCCCTAGACGGGATCGATCTCGACATCCCCTCGGGCCGTATCGTCGGACTGATCGGTCCGAACGGCGCGGGTAAGACCACCGCTTTGAAGGCCATATTGGGCCTCGGACGCTACGACGGCGAACTTGAGGTCCTGGGGCTTGACCCATCAAAATCTCGCGACAAGCTGATGGAAGAGGTCTGCTTTATCGCCGACGTCGCCGTACTTCCACGCTGGGCGCGAGTCAAACACATCATCCAGCTGACCGAAGAGCTGCACCCGAGGTTCTCTCGGGAGCAATGCATGTTCTATCTGAAAAACACCAAGATCAAGATGGATTCCAAGGTCAAGAGTCTGTCCAAAGGCATGGTCGTTCAGCTTCACCTGGCGCTGGTCATGGCCATCGACGCAAAGCTGCTGGTGCTCGACGAACCCACCCTTGGACTGGACATCATTTTCCGGAAACGTTTCTACTCGAATTTGCTCAACGAGTATTTCGATGAAGAAAGGACCATTGTTATCACGACCCATCAGGTCGAAGAAGTCGAACACATCCTCACCGACCTGATCTTCATCAAGGACGGCAAGCTGATTCTGAACAATACGATGGATGACATCCACGAGCGCTACACCGAGTGCATGGTCAAACCCGACCAGGTCGAGCAGGCCCGAGCGCTAAAGCCGCTTCACGAGCGGGTACTCTTCGGCCGCCATATCCTGCTGTTCGACCGCGTCGATCCCGCCCTATTGCGTGAATTAGGCGAGATCCACAAACCCAGCGTTGCAGATCTGTTCGTTGCCCTAATGGGTGAAGATGAAGAGGCCGGAATCGGGGAGCATGCCGCATGAAATCACATCGACTGCAAACTATGTGGGCGCTGATGCGCCGAGAACTCTGGGAGAGCCCGGTTGCCTTCAAGTGGACCCCGATCGGCATCGGCATTTTTTTGGTCTTTCTGGCCGTCGTCTCCCTGATCATCTATACCCAGTTCGACCAGAGCCTGGCCAGCCTCTATGACGGGCTCAGGCTACTGTCAGAGCGATCCGCAGAGAATCGAAGCCTGGTAGTCAAAGGCGGCCTGTTCTCAGTCGCGGCCCTGTTCTTTCAGCTAATGCTCTTAATCATCCTCTTCTATCTTTCAGGCAGCTTGTACGATGACCGCAAGGACCGCTCCATCCTGTTTTGGAAGTCCCTGCCCGTTTCCGACAGTATGACCGTGGCCTCGAAAATCCTGACCGCTTGCCTGCTAGTTCCGGCAATGTTCCTCTTCGCCATCATGCTGACTCATCTCGTCCTGCTGCTGTTTGCCTCCGCCCTCAGTCTGATGGCCGGCCTCAATCCGTTCACCACCTTTCTGCTGCCCGCCGGTCTACCGCGACTGTGGACGATCATCGCCTTAGGCTTGTTGGTCCAGGCCCTGTGGTTGTTGCCCATCTACGCCTGGATCACCTTCTGCTCTTCCTGGGCGCCTCGCCTGCCAATCCTGATCGCGTTCGGAATTCCTGCGGGCATTGCTCTGGTGCAGCACAGCTGGAGCCTGGCCACCACGTTTAGCCTACCCGGTATGAATATCGGCTGGATCATTCTTCGGCGCCTGGGCAGCGGCGCACTTCCGGGCACCATCAACATCGAATTCGACAACGCCAGCGATATCGATTTCGACGAAAGCCTGTTTATGAGTTTCGGCAACCTAGTTGACGTCATGGTCGACCCCGCGATGTGGATCGGACTGGCCATTGCCGCGGTTCTCCTGGCAGGCTCGATCTGGTTCAGGCGACGAGCCACCGATAATTGATTCCGACAACATAGTAAGCGCAAGAAGGCCGCAGTTCCGGGCGTCTTTCATCGCCCGGGCCTTTCGAGGTACTATTAGGTGCTGTCAATCGAGATAATTAAGCGTCTCGACCACGCCTCGGGGATCCATCATGAATACTGTCGAACAATCTGCGCCCAGCTTTGATGTCTATGAGCACATTCGTCAATACAACCGCTTGGTTGGGACAGACATCAGTTTTGCATTCCAGACAATCATGGATGCTTCGGAGTTTGAAGTAATCGGATTCGAAGCGCTGGTTCGTGGAATTCGCAACGAACCCGCGCCACAGGTCATGAGCAGAATCAATCATGATCAACGGTTCGACTTTGACCAGGCCTGCCGAATTCGAGCTATCGAAGCCGCGGCCGAATTTGAAATCGACGCCGATCTGCACCTGAATGCCACCGACATCAAAATGAGCAACGTCGATGTTGTGGTCGCAGTCACCACGCATCTGGCCAAACGCCACAAGATCGACCCTGAACGCATCGTCCTTGAGCTCAATAATTTGGGTGCCTTAGGCGGCGCGAAACCACTGCAAAAGATTAGGGATGCTCTGGTTGACGCCGGGTTCCGGACTCTGGCGGATAATTTCGGTCAGCGTGATGCAGACCTTCGGCCGCTAGCCTGGTTTCGGCCTCATCTTGTCAAAATCGATCATCGTCTCGTCGCTGGCATCAGCGAAAACCCCGAAGCACAGGCGATCGTAATCGGCCTGATTCAATTCTGCAAAGCGCTGGACATCGAAGCTGTTGCCAGCGGAGTCGAGACCGCCGAGGAATTTCGCTGGCTGCAGGAGGCAGGCCTTCGTCTCTTCCAGGGCTTCTTCTTCGCCCAGCCTGAAATGAATGCCAGCCTGAGCTGACAGCTGCTGTTCGACCCATGACTTCTGGCCCATGGCCGCTCACATCCACCCGGTTATCGTCCAACCGACCGTCACTGTTTGAGGGAGACTTCTCTTGCGATCTTTTCTAATCCTGCTGTTGATCAGCAGCGTTGCGCTGGCCGAGGATCTGCGACAGCCAACACCCAAGAGCCACGCCCTGGTCGGCGTTCGGGTCGTGACCCAACCCGGTCAAGTGATCGAGAATGCGACCATCGTAATCAGGGATGGGTCAATTGTTGCAGTTGGCGCCGACATCCAGCCCCCTGCAGACGCTCGAATCCATGAATTCGAGCGCGAGCCGGATCAACCACAGGTCACTGTTTATCCGGGCCTGATCGAACCCTATCTTGCGATTTCGGCCAGCGAACCCGACGCCGAGGAAGATGAGCTGACAAATCCCGCGGGCCGGCACCCGCTGATCCGCCCCGATCGGACCATCACCGCAGCCGATTGGCCGGTTGACCGTCTGATCGCCCTGCGCGAGGCCGGGTTCACTACGGCGCTGCTGGCCCCCGAAGGCGGCCTGATTCAAGGGTCGGGGCTGATCGCCAATCTCGGCGAGGGCGAACTCAGCCACAATCTGCTCGTCCCGAGCTTCGGACAATTTATGAGCTTTTCTGCCGAGCAGCGCGGGCGAGAATTTCCTAATTCTTTGATGGGTTCGGTCGCGCTTGTTCGACAGACCCTGGACGACGCGGCGTGGCAGGGGCAAGCGCGAACCGCATGGCAACGCAACCCTGCCCAGCCGCGACCTGAGTGGCTGGAGGGCCTCGATGCGCTCGCACCCGCCCTGTCCGGCGAGGTCTCGACGGTTTTTGTCGCAAGCGACATGCCTGACAGCCTCAGGATCTTGGAATTCACCGCGGGCCGTGATCTCAACCTTACAGTTGTCGGCCATGGCCACGAATACAAGCGCCCGGCTGGGCTGGTCGATCGGGGGATTCGGCATATCCTTCCCCTAAACTTCCCTGAGCCCCCGGACGTTCGCGACGAAAATGACCGCAACGTGTCGCTGGGAGAATTACGCCACTGGCGCAACGCACCCGGCAATCCCGCGCAGCTGGTGGACGCCGGCCTTCCTGTGATGTTTTCAAGCCACGGCCTGAGCTCGCCGAAGGATCATTTTAAGGCGCTGGTCGCCGCAGTCGACGCCGGCTTGAATGGAGATGAAGCGATTGCGGCTCTGACCACCGAACCTGCCGAATGGCTGGGTATTTCTGAATTTTCCGGGCGAATTGCGGAAGGCTACATGGCTAACCTGGTCGTTGTAGAAGGCGATCTTCTCGTTGAAAGCCCGAACATTACTGCGGTCTGGATCGACGGCATTCAGCACGTTCTGGCCTCCGTTGAACCGCCGACTGTCGATCCCGCCGGAACTTGGGCCCTGACTCTAATCGTCGGCAGCATGGGGGACATGGCTGCCGAGATGACGTTGAGCGGTCCGGTCACTGGAATGAGCGGATCACTCAGCGTGATGGGCAATGATTCCCCGTTTTCAGACGTCCGCGTCAGCGGCGATGAGGTGATCGCGACGCTGGACGCCACCCGCTTTGGCGGCAGCGGGAGCATTACGGTCCGACTGACCATCGATGGCGATCGCGCCCGAGGCACCGGCACCGGTCCGTTCGGAGAGTTTGATATTCGCGGCCAGCGCAGCGCCACCCCCGACACGGAGATCCTATAATGATTAGACAGATTGCAATCACGGGTCTTGTTGCCGTTTTGGCGCTAGGCAGCGGCGCAAGCCACGCCCAGTGGACCCCGGACATCGAAGCCTGGAACAGCCCGCAGCCCGAACAAATCGATGCCGTCCTGTTTCGCAATGCCACCGTATGGACCGCCAGCGATGTCGGGATTCTTGAAGGCACCGACGTCCTCCTTCGCGACGGTCGTATCGATGCCATCGGCGAGTCGCTGAGCGCGCCGCGAAACACGGTCGAAATCGACGCGAGCGGCATGCACATCACACCGGGAATCATTGACGCGCATTCGCACGCCGCCATCCTCGGCGGCGTCAACGAAGCGTCCAGAATCAGCACTGCTGACGTGCGTATCCGCGATGTCATCGACCCCGAGTCGATCAACATTTACCGTCAACTTGCCGGTGGTGTCACCACGATCAACTTGCTCCACGGTTCAGCCAACGCGATTGGCGGTCAGATGGCCGTGATCAAGCTGCGCTGGGGCGATGAGCCCGATGAACTGGTCGTCGACAGCGCCAAGCCCGGCATCAAATTTGCGCTGGGTGAGAATCCCAAGCAGAGCAACTGGAGCAACGACAATCCGCGCTACCCGCGCACGCGCCAGGGGGTTAATCAGATCATCCTGGAAAAATTTCAGCAAGCCGCCGACTATCAGCAGGCCATCGAAACAGCCCCCAGCGGACGATCTGCGCGCGATGCGGTCCCACCGCGACCGAATCACGAAATGGACGCGATCGCCGAGCTGCTCAGCGGCGAGCGCGACATCCACTCCCATGCCTATCGGGCCGACGAGATGCTAGCGCTCATGGATCTCGCTGACGACTTCGGTATCACCATTGGAACCTTCCAGCACGTGCTCGAGGGCTACAAGATCGCCCCGCAGATGGCTGAACACGGCGTCGGTGGATCAGCATTCATCGACTGGTATGCGTTCAAATACGAAGCGCGCGACGCCATCGCTTTCAACCCGGCGCTGATGAACGAAGCCGGTGTTCTGACCGGGCTCCATTCCGATGATCCGGAGCTGGCTCGGCGTATGAATCTCGAGGCCGCTAAGGCCGTTCGCTACGGCCAGGTCGATGAGCACGAGGCGCTGAAGATGATTACCCACTATCCAGCCGCTCAGCTTCGCATTGACGACCGCACCGGTAGCCTGGAGGAAGGCAAGGACGCCGACCTTGTGGTCTGGAACGGTCACCCGCTGTCAGTCTATTCGCGAGTCGAACAGACTTGGGTCGACGGACGCCGCTATTTCGATCGCGACGCCGATGAGCGCATGCGCGAAGCCTTACAGAATGAACGCGCCGAACTGATGGCACTGGTTCTGGAGGAGGGTGAAGGCGCAGGCGAGGAAGCCCCTGAGGAGACCACTGAAGAAGCCGCCGAGCCGGAAGCCCCTGGTGCCCTGCGCAGCTTCGCTTCACATCTGACCGCCGGCGTGCCACAGCATACCCATCAGCACAGTTTTGCGGCCCATCTGGTGGGGTATCGCCGATCGGAGCTGTCGCACGATGACTACTGCCTCTTTCATTTCGAGTGAGAACACGATGAACCTGTCTAAAGTGAATACACTCAAATTTTCCAGCCTTGCTTTGATGCTGGTGCTAATCAGCCTTCCAAATGCCTGGGCCGACGTCCTCGTCCTAACCGGTGCCACCGTGCATCCGGTCAGCAGTGAACCGCTAGAAAATGCGACCGTGATTATCGAAGACGGCCAAATTTCAGCCATCGGCACCGACCTTCAGTGGTCTGACGATGCCGAGGTGGTCAATCTCGAGGGCCTACATCTGTATCCTGGATTCGTGCATCCTGCCACGCAACTGGGTCTGAGTGAGATCAGCAGCGTGGCCGGAACGATCGATACCAGTGAAATGGGCTCGATCAACGCCGCGTTGCGCGCTGAAGTAGCCATCAACCACGACTCCTACATCCTTCCGGTCACCATTGCCGGCGGCGTATTGAGCGCGCACATCATGCCCAACGGCGGCCTTATTCAGGGCACCTCCGCAGTCGTGAATCTCGACGGCTGGAGCTGGGAAGAAATGGTGATCCGCTCGCCGGTAGGAATGCACATCGACTTTCCTACGGCCGCGGTCGACGACGAGAACAACGGGGACCTGAAGACCATCGAGCGGGTCCTGGACCAGGCGCGCCACCATCATCGAGCGATGCAGGCAGCCGCGCAGGGCGACGCGCCCGAGCCGGCCCGCAATAACCAACTCGAGGCACTGGCACCCCTTCTAAACGGCGAGCAAACCCTGTATCTGCGAGCCAATCGGTACGACGTCATGGAAAAGGCCCTGGACTGGGCTGCCGACCAAGGTTTCGAGAACGTCGTCCTGATGGCAAATCCGGACGTGCAGTACATTGCTGAACGCCTAGCCAGCGACGATATCCCGGTCATCCTGCGCAATGTCTACGCGATGCCGACCCGCCGCTGGGAGTCTTACGACATGGCCTTCGTCGCTCCGGCCAGACTGGCCGAGGCGGGCGTGCGCTTTGCCATTGCCGACACCGGCGGCGGACGCGATATCGCCAACGCTCGCAACCTGCCCTTCCAGGCCGGCACCGCGGCCGCGCACGGACTGGACAAGTCCGACGCGCTGAAAGCAGTCACACTCTGGCCGGCCGAAATCCTGGGCGTCGGCGATCAGCTCGGATCGATCGAAGTCGGCAAGCGCGCCAGCCTATTCGCCGCGACCGGTGATGCGCTGGAACCCATGACCCGAATCGAACGGGTCTGGATCGAGGGTGACGAGTACGACCTGAGCCGCGACCACGGTCGCAGCCTCTATCCCCGCTATCGCGAGCGCAACGCCGACGTCCAGTCCCGCTGATAAACGCCTGCGGTTGAAGCGCGTGCTATCGATTTAAGGCCCGCCGTCTCGTGTCGATTGCACTGATTGCACCAGACCGCGACCTTCGCGGTCTGGTGCAAGAAATCAGGCAGGCAGCGCCCGATCTGATCGTTCAACAATGGCCTAAGCTTCACCAGCCCGAACAAATCGAGTTCGCCGTCTGCTGGCACGCCCCGAGGGGAATTTTCTCGACCCTCCCCTCGCTGAAAGCCGCAAGCTCTCTGGGCGCTGGCATCGACAGCCTGCTGAGCGACCCCGACCTCCCGCCCGAACTTCCCATCGGCAGACTGACCGGCTCGCGTCTAGCGCGCGATATGGCTGCATGGCTGCTGGCCCACATCAATCGAGAGTGGTTCAGGCTGGACCGGTTCGATATTGATCAAGGCAAGCAACAGTGGCGGCCCTGGTCCCCTTCCCGCCCGCCACGGATCGGTCTGCTGGGTACGGGAGCCATCACGGAGCCGCTGATCCAGGCAGCGACCGCTCTAGGCTTCGAGATAAGGGGTTGGAATCGGCGCGGGACAGGCATAGAGGGCGTCGCGATCCACACGGGCGAATCGGGGCTGTTGGAGATGGCTGCCACGGTCGACGTGCTGATCTGCCTGCTGCCCCTGACAGCAGCGACGCGAGGCATTCTAAATGCCCAGCTTTTTTCCTCCATGGCGCAGGACTCAATTTTGATCAACGCAGGACGCGGACCGCAGCTGGTCGAAGAAGACCTGCTGGATGCCCTGGATCAGGGCCGACCCGCACGCGCGATTCTGGACGTCTTCGAGCACGAGCCCCTGCCCCCGGGCCATCCCTTCTGGGCTCACCCAGCGGTGAGGATCAGCCCGCACTGCGCGGCAGTCAGCCAGGATAAGGAAACCGCCGCGCTGATCCTTGAAAGTTACCTGCGCGTCCTGCAGGGCCTGCCGCCCTCTGGCCTGGTTGACCGGGAGCGGGGCTACTGACCAGCTCACATCGCACCCCGGCACCAGGACGTCATTACGATAGACTGTTTTTTATTCAAGAGAGAGTATCCAGCCATGAAGTCACTTGCCGCCGTTGCCTTCGAGCCGAAGAAGGCCCTTGAGCTGACCGAGATTGACGTTGAAGGGCCTCGAGCTGGAGAAGTGTTAGTCGAAATCATGGCCACCAGCGTCTGTCATACCGATGCCTACACGCTGTCCGGAGCCGACCCGGAAGGCCTCTTTCCGGCCGTGCTGGGCCACGAGGGCGCGGGCGTCGTGCGCGAGGTCGGTTCGGGCGTGAGCAGCCTCAGTCCGGGTGACCACGTAATCCCGCTCTACACCGCCGAGTGCGGCACGTGCAAATTTTGCACGTCCGGGAAAACTAATCTCTGCCAGGCGGTGCGCGCCACCCAGGGTAAGGGCGTAATGCCGGACGGCAGTTCGCGCTTTTCGGTCAAAGGCCAGATGTTGCACCACTACATGGGCACCTCAACCTTCAGCCAGTACACCGTCCTGCCCGAGGTTTCCCTGGCCAAGGTCTCGAAGAGTGCGCCGCTGGACAAGATCTGCCTACTGGGCTGCGGCGTGACCACCGGCATCGGCGCCGTGCTGAACACGGCCAAGGTCGAGGCAGGCTCCACCGTGGCCGTGTTCGGCCTCGGGGCGATCGGCCTGGCGGTGATCCAGGGTGCGGTCATGGCCGGTGCCGAACGCATTATTGCCATCGACGTGAACCCGGAAAAGTTCGACCTAGCCCAGCAGTTCGGCGCTACGGATACAGTCAACCCAAAGGACCATTCCGATTCCATTCAGCAGGTCATCGTCGATCTGACCGACGGCGGCGTGGACTACTCGTTTGAATGCATCGGCAATGTCGAGGTCATGCGCTCAGCCCTGGAGTGCTGCCACAAGGGCTGGGGCGAGTCGGTCATCATCGGCGTTGCTGGTGCCGGCGAAGAAATCAGCACCCGGCCGTTCCAGCTGGTCACCGGCCGGGTCTGGCGCGGCTCGGCCTTCGGCGGCGTCAAGGGGCGGACTGAGCTGCCCGACTACGTCCAGCGCTACATGGACGGCAAGCTCAAGATCGATGAGTTCATTACGCACACCATGGATTTCGAGCACATTAACGAAGCCTTTGATCTTCTGCACGCCGGCCGAAGTATCCGGACCGTCCTGCATTTTCCTTCCAGCTGAGATCAGGAGACCCGTGATGGAAACACTCAGCTCAAATAGTAGCTTCGGTGGCTGGCATCGCCGCTACCGACATCAGTCCGCAGTCCTGGACTGTTCGATGGAATTCGCCGTCTACCTGCCGCCGCAGGCAGGCCAGCAGCCGGTGCCGGCCGTCTGGTGGCTCTCCGGCCTGACCTGCACCGACGAGAACTTTATGCAAAAAGCTGGCGCCCAAAAGCGGGCCGCCGAACTGGGCCTGGCCCTGATCTGCCCGGACACCAGCCCGCGCGGCACCGACCTCCCGGGTGAACATGAGGACTGGGACTTTGGCTCCGGCGCCGGTTTCTATCTCAACGCCGCCGAGGCACCCTGGGACCGGCACTACCGAATGTTCGACTACGTCACCGAGGAGCTGCCTGATCTGGTCGCCTCGAATCTACCTTTGACGGCCCTGCGGGGCATTTCGGGGCATTCCATGGGCGGGCACGGTGCCCTGATCTGCGCGCTCAAAAAGCCGAACCTGTATCGGTCCGTCTCCGCCTTTGCCCCGATCTGTAATCCCATGCAGTGCGCCTGGGGCCAGAAGGCCTTCAAACATTACCTGGGATCAGATCCAGACCAGTGGCGAGACTGGGATGCGGTTGAGCTGATTCGTGACGAAGGAACGAAATTCGAGCTTTTGGTCGACCAGGGCCAGGACGACGGGTTTCTGGAGCAAGGCCAACTACTGCCCGATGCACTCCAGTCGGCCTGTCAGTCCGCCGATGCCCGGCTGACGCTGCGCTACCAGGCCGGCTACGACCACAGCTATTTCTTCATTGCCAGCTTCATCAACGACCACCTCGATCACCACGCGAGGTTGCTGCACGCAGCAGCCTGAAATAAGCCTTTTCGGGCCTGCGGAGTTTTTCCCACTAGCAAGTCAATAGCCTCAATGAACACAGATTGAACGAGTCATACTGGCAAGGTCCTAAAGGGTCTTGCGGCACGCTGTGAAGCTTCGCAGGCAAGCGTCGAATTCAAGCAGTCAGACCCAGCCCCGAGTTCTTGAGGCTCTGAATCTCGTCGCGCAATCGCGCGGCCTCTTCGAATTCCATATTCTCGGCAGCCTTGAACATGGCCTTTTCCAACTCACCGATCGACTTCGCAGCCTCCTCGACAGACAGGGGCTCGGCGTCATAGCGGCCGCGTTTCTCGGCGGCCTTGCGCTTCGAGCCCTTCTTGCCCGGGATCTGGTGGGCGTCGGCCATGATATCGGCGATGTTTTTTATGATGGTTTGCGGTGTGATCCCGTGGGCCTCGTTGTACTCGACCTGCTTGGTCCGACGCCGGTCGGTCTCCTCCAGGGCGCGACGCATGGAGTCCGTGTGACGAGCAGCGTAAAGAATCGCCTTGCCCTTGGCGTTGCGGGCGGCGCGTCCGATGGTCTGAATGAGCGAGCCCTCCGATCGCAGGAACCCCTCCTTGTCCGCATCCAGAATCGCAACCAACGAGACCTCAGGTAGATCCAGACCCTCACGCAGCAGGTTGATCCCGACCAGCACGTCGAACACGCCAATCCGAAGATCGCGAATGATCTCGACCCGCTCCACCGTGTCGATGTCGGAGTGCAGATAGCGAACTCGCACGTCGTGTTCGGCCAGGTACTCGGTCAGGTTCTCGGCCATGCGCTTGGTCAGCGTGGTGACAAGGACTCTGTCGCCCGATTTGGTCCGCTCTCGAATCTCCGAGAGCAAATCATCGACCTGCGTGTCGACCGGCCGCACTTCGACTTCCGGGTCGATCAGACCGGTCGGTCGCACGACCTGCTCGGCGATCACCGCTGAGCGCTCCAGCTCCCAGGCGCGAGGCGTGGCCGAGACGAGGACCATCTGCGGCGCGCGCTCCTCGAATTCCTCGAACTTTAGCGGGCGATTGTCCATCGCCGAGGGCAGACGAAACCCGAATTCGACCAGGGTCTCCTTTCTGGCCCGATCGCCTCGATACATGCCGCCAATCTGAGGGATGGTCACGTGCGACTCATCCGCAATCAGAATCGCGTCCTTGGGCAGATAATCGAACAGGGTCGGCGGCGGATCGCCCGGCTGGCGACCAGTCAAATGGCGCGAATAGTTCTCGATGCCCTGGCAATAGCCCAATTCCAACATCATTTCGATATCGAACTGGGTGCGCTGTTTGATGCGCTGAGCCTCGAGCAACTTGCCTGCGCCCTCGAGCTGAGCCAGTCGCTGCTTGAGCTCGTCCTTGATCGCATCAATCGCGTCCAGCACGACCTGGCGCGGGGTGACATAGTGCGTCT
>JGI12210J13797_10261564_pt1 | contig 80829 bp, 74 predicted proteins | sample ElkSlonscriptome_3_FD_13797 | JGI IMG/M metagenome (IMG submission 13797) | reverse complement strand
GCCCAGGTATCCCAGTCGCCGGGATTGGCCACTGAACCAGGAGACGTAGCGGTGCAATCGAAGGGCGGCAATCCCCAATCTGACGCGGTCGGTATAGTCCCTAGACCGCCTGAAGTTCCGTTGAGCATGATGTCTGTGACCCGCCCTTCGATCTCCCTGAGTGTTTCCTCAGCCTCCTGAAAGGCAAGGTTGTAATCCGTGACGTTGCTGGCCATCCGTTCCTGCATGATGCTGACGTTGCTGCTGGACAGGCCGAGCACGGTCAGGATCAGAAGCAACATCAGGCTGACAAACAGCGCGGCACCGCGTTGCCGATGGAACATGGTGGGTTGCTCAATCATTCGCGATACTCCTGATCACTAAAACACCAGCTGCTGGTTACGCAAGCTGAAAGTGGCCGCAAACGGCTGTCTAAGCCGAGCGTCGTCTGGGGAAGTGACCGCAACGCCGCTCAAATCGAAAGTGCGAGTGGCCGAATCGGCGTCCGCGTTTCCGGCACTGGCCATCAGTAAACTGATTCGTGCGCCAATCACGAAATTCCAGCTCGGAACTTCATCACCATTGAGCCAGAAATCGACGCGCTGGCCATCGCCCCCCTGATCGGCCGGCAGGCTGTATCCTGCCAGGACCTGCATATTCTCCACGCCAGAAACCAATTCTTCATGGACGGCGTCGGACACTCCGCGCGACAGATCGACTCGATAAAGCCCTGTTTCGTTTCTGGTGTCGTCGAATCCGACGTAGTAACCAAATACTTGCACTTCAAACACCTGGATGGTTGTACCAAACCCGGTGCTCCACGTTGTTCCAGCGTTGCCTGGACCAACGCCGGCGCAGCTGCTGGCCGAAGAGATCAACTGATTCGCCGCTCCAGTGGTATGGAACAGGTCCGTTCCAGTGCCACAGTTCGACACCAATACAAGCGAATTGGCCGCCAGGCCATGATTCTCGGTCAGCTCAATCGGATCAGAGCCACTCGCCAACCCGCTCCCGCTCACGCCTTCGACCACCGATATTCGTCGTGCAATAAAAACATCCGTACCCGGGACCACGCGATCATTAAACACCGCCGGCAAGTCGAGGCCCGTACCGGCATTGTCCACGGAAGACCAGTCCGCTAGCGCTTGACCTGACGGGTCTAAATCATCGGGGATGGTGAAGGCTTCGTTTCGCCCCGTGCCATCGTACTCCCACACTAGAAATGCGCTTTCAGGGTCATAAATCAAATCGATTTCGTTGCCACAGCCCGTGTTCAAGTGGCTGTTCATGATCAAATCTGCCCCGCAGAAACCCTGAACATCGCCCTCTCGAAGGACCGGTTTGATCAACTCAAGTGCAAATCGACCGTTCTCCTGGATACTGGCCAAAGATTGATTGGCGTTGAAGGTCATTTTGGTGCCCACGAACACCTGTAAGACACCGGCCATCACGATCAAACCGATGACTAGGGCAACCATGAGCTCGGTCAAACTAAAGCCGCACTGGTTTGTATATCGACTTCGACTGGTCAGCATCATCTACGCTCGTTTAACTCAGATTCGGGTCGTGACAACGACGGATTCAATACCGGCCACCGCATCGGCCAGTCGGCTTTCATTCCAGGAAACGGTGACCGTCACTTCGCCTGCGGCACAATTCGACACCGCAGCGGTCAAGGCACCGGCGGGCAGTTGATTACCCACGAAATTCGTCCAGCCGTCGAGAATCGGCAGGTTGCAAGTCGCCAATACGACCGACCGATTGACGCGGGCAAAGTCGGATACTTCATAAGCCAGATTGGAGGCCTGAGTTCGGTAGTAAGCGTTTTGCCCGCCCTGAAGAGACACCGTCTGGAGTGCCGCCAGGCCGAGCAAGCCGATCGAAAGCACCAGCAAAGCCACCAGCACTTCGATCAAACTCATGCCTCTCGAAGCATGGGATGCGAATGCCGGATGTGTTCTAACGTTCCTCATTTCTATCAGTCTCCGAGGTTTTAGCTGCAGGCTGTGCGCTGTGCACTGACTCTTCCCGTGCGCTCAATTTCGATAATTCGCGCGTTGTCGCGAGTGCACCCCGGCATCTCCATCGAGAACGCCACCGGGTAGGTCGTTCCGGCGGCACCATCGACCAGACCGTTGCCGAGGAACCGAATAAAATCCGGCTCATCCCCGGCGTTTGTCGCACCGCCGGCGAACGTCGGCCACACTCTGATAACCTCATCAACCACTGCCGCTGTTGTGCCTTCGTTATTGCCGTCAAGGAAAACAATCCAGCCTGTTTCCCAATCATCGTTGCATGTTGAGCCGTCCGAGCTACCGCAGACCGTGACGGGAGCCCGCCGGCTGATTGCTTCACTTCGAGCGAATTGCATCGCAGTGACAAACCCATTGGTCGCGCTGGTCAGCCGGTTGTTCTGAAGGGCTGCTTGGAAACTGGGAACTGCCAGCGTCAAGAAGATCGCCAGAACCACGATGGCAATCATGATTTCGAGGATCGTAAATCCGGACTGATTCCGCAAGGTCATAGGGCACAATCTGCATGGCTGAACATTCATGATCAAATCTATCAGCCGACTCGTCAATTTGCGAGCTTTGGCAGATTAACGCGGGCCCTTCGCCGATGAACGGCGAAATGAAGGCGGCAGGTCCAGAATTCTGGCGACGTCATCCAGTCGGCAGCGGGACGATCAAAGCGCCCGATTCCAGAGCATAAAAAAAGGCCGGGGTGCCCCGGCCTTTCGCAAATCACATCGATGAATGAAATTCAATCAATCGATACTGGGCTACTTGCCGTAACGCTTCTTGAACTTGTCGACGCGGCCGCCGGAGTCAACCAGCTTGTGCTGGCCGGTGTAGAACGGGTGCGACTTGCTCGACACCTCGACTTTGACCAGCGGGTATTCGTTACCGTCTTCCCACTTGATGGTTTCTTTGGTCTGGACGGTGGAGCGGGTCTTGAAGATCAAGTCGCTGGACAGGTCCTGGAAGACCACGTCACGATAGTTCGGATGGATATCGGCCTTCATGGCAGTATTTCCTATGAAATTTTCGAAATCAGCCGCGCATTATCTCTTAAGCTTGGAGCTGGCGCAAGCAGCTGGTCTCAAAACCATCGGGTTGACGATATGCAGGAGGGCGTGATTAACGCATCGGGCTGGCGGATAGCAAGTGGTCACCAGGCCACCACCGCAGCAGCGATTGCCGTGCTCGATGCGGGCGGCAATGCTGCGGATGCTGCCGTCGCTGCCACGACCGCCGCGTGCACAGCCGAGCCCTTGCTGGCGTCTCTCGGCGGCGGAATCCTGGCCATTGTGCGCCTGCCCGGCCGGGCGCCGGTCGCTATCGATGCTTTCTGCCAGACCCCCAGGCGTCGCAACCTGCAGGATCTGGATTTCTATCCCATCATCGGCCATTTCGGCACCGATACGCAGGAATTCCATATCGGGCTGGCCAGCATGGCCACGCCCGGTGCCATCGCGGGACTGAGTGCCCTGAGCGAACGGTTCGGCCGGCTTCCCTTGAGCGAGGCCCTGATGCCCGCGGTGGAATTGGCCCGTCGCGGCGTTGCCCTGAACCGGATGCAGCGCTACACGTTGGAGATCCTGCAGCCGATTGTTCGCGCCAACTCGGAATGCGCCAAGCTGTTCGGGCTTGCCACACCGTCGGCGGATCTACCGGCCCTTGGGACTTGTCTGAGCAATCCCGAGCTCGCGGCATTCCTGGAGGAATGGGGGCGCGAGGGTCCGGACTGTTTTTACCGCGGCGACCCGGCCCGGCTCATATCGCGTGAGGCCGGGGCGCATGGCGGCCATCTGCGACTCGACGATTTCTCCGCTTATCGCGCGATCTGGCGCCAGCCCCTGCAGTGGTCGTATCGCGATGCCACGCTCTGGTCCACGCCGCCCCCGGCGTTCGGCGGCCTGATGCTGGCCATGGCTCTGGGTCGACTACAGCAGACCTGTCCTCCGGACTCGAGCATCGACTCCAGGTCACTGCAGGCCGTTGTCAACGCGCTGGCCTGGACCGATCAAACACGGCATCGATTGGAGACGCCGGAAGCCCTGTCCTCCGTTGAACGCCTTGAATCAGAGTTTGCCAGCCTGTGCGCCCGCCATGCTCTGGTCCGTGCCGGCACGACCCACATCAGCGTCGAGGACCGGGAGGGGTTGGGGGTGGCCCTGACCCTGTCCAATGGCGAAGGCTCGGGGAGCGTCGTGCCCGGCACCGGGATCATGATGAACAACATGCTCGGCGAAGAGGACATCAACCGCTGCGGCTTCCACTGCTGGCCCGTGGACTGTCGCCTGGCCTCCATGATGGCGCCGACGCTGATCCAGCGAGGCCCCGATCACTGGCTGCTTGGAAGCGGGGGATCCAACCGAATCCGGAGCGCCCTGACGCAGGTGATCGTACAGCTCATTGATCATCACCGAACCCTGCGCGACGCCATTCAGACGCCCCGCTTCCACGTCGAAGCCGGTCAGATTGGCGTTGAAGCACCGTCTGACGCTCCTTCGGCCTTAGGCCGCCGCTGGTGGGAAAGTCACTATCCCGAGGCTCGGATCTGGCCGGACCGCAACCTGTATTTCGGCGGCGTGCACGCAATCAGCGCAACCGAAGCCGTCGCAGACAAGCGACGAGAAGGGGCGGCCCGCTGCGGTTGAACCCGATCGACCGCTTCTTTCAGATGCCCCCTAGAGCTCGACGGCGTCCATATCCACATGCCAGCGCACCTGACGTGCGCTGGGCAGCGCGTGCAGCGACCCCAGGCAAGCGTTGAGTCGTTCGGCCAGCGTCCGCCGGTCTGGTGCCTGAACCCAGAGCTGAAAACGCCAGTAGCCGCCGCGCCGCGACAGAATCGCCGGCACCGGACCTGCAATACTCAACCCGGGTGCGCGCACCACCGCGGAGGCGTCCTGCAGGAATCCTCGGGCGGGCCTACACTGATGCGCCTCGGCCCGGATCAGCGCAAGGGCCGTGGTTGGGGGAAGATCCGCCTGCTGGCGCTCGGCCAGCAGCGCTTCGGCATAGGCGAGGTATCCCTGATGCACCAGGGAGCCGAGCAATGCGTGGTCGGGATGATGGGTCTGCAGATAAAACGCGCCCGGTCGATCAGCACGGCCGGCGCGGCCAGCGACCTGATGAACCGCCTGCCCGAGGCGTTCCGGAGCGCGAAAATCCGAGCTGAACAGGGCCGCATCGGTATCAAGCACCGCCGCCAGCGTCACCTGCGGCAGGTGGTGACCCTTGGCCAGCATCTGGGTGCCGACCAGGATGCAGGGTTCGCCCAGGCGAACCGTCTCGATCAGGCTCTGAAAATCGTGTTTTCCGCTAAGCTGATCGCGATCCACCCGGTGAACCGGAACGTCGGGAAAGTGATCTTTCAGCAGCACCTCCAGGCGTTCCGTACCCGCACCCAGGGGCTTCAGCTTGGGTTCACCGCAGTCCGGACAGCGGCGCGGCTCACTGCGACTGGCACCGCAGTGGTGGCACTGGAGGCGAGACCCCGACTGGTGCCAGGTCATGTGCGCACTGCAGCGTTCGCAATCGGCCGACCAGCCACAGGCATTGCACATCAGGACCGGTGCGTAGCCGCGCCGATTCCGATACAGAAGGACCTGCCCGCGCTGATCGAGATGGCACTGGATCTGATGCAGCAGCTCGCTGTGAAGTGGCCCCTGACCGTCTCGCTGATCAAGCACGTGCCAGCGTGGTTCGATGGCTGGCCCGGCTCGTCTGGGCAGCTCAAGCATCTGATAGCGCCCTGATCGGGCGTTGGCCAGAGTTTCAAGAGACGGCGTTGCCGAGCCCAGGACGATGGGCACGTCCTGACGCTGTGCTCGCAGAACGGCAACGTCGCGACCTTGATAGCGCGCGCCGTCCTGTTGCTTGAACGAAATATCGTGCTCCTCATCCACCACGATCAAGCCCAGCTCGGGCAGCGCCAGGAACACCGAGGATCGGGTCCCGATCAAAAGTCGAGCGCGCCCGCTCCTGGCTGCTTGCCAGCAGGCCAGGCGCTCGCCCTCACTCAGGTCGGAATGATAAGTCCAGGCGCGTCGCCCCAGTCGTGCCTCGAAACGCCGGACGAGCTGAGGAGTCAAGCCGATTTCCGGCACCAGCACCAGGATCTGCTGCCCCCGGCGCAACAGTTGTCGAGCAACTCGAAGGTAGACTTCGGTCTTACCACTTCCAGTCACACCGGCGAGCAGGAAGGCTTCGAACCGACCACGAGCTCGAAGCAGGCTTGCCGAGGCCTGGCGCTGGTCCGGGTTGAGCGCGGGGCCCGGCTGCACCGCATTGGAATCGTCAGGCTCGGCGGGCTCGAGCCACCCTTCCTGATGCATCTCGCGGATCAGCGCAACAGAAAAGGAATTTTCTTCGAGATGCTCGCGGCTGAGGGCACCATCGAGCAAAAGCGCTCTGAGCTCGCGCTTGCGCGGGGCCCGTGACAGATCGGCGTCACGGCCCCGTGCGGTCAGTGCCCAACCATGGGGCGCCTGCGGGCGGAACGGCTTGCTTCGACGCAGCGCAGTCGGTAGCAGCAGCGACACCAGCTCGCCCGGTGGAAAACAGTAGTAGCGGCTGCACCACGACGCCAACGCCATCAGGCCGGGATCGATCAGTGCTTGATCCAGGACGGCCTCGACCGGCTTGAGCGTACGGTCATGGTCTGGCGCATTTCGGCTGACCACCAAGCCGATTAGGCGCCGGCGACCGAACGGCACCAGAACGCGAGATCCCACGGCGGGCAAGGTGACCTGCGCCGGCGGCCGATAGTCGAACAGCTGTGGAAGCGGAACGGGGACGGCGACCTGCAGACACGCTCGCCCTGCTGCGGGGGTGGACGTCGAACTCAGCGAAGCTCCTCGTCCAGTGCGCCATTGGCCAAAGCATCACCGCGATGAGCCAGGCGCTGCTCCCCCGTATCGAGTTCGATCAGATCCGAGAGGATGCGCGCCGCCTCGATCAGATAGAGATCGCGAGGATCCTCTTCTTCGCTGGCCTCGGAACCGTCTGCATCCTCGCCCGACGCATTCTCGGCTGCGTCCCCATCGGCCACGAGATCGTCGCTGGGATCCGCATCGGCGCCGTCGTGTCCGTAACGATTGGCGCGTCGCTCTTCATCACGCTCCATTCGTTCACGGCGCTCGGATTCGAGCAGCGAAATCGCGCCCTTCGAGCTTTCTTCTTCCCACTGCTCGATTTCAGCCAGCAGCTCGATCAATTCGTCATCGCTTCCGAGTCGCTGCTCATGGCGTTGCCGCGCCAGTTCGACCAGAGGATCGAGCCGAGCCACGCGGGTGAACTCCGTCGCCGCGATCTCGCCCCAGGGCAGCGCATTTTCCAGAGCACTCTCGCCTGTTTCGTCGGGATTACCCGCGGTCGGAAGGGCGATGTCGGGAATGACCCCCTTCTGCTGTGTTGAGCCACCGTTGACTCGATAGAACTGAGCCATGGTGAGCTTGACCTGACCGTAGCGAGCATCGTCGCTGTTGGAGAACTCGTCCAGATCGATGAGATTCTGAACGGTGCCCTTGCCGAAGGTGGTCTCGCCAATCACCACGCCCCGGCCATAGTCTTGAATGGCCGCGGCAAAAATTTCTGACGCCGAGGCGCTACGGCGATCGACCAGAACCGCCAGCGGACCGTCCCAGGCCATGCCCGGCTCACGATCGCGCTCGAGGTTGACCCGCCCCTGCGAATCGCGCACCTGCACGACCGGTCCTTCGTCAATAAACAATCCGGTCAAGGTCGTGGCCTCGACCAAGGCACCGCCGCCGTTGCCGCGCAGATCGATGACCAGGCCGTCGATGCCCTCCTCGACCAGTTCATTGATCAGACGGCGCGTATCGCGCGTGCTGGAGCGGAAGTTGGGTTCGTTGCGCGCCCGTCCCTGGAAGTCGACGTAGAACACCGGCAGGTTGATCACCCCGATCCGTCGCGTCTCCTCACCGTTGGGAACTTCAATCACTTCACTGTAGGCGGCCTGCTCCTCCAGCTTGACTTCGTCTCGAGTGATGTCGATAACCTGTGCAGGTCCGCTCAGGCCCGTGTCGGCCGGCAGGACTTCAAGTCGAACCACGGTCTCGCGCTCGCCACGAATCAATGAGACGACATCATCGAGGCGCCAGCCGATCACGTCAACGAACGCCTCGTCACCCTGAGCCACGCCGACGATCCGGTCGCCAACGGTCAGGCGACCATCCATATCGGCGGGACCGCCGGGAACGACTTCCATGATGGTGGTGTACTCGGTCTCGCGCTGGAGCATGGCGCCGATTCCGTCGAGCGACAGGCGCATTGAAATTTCGAAGTTTTCCACGCTCCTCGGAGACAGGTAGGCCGAGTGCGGTTCAATCGACCGCGTATAGGCGTTCATGAAGAACTGGAAGACGTCCTCACTGTTAAATTCGTTGATCCTCCGATTCAAGCTGGTGTAGCGCTGGGTCAGAGTCTCCGCGATGTCCTCGTCCTCCTGATCAGCGAGCTTCAACAGCAGCCAGTCGTTTTTGACACGCTTGCGCCAGACCTCATCAAGCGCTTCGGCCGATGTCGACCATTCCAACTCCGTACGATCGTACTGATAGTCCTCATCGATCGTGAAATCGAATTCTTGTTCGAGCAACGACAGGGCGTATTCCGAGCGCTCATTCACACGCTTGAGGTAGCGCGAAAAGATATCAAAAGCCGGCTCGAGATTTTCGGCCCGCAGGGACTCGTGGAGGTGCGGTCGATAGCGCTTCAGATCATCGACATCCGACGCGGTGAAGTACAGGCGGTTGTTATCGAGCAGATCCAGGTATTGGTCGAACATCCGTTCGGACAGACTGCTTTCGCGCTTGTCGCCGTAATGGTAGGCATTGATGATTCGGGTCGCCCAGCGGGTGGCAAAGCGGTGCTCGGTCTGGGGCGTCAGCGCCTCTTGCAGTACCTGCTCGGCCGTCGGTTCATCGGCGCGCCCGGGTGAAACCGTCACCACGGTAATGAGCGCGGTCAGTACGACCAGGACTGCGATGGATAGTTTGATCGGTTGTTGTCTCATAGTTTGTTCAGACCTGTCGCCACTCAATTAGTTTTACGACAATGCCGACTCGGACGCAAGGAGATTGGCCGGTCTGCGCTGATTTTGCGAACTGTCGTCAACAGCATCGTAGTCCAGCTGTTGACAAATTGATGTGCAAAGCGCCGTTCGAGCCTCCGCCAGGGTCGTGGCGGGCAGATGGTCGGTCAGCTGAGTCATCGCCAGGCCGGCAAAGCCGCAGGGATTGATGCAGCTGAACGGCTGCAAATCCATGTCGACATTCATGGCCATCCCGTGGTAAGTCCGGCCGCGCCTGACCTTGAGCCCGATCGATGCGATCTTGGCGCCTGCAATATAGATTCCCGGTGCACCTTCCATCCGCTCGCCTGGGATCCTGCGGTCGCCCAGCATCTCGATCACCGCCTGCTCTAGCCGATCGACCAGACAGCGAACCCCAAGATTGCGACGATCAATGTCCAGCAGCGGATAGACTACGATCTGCCCGGGCCCGTGGTAAGTCACCTGACCGCCGCGATCGGTCTGCACAATCGGAATTCCCGTTGGATCGAGCACATGCTCGGCCTTGCCTGCCAGACCTTGGGTAAAGACCGGATCATGCTCGACGACCCAGAGCTCATCGGTCTGGTCGGGTTTGCGGCCATCGGTGAATGCCCGCATCGAATCCCAGACCGGTTGATAGGACTGCCGGCCCAGATGCCGAATGATCAAAGGGCGTGGGCCGGCGCTCATCGTCGAGCCGGGTGCCGGGCCGTGCATGCCAGGACGCGGGAGCAAGGCAGCGCCTGTCCATCGCTCGCCCTCATCCAGTCCTGAACCGCAGCCTGCTCGGTCACAGGGTCATCACCACGGCGTCAAGGCGCCGCACGTCCATGTAAATCTGCTCGAGCTGTGCCCGGGACTCGACATGAACGGTGATCGTGACGCTCTCGAAGCGCCCGTTCCGGCTTGGTCGCCGCCTAACATCACGCGCCGAATCGAATTTAACGTGGGAATTCACGGTCTCAAGAACCTCGTCGCGGGCCTGCGCACTGCTTCTCATCATGACCTTGATCGGAAAAATGCAGGGAAATTCCAGCGGCGTGTTTTCTGCGGTAATACTGTTGGATGAATCCAGGCCTTTAGTCACTGAACAGCCCCCCGAACCAAAGGCGAATGCCATCAGTGGTTCGGCCGAAGAACCCCGCCGCATTGACCGACTCCTGCACTTTCAGGGGCCGCCTCGCCACATCCTCACCATCCAGCTCGACGATCAGTTCACCCACGGCCTGCCCTTCCTGCAGCGGTGCGATCAGCGTTCCGGTCAGCTCCAGCCGGGCCTCGAGCGCATCATATCGACCGCGTGGAATCGTGACGAACAGGGCCTCATCGACGCCAAGGGAGACTTCATCTAACTCGCCTTTCCAGACCGCTTCTGTTTTTAGCTGGGCCCCGGCCTGATAGAGCTCGTAGGTTTCGAAAAAGCGAAAGCCGTAGTTCAGCAGTGCCTGAGAGGCAGTAGCGCGCTCTTCTTCGCTGTCGGTGCCCATCACCACGCTGATCAAACGCATGCCGTCGCGGTTGGCTGAGGTCACCAGACAGTATCCAGCCGACTCCGTATGGCCGGTCTTCAAGCCATCCACCGATGGGTCACGCCAGAGCAGGCGATTGCGGTTGTGCTGACGAATCTCGTTGTAGGTGAATTCGCGTTGCGAATACCAGGCGTAGTAGGCCGGGAACTCGTCGATCAGGGCCCTGGCAAGGATGGCAGAATCCCTGGCCGAGGTGTATTGATCCGGATCAGGCAGACCGGTGGAATTGACATAGTTGCTATTGACCATGCCGAGCTGTCGCGCCTGGTCGTTCATCATGCTGGCGAAAACCGCTTCGCTGCCGCCGATATGCTCAGCGAGGGCCACGCTGGCGTCGTTTCCCGACTGGATAATCACGCCCTGCAGCAGCGTTTCAACGGCGACTCGGCTATCGACCTCGATGAACATCCTGGAACCTGGGGTGCGCCAGGCCTTTTCCGACACCAGGACCTCATCGTCCAGGGCCAGATTCTGGCGCTCGATTTCCTTGAACACCACATAGGAGGTCATGAGTTTGGTGATGCTGGCCGGCTCGACGCGCTCGTCGGGCAGCTGAGCGGCGACCTCCCTTCCAGAATGGAAATCCACAAGAATGTGGCTGCTCGTATCAATCGCCGGGGGCGCCGGAACGGGCGACTGTGCCATGGCCAAGGTGGAAAGCAGCACGAAGGCCCAGGTGATTGGTAAGCGCAGTGTCTTCAGCATGAGTCTGCCATCGTGTTCATTCGGAACATCATTGCCATTTGCCGTCAAGGGTACACATATTGGGGGCGGTCGAAGCCCAGTGCAACAATGGCTTCCAGCCGCTCCATCGCACGATCTTTCGATCGAAACGGTCCGACCTGAACCCGCCAGACCGTTGTGCCAAGGGCGCGGGCATGCTGCACGCGGACATCACCGATGCCAGCGCGCTGAAGCCCATCGGAGACCGATTGGGCTCGAACCCGCTCGCTAAAAGCCCCGACCTGCAGCAGGACCGGTACGCGGGCCGGTCGAATCGGACGCTGCCCCTCCCCGTCGAACGTGATGGCGCGAACTTCGACCGGGCCGGTCCCCGCCGCCTCGATACCCAGTTTGACCGCAGCAGCCCAGGACAGATCGATGATGCGATCGGGATGAAACGGACCTCGATCATTGATTCTCACGATAATGCTTCGCCCATTTTCAAGATGCGTGACTTCAGCCCAGGTGGGCAGGGGCAAGGTCTTGTGGGCCGCGGTCAATTGATAAAGATCGTAGGGCTCGCCCGAGGAGGTCAGTCGCCCGTGAAATTTGGTCCCATACCAGGACGCGATACCCTGCTCACGATAGCCCTCGGCACTTGTCAACAAATAGTAAGTCTGGCCCAGTACAGTGTAGGGAGAGTGATTACCGTACGGGCTCAAGGGCTCCGGACGAGGATCGGGGAGCACGATCCGGCTGACATCGAGCGGCCCGGCCGGCGGCCCATCCGACGGCTCTCGAAGCCCGCGTGTGCAGGCCGAAAGCACAACGGCGACCAGGGCAAGGAGAACCAGTCGCTGCATGGCTTCAGGGCGCACGGTTTGCAATGGCTTCCGATAGCTGGGTGACCGCCATGGCATAAAGGGGTGAGCGGTTGTAGCGGGTAATCACGTAGAAATTGTTCAAACCCACCCAGTACTCCTTGCCATCGGCCTGTTCGAGTTCGACCAGCGTCGCGGCCGTCTCGGAGGGAAGCCCTCCGGCTTCGACTTCGATACCGAGCGCTTCCAGCTCACCGATCGTGTGACGAAGGCGGGTCGAGAACGCTTCCTCAAGGCCATCGGGCACGTGGGTCACGGGCAGGACGATCGGGGCCCCGGACTCCCAACCATGAACGGCCAGGTAATTGGCAACCGAACCCAGCGCATCAGGAAGGGAACGCCAGAGGTCGCGGTAGCCGCTGTCATCGAAATCCACGGCATAGGCCCGATAGCTGGAAGGGATGAACTGGCCTAGACCCATGGCACCGGCATAGGAACCGCGGACCTCGGTCACGGGAAGATTCTCCTCCTCACTCAAGCGGATGAACTGGGCCAGCTCACCGGCGAAGAATTCGGCCCGCCGCGGGTAGTAGAAGCCCAGGGTCGCTAGCGCGTCGATCACCCGGAATCCCCCGGTGATCATGCCGTAATTCGTTTCGACACCGACGATGGCCATGATGATCTCCGGCTCGACCGCAAGCGACTCGCTGACCTCCTCGACGAGGGATTTATTGGCGCGCCAGAATTCCACACCGCCTGCGATGCGAGCTTCGGTCAGGAATATCTGGCGATACTCGTGCCAGGGCTTGGCCTCGGCGGGTCGCGTGATCGCATCAATAATGGGCTGTTGGTAGCGCGCTTCCGCGAGCACGGCCCGGACCTCGGCCGGATCAAGATCGTACTCAGCCACAGCGTTTGCGATAAACACCTCGCTGCCCGGGTGCGGCTCCTGTGACTGGGGCTCCTGGGCCTCGGCGAACTGCGCCATAACCAGAAGACTGGATGCGATCAAAGCGAATGCGCGCATTGTTTTTTCCTTTCTGGATCAGATGGATACATGGAGTCCAAACCGCTTGCGGCAGCGTCGCAGGCCGGATTGTCCTCAAGCGATTTAGAAACCCGAGACGGCCATTGGTTTCGCCGAGTCCTGTGCATTCTACAGACCCGATTCAGCTCGGGGGCTCCAGCGGTGTCCGCCATCACGCGGGAACGGACGCTGATCACCCCATGAACCGACGGCGACTGTGAAGCCCCATGACAAGCCCCAGGCCAGCCAGCAAGGTCGCCGCCGAAGTCCCGCCATAACTGACCAGTGGTAGGGGCACACCCACCACCGGCAGCAGCCCGGAGACCATGCCGACGTTGACCATCAGGTAAACGAAGAACATGAACATCATGGCGCCGGCCAAAAGACGACCGAAGCTGTCGCGACAGCGACCGGCAAGATGAAAACCGCGCAGGATGATAAGTCCGTATAGGCTTAATATCAGCACCACGCCGAGGAAGCCGAACTCCTCGGCCAGAACCGCAAAGATGAAATCGGTCTGCGGTTCGGGCAGGAACTCCAGGTGAGATTGACTGCCCTGTGTCCAGCCCTTGCCCGTCAGACCGCCCGACCCGACCGCGATCTTCGATTGAATGATATTCCAGCCTGCGCCAAGCGGGTCACGCTCCGGATCGAGAAAGGTCAGGACGCGATTTCTCTGGTAATCGTGCATGACATACCAGAGCACCGGCAAGGCGGACAGGGCCAGGCCACCCAGCGCGACAATGACACGCCAGCGCAGGCCGGCAAGAAACAGGATGCACAGGCCGCTCAGACCGACAAGGATCGAAGTGCCGAGATCAGGCTGGCTCTGGATCAGCGCGACCGGAATCGCAATCAGCGCCAGCGACAGCAACACATCACCCATTGAGGGGGGCAGCGGGCGTCGCGCCAGCAGTGCAGCAACCATGATCGGGAGCGCGAGCTTCATGGCTTCGGAGGGCTGGAACCGCATCACGCCGAGATCCAACCAGCGTTGGGCCCCTTCACCCACACCAATCACGGCGACGGCAAGCAGCAGGCCGACGGCCAGACCGTAGATCCACACTGCCCACTGCCGCAACAGGTTGGGCGGCAGCTGGGCCAGCACCACCATGGCCACGACACCGACGCCGAGGCGAACCGCCTGGCGCCAGACCATGCCCATGTTGTGCTCGGTGGCGCTGAAGAGCACCAGCAACCCCACGCCCATTAGCGCCAGCAGAAGCAAAAGCATCAAGGGGTCCAATCTGACAAGGGACCACAGACCTCGGCGATCGAGCGACAGTGCGTTCAATAGCCCAACGCCTGGGCTCTGGCAATCAGCTCAGCGGCCACAGGGGCCGCGACACTGGCTCCGCCACCGCCATGCTCGACCACCACACTAAGCGCGATCGTTGGCGCATCGAACGGCGCAAAGCCCACGAACAAGGCGTGGTTGCGCAAATGAACCGGGAGCTCGTCCTGGTCTCGCTCATCGGCATCCTCAATGTCGGCAGGGCGCCCGAAAACCTGTGCCGTCCCTGTTTTTCCGCCAATCTGGGTCTCGAGAAGATCGGCGACCCCCCGCGCCGTGCCCGTCGGCCCTTCAATGACCGCCGCCATGCCCCGAAACACGGCCTCCCAGATCCAGTCATCATGGACGACCATCTGAACGCGCTCACCCGGTCCGACGAGAGAGGGAGTTGCCGTCCGACCACGGCCGGCCAGTGCCGCGGTCGCATGGGCAAGCTGGAGCGGAGTGACCACGGTGAATCCCTGACCGATACCGGTGATCACCGTCTCTCCCGGGTACCACGGTTGACCGAATCGAGCACGCTTCCATGAGCGGGTGGGCAAAACGCCCTGGCCTTCGCCGGGCAGATCCAGCCCGGTTTCTCGACCGAACCCGAACAGGGCGAGCTCGCGAGAAATGCGATCAATACCAAGTTCAACCGCCAACCTGTAGAAATACACGTTGACCGATTCGGCCAGGGCAAGCTCGAGATCGACCGAGCCGTGGCCTCCACGCCGCCAGTCACGATACTCTCGATCATGACCGGGTAGCCGGTACGAGCCCGTCGAAAAAATCCGCGTCTCGGGCGTGATCAGTCCATATTCGAGTCCCGCCAGGGCGAGGAAAGGCTTGACCGTACTGCCCGGCTCGTAGCCGCCGACCAGAAATCGATTGAAAAGCGGTCGCCGCGGATTGCTCAGGAGCGCATCATAATTCTCCTGGGCGATCCCATGAACGAAGGCATTGGGATCGAATCCAGGGTGAGAGACCAGCGCCAGAGATTCACCCGTCTGGACATCGAGCACCACGATTGCGCCGGCCTGCTCGCCTAGGATTTCAATCGCCGAGCGCTGAAGGTCGATGTCGATGGTCAGCGCCAGATCCTTGCCCGGCTGCGGCGGGCGGCGCTCCAGCACCCGCAGGACCCGCCCCTGGGCGTTGGTCTCGACCCGCTCGAGCCCCGGGATGCCATGCAGTGTGGAATCGAAATGGCGCTCGATGCCGGTCTTACCAACGTGCGTCGAGGCCCGATAACGATCCGCGTCCAGGCGCTCAAGATCGCGCTGATCAATGCGACCCACATAGCCCACCACGTGAGCCAGGGATTCTCCATAAGGGTAATGGCGCTGCAGGTAGGGCTCGATTTCAACGCCATCGATGTGGTGGCGTTCGATCGCCAGCCGAGCCACTTCCTGCTCGCTCAGACTGGACTTGAGAATCACTGATTCGAAAGGTCTCGAGCGGCTGTGCTGGACTTGAAAGCGTTCCCTCTCACGCACGCTGAGCGGGATTAGCGTCGAGATTCGATCGATCGTTTCGGCCAGCCCTCGGGTTCGCTCAGGCACGACCACCAGCCGATAGGCCGGGCGATTCTCAGCCAGGACACGACCTCGCCGATCGAGAATCAAACCGCGATTGGGCGCGAGGGCGTGCAAACGGATGCGGTTTTCATCGGAGCGCGCCGCGTACTGCTCGTGGGCACCCAGCTGAAGATAGGCGAATCGTCCGCAAAGCGCGATCAGGACAATCACTACGAACCCGACCAGAACCTGGAATCGATTCTGGGTCAGTCGCTGCTCGCCAGCGTCGTCCCGTATTCGTTGCGTGTTCGATTTTGCCATCAACGCCGCGATTTCAATGCGTGTAAGCCCGCGCGCGCCGACGCAGAGCATCGAGCAGCAAGAACAACCAGGGCCAGAAAAATACCCCGACCACCGGCGCCAGCCACCACTGCCAGTTCGGCCAGGCGTTGCCCTGAAGGGCGATGATCCAGAGATGGATCACGCGGTCGTTGAGGAGCAGAACAAGAATCGCCGTCGCCTGCTGCCAGGGCGGGAAAAAACGAATGCGTGCCCTGAAGCGCTCCAGGAGAAAGATCAGTATGACCAGACCAAGCGCGTGCTGACCGAGCAGGGTTCCGGTCATGACATCCAACAGCACGCCCAGCGTAAACCCATGACCCAGATGGCGCAGCCGACCGCCTTCCAGATTCCAGTAGATGACAATCAAGGCGATCCAGTAAGGCCGCAGCAACTCGAGCGCGGGCAGCAGTGGCATGAGGGTCAGCGCGAAGCCAAGCACCAGGCTGATCATCAACACGCCCTGCCCGCCGTCCCGGGCGCTCATGTCTCTCCCTCTTCATCTGGAGACGGAACGGGGTCTGCAGGCGCCCCTCCCTCGTCGTCGACCGGACCCTCGGCCCTCAATTCGGTCACCACCAGCAAGTGCCTGGCGCCCTGCATGCGCGCTCTCAGCTCGGCCCGCGCTGTGGCGAACGCGTCACCGGGGACGCGCGTGACCTCGACCACATCAGCCACCGGCAATCCAGGTTGGAATCGACCGCCCAGACCCGAGCTGATCAACACATCCCCCACTTCGATATCAGCATTCATGGGCAGATCGTTCAATCGAAGCTCACCGCTTCGACCGCTGCCGTAGGCAATCGTGCGCAGGCGGGACCGCTCGATCCTGACCGGAAGCGCGTGGTCTGGATCGGACAGCAGGATGACAGAGGCAGAGTGCATCAGGACATCATCAACCTGGCCGACCAGACCATTGGAGTCGAGCACCGGCTGGCCGACTCGCAGGCCCTCGCTGGCGCCACGATCGACCAACAAGCGATGCGAGTAAGGATTGAGATCGAGGTGGCGCAGTTCGACAGTCTGAAACTCACGATCGATCGTGACACTGGCATCGAGCAGTCTGCGGAGGCGGTCGTTTTCGCGCTCGAGCTCTTCGAGCACCAATAAGCGCGCACGACTGCGGTTCAATTCCAGGGCCAGTGAATTTCGCTCGCTCAACAGATCACTGCGTTCCGCCCAGCGTTGAGACAGAGCCTCGACCATCCGGGCCGGTGCTTCGACAGCCAGCCAGAGCGGTTCCACCGCCAGCGTGGACACGCCCCGAACCTGATCAACCCATTGGCCCCGGAAGTCCAGGGTCATCAACACCATGCATAGCACGATGTAGAACATGAGACGCGCGATTCGACTACTGAAATCTGCGGCGAAGCTGCTTGGCAGGGATGAACTACCCGGGCTCACCGAATCGGCCAGGATGGATGAAGTTGGTCACAGACCCTCGCTCGATTGTCGTGATCATCCGCGTGATTGATCCTGGATCCAGAATCAGCCGGGGAAGAAAAAGTCACCGCGATTTTCATCCATCATCTCCAGCGCACGACCACCGCCGCGTGCAACGCAGGTCAAGGGGTCTTCGGCGATGATCACCGGCAGGCCGGTTTCTTCCATCAGCAGCTTGTCCAGGCCTCTGAGCAGTGCTCCGCCTCCAGTCAGGACAATTCCGGTCTCGGCCACGTCGGCGCAGAGTTCCGGGGGCGTTTGCTCCAGGGCGGTCTTGACCGCGCCGACGATCGAGCTGAGCGCCTCGGACAGGGCTTCGAGCACTTCATTGTTGTTCAAAGTGATCATCTTCGGCACTCCCTCGGCGAGGTTTCGGCCGGAGATCTGGATTTCAGTCACCGATTCCTGCGGATAGGCACAGCCGATATCCATTTTGATCCGCTCAGCCGTGGATTCACCGATCAGGGTGCCGTAGGAACGGCGGACGTAGTTGATGATGGCCTCGTCAAAATGGTCGCCCCCGACGCGAACCGAGTTGGAATACACGATGCCGTTCAGAGACAGCACGGCCACCTCCGTCGTCCCGCCGCCGATATCGAGCACCATCGAGCCCCGGGCCTCGTGAATTGGAATGCCGGCGCCGATTGCGGCCGCCATCGGTTCTTCTATCAGAAAGACCTCACGGGCGCCTGCGCCCTCGGCCGACTCTTTGATCGCGCGACGCTCGACCTGGGTCGATGAACAGGGCACGCAGACCAGCACCCGGGGACTCGGGCGCAGAAACCTCGACGAATGCACTTTCTTGATGAAATGCTGGAGCATCTGTTCGGTCATGTTGAAGTCGGCAATAACGCCATCCTTCAGCGGTCGCGTGGTGCGAATATTGCCCGGCGTCCGTCCCAGCATCTGCTTGGCTTCAGCTCCGACGGCCGCCACTTCCTGCGGTCCGCCGGGCCCTCGCTGCATGCGAACCGCCACGACCGAGGGTTCGTTGAGGACGATGTCCTGACCGCGGACGAAGATCAGAGTATTGGCCGTGCCCAGATCAATGGACAGGTCGTTCGAAAAAATGCCGCGTAAGCGCTTGAACATAGGAGTTTTGAAAAGCGGCGCGCGCCGCCTGGAAGAGAGACCGACTAATGTAGCAACGGAGACTGAAAGCGGCAACAGCTATTTGGGCAAGATTCCGTTAAACAGACCGCTAAACGATCCGATGGAAGCAGGCGCATCGAGTTCGATTCGCTACAATGACGACTTCTCTTGCCCATTCCTCAAGGATTATTCATGTCCGTGCTGATCTGCGGTTCGCTTGCCTACGACAACATCATGGTCTTTCCGGAACGATTCAAAGACCATATTCTTCCCGACAAGACCCACATGCTGAACGTCGCATTTCTTGTCCCCGAACTGCACCGCAACTTCGGCGGTTGCGCAGGCAACATCGCCTACAGTCTGAAAAAGCTTGGCGCTGAGCCGGTGCCCGTGGCATCGGTCGGCGCGGATTTCGATGACTATGCTCAGCATCTGGATCAGCTCGGGATCAGGCAGGATTTCATCCGCGTCTGCGATCAGCTGTGGACCGCGCAGGCCTACATCACGACCGACATCGACGACAACCAGATTACAGCGTTCCATCCCGGCGCGATGAACGAGAATCATCGCCAAACGCTCAACGCGGACAGCGGTGGCGCTTTTGGCATTGTCGCTCCAGACGGCAAGCTGGCGATGCTGCGACATTGCCAGCAGTTCGCCGAGGCCGGCATTCCCTTCATCTTCGACCCTGGCCAGGGCCTGCCCATGTTTTCTGGCGAGGAGCTGGAAGAGATGATCAACCACGCAAACTGGCTGGCCGTGAATTCCTACGAGTGGGAAATGCTCAAGAACAAGACCGGCCTGGACGAAACGAGCATCGGAGAACAGCTCGACGGGGGCATGGTCATCACGCACGGTGGCGATGGGTCCGAGCTTTACTGCAATGGCGATAGGACGCCCATCCCAGCCATCGCGCCAGAAAAAGTCGTCGATCCCACCGGCTGCGGTGATGCGTTCCGTGCTGGCCTGCTCTTCGGCCTGGAACGACAATGGGATCCGGCCGATGCCTGCCGCTTGGGTTCACTCCTGGGATCGCTGAAAATCGCCCATGCCGGGCCACAACATCATGATTTCAGCCCGAATGGAATCGCCGAACGCTTCCAGGCCGAATTCGGGCGCCGCCTGCCCGGCCACTGAGGGCAGGCGGGCGTCAAACGCCAGGCTCAGCGGTGCAGCCAGCCGGTGATGCTCAATCTGGATTTCGGGGCGTAGGGCGCGACCATCTGAACGGCGTGTTGCTGCGGCACGAGGAATATATTGAGCGTATTGAAGCGCGGCACCAGGGCGCGTTCCACGTTCCCGATATCGTCAAAGAATGCCAGATGGCCACCCCAGTCGGCGCTCCACTCGGGGGTCAGATTGAGCACGTAGGCCGCGACCCGATCGCGGCTCGAGTGACTGTCGTCGTGCTGCATCAGAAAGTGCCCTGGGTCATAGCGGCTGACCATGACGTCGACTTCCTTGACCGCCGGCTCTCTTGCAAGCGCACGAAAGGTCTCCAGCATGTCGGAGCTGTTCATCAGCCCCTGCAGCTCGTTGAGTGGGTAGTCGCCCTGCTCGCCCCGACGGATCATTTCCGTCACATAGTACTGGAGGAAATGGTATTGGAACTGCTGGCCGGCGCGCTGCATGATCTGTCGATGAAATTGAGCCTTTTGCTGAGAAGCGACTCGATCGAGGTCTGATGCGAGAATTTCATAATTTTCGGAACCCTCGTTGAAGGAAACAAACCAGGGCGCGTGACTGGAAATGGCCTGAAAGAGACCTCGTGCAGAATCGTCGGTTAGAAAATCATGCACCTGGAGCCGGCTTGAGGTCGCCAACTCTCGCGCAGCCCGATCCAGATCGACGGATTCATTTCTCGCCCATTCGATACTCAAAACGCAACGCTCCTGGTCAGTCTCAATCAGAACCCTTAGTGTACCCCGAGCGTTTGATCCCGGGCCCCGAGCAGACTGCGCCCGACGGCAGGGCTTGACATTCCGGCCCAGGCCAAAAATAATAGCCGGCTTGCTTTTGGCTACGTAGCTCAGCTGGTTAGAGCGCGGCACTCATAATGCTGAGGTCGGTGGTTCAAGTCCACCCGTAGCCACCATTTTCACCTGATATTTGCTTCGAAAGCGGGTGACCTTTCCCGACCGTTGATGGGAACGTGGACTCAATGCAGTACGACCAACCGGACCCCGCCGCCTACCTGGCCAATCTGGAAAACGATTGGCGCAGAGTCAAGGTTCTGGAACTGCGAGCGCTGATCGAAGTCGCGGCACCGGAAGCCGAGCAGTTCATGCAGTACAAGATGCTGGCGTTCGGAGCGCCGGGGCGCACGCTGTTCCACCTGAATGCACAGAAAAATTATGTCAGCCTGTACGTTGGCAACGCCGCGCGCATCGATCCTGACCGTCAGTGGCTGAGTGGACTCAACGTCGGCAAGGGCTGCATACGATTTTCCAAGACCGTCGAGGTGGCAAACACGAGAATCGACGAATTCATCGCCGCAGCCGTAGCTCGGTGGCGAAACGGCCAGGATGTGGGTTGCTGATCTTCCCGCCGCGGCAGGCCTAAGATACCCGCGGATTCTGAGCTTTCTGCCTGCCGGGCCAGAGACAGTCGGCCGCCTGAGCAAGCGAATCATTCAGGCGGTAAGACCCAGGACGCCAGAACATCAATTCCAATCATCAATACCAGCCACAGCAGGTCATCGGTCCATGGGACTGGCTTTTGCACCGGCAGCGAGGCGTCATTGGGGTGGACCCGCTCTGAAACCCTGTCGGGAGCGGACTTTCAGAACCCTCAAACGCTCATCGGAATCTGGACTATCCTTGATTTCCTGACTCACTAGTGAATGGACTTGAGGCAATGTCGGACCGCTGCTTGCAGGAAACCTACGCACCCCACAACGCCTGCTTCGGATGCGGACCAGCCAACCCCAAAGGCCTGCGCATCCGATCGTTTGTCGACGGCGATCGCGTCGTGGCCGCTTGGACGCCCGAGCCACACCACGAGGCCTTTCCGGGCGTGCTCAACGGTGGCGTCATCGGCTCCTTGCTCGACTGTCACTGCAACTGGACCGCGGCCTGGTACCTGATGGAATCACAGAGCCTGGATAGACCGCCCTGCACCGTAACGATGGAATACACCGTCAAACTGCGGCGGCCGACGCCGACCGACGGCCCCCTGCACCTCGAGGCCAGGGTTGAAGAATCGGACGGCAAGGTGGTGACCGTCGCGGGTCAGCTGTTTGCCGGCGACCACCTCTGCGACCACTGCATCGGAACTTTTGTCGCCGTCGAGCCGGGTCATCCGGCCTATCATCGCTGGTAAACCGCTCGACGGCTTCGTATCGCCTGCCGTGGGCCCGTCCACGGAAGTCAAACGACGCTCGGCCCCGACCCAACCCCTCAATAGTCGAGTCGGTCAAACTCCCGGATGTTGATCAGCATCTGATGCGCGCTCTGCTCCAGCGTTTCCCGATCGGGGGCCTCGGAGAGGCGGCGAATGCTATCGACGATGGCAATCCACCAGTTCATATGGGTCGCGGAAAGCTGCGCGGCGACGGCGACCAGATCGCGCGTCAGGGCCAGGGTCTCATCGCCCTCGCGCTTGAGCGCCACCAGACTGTCAAGATCGGGATGCTTGAGCTCCAGCTGATCGAGCAAATCATCTATCACGCTGGGGTCGGTCTCCAGCTCCCTGGAGGGGCGGGGTTCGGCATTCGGCTCTAGAAAGGCAATGTCCAGTCGCGACAGTAGATCACGGAAGGAGCCGCGCAGGCTCAACCAGAGCTCACGACGACGGGCCTGCTCACGAGAGCGCTGGATCAGCGTCAGCAATCCAACAAGAATGAACCCTTCGATGCAGAACGAAACCAGCTCCGGGACGAGATCGTCGAAGAACGGACCCGTCAGATTCGGATTGAGATAGGCCAACCACAGCCCGACTCCGGAGGCCCCGAAGATCAGCATCGGCGCGACGAGCCAGAAGCGGCTCACGTTCTGACCTTTGGTGAGCCCGGGTCTTCCGTGTCCGACGCATTCGCCTGGTCCTGCGCGAACGCGGTCACGATCCGGGCAATCTTACCGGCTTCCACGGGCGTGAGATCCAGCGGCAGGCCGGCCAGATAAACCGTGCAGTCGGCCCGGAGAGCGATCGGCACCACGCCGGCCGGATTATCACTGGCCTCAAGACGGATCCGCTCTTCGGCCTGCTGGTCGGCACTGATCGCCGAACGCCCGTCGGCCGCTCGGCGGGCGGTCTTGGCGCGCTCACCGCCGATGGTCTCGAACTGCGATGGCGCATCGTTCCATCGGCCATAGTCGAGCAGCGCCATCTTGAAACGCTCGACATAAAGCGCGAGGGCCTCACTTCGAATACTTGACCCGTCGAGCTTGTGGAAACGTGAAGCCAATTCGTCAACGTTCAACTGGCGGACATCCAGCCGCTCCTCCTCGGTCATTTCGCCGCGAAGGTGCTCGATGGCGTTTCGGCGACTCCGTGCCACAGCCGGGTTGATCAGGCCCTCCATCCCGGCCTGCTTGAGAAAAGCAAGCAACGCATCGACCGAATGTGTTTCATGATTCATCTACTTCGTGCTCCTTCCTGCACCTCTGACCATCGAAAACAGCTCACCAAATGATCATTGACCAGACCGGTCGCCTGCATGAAAGCATAGACGATCGTCGGGCCGACAAAACGAAAGCCTCGCTGCTTCAGCGCCTTGCTGATCGACTCCGACAACGGCGTCGACGCGGGCACGTCCTGCAGCCTTTCGAATTTGTTGCAGATGGGCTCACCATCCAGCCAGTCCCAGATCCACGCATCAAAGCTGCCGGCCTGGTCCTGAAGCTCGACAAAAGCCTTGGCATTCCCAATCGCACTCTCGACCTTGAGTCGATTGCGCACGATCCCGCGATCTGCCATCAGGCGACGGACGTTGGACGGCCCGAAGCGCGCGACCCGCTCGGCATTGAAATGTGCGAATGCCTGACGGTAGTTGTCGCGCTTTTTCAGAATCGTGCGCCATGACAAGCCAGCCTGAGCGCCCTCGAGAAGAAGAAACTCAAACCAGGTGCTGTCGTCTCGCACCGGCACGCCCCACTCGCTGTCATGATAGTGCTGATAGGAGGGATCCTCGCCACACCAGGGGCAGCGCGCTTTGCTCATGATCGCTATTCCAGTTACCCTGACCAGATCTAAATAACATGGTAGCCCAAGCATGAGACGCCTGACATCGACGCTCTTCCTCGCGCTCATCTTCGTAGGCACCGGGGCCTGTTCCTCGGTTGACCCTGCGCCAGAGGCCACCACCTCGACAACGCCCCAGGCGACGTCCGAAAGCTCATCAACCGCGACGGAAACCGACATGGCTGGAAACCCAACTGCCGAACCGAGCATCGACCAGGTGCAGGCCGCAGCCCGAGACGATCTCGCCGCCCGACGCTCGGTGGCGGTCGAAGACATCGAGGTCATCAGTGCACGTCGAGTGACCTGGGGTGACGGTTCGATGGGCTGCCCTGAACCCGGAATGATGTACACCCAAGCGCTTGTTCCGGGGTTCTACGTTCATCTTCAGATCCAGGGCGAAGACGCGTTCTACCATGCCGGTCGCGATGGGCGACCGATGTATTGCTCGGCCAAACGCAGTCAACCACCCGTCGACCCGGGCAATTTGGAGTAACCTGACCGGGCTGGCAGGGTCAGCCAGATCCCATCATCGGCATTCCGCCCCGCCAAGGCAGCCCTGATCGACGATGCGCGGAGCGCTTGCCAGTCGGAAAAGCCGAGGACCGTGTGGGGCAACGCGAGTGTCGGTCGCTCTGAAGCGAAGCCGTCGAGCGGTGCCTCCCGCAAAGACCCGTCGCGCCCAAGCATCGTTGATTAAGAGTTTCTCTAATATCGCTTTAACAAGTGTTTCATCAATCCCGGCCTACAGTGCAGCAATGAAACCTGCCGCCCGTTTGCTGCTTGTTCTTGCCCTAGTACTGGCAACCAGCGCCTGTGGCGTTCGCCTGGCCTATCATCACCTCGACTGGCTAGCGATGCGTTGGGTCAACAAGCAGGTGTCTCTGAATCCGGTTCAGGAAATGACCCTCAGGGACGCGCTGGAGGCTACGCTTGACTGGCACTGCGCCAGTGAATTACCCGACTACGTTCCGTTTCTTGATAGGGTCGCCGGGACCTTGAGCGAGGACGCGGTGACAGTCGAGCAGATTGAACGGATGGGCGATCAGGCGGCAGGTTTCGGTCAACGACTGGTCGACCAGCTCATGCCGTCGGTCATCCGTTTGTTCACCAGCCTGGACGATGCCCAGGTGCAGGATCTACTGGCGGGCATCGACAAGCGCAATGAGGAATTCCGGAGAGAGCGAATCGAGCTTGAGCCGGAGGAGCGTCGGCGCGAACGAATCGACGGTATGAAGCGCAGTCTCAAACGATTCATCGGATCGACCAACGAGGTCCAGGATCAGCGCCTGGAACAGTGGGCAGATTCGCTGCTGTTCGTCGCACCGCGAATGCACAGCCATCAACAGCAGTGGCGGGACAAGCTGGCAAACCTCCTTGAGGACCGACATCGCCATGAAAGCTTCGGGCCGGCGCTGATCGAGCTGTTCGAGCCCGCAGGTGACTGGCCCAACGATTTTCGAGCGGTCTTGGCGATCAATCGTCAGCGAACGCTGCAAACGCTGGTCGAGATTCATGCGTCCTTGTCCCAGCGGCAAAGACGGCGGCTGCTGTCTCGAATCCGCTCGCTGAGCAGCGATTTCGAGCGCCTGAGCTGTGCCGAGGAGGGGACAGCTTGAGTCAATCCTTGTCAATATCCAGTCGTGCCTCGAGGCCTGCCACGCGCGCTTCCAGCGCTTCGATCCGATCAATCAGACCGGGGGCATCGTCGGCTGAAGGCGGCGCGTTTCCGGACAAGGTTGGCGCCGAAGACGACGCTGAAGGCTCGCCGCACAATCGATGCATGTAGCGATCCTCGCGCTGACCAGGGGCTCGCGGCAGGCGAACAACGAAGGCAGGCGAACGAGATGCCAGTCGTCCGAGATTGTATTCAACATCATCCAGGTCTTCAAAACGGTGTATCCGCTCTGTGCGCGTCAACAGTTCAGCAAGGGTTTGGGGACCTCTCAGCAACAATAGTCCAATCAACGCGCGCTGACTCGGCGTGAGTTCCATCGCCGAATCCACACGATGTCGGAAACGGGTGGCACGAGCACCGAAATCGCTCCTGACCAGACCGCGCTGCTCGAGTTTTCTAAGCGCGGAACCGACCCGGCCCGGATCAAGCTTCATGACCGGTACACGGCTGGTCTTCTGGTTGCAGGCGCTCTGACAGGCATTTTGGGTCAGGGGATAGGACTCCGGCGTGGTGGACTCTTTCTCGATCAGGCAGCCCAGTACGCGCGCTTCTTCGGCGCCCAGCGTTGGATCGAGCGGAAACTCTTCTGTGTCTTGGTCGTTGGAATCCGCTGTTCGTTCGGAGGAGTCAGAATGATCGTTCATAGGGTGCGATGACCTCGTTTCAGCCGGGGAAAGATGACTGCAATGATACGCCTGCTTCGCTCTGAAGCGCGCCCATGAAAAAGCCCCGCTCGGGGCGGGGCTTTTTCGACATCATCCGTGCTTATAGGCTGGATGATTATTCAGGCATGACGTTCGCTGCCTGTGGTCCTTTCGGACCGTCTTGGATATCGAAATTGACCTTTTGACCTTCAGCCAGAGTCTTAAATCCTGAACCCTGAATTGCGCTGAAGTGAACAAACACGTCTTTACCACCATCGTCTTGACTGATGAACCCAAAGCCTTTCGCCTCATTGAACCATTTGACGGAACCAGTTGCCATGTTACTTACTACCTTTGAAAATCAACAAAAATGAAAGTGCTTGCAGCTCAGGAAAAGGTTGTTCGGAGGTCAATCCCAGAAGGGAAAATCGCTCCTGCAAACGCACAGCCATACACTACAGGCTATTCCAGTGTAGCGTGAACATGCTCACAATTCCAGTAAGAACAATTGCATGCCATGAAACGGTCATAAAGCAAATCAGTTCTTTCCAGCTTTCAGATCAGATCCAGGCGCCTGCGCAGGGGGCGATCTGGCCGACGCGGATCGAGAATTGCCTGAAGCTCGTCGCCGACCCGATTCAGCGTCCACACGAGCAGAAACAACAGCACCGAAGCCGCCGCAAAATTTTGATATTGGGCTGCCAGCAGATCCTGAGCCGCCTCGGCCAACATCCTCCCAAAGCTGATCGAACCCGAACCGGTCATCCCGATGAAGCTCAACACGACTTCGGTTTTGATGGCGGCGACGAACAGCAAAGTGACCTGAACGAGAGTGATGTCGTAGAGGTGAGGAACGATATGCTTGCGGATAATTCGAAGGGGGTGAGAACCGGAGACCCGGGCGGCCATGAGAAAGTCTTCTGAGCGCAGCACCAGAACGCGAATCCTCACGACGCGCGCCACCGCCGGCCAGAAACTTAAGACCATCGCCAGCTGCAAGGCGCCGCTGATTCCACCCGAGGCAAACAGCACCGCACCCATCATCAGGTAGTAAGGGATCGACTCGAAACAACCCGTCAGCCATAGCAGCACCTCATCGAGCCAACGCCCGTGGAAATAGCCTGCCAACGCCCCGACAAGCAGGCCCAGAAATGCGGCACCAATGCCGACGATCAAACCGACCTCGAACGCCGCGGCAATACTTTGAAGACTTCGTGCCAGAACATCCTGTCCGATCTGGTTCGTTCCAAACCAATGGGCAAGGGAAGGCCCCGACCAGGCCGGACCTGAGATCTCCTGCCAGCCATCGGCCCACAATCCGCTCCAGACGCCCAGTGCCAGACCGGCAAAAACGGCCAGAAGGACCATCGGAAGGCGTCTGGATAGGACTGCCCATCCCGTCGATAAGGGCAAGACTCGCTGCGCGTCAGATCGGCCACGCGCGCTCGGAGCGGGCCTCATGGAAGCCCTGCCCGCGGGTCAAGCCATCGGACGCCGACCTCGACTAGCACTTGACAACACACCACCAGGCCGCCGGTCAGAACCACCAGGGCAAGAATCACAGGCTGGTCCCCGGCCAGTACCGCATTGAAGAACACGCGACCCACGCCGGGGATGCCGAAATGAGTTTCGATGACAAGGCTGCCGCCCAGCAGCAGCATGGGCACGGCGAAAACCAGCCGGGTCATGATCGGGCCGAAAGCCCAAGGCAGCAGGCGATGACGGAGTATCTTACCCTCCGACAATCCGTAGGCGCGCGCCACTCGAACCGAAGGAAGCTGCAGGGCTTCAAGCCAAAGGGCGCGAAAGAAACGCACGTTATAGCCCAGATTGACCAGCACGACGATCAGCGTCGGCACACTGGTGTGCAAAAGCCAGTCCCGCCACGTTGCGGTGGACCAGCCGCGAGCCGGAAACCAGCCCAGCCAAACGCTGAAAATGAGTTGCAGCAGCATGACCACGACCACGAGGGAAACGCTCATGCTCAGGGCCGAGATCCCTGCAATCCATCGATCAAGCCACCGACCTTGAGAACGCGCGGCCACATAGCCCAGCGCAAGCGAAACGCCGATACCCAGAAAAAGACCTGGCACCATCAGCGCGAGGGTCACCGGTACGCTGCGCCCGATAATCGAGCGTACCGATTCGCCGGTGATCAGCGAATCACCGGGATCGAGTCGAAGCAGACCCTGCATGAAGTCGAGATAGCGCTCGACCGCGCTCCGATCGCCGCCCAGCTGCTCCTCAAGGGCGGCGAGTTCGGCCGGTGAAGGACTTCGACCAGCGAGCTCCCAGACCGGATCAGGGCCAAGGTGCTGGGTCAGCAGGAATCCAATCAGCGTCACGCCGATCAGCAGCGGAACAGCGCCTCCCAGGCGTCGCAAGAGCAAACCGGCAATGGACGTGTGCGGACTCACCGCTCGCTGCGAGGCTCGACGTCGACGAAAGGAAGAAAGAACCCGCCCAGGATTTCACGATCCGGCAGCATACGAACGTGCCGTTTCCAGAGATGAAGCCGCGTGCGCACCATCGAACCCATGATCACGCAGTCCTCGACGATCTGCTCATTGAGCCGTCGATAGAGCGCAATCCTTTGTTTCGAGTCGGACTGACGTCGAGCGCGCTCGAAAAGCGCATCGAAGCGCGGATTCGCATAGCGACTGGCGTTGACCCCCGGGGGCGCGTTCGGACCATAAAACAGCTGCAGGTTGTACAGCGCGTCCGGATAAGCCATGGTCCACCCCATCAGAAAGACATCGACCTGACCGCCATGAATACCGCGCAGCAGTTCGGAAAAGGTCGGGAAAACGCGTTGCTCGATGCGATCGGCCGGGTAGCCGGCGGCGATCAGATTGGCCCGAAACATCTCGAAATGCTGGGTCTGCTGCACGCCGCTCTGGTGACCGTAGATCAGCCTCGGCAGCGTGTCCGTGGTCCAGCCGGCCCGCTGCCAGCGCTGGCGAGCGAGATCGGGACCGAAAGGATCCGTCGTCAATGAACCATCCCAGCCGGGCAGCGCTGGGGGAATCACGCCAGCGAATCGTTCCCCGATGTCGTGATAAAAGAGCGCATTGCGCGCCGACCAATCGATGGCCTGTCCCAATGCGCACCTCAGCTCTCGGTTACGAACCGCGCGCTCGGGATCGTCCTGGTGGCCCAGGGCCGGGTGATCGAAATTGAGACCGTAATAGACCAATCCGGCCTCGGGCATCGCCTGGGTGTGATAGCGACGGGCCATGTCTTCGCGAAAGCGCAGAGGATTGGATTCGCTCAGGACTGACGGTGCCAGCTCTGGCGGCAGCATAACCAGATCGGTTCCGACCCGAGACCGGAAACTGTTCCAGCGTGCGCTGGCTTCGGCGATGAACTGAACTTCCAAACGGTCGATCAGTGGATAGGGCTGCCCATCCACCGACTCAATCCCCAGGCTGCCATGCTTCTCCGGGTCATAGCCCTCGCCGCCCAGGTCGATGCGGCCACGCTCGAAATTCTCATTTTTGACCAGAATCGCCTGCGTTTCATCGAACTCGATCAATCGAAACGGGCCTGATCCGACCGGTGCCCGACCAAATCCGACGCCCAATGCCTGCACCACCTCGTGCGGCACCACCGCCGACTGGGCGGTCGCCAGCGTGTGAACGAACGTTGGAAAGGGTTCGCGCAGATGAATCCTCAGCGTGGTTTCATCCAGTATCTCGAGCCCCGCCACGGCGAGTGCTTCCGGGGCCATCGTCCCGCCGAATTCAAGCCCAACAATTCGATCGCGCCACAGCCAGGTCGCGCCCGAACGGGTCGCCGGATCGAAATGGCGGGCGATTGACCAGGCAACGTCCCGCGCGGTGACTCGACGACCGAGACCAGAGTCGAAATGAGGACTATCGGCGAAACGCGCATCGGGACGGATCGTGATCTCGTAGACCAGGCCATCTTCAGAAACCGTCGGAAAATCAGCCGCAAGCGAGGGCGTAAGCGCATAGGGCCGTTCCAGGTACTTGTAGCGATACAAGGTATCGAACAGGGCCGGAATCAGTAGACGGGCGTAGGTGTTATTGCCTTGAGCCGGGTCGAGTGAGGGCGGCGCGCCGTCGATCACGTGCCGATAGACCTTGATCGGAGGCTCCGAGACCGACGACTCTGGCTCGCAACCCCCCAATAGAACGACGGCGAGCGCAAGCCCTGCCCATTGCAACCTCGTTCGCTTGCGCATTGCCAAACCCCCGCGGGCGGAAATAAAAACCAACTGACTCCCATTCTCGCCCAATTGCTCGCGGTCCGCGAATCGAGGGTGAGAAGTCGATCACACACATTTCTCGAAATATTCTTGCATCTCGGAAAAATTGACAGTATTGTCAATCCACATTCTTGGCAATTATAGATCACAGGCCGAATCAGACCATGTCATCCAGCGTCCTCTACGCCGCCCCGCTCAGCGCTGCTGCTGAACACTGCACTTTCGCCGTTCAGTCGATCCGCGCGCTCCGCTCCGACCAGGAGGTTTTCGCCTCACCGTTCAACTGGTTCGAAGTGCTGATTCGCCCGTTGGGTCCGTATGGCGGCTATTCGCCGGCGGAATTCGTCGACAGGCTCTATGAACAACGCGAAACCGTCTACACCGATAGAGAGGTGCTTCGTCGTGCAAGCGACTGGGTGCTACGCCAGAGCAAACCTCATCGAATCAGCGTGAACACCCATCCGCAATCGCTGACGCAGGGCCGATTCATTGCTCAAGTGCTCGAAACCCGTCAGCGCCTCGCGGAACGAGGCCACTCCCTCTGTCTGGAACTGATCGAGTACGGCCGTTGCGACGAGAAAAGCCTGCTGGTCATCAACGCTCAGAAGCTTAGGAAAGCAGGCGTTCTGATCGCATTGGATGACTTCGGCAGCCGCATCAATTGCTTCGATCTTTGCGCGGCCGGCATCGTCGACCTGCTGAAAATCGATCTCCGATTAATCGACGGCGTGGATCGCGATCCAAACCAACGCGCGGTCATCGAAAGCATTCTGACCCTCGGCCGGGGCCTCGGAGCTCAGGTCGTGGCGGAGGGTGTCGAGACCGCAAGTCAAGTCGCCACACTGCGAGAACTCGGCGCGGACTTCGCGCAAGGCTTCTATTTCCACAAACCTCAACAACTGGATATCTGAGATGGCTCCAATTGCAGCACAAGCCAATCAGGGGGAAGACGTCAACTGGCTGGTTGACGCCATATCGAGAATGGTTCGTCCGATCGTCCGGTTTTCTCTCGGACGTATTTCCTGCAGCGCTTTGGTTGACCTCGTGCGCCTGGCCTATGTCCAGGAAGCACGCAATCATCTGCAGGCGGAAAATCCCGACAAAAAAGTCACCCGTTCGGCGCTCGCGCTGCTCTGCGGGATGGACGGTCGCGCGATCAAGACATTCGAAGACAACGCCAATCGGGAATATGTCGCCTCCGATGTCTGTTCCGAAGCCACAATTCTGGGAGTCTGGAAGAACGACGACACTTTCCGTGACCCGGAAACCGGCGAGCCAGCATCGCTGCTGATCCACGGCCCCTACGGCACGTTTCAGCGATTGGTCACGCGCGCGGCCGGACGGGCGGTCACCGTACAGACGGCGCTCGAAAAGCTGGTCGACAGCGGCAACGTTAGTCTGAGCGAAGACGGCACCCACGTCTCGCTAATTGATCCTTACTACCAGCCGGTCAAGCATTCAGAGCGCGCTGCCATCGAGGCCAGCAGCCTGGCGGTCGGCCGGCTGGGCGCCACGCTGAAACACAATATCGATCGATTCAGCAGCGACCAACAGCCCTGGCTGCAGCAGGATCGCTGGTGCACTCGCATTCCAAAAGATCGGCTGGAGGTTATTCGCGCCGAAATGCGAGCCGTGCTCAGCCGCCACATTCTCGAGATCGAAAACTATCTCGACAGCGAAGAAAAACCCGCTTCCCAACCCGAAGACACCATGGTCGGCGTGGGTTGGTACTACTGGGAAAAATCAGCACCACTTGAACCCGAAAAACCGGACTCCACGCAGGCTTGAACCGCCTGTTTTCTGATCAGCAACGCCCCGTTATTCATCCTCCAGGAGAGCGCATCATGACCTTTTTAATTCACAAATCTGGCACCGGTATCGAAAAATCTGGCACCGGCATCGAGAAGTCCGGCACTGGAATCAACCGGTCGGGAACAGGCAATCTTCAGCGACCCCGGCTGCTCCAGGCCATGCTTGGAAGCGCAATCCTTGCCACGGCTGCGATCGCTCAGGCGGGCACGCCGGGCATCCTTCTGACTCAGACCGAACACAGCATCCAAGTCTCCATGCACGTTGACCAGCGCATGGTGGTTGGGCAGATTCAATCCAACGAGCCGCTCTCGGGTCTCGTCGAAGTTAACCTCTACGACGTGGCATCAGTGTCGGCCTCGGGTGTTCAGACCTATGGATCCGGTACGGGAGGGTCTGGGGACTGCGCAAGTGGCGGAACGCAAACCTACGGATCTGGCACCGGCGGCACGGACACCTATGGATCCGGCACCGGCGGCACGGACACCTATGGATCCGGCACCGGCGGCACGGACACTTATGGATCCGGCACCGGCGGCACGGACACCTATGGATCCGGCACCGGATGGACCGCCACCTACGGATCCGGCACCGGATGGACCGCCACCTACGGATCCGGCACTGGATGGACCGCCACCTACGGGTCCGGCACCGGCGGCACCGACACCTATGGATCCGGCACCGGCGGCACGGACACCTATGGATCCGGCACCGGCGGCACGGACACCTATGGATCCGGTACCGGCGGCACGGACACCTATGGATCCGGCACCGGCGGCACGGACACCTATGGATCCGGCACCGGCGGCACGGACACCTACGGATCTGGCACCGGCGGCACGGACACCTATGGATCCGGCACCGGCGGCACGGACACGTACGGCTCTGGAACCGGGTGGACCGCCACTTATGGATCCGGCACGGGAAGCCCCGACAGCGCGCGCGATTCCGATGCCCAAGGATGCGGTGCGCAGCTTGCCCGATGGGGCCAGGTCGAATTGGTGATCGATCCGGACGCGACCTACGTGCTGGTCCAACGCGACACGAGCGATGGTCCGCAAGAGGTCCTGGCCACGGTCAAACCGTCGGCAGTGTCTCGCTGACAGGATTCACGCTTCGAAGACTCAGTACTGATCGTGCGGCAGCAGCACAGGTCGCGCGCTCAGACGTGGGGGCTCAGCAGTCGTCAGTTCCTCCTTCCCATTGACGATTGCTGAGCGTTGGTTGCCCCGGCTTCGGCCGGGGCTCTTTTTTTGGTTCCGGAGGATCAATTCGCTTGAGAAGCAAGCCGAGTCGCCAGTTCGCCTGCCAGTGCCTCGATCTCCGCATGACGCTCCGATGGATGCGCCGATGGGTTCAGCTCGGACCATGATGGACGGTAGCGCGCTCGTCTTAGCAACGACGGAAGCGCTTGATCCCGGTCCGCCGCATCGCGTGCTGAAACCTTATGCGGGCTGCCGTGACCCATCTGGCAAAGGCTCCTGAGCAAGTGCAGTTGCCGAGCGGTGATCAGCGCCAGCGTCGGATCGTCGATGGCCAGCGTGACCCGATCGCGAATCCGATCCACGGCTCGAGCTCCCAGCCCCTTGACCAAGCCCGCACCACCGCCGGCCAGCGTGCCAATGACGGTTCCCACCCCCAAGCTCAAGCCACCGGTCGCCACATCCACCAGCGCACCAGCACCGGCGCCGAGACCAGCCAGCTTGCCGGTCTGGATACCGTAGGCTCGGAGCGTCTCAGCGTCGAACGGATCCTCTGCCCAGCGACCATCGTTCAGCGGCAGACCCTCATCTTCATAAGCCTCTGCGCCAAAACGATAGAGCGCGAGCAACGTCTCCACCGTGGCCTGCTCGCGTCGACGCACGGTGCTCTGCAACGCACTCAAGCTCGAAGAGATGGCATCAATATCGGAGGCGTCTGCTCGTCGACGAGCCGCGGCGACATCGATCAACAGGGAAGAGATTGCTCGAAGAGCGGCTTGGAGGCGGTCGCTTTCGTCGGCCTCAAGACGAGCCAGCCACTCGTCAAGCGTGGTTTCGAACCGGTCCAGCTGACTCTTCAGTTTCTCGAATAGACGGCGCTCGCTGGCCGGATCGCGCACCGCCACATCGAAGGTAATAACCGTGTGCAGTGTGACCTCGGCCAGCGCCTTCCGCCAGTGCGCCTCACGACTGCCATCGGCAGCAGTGAAGTTAAGGACCGGCACGATTGGTCGAGCGCACAGGGCCAGAATTGCCAGTTCGTCCTGGTATTTTTCTAGCACGGGCTCACGGGCGTCGATCACGTAAACCCCGAGGTCCATTCCCAGCATCAGCTCGAGGACGCGCGCTTCCTGATCGAAGCGCTGCGAAGCCTGAGCATCGTCCAGCAGGGCCTGAACGCGAGCCGGCCCCGCATGGCGATCGCCCGGCTGCTGATCCAGCCATTCAATCAATTCGGGCGCATTTTCAAGTCCCGGCGAGTCGTAGAGCTCGATCAGCCCGCGCCCATCGCTTCGAAGCTCGGTGGTGGTGATCTGGCGCGTCGTGCCGCCTCGATCCTCCACGGCACCGAAGGTTCGGTTGCGGGTGAGGGTCCGGACCAACGAGGTCTTGCCGGTGTTGGTGTGGCCAACCACTGCGATGTTCAGCAAGCGTGAGCTCATGTGCGATCCTCTGCTCTCTCGAGCGACTCGCTCACGCGGTCGCGAATCAGCGCCGGCTCATCGGACAGAGCGATCGACTGCAGGCGACCGCCCGCACGAGCCGCCGCCCGTTGCCAATCCGCCAGCCGGGCAGGCAAGTTCCCGCCTCGTGCCTGCAGCTGATCACCGTCCACGACCAGCAAGATCAGCGCACCGCGAGCTGCGTCGGCCAGGCGATTGATGAAACGCACGCCCCCATTGTCCGGGGTTCGCAAGAGGGAACAGACCACCAGCAGATCCGAGGGCGGCGGCCGGATGGCCTCCAGCGCTTGGATCAGAGCCTCACGCTCGGCCCGACGTTCAGCGCCGCCGAGATGAATGACTCGCCGCTGCAAGAGCTCCGCGATGCGGGCATCCGCGTCACCATCGAGCTCGAATCCAACCAGAGCAGGACGTCCGGCCACCTTTGGCCTTTGCCTTGGCTCCGGGTCCGGATCGATGTCCGGTATTTCACCAAGCGCCCGATGTGAATCAGAATCCCGCATCAGCTCGGCCTTCAGCCGCAGATAGCCGGGCTGCCCAAGATCCAGTTCCACCCTCCGAGACAGCCGTCGAAACTGCCACCAGGACAACAGGGCGAGCATCAGCCTCGGCAGCGCCACATAGAGTCCGACCATCAACATCAGGAACTGCGCCCAGAGCGCTCGGTCCGCGCCCAGGAGACCGCCGACCCGGCCGCGCTCGATCAGCTCGGGCGTCATCGCGGGCCCCAGCCCCAGCAGTTCGGGCAGCCACGCCAGGGCCTGGATCAGACTGGCCACATTCCCTTCCCTAAGAATGGTCGTACCCCAGCTCAGATCATATTGCGCGACGCTGAAATGAAACAGCAGACCCAGCAATGCTCCGGCGGAGAAACCGAGCCAGAGCAGATGCGATCCAAGACTCAGCCACCAGCGACCTGCCGGGGCCAAGAGCACCGCCGCAGCGGACTGGGCCAGCTCCGGTGCCAGCGTTCCGGTCAGCATGCGGGGCCCCAGCCAGGCCAGCAGCCGATCGACCGTCGCCGTTAGCGCGCCGCGCGAAGGCCGCGATCGCCCACCCCAGACCAAGAGCAGCAGCCAGACCAGCAAGAGTAAAGTCGGCAGGCCAACCAGTGTCAGTGCAGCCACCAGCAGGTCCATTTCGCGATCGGCCGCGCTGGCTCGCGCCGCCAGCCAACCGGTCAGCACGCCCAGTATCGTCAGCGCCAGGAGGAATCGACGAGCGCTTCGAGCCAGGGCCTGCAGGTCCTCACCCACGCCGACCAGACCCGGCACCGCTTGCGCGCGGACCGCCAACCGGTCCTCGAGAGTCCCTTCAGCCTCGCGCGCCAGCCTCATCGCGGCCTCGTCGTCGGCCCATCGACCCTGACGCTGCTCACGCCGGCGCAGCGCCTCGGTCAGCAGCCAATCGTTCAGTTCGATGCCTCGTGTGGTCAAGTCCGGGTCAGCGTCACGTTGAAATCCAGGGTGTCATCTTAACCAAGACGGCTGCGAAGACAGGCCATCAGTCTGTGAAAGTTTGATCCCGGTCAAGAAGCGCACCCATGGCTGTTGGGACAATCTGCTGCGATCTTCCACCGGCACCCTTCAAGGAAGCCAAAATGAGCGAAACCATGACATACAACGACAAGGTCGTGCGACAGTTTGCGGTCATGACCGTGATCTGGGGCATCGTGGGAATGCTAGTCGGCGTGATTATCGCCGCCCAGCTGATCTGGCCCGACATGACCATGGGGATTTCCTGGCTGAGCTACGGCCGTCTCCGCCCCCTGCACACCAATGCGGTCATCTTTGCCTTTGGCGGTTCGGCCCTGTTTGCCACCAGCTATTATTGCGTTCAGCGAACCTGCCACGCCAGGCTTTTCTCCAATGCGCTGGCCGCCTTCACGTTCTGGGGCTGGCAGGCGGTCATCGTCGGAGCCGCCATCACCCTGCCGCTCGGGCTGACCATGGGCCGTGAATACGCCGAGTTGATCTGGCCCCTGGCCATCCTGATTGCGCTGGTCTGGGTCGCTTACGCGGTCGTGTTCTTCGGAACGATCGTCAAGCGCAAGGTCAAGCATATCTATGTCGCCAACTGGTTCTTCGGTTCGTTCATCCTGACCGTGGCTGTCCTGCACATCGTCAACAATCTGGCCATGCCGGCCACCCTGACCCAGTCCTATCCGATCTATTCCGGCACGGTGGACGCCATGGTCCAGTGGTGGTATGGGCACAACGCCGTGGGCTTTTTCCTGACCGCTGGCTTCCTCGGCATGATGTATTACTTCGTGCCCAAGCAGGCCGGTCGCCCGGTCTACTCCTACCGCCTGTCGATCGTCCACTTCTGGTCACTGATTGCGATCTACATGTGGGCCGGACCTCACCACCTTCACTACACCGCCTTGCCCGACTGGGTCCAGTCGCTGGGCATGGTGTTCTCACTGATGCTGCTGGCCCCAAGCTGGGGCGGCATGATCAACGGCATCATGACCCTGTCGGGCGCCTGGCACAAGCTCCGCACCGACCCGATTCTGCGCTTCATGATCGTGGCTCTGAGCTTTTACGGCATGTCGACCTTCGAAGGCCCGATGATGTCGATCAAGACCGTCAATGCGCTCAGTCACTACACCGACTGGGGAATCGGCCATGTCCACTCCGGGGCCTTGGGTTGGGTGGCGATGATTTCCATCGGCTCGCTCTACAGCTTGTTTCCACGTCTGCTGGGCCTGCCGGGCATGTACTCCACCCGTCTGATCGAATGGCATTTCTGGACCTCCACCATCGGCACCGTGCTCTACATCGTGGCCATGTGGATCTCCGGGGTCATGCAGGGCCTGATGTGGCGAACCTTCAACGATGACGGCACCCTGACCTACACCTTCATCGAGGTACTGAAACTGACTGAACCGTTCTATTTGCTGCGCTTGCTGGGTGGCGTGATCTTCCTGTCCGGAATGTTCATCATGCTCTACAACGTGTTCAAGACTTTCCAGATGTCCAAAAACACCGACCGCGAGGTCCTTGTGACCGCGCCGGCTCACGCCTGAGAGGAGTTGGCCAATGATTCATGACAAGATCGAAAAGAACGCAGCTCTGCTCGGCGTGCTGATCATCCTGGCCATCAGCGTCGGCGGCATCGTCGAAATCGTACCGCTGATGTTCAAAGGTGCCGTGGTCGAACCGGCTGAAGGGGTCAAGCCCTACAGTCCGATCCGCCTGGCCGGACGCGACATCTACGTTCGCGAGGGCTGCTACGGCTGTCACAGCCAGCAGATTCGTCCTTTTCGTTCGGAAACAGAACGCTATGGCCACTACTCGGTGGCCGGCGAGTTCGTATACGACCGCCCCTTCCAGTGGGGATCGAAACGCACGGGACCAGACCTGGCGCGCGTCGGCGGTCGCTACAGCGACGACTGGCACGAGCTGCACCTGATCAACCCGCGCGCCGTCGTACCGGAGTCCAACATGCCGGCCTACCCCTGGCTGGCCGAGCGCCTCGTCGATGGACCGACGCTGCAAAAACACATGCGTGCCCTGCAGCGGATCGGCGATCCCTACACCGACGAGCAGATCGAAGGCGCCGCACAGGAGGTCGCCGGCACCACTGAAATCCAGGCGCTGATTGCCTATCTGCAGGGCTTGGGCACCGAATGGACCGGGCAACGCGTCGCGCCGCGCGCCGGGGGTGACACATGACTGCGGGCCTTTGGACCCTGTTTTCCATGGTTGCTTTCATCGCCATCGTGATCTGGGTATTTCTGATCAAGAGTCGTAAGGACTTCGATGCTCAGGCGAACATGCCGCTGAACGATGACGCGCGTGAGCTGCGAGAGCAACGGGAGCAAGAAGAGAAGGAGGATTCGTAAATGAGCGCTTTCTGGCACTGGTTTGTCGTCGTCATCGTGGTCGCGTTTATCGCGTTCATGGTGGTTTTGTTCATCGCCACCGGCAGGGCCAAGGTCCCATCGCAGAAGGGCACCAGTGGCGAGGACACGACCGGCCACGTCTGGGATGACGACCTTGAGGAACTCAACAATCCCATGCCGCGCTGGTGGCTGTGGCTGTTTTATGGCTCGGTGATCTTCTCGGCCATCTACCTGGCGCTCTACCCCGGCCTCGGTCGGTACGAAGGCACGCTGGGTTGGAGCTCGGAGGGTCAGTATCAGCAGCAGATGGCGCGCGCATCGGCGGCGTTCGAAGAGCGCTTCGGTGAACTGGCGGCCAGCCCGCTGGCCGACCTGGCGCAGAACGAAGACGCCCTGCGCATGGGCCGCAACCTTTACGCCCACAATTGTTCGACCTGTCACGGCGCGGATGCGCGCGGCGCTCAGGGTTACCCGAACCTCACTGACGATCACTGGACATGGGGCAACGAGCCGCAGCAGATATTCACCAGCATCCATCAGGGACGACAGGCCGCGATGCCGGGCTTCGACGCGGTTCTCGATAGCCAGGCCGTTACACGGACCGCAACCTATGTTCAGCAACTGGCCGGCGAGCCGGTCGACGCCACCATGGCCGCCGCAGGCAAGCAGCACTACGACACGATCTGTGCCGCCTGCCACGGCATGGATGGCAAGGGCAATGCCCTGTTGGGTGCTCCGAATCTGACCACTGGCATCTACATCTATGGCGGTGACCGCGACACCATCGAGTACACGATCCGCAACGGCCGCTACGGCGTTATGCCGGCCCAAGCCGACCTGCTGGGCGAAGCACGCACGCGTCTGGTTTCGGCCTATATCCTGAATCTGGCCAACGAGGCCGCAGCCAGCAATGACTGAGGCCGCCACCTCGGGAGACCGGTCGCCTGCCGGTAAAACGCCGCCACCGCGCCCTCTGGCCCAGCGCCTTGGGGCCATTCTCTGGCCGTCGTTCTTCGCCGCCGGCATCGCCACCGTGGTGTTCTTCATGGCCGTTGATCCGCTGGTGCTTCGAGACATCACCTTCCCGGACATGGAAATTTCCCGCCAGGGCGGCTACACGATCGCGTTTTTCCTGTTCTGGGCAGCGACTGGCTCGTCGAGTCTGTTCACCTGGATTCTGCTAAGACCGGTCAGCCGATTCAACCCGCCTCGGCAGACCGACTGAAACCTCGATGAGCGATAACAGCACCACGCCTGAAGCGATACCGCTGTATGTCAAGCACGACAAGGTCTACCCCCGCGAGATCCACGGCCGCTTCGCGCGTCTCCGGGTCATCGCGGCCTGGGTCCTGCTGGGTCTGTTCTACGTGCTGCCGTGGATCAACCTGGACGGCACCCAGATCGTGCTCTTCGATCTACCCAACCGACAGTTTCATTTTTTCGGACTGACGCTGTGGCCGCAGGATCTGTTCATCCTGTCGCTGCTGCTGGCATTGGCCGCCTTCACGCTGTTTTTCTTTACCGCACTGGCCGGACGGCTGTGGTGTGGCTACGCATGTCCGCAGACGGTCTGGACCGAAATCTTTCTCTGGATGGAACGCGTCACCGAGGGTTCTCGCAACCAGCGCATGAAGCTCGACAGAGGACCCTGGAACCGCAACAAGATCGTGCGCAAATCGATCAAGCAGTTCCTCTGGATCACCTTTGCGCTCTGGACGGGTTTTACTTTTGTCGGATTTTTCGTGCCGATTCGCGACCTTGCCCTGCGGATCCCCACCTTCAGCCTTGGGGGTTGGGAGACCTTCTGGCTGTTCTTTTACGGGATTGCGACCTACGGTAACGCCGGGTACCTGCGCGAGCAGGTGTGCAAGTACATGTGCCCCTACGCCCGATTCCAGTCGGCGATGTTCGACGCCGACAGCCTGATCATCTCCTATGACGTCGATCGGGGCGAGCCTCGCGGCGGGCGCAGTCGCCAGGCGAATCCAGTCGAGTTGGGCCTGGGCGACTGCATCGACTGCAAAGCCTGCGTCCAGGTCTGTCCGACCGGCATCGACATTCGCGATGGTCTGCAGATCGAGTGCATTGCCTGCGCGGCCTGTGTCGATGTCTGCGACGAGGTCATGGACAAGATGGACTATCCCCGCGGGCTGATCCGTTACACCACTGAAAACGCAATCCAGGGCAAGCCCAGTCGGATCCTGCGGCCCCGGATTTTCATTTACCTGTTCGTGTTACTCGCCCTGATGACCCTGATCGGCAGCATCCTGACCAACCGTGATGCCCTCATTGGGGATGTGCTGCGCGATCGGAACTCCCTCTATCGCGTCATCGGTTCGGAGCTGGAAAACAGCTATCGGCTCAAGCTGTCGAACCGGACCGACCAAGCACTTACCGCCTCGGTCGGCGCCAGTGGGCTCGAAGGCCTGCGTGTCGTTGAACCGATCGAGACCTTCACCGTCGAACCCAGTGAGTCCGGCGACTTTGCCCTGACCCTGGCGCTTCCACTCAACGCGGCCGACCCCGGCATGTTGCCGGTCACGATCACCATTAGCGCGCCGGCTGGCGAAATTTATCAGACCATCGAAACGCGCTTTTACGTGCCTTCGAACCCCGACTGAACGGAACCGACGACGCATGACCGAGCCGACCATCAACCCCTGGTACCGCGAGCCCTGGCCCTGGTTCATCCTGGGCATTCTCGGACTGGGCGTTTTCTTCGGTATTTCGATCCTGGTGATCGGTCTGTCCAACCCACCGCAGATGGTTCGCGGCGAGTACGAACGCTTCGGCCGCGGCCTCGTCGACATCGGCAGCCGCACCGCTCAGGCACGGACCCTGGGCCTTAGCGGTCGGTTGACCCGACGCAGCAGCGACTGGGTCCTCGAACTGGCGGCCAATGACAGCGAGAACCTGCCCGACCAGCTTTTGCTCATGATTCAACATCCGGTTGACGCTGAGCAGGATCGAACCGTGCTACTGGACCGCAACAGCTATGGCCTCTACCGCGGCGACTGGACCGAGCCGCCGCATCACGCGACTCTGATCCTGCAGGATCTTTCACAAAGCTGGTGGATCAGTGCTCACCTGGGGGAAAGCGCTGAAAGCACTCTAGAATTGATTCCAAGGCGTCTGTGAGTGCGGTTCTTTCCAACACGAGCAGTGACCACGCCGAGGGGCTGAACACCCGGTGCGGCCACTGCGGCGAGGACGTACCGAGAGGCCTGGAACTGTTTGCCTCGATTCGCGGCAGCGAACAGCCAATGTGCTGTCACGGTTGTCAGACCGTCGCGACCCTGATCGAAAATTCCGGCCTGGGCCGCTATTACGACTTTCGGGATGCCCTGCCGGAGCGTCCGGAATCCACCACCCTGTCGCGGGATGATTTTCTGGCCTGGGACCGGTCCGCCGTGCTGGATCATCACGCCCGTCCCTGCGATCGTGGCGAGGTCGAGCTTGCGCTTGTGCTGGAAAACGTGCACTGCGCGGCCTGCGCCTGGCTGATTCACCGCTTCCTTGGTGGGCTGCCTGGCGTGTCGTCCATTCAGGTCGATATCGCCGACGGTCGTGCCAGTTTGCGACTGGATCCTGAGCAGACGCCGCTCAGTGAGGTCGCGGCACGCCTGGCTTCGCTCGGTTATCGGCCGCACCTGGACACGCCCGAGGCCGGTCGGGACCGCGACCGCGAACAGCGCCACGACATGCTCAAAGCCCTGGTCGTGGCCGGCCTGGGCATGATGCAGGTCATGAGCTTTGCCCTGGCCGGCTACATCGGCGCCATGCAGGACATCGACCCGACCAGCGAGCGATTCTTCCAGCTCATCAGCATGGTGGTTGCAGTACCCGTGGCCCTGTATTCGGGGCGGATTTTCTTCCGCTCGGCCTGGCGCACACTAAAAAGCGGGCGCATGGGCATGGACGTGCCGGTGGCCCTTGCCATGCTGCTGGCCTTGTTCTCGAGCATCGTGATCACCTGGGCCGCCGCCGGCGAAACCTATTTCGATTCTGTCGTGATGTTCATCTTCTTCCTGCTGCTGGGGCGCTACGCCGTTCTGGTGGCCCGTCAGAAAGCTGGCCGACTCCATTCCGCCTTGGCTCGCGCCCTGCCGACCCAGGTTCGCCGCCTGACCGGCGAAGGCTCGGAACTGGTCTCGCTGATCGAACTCGAACTCGGCAACAGAATTCAGGCCAGCGCCGGCGAAACGATTGCCGCTGACGGCACCGTTCTGAATGGTCAGGCCCAGATCGACGAGTCCCTGCTGTCGGGCGAATCCCTGCCGCGCCAACGGATCCCCGGGGATTCGGTCATGGCCGGCAGCCTGGTTCGCGATGGGCAGGTCGATTTCCGCATTGATCGGCTCGGCCAGAACACGACCCTGTCTGGCATCGTCAGGCTGCTTGACCAGGCTCGTCAGTTTCGGCCGCGACTGGCCCGCCTGGCCGATCGCGTTGCCGGTGTCTTCGTATCGGTGGTGTTGTCGGCGGCAGCCCTGGCCGGCCTGGTCTGGTGGCAGATCGATCCTTCCCGGGCGCTACCGGTGGCTCTGGCCGTTCTGGTCGTGTCCTGTCCCTGTGCACTGGCGCTGGGCACGCCCGTAGCGCTGGCCTCAGCCACGCGGGGCCTGGCCCGGCTGGGCATCCTCATCCATCGCCCCGACGCGCTTGAGGCGCTGCCCGGATTGACCCACCTGGTCTTCGACAAGACCGGCACGCTGACCGAATCTCGACCGATGCTGACGGAAACGCGCGCCGTGACCGGGATCGACACGGCTCGCGCTCAACGCCTGGCGGGTCGCCTGGAGCGCATCAGTCGGCATCCGCTCAGTCTGGCCTTTTCCCGCTTCGACGACGGGGGTCCCGTCTCTGACGCGGCCCCGATCACGGCCTGCGGTGTCACCGGTTCGATCGACGGGGTGCCCTATCGCCTGGGCAAGGCCGCTTTCATCGCCGAGCAGGTCAGCGAGCCCGTCACCGAACCCGGGCCGGGTCAGTGGCTGGCACTGGCCGATGACAAGCGCCTGCTGGCCTGGTTTCATCTCGATCTGCCGCTGCGCCAGGGCGTCCGCGCTCTGGTCGAGCAGCTCCAGGCCAGCGGAAAGGTGCTGTGGTTGGCCTCGGGCGACCGTTGGGCCAATGTCGAGGCCCTGGCCAGGGATCTGGGCATCGAACACTTCAGGCCCGAACTCTCGCCGCAGGACAAGCTGGACCTGGTCCGCAAGCTCCAGTCGGAAGGCGCCCGCGTCGCCATGGTCGGCGACGGCATCAACGATGCACCGGTGCTGGCGGGCGCGGACGTGTCCCTCGCGCTGGCCGAGGGCGCCGACATCGCCCGCACTCAAGCCGACCTGGTCATCACCGGCTCCAGCCTCGATCGCCTGGCCTCGGCACTGGCTCTGGCCCCGCGCGTGCGCCGCGTCATCATCCAGAATCTGTGCTGGGCCCTGGGCTACAACCTGCTGGCCCTGCCCTTTGCCATGGCCGGCCTGGTCCCGCCCTGGCTCGCGGCCATCGGCATGTCGACCTCCAGCCTAATTGTCGTGCTCAACGCGCGCCGACTCGGCGGCGAGCTTCATCGCCCCCCCCGACCAGCGCGTAAGATGACGCTTCCTTCGTCCGCTACCAGCTCATGAGCATCATCTACGTTCTGATCCCGCTCTCGGTCATCCTAATGGTGTTTGCCATCGGCTTTTTCTTCTGGGCGGTCAAGAACGATCAGTTTGACGACCTGGACACGCCGGCCCTCGATGTTCTGGACGAAGACGACCTGCCCCAGCACCCTGCCCAGCACAACGACGACCGCATAGACCAGGAACGGCCATAGGCCAATAAAAGCCATAACCAGGGTGCAGGAGACTCTTTCAAAGGCCACTTGTCAACGTGATGGACTGGAGAAATGACGCGATCAGTCAGGGATTGTTTTCGCCCTGAAATTGCGTCATCATTAGCAATTGAGCGCACCAATCAACACGGAGTCAATAAAATGAAGTTTGTACTTGCAAGCCTGGTTGGCCTTTTGGCGTCTAGCGTCGCCCTGGCCAATAATACTGGCGTCGATGCCACCATTTCCCCCTTCGCGGCGGCGACCAATGTCACCGTGACCGGAACCCAGACCGATGGGCCAACCGGCGGTTGTTCGTTCGTCGAAATCACCATCGAAGCCGATATCGAAGGAGTGAATGATCTCGGTGGCGGAAACGACGAGGTGCGCTTCAGCATCTTTGACGACAGCACTGAGCGCGCCTTCGAAGTCGTGTCAGTGCCGGTCGGAACGACCGAAACCGTCAGCGTGACCCTCACCTTCGAGGGCGTGATTGGCGCAGGTGCCGAAGGCGTTGGCGTTCTCATTTTTGACGGCCCCGATGTCGACTTCGCAACAGGGGTGCTGTTTAACCTGGATCCGTTCAACCCCGATGTGGTCGTCGGCACTTGTCCAGGGGAGCAGCTCGTCTTCCGCTCGGTGCCTGTCGACAATCCCCTCGCGCTCGGTCTGATGATGATCATGCTGGGATTGTTTGCTGCAGGCGCAATTCGCTCCAGGGCCTGAGCAAGCACGACCAGGGGCATCTTGTCCTGACAAAAAAACCGCCGGTCTCCGGCGGTTTTTTTTGTCCGGAGCTCGAGAACAAAGACACTCGAATCGATTCCTTATCGACTCCCTCAGCTTACCCTTGACCCACCATGAACCCCGAAACTGCCCTGCTCACAGGCCTGCTCGCCGGCCTGTTCGGATCGACCCACTGTCTGGCGATGTGCGGTGGCATCGTGGGCTTGCTGCACAGTCAATTACCGAAAGGCGGGTCGGCCTTGAGCGCAGGATTTCATCTCGGTCGCATCACCAGTTATTTGGCGATCGCGATGATCGCAACCCTGATCGGGATGCTGCCGGGCCAGCTGCTGCCCGACGCTGCCCCGGCGATCATGCGCATAGTGCTGGGGCTGCTGATCATCAGCATGGCCGTCTACATCGCCGCACCGGGGCGTTTCCGCGATCTGGCAGGCCAGCTGGCCGCGCCCCTGACGCGGCGACTGATGCCGCTGCTGTCGAAATTTCTACCGGTGCGCTCGCTCGATCAGGCCATCGGACTCGGCCTGCTCTGGGGTCTGCTGCCCTGCGGCTTGCTGTACTCGATCGTCGCCGCCGCCGTGCTGCTGGCCGACCCCCTGGCCACGACCGCCATGGTCATCGCCTTCGGTGCCGGCACGGTGCCGCTTTTGCTGGGCAGCGGTTTGCTGATGCTCAAATTTCGCTCGGCCGTCAACCGACGCTCGCTACGCATGACCGCCGCCCTGCTGCTGGTCCTTACCGGCCTGCTGATCGCGGCCGGGCCGCAGCTGGCGCAGCACATCGATCATCCGTGGATGCATTTTCTAATGGATTGCGTAACGTGAGACCGGGACATTGCCTGACGGAGCTGCTTTGAGAATCGGATGCGTTTGTTTGTTTTCCGCTTTGCGAATGAAGATCAAAGGCGCTTGTTAGGTTTGTCGCGTCGCGACAAGAAAGACAAAGGCTTTCGCCCACGCGCTTCGCGCTTTCTGGGCGAGTTTCTTTTGGCAGTCGTCCCAAAAAAACCAAAAGGACTCCTGCCCGGAGACCTCGCCGGCCTTCGGCCGGTGCCCGGAGTCGCTCCGGTTGGAACGGGTGGTCATACTTAAACTCCCTTCGCTGCGCTCCGGTCAGACAGGCATGCCCACTAAAACTCCGTTCCACCCTACGCGCCTCCGGCGAGCGTCAAGGGCAGAGGAAAGCTAGTACAGCGCCTTACTTCGTTCGCGCGAGAGCTACTAGCCAATATAGGACGATTACTGATCCCGTATCCAGGCCAAGCGAAGCAGTGCAGGAGAAAGCGAGCAGGCGGTTTGCGCGTAGCGCATGATGCCTGTTCGTGTGCCCGGCCGCACGTGGCCCGTCCACCGCCTTTCGTGCGCTGGACACTCGCCGCAGTAGCGCAGGGCGGAACGGAATAGAGCAGACTCGCCTGTCTGAGCGCAGCGTAGCGGAGTGAGTTCAAGCGAGACTGCCCGTTCCGACCGAGCAACGGAGGGAACCGGCCCAGCCGGCGAGGTCGTGGGCACCAGATTTTTTGGTTTCTTTTGGATCGTCTGCCAAAAGAAACTCGCCCTGCAAGCCCGTAGGGCGTGGGCGAAACGCCTTTGACCTTATTCGCAAAGCGAATTCAACCAAGCGTCTTTGATCTAAAAACGGCAATGCCGCAGGCGAGCCCAACAGAGAAAAACCGCCAGGCAACCCCCCTCACCCCTCTTCCGGGTAAAGAAAATCCCACCACTCCGGTTCGTCTTTCAGGTGTTTGTCAAACCAGGCCAGCAGCGTGTCCCACCAGACATAGCGTTTTTCACGATCCAGAATCCAGTGGTCCTCGCCGGGAAATTCGATCAGTTCGACCTCGCGCCCGAGCAGCTTGAGCGCGGTGAACATGGTGTCGGACTCGCCGGGCGGTACGTTCGTATCCGAGTCGCCGGTGACCAACAGCAGCGGGGTGGTGATCTTGTCGGCCTTGTAGATCGGCGACTGCTCGACGTAGAGCTCACGGTTGTTCCATGGGAAGCTGCCGCGGCTGGCGATGCCCGAATAGCCATAGCCCCACCAGCCCTCGCCCCAGTACGAGGTCAGGGTGCTGATGCCGGCATGCGAGATCGAGGCGGCAAATTGATCGGTCAGGGTGGCCAGGTGCATGGTCATGAAACCGCCGTAGCTGGCCCCGATGTTACCGACCCGTTCAGGGTCGACGAAGTCGTGGGCTTGAAGGAATTTCTCTGTACCCTCGAGGATGTCGTCAGCGCTGTACCTGCCCCAGGCGTTGACGTGCAGGGCCGAAAACTCTTGACCATAGGCGACCGCGCCGCGCGGCTGGAGCACGTAGATGACATAGCCCTTGGCCGCCCACAGGTTGAACGGATAGCGACCGGTGAAGGACCGGCCAACGGGAACCGTGCCGCCGTAGTAATAAACGATCAGTGGATAGGTTTCATCGGAATCGAAATCGGGCGGCAGGTAAAAGCGACCGTCGATCTCGTCGCCGCTTGCGTTGGTGAACGTCCAAGCTCGCACATCGCCGAATTCAACATCGGCGTATTCGGACGCTCGGCTGTCGATCACCAGCTCACGTTGATCACGGCTCAAATCAATCAAATGCACGCGCTGGGGTGCGTTGGCGTCCGTACCCCTGACGGCGACCTTGACCCGCCGCGTTTCCGAGGCTGAGAACTGTTCCATCACCTCAACGCCGGTCTCGATCAACTCGAAGCGCTCGCGGTCGGCGTCGAAACGAGCCAGGTTCGTGCCCTCGCCTCGCGCGATCGACAGCAAAAGATCGCCGCTCGGCAGACGGTGAGCCGAATTGATCGACGGATCGAAGTCGCGCGAGAGGCTGCGTGCCCGGCTGCCGTCCTCGCTCAGCGCGTAGAGCTGAGTGTCGTACTCGTTCGGAATCAGGGGCGCTTCAGTCGTCGCCCCATCGCCGCCCGGCAAGCCGGGACCAGACAGGAGCCAGTAGCCGTCCTCGGCAAACAGCGCACCGCCCAGCGTGCGCAGCTGCATGATCTCGCGCTGCTCCAGTGTTTCCAGCTCCATCTCGATCAGGCGATGCAGGCTGTGCGGTGGCTCGCGGTAATCGATAACCCGCTCGGACAGAAGCAGACGCTCGCCGCCCGGGTCGACGTCATGGAGCGTCGTACTCCCCTCGCCCTGGGTCAGCGGGCGAATCAGACCGCTTGCCACGTCGACCTGAAAGAGCTGGCTGTCGTCGCGGAAATTCGCCCAGCGATCCTCCAGCGATCGAATTCGACGGCGCTGTTCGTTGACCTCCTCCTCGGGTGCGGTCCAGGCAAAGAGCAGAGACTGCCCATCGGGGTGCCAGACAAACTCGCCGAGGTGCTCGTGATTGGCCAGCAGCAGACGCGGGTTGCCCACGGCCGGATGCAGCCACAGATTGTTGCCCTGCCGGATTGCCAGGCTCTGGCTGTCCGGGCTCCATCGCAGGTCCGAGGGCAGCTCGTCGGTCCAGGCACGCACGACTTCATTGCTCTCGACCTCGCGAATCTCGAGCCGGGACAGCGAAAGATCCGCGGCCTCATCGCGGCCGGTAAACCATAGCGCGAGGCGCTGTCCGTCCGGCGAAATCTGCAAACGGCTGACGGTCTGGGCATTGGTCAGTCGCTCGGCCGTCACCTGGGTGGTCGCTTCAAGCCTGACCTGAATTCGATCGTGCTCGGCCTTGCCCTCGAAGCGAATCGCCGGGCTCTCATCCTCGGCTGCTCCAGTATGCACCACCCAGACATCGTGAATTCCCGCCGGCAGCGCCAGTTCGATCCGTCCATCGTTGCTGGTCAGGGATTCACCGTCCATGAAAATGGTCATGTCGGCCAGACCCTCCATCAACAGGGTGCCCTGAACGAAGCGGTCAACCTTGATCGGCAGCATCCAGACGCCCAGCGTATTGGTCGAGATCGCGCTCGGTGAGGCTGCGGTCCACTCAAGCGTCTGACCAAAAATCGTGGCCTGCCGACCCACGGCCGGTCGCGTTGAGCGCGCGAGCTGCCCATAGATCGTGCGCAGAATCGCATCGGATTTGGCACTTTGATCCAGGCTGTCAGCGCTCACTGGCAGGGCATTCAGTGCCAGCAGCGTCTCGATCGGCTCCACTGGCCCGCTGTCGGTCGCAAGATCGGCCAGGGCGGGCGTCGCGATCAAGGGGAAGAGGAGCAACGCTAGAACAGATTTCATTGGTTCATCCTGAGGCATGAAGGGGATGCGAGGGCTGAATTTAGCAGATTGCGCGCGAACGGCCCGGTCGGATTGATCTTGATCAAATAGCCACCGATCGCACTGGCTTAGCCTGTGCACTCTAGTATCGACGCGCGAAGTGCGCTGAGTCCCTGACATGTCCACCCTGATGCGGCCAAGTTTTGACCAGAGTCTGATTGATCGCTACGGCGGCGCTGGGCCTCGCTACACCTCCTATCCCACGGCGGTGCAGTTTTCAGAGGATTTCGGCCCCGACGATTATCTGCGCGCGCTGGCCGAATCCAACAGCCTGCCCATTCCGTCGGATCTGTCGCTCTATGTGCACATCCCCTTTTGCCGCAGCCCGTGCTTTTACTGCGCCTGCAATCGCGTCATCACGCGCTCGAAGACCGCTGGGGACCAGTTCCTTGATACGCTGGAATCCGAGTTCGCTCTCATCGCTCCTCGAATCGATAGTGACCGGCGCGTTGAACAGCTGCACCTCGGCGGCGGAACGCCAACTTTTCTGACGATCGAACAGCTGGGCCGCCTCACCGACTCGCTCAGGAGCCATTTCTCCTTTTCCGATCAGGCCGAGCTTGGCCTGGAAATCGATCCCCGATCCATTACACCGAGTGGCATCATGTCGCTGCGCGACATGGGCTATAACCGTGTGTCTATCGGCATTCAGGACCTCGAGCCTGACGTTCAGCGCGCCGTCAATCGCATTCAGGACCTCGAGCTGGTCTCGAGCATCTTCGGCGCCGCGAGAGCGGCTGCTTTTGATTCAATCAGTGTCGATCTGATCTACGGCCTGCCGCTGCAGACCACGGCGGGTTTCGCGCGCACGGTCGAATCAGTCATTAATCTGCGTCCGGATCGGATTTCGCTGTTCAACTACGCCCATTTGCCGCACATGTTCAAGGCGCAGCGCAGGATCCTCGACGAGCAGATGCCTACACCGGCCATCAAGCTGGCCATCTTTCGCAACAGTCTGACCCGGCTGCTGGACGCGGGCTATGAGTTCATCGGCATGGATCATTTCGCTCTCCCGGGAGACGCTCTGGTTAGAGCGCGTCGGGACGGCAGCCTCGTTCGCAATTTTCAGGGCTACTCGACCCACGATGATCTCGATCTGGTGAGCTTCGGGCCCTCCGCCATTTCCCAGGTCGGAGACAGTTTCGCGCAGAACACGCGCGACCTGGACGCCTGGGCAATGGCGCTTAGGGAAGGGCGACTGCCCATCCTGCGCGGCCTCGATCGAACCACGGACGACCGACTCCGGGCCGAGATCATCGAGCGCATCATGTGCCAGGGCGAACTCGACTTTCGCGAGATCGGGAAATATTTTCAACTTCACTTCGACCGTTATTTCGAAACCGAGCTAGGGGCACTCAAGGCGCTCGGCGATGACGGTCTGCTGGTCAGGCACGCCCACGGATTCCACGTCACGGCGGCTGGCCTGCTCTATCTGCGCGCGATTGCTCGGATCTTCGATGCCTACCTTGGCCCGGCAGCCGACAAGACGCATCGATTCTCTCGTATTGTTTAGGTTTCATCGGCTTTAGTTTTACAGCATTCAGGGAGTCTGCAAGCCCTTGGCTGCAAGGGAGGGCTCGCCGGGAATGCTCCTTGCCTTTCCATGGGATCACCGCGAGGAGATCAAATCGAGGAAATCAACGGGGCCCGGATTGCAGTATGCACCGTCGCTGATATACTCCAAATTCTTGAGATCATTACCGAGCTTGAGGACCATGGATAAGCCCAAAACGCTGCGCGAAGCCGGGGACATCGAAACCCGCTGTGAGGACTGTTCGCTCTACAGTCTGTGTTTTGCTCAGGAGCTTCCTTCCGATGAACGCGACGATCTCAACGACGTGCTCAAACGGCAGCAACCAGTGGCCAAAGGCGAACACCTGTTCCATGGTGGGCAGCACCTCAAATCCGTGACGGTCGTCCGCTCAGGTTCTGTAAAGTCCTACCAAATCTCTGCGGAGGGCGACGAAATCGTGTCCGGCTTCTATCTCCCTGGGGAAGTGATTGGGCTGGACGGCCTGCCGACCGAAAAGCACCCCGGATTCGCGGTCGCGCTGGAAGACAGTCGCACTTGCGACATCCCGTTCAACGACTTCATGGCCATGCTCAACAAGAGCACCAAGCTCAATCAGGTGATGCTGCGCCTGTTGGCTGAAGAAATGACCGAAACCCGGGAATTGCTTCTGGTCGTGGGTCGCCTGGACGCCAAGACTCGCGTGGCGCTCTTTTTGCTCAGCCTGTCAAGGCGTCTGGCACGACGCAATCAGGACCCAAACCAGTTCCGCCTCACCATGGACCGCCGCGATATTGCCAACTACCTTGGCTTGACGATCGAGACCGTCTCCCGAACCGTCAGCACCCTGCAGCGCGACGAGGTTATCCAGGTCCGCGGCAAGATGGTCCAGATCCTCGATCGGGACACCCTGCGCAAGCTGGCCCACCAGCTGGATGCAGAGAGTTCAGATGACGAATCGCAGCGCCGCCGGAACGGCTAGGAAGCCTTTTCCCAAAACCATCCGGGGGACACGCCCCGTCGGTTGAACGGCTCGACGGGGCCCTCGATCAAGCTGCTCGGCCATGCTACTCGGGCAGCTCGGTCCGGCCAATCAGATCGGCGAAGAACAGGGCATTGGCAAACAGGCGCTCGGCCCCGATCCAGTAGCCGCGAAACAGGAAGTCATCGGCCATCCGGATCACCACGCCGCGCCCGTGTCGAGTGGCGACGAGGGCAGGCGTTCCGGCCAGCGTCTCCCTGGTGTCGTCCGACAGATAGCCTGAAGCCAATGGGTCACTCGCGTACCGCCCGGCATGGACATAGGCATTCTCGCTGGCCTGAAGCTGATGCGACCCACGCCGAAACACGACCAACTCAGGACGTTCATAGCCCCAGGCCAGCGGGTGAGTCACGTCCAGCTCGATGCGAAGCGCGCTACCGCCGATCAGGGTCCGTGCAAAGTCCAGCTCAAAATCGGCATAGGCGCGTCGCTGTTCGGAGGACCCTTCTGACGTCTCGTCGCTTGTCTCCGTCTCGTCGCTCTCGACGAATCCGAAATCCAGGTCCAGGGATTCCACCCAGCTCGCTGCCCCGCGTGCCGCAATCAAGGTCCCGCCGCTGCGAACGAAGTCACGAAGCGCGTCCTGCCCGGACTCACCAAGGGAGCCGAAGCGGCCGTCCGGAAGAACAAGGTGGGTGTAGTCGGATAAGTCGACCTCACCAATGCGCTGGTAATCCAGCTGAGTGATCGTCTGGTCCAGGCGGGTATCGAACCAGTGCCAGATGTACCCGGCGTGGTTGGCGCGGATGATCGAGCCGGTCACCAGGGCAATCCTGGGCGCTGTCAGGACCGGGACCGAGGGCGAGCCCAGATCCGGCCCGCTGAGGCTGAGACCGCTCCTGGCCGCCAGCACGTCGACCCCATAGTCCTGCGCCAGTGCACGCAGGCGTTCGCCGATCGGCGCAAGATCACTGTCCTGAAGTCCTGGCGAGATCACAAGGCTTCCTCGCGGCAGCTCCACATCGCCCTGATCGGTCCCGGTCGTCAGTGGATCGGAACTGGCCTGGACACGATAGCCGTCGGCCAGCAGCTGGGCCAGCAACGCTGGAGCACGGTACTGGTCCCATGCCACCACCCAGGCCGGTGCCTCCATCGTCGGAAATGACGACGTCAGCCCCGGTGCGGTGGTCAAGCGATCGCCGAGATCAGGCAGGCGCCGCACGGTGGTCAACGGCAGGTCGTAGGCCTGGGCCAGCGGCCAGGCCGAGACATCATAGAAAGTTTCCATGGGTAACTCATCGACCGGGTCGAAGATCGATTTCAGGAAACGGTACTGATCCTGTCGGGCCGGTACGGCCCAGGCCGAGCCGGCCGCATGGGACTGGCCATCGATATCGATCGACTCGTCGACCGGGCGCACGTCGATGCCATGGGCCAGCAACAGCTCCACCAGCGCCACGGCGCGCGATCGGTCGCCATCATCGCCGAACACCCAGCCGGCGTGATCGGCGGACGCGGCCAGCTCGCCGGCGGTCTCGAAGAACGATTGCTGATAGGCAATCAGCTCATCGCCGAGATCCCCGGTGGCCTCGAGCGTTGAAAGGGAGGTGCGGACTTGATTGGCAATCGCATCGGTGAAGGTCAGCCGGCCGTAGTCGCGATCCTGAACGTGGCCCCTGGCCGAGGCCTGCTCAAACAGAATGCCGATCCCGCCGGTCATGTCTGGATAGGTCGAGCCCTTGCCCAGGTAGTAATCGTCGAAGCTCTCGCGCGTGTAAAAACTCTCCCCGGCCGCCTCAAGACTGCGCGCGTGATAGTCACCGATGCGCGCGGTCAGCGCCTGGTTCTGCTCAGGCGTGAGCGGGTTGGTGCGCTCGGGCACTCCAGGCTGGAAGAAATAGGTGGAGTTGGTGCCCATCTCATGAAAGTCAGTCACCACGTGCGGCTGCCATTGCTGAAGTGCACGGGCGCGAGCGCGTGATTCAGGATGCACCAGCGGCAGCCAGTCGCGGTTCAGATCAAACCAGTAATAGTTGGTTCGACCGTTGGGCCAGACCTCTTGATGCTCGCGATCATTGGAATCCGGTGAAGGATGCTGGCCTCGATGCATGTTGACCCAGTGGGCAAAGCGATCCAGGCCATCCGGATTGAGGATCGGCTCCATCACCACGACCATCTCTTCGAGCCAGGCCTGGGTTCGATCACTGCGATCGGCAGCCAGATACCAGGCTGTCACCAGCGCCGCACTGGCCGCGGATGCCTCGTTGCCGTGGACGTTGTAGCCCATCCAGAGCACCACGGGCCCGTCACCGGCCCGGCTGGCGCGGCGACGATCGGAGCGGATACGCTCGAGGTCGCTGCGCCGATCGGGACTGACAAAACTCAGAAGCACCAGGTCGCGCCGGCCATGGGACTGACCGAGCACCTCCAACTCAACCCGGTCCGACGCCTGGGCCAGAGCGCGGAAATAACTCAGAAACTGGTCATGACGAGGATGCAGCTCCCCCACATCGAAACCCAGCACGTCGGCGGGGGTCGGTATGGCCGGGTCTGGATCGAAATCGGCCGGAAGACCGAGGTCCTGGCGAGCCAATGCTGAAGAAGAAAGCAGAATCAAAGCAGCGAACAACAACGAGAACTTCATCAAGGCACCTGACGGTTTGATCGAAACGCCTGATAGGATAGCGACTTTCACTTCGATATCGTCACAGTTCTACGACGGGAGACCACCGATGAAACTCGAATCCAACGACCTGACTGATCAGCAGCCAATCGATCCACGCTTCGCCTTCGGAAAGCCCGACCCAGACGAGCACATGTCCCTGTCCGATAACCTCAGCCCCCACTTGAAATGGACAGACTCGCCGGAAGGCACCCGGTCTTTCGCCGTCCTCTGCATCGATCCTGACGTGCCGTCCGAGGCCGACGACGTCAATCAGGAGGGCAAGACACTTCCAGCCGATCTTCCGCGGATGAATTTTTTCCACTGGTCCCTTGTCGACCTGACGGCCGGGGTCAGCGAATTGACCACCGGGCAAGTCAGTCAGGGCGTGACGGTTGGCGGCAAGCAGACCCCGCCAGGTCCGGCGGGCACTCGCCAGGGCTTGAATGACTACACCAACTTCCTGGCCGGTTCCGAGATGGAAGGCCGGTACCACGGCTACGACGGCCCCTGCCCGCCCTGGAACGATGAGCGGTTGCATCGCTACATCTTCACGGTCTTCGCACTGGACATCGAACAACTTGATCTGCCGGACGACTTCACCGGCCATGATGTGGTCAAGGCCATTGAAGGCCACGTGCTCGATCAGGCCTCGATCTCCGGCACCTACACGCTCAACCCGGCGATCGGTTGAGACAGCGCGACCGCTTTGGGAAGCGGTGCGCGCTGCAGAGGGTCATGATCCAGTCGATTCAATTTTGAGCAGTCGCGTCTTTCAACCTGCTCAAATGCTGAGCAGGTTGACCACGAAGCGCTCTCGAACCCCCTTAAACGCCATGCGTCTTGTACATTGGCACGCAACATGCTTGATCAGACACGATTGACACACACCACGCCTGAGATCAGGCCAAGGACCATTTCAAAATGACACCATCCGAAATTCTGAAGCATATCGAGGACGAAGAAATACAATTCGTTGACCTCCGCTTTGCCAATACGCTTGGCAAGGAACAGCACGTCACGATCCCCGTCTCCTCCGTCGAAGAGGACATGTTCAGCGAAGGCAAGATGTTCGACGGCTCGTCGATCGCCGGCTGGAAGGGCATCAATGAATCAGACATGGTCTTGATGCCCGACACGGAATCGTCCTTTATTGATCCCTTCGCCGAATACAAGACGCTCAACATCAGCTGTGACATCCTCGAGCCAGCGACGATGCAACCCTATTCCCGCTGCCCGCGTTCACTGGCCAAACGTGCCGAGGCCTTTCTGACGGCTTCTGGTGTCGCGGACACCGCGTTCTTCGGACCCGAGCCGGAATTTTTTGTGTTCGACAGCGTGCAATTCGGCAACGACATTTCTGGCTCCTTTTTCAAGATCGACTCCGAAGAAGCGGCCTGGAACAGCGGCAAGGAGTATGAAGACCGCAACCACGGCCATCGCCCGCGAGTCAAAGGCGGCTACTTCCCCGTGCCCCCCGTCGACAGCCTGAACGACCTGCGCAGCCTGATGTGCTTGACGCTGGAATCGATCGGCATTCCGGTCGAAGTGCACCACCATGAAGTTGGAACGGCGGGACAGTGCGAGATCGGTTCCAAGTTCAATACCTTGACCAAGAAGGCCGATGAGCTGCTGATGCTGAAGTACGTCGTCCACAATGTCGCCCACATGCACGGTCGCACGGCGACCTTCATGCCCAAGCCGCTGGTCGGCGATAACGGCACCGGCATGCACGTCCACCAGTCCCTGGCCAAGGATGGCACCAACCTGTTCGCCGGCGACGGCTACGGCGGCTTGAGCGAAACCGCGCTCCACTACATCGGTGGGATTTTCAAACACGCCCGTGCGATCAACGCGTTTTCGAATTCAACCACCAACAGCTACAAGCGCCTGGTGCCGGGCTTTGAAGCCCCGGTCTTCCTCGCCTACTCGGCGCGCAACCGCTCAGCGTCGTGCCGGGTGCCATGGGTCGCCAGCGATAAAGCACGTCGCATCGAAGTGCGGTTCGGCGACCCGGCAGGCAACCCCTACCTGACCTTCGCGGCCATGATGATGGCAGGCCTTGACGGGATTCGGAACAAGATTGACCCGGGCGCTCCGATGGACAAGGATCTCTACGATCTGCCCCCCGAAGAGTCGCGTGATCTGCCGCGGGTCTGCCATGCGCTCGATCAGGCGCTTGAAGCGCTCGACCAGGATCGCGAGTTCCTCAAGGCCGGCGATGTATTCTCCGATGACCTGATTGACGGCTACATCGCGTTGAAGGAGGAAGAAGTCCAACGTTTCCGCATGTCGACCCATCCGGTGGAATTCGACATGTATTACTCGAGCTGATCTAACGGTCCGTCCTGCAACGCCCCGGGTGATCGGACCCGGGGCGTTTTTTTTCGCTTCAAAACTGCACCAGACCAGCGTTCGTTTCAGAATCGTGCGGAAACATCGTCTCGCCGCAGCGGTCTGACTCGGGTAGACTGAATTTTTCCTTCGAATCGGAGGCAAGCATGAAAACCTGGATTCTGACCGCGTGCCTGATCATGGCCTCATCCCTGGCCCTGTCCCAGCCCATCTACAAGGTCGTCGATGAGGATGGCAACGTCACCTTCACCGATCAGCGCCCCAGCGACGATGCAGCGCCGATGGAGCTGCCCGAGCTCAACGTGCTCGACAGCCGCGGGGCACCCCCAGATCTGCCGTCCGATACCGAGGAGACCGAGATCGAGCCCCTGCGGCTGAGTTTCAGTTCGCCGGAGGATGAGGAGAACATTTTCGGCACCGGCAATTCGCTGTCGGTCACCCTCGAGAGCAATATTGACATCCCGCCGACCGCGCTCGTCGTGCTCTACCTCGATGGCCAGGCCCAGCCTCCCATCCAATCGCTGAGCTACACCTTCGACTTTATCGCGCGCGGCGAGCACACCCTCCGTGCCGAGCTGCAGACCGGCAGCGGCCGGGTCCTGGCCGAAACCGAATCCATCACCTTCTTCATGCGGCAGGCCTCGCGATTGAACCCGCCTGGACCGTGAGCGGGCTCGATCCGGATCAGTTGAGAACCGGGCTGATCCACGTCGACCATGATGGAAAAACGCGCTGGGTCAATCTCGCAGCCGCCGACCTGCTGAACGCCAGGCCGGAGGCGCTCATTGACCGACCTCTAAAAGACTCCTGCGCAGCGCTCGATCGTTTGCGACAGCGTGCCGAGCGCAACGAAAGTCCCTTGAGCGTTGCCGAGGCCCATGTTCTTTCCGACGGGCCCGTGCTGGATCTGTTCGTACGCGTCGATGACGACGGAAGCTGGTTTGAGCTGCACCCGATCGCCGAGCGAATTCGCTTGCGTGAACGTGCTCAACGGGCTGATCGGGAGCAGTCTGTGACGCTCCTCGCACGCAGCCTGGCGCATGAGCTGCGTAATCCGCTCGCTGGTGTTCGAGGAGCCGCGCAGCTGATTGAAAAGAGCGATGATTCGGCCGCGCTCGAACGCCATGCCCGGATGATCCAGCGCGAGGTCGATCGCATCCTTGCCCTCATCAACCACGTCGCCGAAGATCGCCCGCCGCGCCTGGGGCGCATCAATCCGCACCGCGTCCTTGACGACGCGCTGGAACTGGTCCAGGCAGAAAGCGGCGGCCGACTCAGAATGCAGCGGCATTTCGACCCCAGCATTCCGGACCAAGACGCCGACGAGGGCCGGCTTCATCAACTCTTTCTCAATCTCCTCAGAAACAGCGTTCAGGCGGGGGCACTGAATCTGACCCTGCGCAGCGGGATCGAACATGACTCCGCCTGGGTCGACCCCCCCGCACGCCACGCCATTCGGATCGACATCGATGATGACGGCGAAGGCGTGCCCGACACGCTGCGCGACCGATTGTTCCTGCCAATGGTCACGGGCCGGGATCAGGGCTCCGGCTTCGGGCTGGCCGTGGTCCAGCAGATCGCACGTGCTCACGGCGGCCTGGTCGACTACAGGGCGCTTGAGTCCGGCAGTCGATTCTCCCTGCGCATCCCGTTGCAGACATACCGGGAACCCCAACCCTCCGCAACCGAATCCCTGCCTGCCGAGAAGCTTGCGACACCAGCCTCAGAGTAGGAGCATCACCGGTGAATGAGCGAATCTGGATCATCGACGACGACCCGGCCGTGCGCTACGTGCTTGAGGAATTCTTTCTTAGCGAGGAGCTGCCCGCACGCAGTTTCGAATGCGGCGACGACCTTAGAGACGCACTCGACCATCACCAGCCGGCCCTGGTTATGGCCGACGTGCGCCTCAAGGGCGAAAACGGCCTTGAACTGATGCAGTCGATTCGCCAGATCCTGCCGGACCTGCCGGTGATTATCATGACCGCCTATTCCGATCTCGACTCAGCGGTTCGCGCCTTCAAAGGCGGCGCTTTCGAGTTCCTGGCCAAACCCTTCGACCTTGATGAAGTCGGTCGCCTGGTCAGGAAAGCCATTGTCCAGGCCGGCGATCGAGAGCCACAGCAACCCACCGAAGACGGCCTGATTGGATCGTCGCCTGCCTTCCAGGACATGATTCGAATGGTCGGTCGATTATCGGCCAGTGCCATTCCAGTGTTGATCACCGGCGAGACCGGGACCGGCAAGGAGCTGATCGCGCGCGCACTGCATCGCCATTCGCCGCGCGCCGACGGTCCTTTCATCGCCATCAACACGGCCGCCATTCCTGAAGAACTGCTGGAATCCGAACTGTTTGGCCACGAGCGCGGTGCCTTTACCGGAGCGACCGAACAACGCAGCGGGCGCTTTGAGCAAGCCCAGGGCGGGACCCTCTTCCTCGATGAAATCGGAGACATGCCGCTGACCCTGCAGTCCCGTCTTCTGCGCGTGCTGGCCGAGGGCGAATACTACCGACTCGGCGGCCGCGATCTGATCCGGACCGACGCCCGGGTCATCACCGCCACCCATCGGGATCTGGACCGGCGCGTTGCCGAGGGCTCCTTTCGCGCCGATCTCTACCACCGGCTCAAAGTGATCAGCCTGCGGGTGCCGCCGCTGCGCGAACGCCGCGCCGACGTGCCCGAGCTGGCCCGGCACTTTCTGCGAGAAGCCGGCAAGGAATTCAGGCTCCCACCGAAGATGGCCGATCGGGGACTCCTGGGTCACCTCAAAACCCTCGACTGGCCCGGCAACGTTCGGGAACTGAAGCACCTGTGCCAGTCACTCGCCGCCCTGGCGCCCGCCCCGCTGATCAGCAGCGACGACCTGCCGCCGGACTATCGCACGCCGGGCAAGCTCAGCGCCAATGAGCAGGTCGAATGGGTCCAGTCCATGAGCCGCGTACTGAGCACCGAACTGACCGAGGACCAGGACCGCCTGTTCGAGCGCTACAAGACCCGCTTCGAGCAGGCCATGGCCCAGTGCGCCATGACGCTCTGCGACCAGAACCAGTCCGAGGCGGCCCGCCGCCTGGGCATCAGCCGCAATACCCTAGCAAGGATCTTAAATAATTATTGATTAAAATATATTTGTCTATTGACTAAATTATTTTAATTAGTATATTTTCCAATTTATACTATTCCTCCAAGGGGCTTAGTTTGGGAGAGTTGGTATGCACAACAAGAGTCTTGTCTGTTTTTTCGCCCTGGTTTTTGATTGCAACTGTTGGTGACGCCGGTGCCAATCAGACTGGATGGTGGGATATTTGCAACCACTGCAGCTCAGCGAGTCAATTCCGAATTGCTGCATTGAATGCCCCCGCGCCAGACGGAATTATTTTTGTATCGAACTCAGATACTTTAGAAACGCGAAAATTCGTGCGAACGACTTACTATGAGGATTTCAGCAACGGCGTCGTTCAAGTACGGGATGTAACGCCAGTCACAATGACTATTGAAGAAGTAGAGGTTTTCAGCGAATCATTAGAGAGAGGAAAGGCACACACCGTCATCTATCCGCGCGGTAATCTTTCATTTTGGGACTTGAACGACTACGTTCCCCAATCAGTGCTGTATGAAATTCAAAGCGGCTACGTGCCAAATTCTTTCCTGAACAGCGTCTGGAGCCAATTGAGCGCAGACTCCTATTTCCCCACGACGGGAAATTTGAGCGCAGGTGTAGGCGTAGAAATCCCAGGCTTCTCGGTAAATGGGCAGATAGCAGGTAGTCGATTCAGGCACGCACCACTTCGCGTTGTAATCAATTATTCTGACGGTGGTCGGATTGAATTCATGGTATCGGCGGATGGAGAAAGATTTTATAGCTTCAGCGTCTCTGACAAAGATGGCATCGAAATCCCCATCGTGAACCCTGACGGACCTGTATTTCAGCTAAATGGTCCAGTTTTTGACAATCGAACCTTCAATTTTGGCCCTGAAGTTGACAGTGCCCGCCAGAATTTCGGCAACTGGCTCAATACGGCTACGAGCGGGAGCGCGCTGGACTGCGCCGTTACAACGACAGATGCCGGTATGAGAGTGACCTGCGTAAGAACAGACTGATCGACAGGGGCTGACCGGGGTCGGCCGATCGGTCGGTCGATCCCGGCGCTCAGTGCACCTCGAGCCAGAAAGTAACCGGGCCGTCATTGACCAGGGTGACCTGCATATGGGCGCCGAACCGGCCGGTCTGGGCCTCGGGCAGTTCGCTTCTGGCCAGGCTGATCATTGCTTCAAACAGGCGCTCTCCCTCCTCGGGCGGGGCGGCCGGCGTGAAGCTGGGTCGGTTACCCGAACTGGTATCAGCGGCCAGTGTGAACTGCGGCACCAGCAGCAACGCCCCGCCCGTGTCTCGCAGCGATCGGTTCATGCGACCCTTCTCATCGGCGAAGATCCGATAATTGAGAATACGCTCAACGAACCGAGGCAAACGGTTGCCGCGATCATCGCGCTGAAAGCCGACCAGAACAAGCAGGCCGGGGCCGATCACGCCGACGGGGTTACCGCTGATACGCACCTCGGCCTCGGTAACGCGCTGCAGCAATCCGATCATGACTCGGAGAGCGACTCCAGCACCGGCAGCGGCACGTGGAGCGCGCCACAGATGACCCGCACGAGCTCGTATTCTCGCGCTGAAACCCGACCATCGTGCATCACCACGGCCACCAGACCGGTCATGAGCTGCTTCTTGTCGCGCATCTTCAATGCATCCAGCGCCTTGAGCGCTTCATCGAGCCGGCCGGTCCAGCCGTCCAGAACGGGACGGGCATCGAGCGTCTTGCCGATCAAGGTTTTCTGCCCCTCGTGCAGCGCGGCGATGGCCTTTTTTTCATCCTCATGGCCGTGTGCGGCAACAATAGCCAGAAGATCCAGAGCCTGCTGTTCCAGCTTACCGAGCGACTTCGAGCCACCGGCCGTCGCCCGCTTAGGGTTGAGCACGTCTTCGATCTGCCGCGCAGTCAGACGAGCCAGGGCAAACTCGAAGACTTCGACCTTGCCGTCGGCCTGGATCAGATCATCGATCAATCCCAAGAACTGGATCAGCTCGGCCTCCGGTCGTCGACGCAGGGCCGGGAAGGCCATTTCCATCAGCGGCAGGCGCTGATTGCTCTGCAGATCGGGCATGGCCTCGCGCAGGGCTCGTACTTGAGCTTCGCTGTCGCCGCCCAGCACTTGCGAAATCCTCAGCAGCTGGTCCTCGCGAACCTCGGCATTGGCACTGAGCAACAAGCTGCAAATGACCTCCTGCGACCACTCATCACTGTGCGCGGCGCGCTCGAGCACTCGAGGAATGGCGGCCGCCAGCGCGGCGGCGGCGAACACCTGATTCAGGCCAGGTTGGCCGATCTGGTCGGCCAGCTGATCCGGATTGAGCGGCAGACCGCCCGGACCCCTGGGCTGCTCGGTGTCCTTGCCAGCGGCATCGGCCGCCTGCTTGTCCAGCTCGGCTTCCGCCTGACGTGCCTGGGCATGGCGATCCATCTGTTGGGCGAGGGCTTTGAGTTCGGCGGGATCGAAGCCCGGTTCAATGGCCTTGATGCGCTCCTCGATCGGCGGATGGGTCGCGAACATCTGATAGCCCATGCCGCGAGCAAACAGCATGTGACCCACTTCTTCGGCATCGGTCGTCAGGAAGGAGCCTGCATAGGAGGCGGCGATCTTCTTCAGCGCGCCGCCGATACCGATCGGGTTGCGCGTGAACTGAACGGCGGAGGCGTCGGCCAGATACTCGCGCTGGCGCGAAACCGCGGCCTTGATCCAGCGCCCGAAGAACAGGCCGAGGTAGCCAATGACAACCACGGCGAGACCGATAAAGACCGCAGGCGCTGCATTACGGGAGTCGCGGGCATAGCTGGCCGTTCGTAGTAGCTTGCGGCCGATGATGGAGATGACCAGGATGCCGAACAGAAACCCGATCAGGCGGATATTGATTCGAGTGTCGCCATTGAAGATATGGCTGAACTCGTGCGCGATCACACCCTGGAGCTCGTCGCGGTTAAGCGCTTCCAGCGTTCCCCGAGTGACGGCCACGGCCGCATCCGCGGTGTTAAAACCGGCGGCAAAGGCATTGATGCCCTGCTCGTGCTCCAGCACATAGACCTCGGGCACCGGGATGCCCGAGGCAATCGCCATTTCTTCGACCACGTTGCGCAAGCGGCGACGCAGGGGATCGCGGGTCCCTGGCTCGACCAGGGTGCCACCCAGCTCGCGCGCAACCTCGCCACCACCGCCGCGAAGCTGCAGCGTTCGAAACAGGCTGGCCAGGCCGATCACCGAGCTGGTGATCAGGGTCGACGCCGCCACCGTGGTTCCATTAGCGCTGACGAACTGACCCAGGCCTGCGCCGCCCTGGATCGGTTCCATCCCGAAAATGGCCAGCACCAGAGCGTTGACCGCCAGGATAATACCGGTCACCGCCAGGATAAAAAGCAACACCAGCCAGCGGGTCTGCCGCCGAGCCTTGTCCTGATGTTCGAAGAAGTTCATTTCGAAAGAAGGCGAAGGGGTCAAGGGGCCAAGGGATGAAGGGGATGGATGCACCCATTGACCCTTTGACCCCTTGTCCCATTCACCGTCTTAGTTCAACCAAAATCCACCTTGACCGCCTCGCGCTTGGCTTCGTCTTCGATCTCGAGCAACTGGGCCGGCTGGAAATTGAAAGTGCTGGCAACGATGTTGTTCGGGAAGCTCTCGCGCAGAATGTTGTAGGCCATGACCGAGTCGTTGTAGGCCTGACGAGCAAAGGCCACCTTGTTTTCGGTGCTGGTCAGCTCTTCGGTCAACTGCATCATGTTCTCGTTGGCCTTCAGATCGGGGTAGGCCTCCGAGAGCGCGAACAAGCGGCCCAGTGCGCCGGAAAGGCCTTGCTCGGCCTGATTGAGCTTGGCCACCGCGTCCGGATCGGTCGGATCAGCCGCGGTCTTCTTGAGCTGACTGACCGCACCGTTTCGGGCCTGAATGACGGCCTCGAGCGTGTCTTTCTCATGCGCCATGTACTTCCTGGCCACTTCGACCAGATTCGGGATCAGATCATAGCGACGCGTCAGCTGGACATCGATCTGGGCAAAAGCGTTCTTGTAGCGATTGCGGGCTGCGATCAGGCGGTTGTAGATACCAATCACGAAACCGGCCAGCGCCAACAAGATAACGCCGAGAACGATCAGGGTCGTCATTGAAGGACTCCTCATCCTTGGATACTAAGAGTGTCGAGTGTACCGTGTCGCAAGGCCGGCCGGAAGTACTCAGGCGGAGTCTTGTTCTTCCAGTTTCCGTCTCATCAAGCCCCGGATCAGGCGTTGCTCTGTCAGCGGCCAGCCGATCGGAATGAATTGATTCGTGTGTCGCCAGGCCTCCGGCGGTGCGACGAAGGGCGTATCGAGATAGAAGATACAAGCATATTCATTCAAATGAATCACCGACGAGCTGATACGCGGATCGACCAACAGGACATCCCCTTTTGCGTGCCTGCCCGCCATCGCAGGACGATGCAGCACACCCCACCGTCGCGCCAGGCGGTGGACGATCCGTCGTTCTGACGGCGCAAGCTCAGAGTCCAGGCAAAGCCCATTCAGCACCGCCGAACCGGTCGGAACATCGGACCCCGACAGGCAGTCGGGAATCACCATCTCAAAGCAGGCCCCGGGCAGTGCTCGCGACACCAGGTCAATCCGCCCGCCCATGGCCTCGATCAACTGGCGTGTAATCGCCAGCCCGAGCCCCGAGCCCTGATACGTGGACTCGCCGGACCCGTCGAGCTGCTGGAATTTCTGAAACAGGCGTTCACGCCCGGCCTCGCTGATCCCCGGCCCCGTATCGGTCACCCGGACTCGCAGGGTCCCTGCCGGTGCTTCACGCAGCTCGATCTCGACCGCACCCGATGGGGTGAACTTGATCGCGTTACTGAGAAGGTTGCCGATCACCTGAATCAATCGATCCCGGTCACCGACCATCAGCGGTGAGATCGCCGAGTCGAATCGCAGTCGAAGATCGAGCCCGGCCGAGGCGGCCATCGGCGCGAACAGCTCGACGACCTGCTCCAGGGCTGGGAGCAGCTCGAAGGGCGCAGAATCGAGTGTCAGCTGGTTGGCTTCGATGCGCGAGAGATCCAGGGCATCATCGACGATTCGCTTGAGCTGGCGGCCTGACCGCTGCACCGTACTGACCAACTCTCTGATCTGAGGTTCCTGGACTCGGCGCTCGATCAAATCGAGCATGCCCAGCACGCCGTGCAGAGGCGTCCGCATTTCATGACTCATGACGGCAAGGAAATCGGACTTGGCCTGATCGGCCCGCTCGGCAATGCGCCGGTCTTCGCGAGCCTTGAGGTAATTTCGCTTCCGGCGCGCCGATCGTTGCAGCAGCCAGACCGCATACGATACCCCCATCATCAGCAACAGCCCGTAGGACAAGTAGGCGAGCGACGTCCGCCAGGGTGGCGCTTCGATCTGGAAAGCAAGCGCGGTGCTGGCCTCGTTCCAGGCCCCACCGGGGCGACCGACCTGGACCTCGAAGCGATAGGAGCCGGGACCCAGATCATGGTAAGACTTGCTCATTCTGGCATCGGTCGACTGCCATTGGTCCCGATGGCCCAGCAGGCGAACGCGGTAGTGCAGCCGGTCGGGGTCAAGGAAGCTGGGGCTGGAGAAGTCAAAATTTAGATCGCCCTGCCAGTGCTCGAGTCGGTTCAGCGTGTTTTGAGTCAGAACCAATTCGCCTTGGCGAACCCGGGTGATGATCGGTGCCGGAGGCCGCTTCGGCGGATCGAGCGCGGTCGGATCAAAGAGAGCCAGACCGCGGCTGCCTCCCAAGGCAAGCCGTCCGTCTGGCAGGACTGCGTGGGCGTAATTCAGTATTTCACCGATATCCAGCCCCGACTGGCGGCCGACATAGCTCAAGGTCTCTGTTGCGGCATCGATTCGCACGAGTCCACTCGTCAACAGCAACCACAGACTTTGATCCGCTGCCTGATGAAAGGCGAAAGGCCGCCCCCCTGGAACCAGGTCATCGAAGGGCTTGGCACTGATCTGCCGCATCCCCTCGGCCGTCTCTTGCCAGCGGCTGAGAATCCGGTCGCTGGCCACCCAGAGCTGGCCCTCCCGCCAGCTCAGGGCTCGAATAGCGCCCCCTGACAGTTGCTGGCGAACTTCAAATCCTGCTTGTTCAGGGGCCTGACGGAGGAGGTAGTCATCGGCCGCCAGCCACCATCGAGTGGAATCATCCTGGGTCATGGCACCGATACTGGATGCCGGCAGATAGTACGGCCCCTCTTCATCCGGGCCAAAATGACGCGACCAGGAGCTTTGCAGATCAATCTGATAGAGTCCAGCCTCCAGGGTCGCCAGCCAGAAGCGACCGGGCGCATCGGCGGCGAGAAAGCGAACCGTTCCCCGACTCAAATCCGGACTGCTATAAGCTCTGCTCAGGGTCCGACCTTCCAGATCGAAGGCGTCGACCTGACTGGTCCAGGCCACCAGGAGCTGCGAGTCGACCTGCGCCAGACGATGAATACGTTCGAACTCGCCCATCCCCGGGTGGTCGAGGACGGCCGATGCCGGGCGAGTGGTCGCAGATTCGAGATTCAGCCGATGCAGGCCCTGGGTGCGGCCGGCGATCCAGAGGTGGGTCGGGGATTCGGTCGGCAGCACGGCATAGACAGCGCGCATCGGCAGTCCGTCGGACCGAATCGGATCATAATGCAGGCGTCGAAACGCCCAGGCCGTAGGGGGCAGGTAGGCCAGGCCACTGCGCGCCTTGTTGATCCAGAGTCCGCCTTCCCGATCCAGCAGAAGATGGAAAAGCTCCTGGCTCGCCAGACCCTCATAACCTGCCTGCGCGGCTCCAATTCGATACTCTTGACCCAGGCCCGGATGCCAACGGACCAGCCCCTCGAAAGTTGAGATACTCAGCCACCCGTCCTGGTGAAGGACCGCGTCAACCACCGCCGCGCCAGCATCAAACCATTCCTCGATCAGCCAGGAACGCCCGTCGTTGATCACGCGTAATAATCGACTGCCCTGGATCAGGACAAAATCCCCTCCGAGGACCCGCAAGGAGGTCATCAGAGCTTGCTTGTCGGCACGATCAACGACGGGCTCGAAGAACAGTTCCTCTCCAGAGGCAAGCACGCCCAGGCGATCACTCTGGACCAGCCAAAGGCGGCATTCCCGATCAAGTGCAAGATGCATCTGGAAGCCTGACGTAGCCAGGCCGTGCTCTTGCGCCTGAGGGACCCGGTCTACCCCCTCGCGGCCGTTGACATAGCGCGACAATCCACCCTGCATATGAGCGAACCAGATCGAGCCATCGCAGTCCTGGGTGATCGACCACACATCGGTATCGGGCAGCGGCCCGCCCTGATTGGACGGTTTCAGATGAAGATTGACGCGTAGATCGGGACCGATTCGAACCACGCCCTCCCCTTCAACAGCGGCCCAGACAAAACCGCTGCGATCGGCCGCCAGCGCCATAACGTTCTTTCCCGGAAGCGCTCCCGATCGCTCAGCGTCGATATCAAGCGTTCTAAGGCGCGCGCCTTCATGACGAACCAAGCCACTGCGCGTTGCGATCCAGACAAAGCCGTGTGAATCCTGGACCATTGCCTCGACGTTGTTGTCGGGCAGCCCGTCGGCCACGCTGATGGTTCGAAATCCCCCGATCTGTTCACCGCTAGCCGAAGCGACCCGGAGCACGCAGATCAAGCCAAGCGCAGCCACTGCAGCGAGCGCACCAGAGGCGCGCACGTCGGTAGTGAAGCCGTGAAGAAAGAGGCCAAGCAAGCGCAAGGGCACCAACCTGGCTCTCGGCATCAGTCGATGCGCGGGTCGAGGATAATCAACGCGCTTTGCATGACACGCGCGCCCGAGAACTGAATGTCATCCTGACTGTATCCGACGATCGGAGCAGAAGTCATGGGGGCCGAGCCATCTTCATTGAGACGGTGGCGAATACGCGATCCCGTGACCGTGACATACACCGGCTCAGGCTGCAGGACGCCGTCTTCGACCGTGTCAATGTCGGCCCGCACTGTGCGCTGAGAATCCGGACTCACGGCACACGCCGACACGCCAAGCAAAATCAGTCCAGACAAGCTCGTTTTAAAGACCAGGTTCATCAGCCAGCTCCTAGCACCCGCATTGAGTTATAGACAAAGACTAGCACAGAGCCCCTCAGCTCGTGTCGTCAGCGGCAGGGCAGCTGTTGAATGCTCTGTCGATGCTGTGTTGTCTAGGAAGCATCTGAATTACTCTGTGCGGAGCGCGTTTCAGTCGGAAAAGCCGCAGATCTTGCGCGCAGCGCAAGGAGCGTTGGCTGGAAGCACGACGAGCGCGTTAGGACCGAGGAGCCATTGTCATCACAATCCGCTCGCGATGTGGCTTTTCCGGCGAAACGCGCCCGCACGGAGTTATTCAAAGGCTCCCTAGTGTAAGCTGACGCCCCATGGCGAAACCCAGCACAGACGCCTTATCCGCGGCCGATCAACAGTTTCTTCAGCGTATCCAACTCATGATCCGCGACGGTCATGGGCAGCGCGCGCTCGGAATGGTCCAGCAATTCCTCAAGCAACGACCGCGGTCACCGGACGGATTTCAGACTCTGGCAATGTGCAGATCCACGCTGGGAGATACGGATGGGGCGCAGCAGGCCTTCACGAAAGCGCTCAAGCTGGCCCCCGGCCACCCCCTGATCCTCACGAACCAGGGCCATATGCTGCTTCGTTCCCACCGGGCCGAAGGTGCGCTTCGAAGCTTTCAGCAGGCAAGTCGCCGAGCACCTCGCATGGCTCCGGCCTGGCTTGGTCTGGCCCAGTCGGGGCGCATCACTGGCGATCTGGCGCTGGCCGCATCGGCCGTGAGTCACTATCTGCGGCTGGAACCGGAATCGGCCGTGGGCTGGAACGAGCAGGGATTGATCTTTCAGGCGCAGGAGCGCTATCAGCAGGCTCGAGATAGTCTGGCACGCGCCGTTGAGCTGGCCCCCGATCGGGGTCGGTATCACTTCAGTCTTGGCATCTGCCATCGCCTGATGGGTCGCCCGGATCAATCATTGAAATGCTTTCAACGGGCGCGCGAATTCGGCATCGATCAGCCCGACCTGGACAATGCTGAAATCGGCGCGCTGCTGGACTGCGGCGATGTTGGCGGCGCGCTGGAGCGTGCTGATCGACTCGTGAAGGGGAGTCCCGATTACATTCCAGGCCTGGAAACTCTGGTCAACCTGGTCTGGGAATACGGTGGCCCGGACCATCCCGACCCCGACGAGCTGTTCGAACGATCAACAGCGCGTAGCGCCACACCGAGGGCGGTGGAGGTGGCCTTCGCCCGATTTCTTCTCAAGGCCAAACGTGGTGCCGAAGCCGCCGATCTGCTGGCAAGACTACGTAAGACTCAAGACGACACTGGCCTGAGGGTCATGCAGGCCAACGCGCTCGAGATCGACCATCAGACCGAGGCGGCCGGGCGTCTGTATCGCGCGGTGCATTCGAAGCTGGGTGATCAGGACCCCAACTTCCTCAACGCTTTCACTCGTCACCTGCTGCGAGCCGGCGAGTGGCAGCAGGCGCAAAAACGCGCTCAGGCAGCCGTACGGATCGCCCCGGAAGACCAGGAGGCCTGGGCCTATCTTGGCACCGCGTGGCGTCTGCTGGGCGATGCACGGGAGGACTGGCTCTGCGACTACGAGCGCAGCATCGTTTTTCTCGAGGTTGGAACGCCAGACGATTTTGCCGATCGCGACGCGCACATCGCCGCGTTGCAGTCGGTCCTGAGTCGGCTTCATCAGGCCCATCGAGAACCGATTCAGCAGTCGCTGAGGAAAGGATCACAGACTCCGGGGCGCCTGTTTGGTCGCCCGATTCCAGAGATTGAAAAAACCCAGGCGGCCCTGACGCGAACGATTGAATCCTGGCTGACCAGCTTGCCAAGACAGAATGACCATCCCTTCTACCAGCGCAACACCGGAAGCATTCGCTACACCGGATCCTGGTCCGTAAAACTGAGATCGAGCGGAAATCACGTCAACCACATTCATTCGCAGGGCTGGATCAGCTCGGCCTACTACGTGGCGCTGCCCCCTTCAGTGGCAGCAGAACAGACGAGCGACGATTCGGTGCATCCCGGCAGCATCCAGTTTGGGCAGCCACCCAGTGAACTGGAGCTGGGCCTGTCGCCCCGGCGGACGATCAAGCCTCGAATCGGCCACCTGGCGCTGTTTCCGTCCTACATGTGGCACGGCACCGTGCCGTTCGAAGACGATCAGCCGCGATTAACCGTGGCCTTTGATATGCGGCCAGCCTTCGATTAAACAGCGGCTCGATCAATGAAGGCCAAACGGTGCCTCCCCGCGAAATTTACTGGTCTTCAAATCGGGTCACCGGCTCATCAGCATTCATCATGTCGTTGAACCAGGCCGCTTCCTGCTCCAACCAACGCTCAACGCGCCAGTTGTCCTCGCCATAATAGACATCGCCAGTCGACTGGATCTGGTCACGCGGTTGCACGAAGACCGGGTTGGAGCCGGCCACGCCACCGAGGCGTGAGCCGGTCGCCGACCGATAGCGGCGATTGACGAAGCGCTCCATCCGCGGCAGTGCAACATCATCACCGTACTCCGGCTGGAGCTCACTTTCGAAAACGCGCTCAGCGCGCGCACGCTGCGTGTCGTCGAGTTCCGTCCAGATCGCCTCTTCCATTTCGACCAGCTGGGGATAACCGCGCTCGGCCGCCAGCTTGATCCAGGCCCAGGCCCGGGCAGAATCACGGCTGACATGAACGCCGTTGTAATACATCGTGCCCAGATTGAACTGCGACAGCTTATTGCCCCAGTGCGCCGACTCTTCATAATCTTCGAAGGCCTGCGAATAATCGTTGTTCTGATAATGGCGCACGGCCTCATGGTAGAGCGCCAGGCCGGGATTATGACCCGCAGAGCCCTTGGCGTTTGCGTCGACGATGGAACCGAGGAACAGGGCCAGGGCCACGACAAGAGTTGAAAATAAACGCATCGTCATTCTCCTGATGTCTTTTAGTAAAGATTCGACCGGGATTCGTTCAGGTGCTGAAATAGTGCTTCCAGTGATCGGTCGGACGGTACCCGTGCTGTCGCACCAGCGTCGAAACGGCACCTGACATCTGTGGACCGTAGCGCAGCGACAGTGAATCGCACAACAACTTCAGTGTCTCGGATGGCTTCTCCATGAGTGCTTCCAACGAGATGTCGACGAAATTCAGCGGCACCTTGTCTCGAAGGTTTGCGAGGGTCTCCTGATCTCGCCGCCATATCTTGAGCATGGTGGGCACTTGCCGATAGCCAAGCAGCCGCCACTGCATCTTCAGGTAATTCTCATCAGCATGCGTAACCACCACATTGGCATTCGGAAAGACGCGGGCCCAGTGAGGAAACTGCAGAAGCAGAGGTGCCGCCGGTTCCAGGCACTGATCCTCCTGCTGGTCCTGACTCAATCGACGCAGGTAGCGTTTCCGCATCAGGTGCACGTGCGATGAGGTCGCCTCGCGAATCTGGCGAAAGCTCAGCGGTGCTTCAAGGGCCTGACGTCGCGCCGGCCAGTCGTTGATCGACAGGGCGGGACAGCCACTGTGCATCGCCATGGTCTGGAGCACCATGTCGCGGCCGCTACAAGGCCAGCCGTAAAACAGGATGGGTCGCGTTCGGGCTTCCGATTCGGCGCTCCAGTCAATCGAGCCCAGCCCCGACAGATCCGGCTGGGCGGTGGGATCCTCGCCAGAGAGCTGAGCCGGATCACCGAGGTAGGCGGGCTGCCAGGCCGCATTCGGAAAGGCCTCGTGGGCTTCATCGTAGCGACCGAGCTGGTCGAGCAGATCGACCCGCATGGCATGGGTCTTGGCCCGCTCTTCCTCTTCTTCGAGGCCTCGCTTGAGCAGGGCGTCGAGGAGTTCCAGCGCCAGCGTTTGGTGATTCGCCTGCCGACACAGGGCGGCCGCCTGCCAGGCGGTCCCGGGTGAAAGCTCGGGATCGTCGATCAAGGGCCGCAGGGCGCTGGCGACCGCTTTGTCCTCGGATCCTCTCATCAGAATTCGAGCTTCCAGCAGGCGGGCACGCGATCGCAGATCGGCGTCGCTTTCGTCAAATAGACCCCGGGCCTGCTTCCGGCTTTCATCGAGTTCACCGCTTAGGGCGGCGGCCTGCGCCCTGAGCCAGGCTTGCGTTGCATCGCCCGCAATCACCGCCTGCTCGCAAAGTGCATCGAGCGCCAGCGGCTCATTAAGGTGCACATAGGCGTCGGCCAGCCCGAACCAGATCTCCCGCTTGGTCGACCCTGCCTGCAGCAATCGCTCATAGGTCTGACGAGCAGTGTCCCACTGGCCAATTGCCATATAGCTACGCGCTTTCAGCGTCTCGATCGTCGTTCGCGCCTCGGCCAGACTGTCGACCTGCTTCAATAGATCCAGTGCGTCGCGGTGCCGATGCTGGCGCTGCGCGAGGTCGGCCTCGGCGATCTTGATCGAACGATCGTTGGGGTCGAGTTTGCGCGCATTCTCGATGCTCTGTCGGGCGAAGTTCAAGTAACCCTGCGCCAGGAAGACGCGCGCCATAAGGATCTGAGCCTGCGTGTCGTTGGGATCGACCTTAATGGCTTGGGAGGCCTGCGTTCTGGCCTCATCCAACTCGCCACGATCCAGCAGCATGGTTGCCAGCGTGATCAGGGCAGGAACGTGGTCTTCTTCGGCCCGAAGCGCGGTTTTTAGCCCGGCCAAAGCGTCATCGCGCCGATTGGCCTGCAGATGCAGTCGGGCCAGCAGAGTCCAGGCGGGCGCGTGGTTCGGGTCAAGCTCGACGCAGCGCCGCAGGTGGCGAGTCGCCGGGTCGACCTGATCATCCTTGATCAAAAGTCGGGCGATCTGAAAACGAATCGAGGGGTGATAGCCGTCGAGCTCCAGGGCGCGATTGAGCTGTATCATCGCGGCGTTCGAATTCCCGCGCTGCTCCTCGGCAAGTCCCTGCAGATAATAGAGCTCTGCGTCGTTGGGATGGTCGTTAATGGCGGCACGACAGGCTTCGATGGCCTCATCGAACCGACCCGCGTCCATGTGTTCCGCGATTCCCGATCGCGCTGCGTCGTCAACTGTATCGTTCATAGTGTGCTCTTGAAAACGGGTGGCGCACGGTCAAAGCGCGCGCCAATCTGTGAATTATCCCAGAATTGGTATTGAATCAGAAGATGAACTTGGCCGATGGAAAAACAGGCCGTTGGAGTTCACTGCATTTCAACATGGGATGTGGAATTCACCAAGCGACGGTCGCGACCCAAAACGACGAAGGCCGGGAAGTCCCGGCCCTCGATTATCTGCTGTACGGGTCGGCCCGAACCCCAAGGTCGAAAGTTAGCCGTCGTTGGTCGACAGCACACGCTCGCATCGCTCGGTCAGGTCCTGACCCGCCAGCTGTTGCGCACGGCAGCTGGTCAGCAGGCGCTCTTCCGCCGCTGTGGCCAGCCGATCCGACTGTTCCTGCTCGAGTATGGCCTGCCGCGACTCGGTGCGGTTGATCGCAGTAATGTACTCACGCCAGTCCGAGGCCTGGGACCGGGTCGAAGAAAAATTGGTGGCTCGCGCAAACGCCTCGTCGGCACGCATCCGCTGGCTTCGGTCTCCAGGACCGGCCTGATTGAATCTCGCGTTGCCGAGCAGCATCCATGCCTCGGCGAGCGTCGAGTCACTCAGCCCACCCTTTTCGATGGCCTCTTCGAACGCATTTTCGGCCTGAGTATTCTGCTCGTCGGCAAGGAACGACTGTCCGAGCCGGAACGACAGCATGCCCGTATCAGCCAGTTGAGCGGCCTCCTGCAAAACGGGAATCGCCTTTTTATGTTCTCTGGCCTGGCTCCAGAGCTGCGACAACAGCTCCAGATTGTCCACGGTACGTTCAATGCGACCGGCATCCATTTCATTTGCGATCAACTGAGCGCCACGGTGTGGATTTTCATAGCTCGAGTAGTACTGGGCCAGCAGAATGATATCGTCGTCATCCTCAATCAAGCCGCCTCTGTAGGCGGTCTCGAGCGCCCCGAAGGACTTCATTTCCTCGCCCTGATCCAGATACAGCGCGGTCAACTGGCGCCAATAGGTCAGCTCATTGGGCCAGATCGTTACCATCTGCTCAAGGAGACCGGTTCGTTCTTCCCCCATCTCCAGATTTGAGTAAATCACGTTGTTCAGGTCGTAATAGCGCTTTTCAGGTTCCTCGGACAAGTCGATCGCAGACCGAATGGGATCGATGGCCTCGCGATACTCTTCGAGGTTGTAATGAGCGGCTGAGAGCATGAAATAGGTCGTATCGGTGATTTCGACATCGCCCTGGGCCATCCAGGTTTCGAACAACTCGATGGCATCAGCGTAGCGCTCCAGCACAAAATTGAGCTGTGCCATATTGAAGCGCAGGCGATTTTCCTGATCGACGGGAAGCGCCGAGGTCGCGATGGCCCCTTCGAAATCACTCAAGGCACGGTCGTAATCGTCCAGATTCACATAGGCGGTGCCGCGAATCTGAAGCACTGATGCCCGATCGAACGGCTCCATATCCCCGCCCCGCCGATCCAACAACTCGTTGAGTTCTTCGAGAGCCGCCGCATGATCGTCGGCTTCAATCAACTCATAGGCGCTCAGCAAATCTTGAGCCACCGCGGGATTCAAGGACTGCTGGCGTTGATCATCTTCATCATCCTGCGCCTGGACCAGGGTGCTCAGCAGAACACCACACGCCAGGACCACGCTAAAAATCTGCCAGCGAGTCGGAACTAGTTGATTCAGAAAAGACATCAAGCGTCACCTTCCAGAGCAAAGTCAAGGGCAGTACGAACACCAAATCGAGGCTGGGCGACACCATCCACGATTTTGGGATTGTAGCGCCAGCGCTGAACTGCACGTGAAGCCGCGCGGTTCAAGCAGCTGTTGGTCGAGCTGACGACTTCGATATTGACCACGGTGCCTTCTGGCGTGACATCGAACATGACAGTCACGGTTTCAAGTTCGTTTGCCCGCGCCATGCATCGCTGCGGATACTGCGGCGGGATACGAACGATCGGCTGAGCGTCCCTGTCCGGATTGAAATTGGTGCCGATTTCAACATCCACGTTGCTCAGGTCAGGCAGCTCACCCATCTGCACGGCCATCTGCGGCCTGAAGCTGGGATCGACCACGGTCGGTGGCGGCGGTGGCGGTTGATCAAGCACCGGCCGCTGAAAATCCTCGGCCGACTGGGTCTGAGAATCCTGAAGCTGGCGAGTCACATTGATTTCGACCGTTGTCGCTTCTGTCAACTCAACGTTCTGGTTCTGTTGAATCACCGTGGCCAACAGCACGAATATGGCGCCTGTGACAAGCACGGCGCCGGGGAAGCCAAAGATTAATCGGACAATACTACTCATGATTTTCTCGTCGATACCGCCACTACATCATTGACACCCGCTGCTCGGATCTGTTCAAGGACCTCGACCAGATATTCGCTGTGCGCCGAACCGTCCGCCTGAACGACCGCGCTGCCGCGGGGGTTTTCTCGCCGCAAGCGTTCAACAGCGCTGCGTACGCCCTCGAGAGGCACCTGATTGCGGTTGATCCAGATCGTGTTCTCGCTATCGATCGCCACCAGAATCGAGACCAGACGCTGAGCTTCTGCCGTCTGGGCCTCGGGGCGCTCGACGGTCACACCAGGCTCTTTGATGAACGTCGCAGTGACGATGAAAAAAATCAACATGATGAAGACAATATCCAGCAGCGGCGTGACGTTGACGTCTCCGTCGTCACGTGCAGCGATACGTCGGCCTCGTTTCGGCATGGTCAAAAGCCTCTCTAATTTGAGCCCTGGATCGCCAGAGCGGGATCAACGCCCGCCAGGCGCGCCTGGTCCAGGACCAATACGGTGGTATCGACTTCGGCATCCGGTGCCGCGTTCAACAATACGACACCGCGGGGTTTCTCGGCGATGAACGCTTCGATGACAGGCTTGACCGATCGCGGATCGATCATGCGCGTGTTGTCGACCATAACAAACCCATCGTTGCGGACGCTCAGCACCATCGTGGGTGGTGGGCGCGACAATTCTTCGGGGGGAGTGTCCTGAGGCGTGACAATATCCAGACCTTCCTCCTCGAGAAAGGTCGAGGTAACGATGAAAAAGATCAGGAGAATGAAGACGATATCCAGCAGTGGCGTGATGTCCACCTCAGCTTCGTCCATCTCTGGATTGGTCAGGCGCCGCACGGCACCGTAGCCCATGCCGGCCTCAACTTCCAGATCCTCAGTCATGGCGGTCGCAGTGCGCTCGTTCTGCCGCTCCAGGTAGCTGATCGCGAACACACCGGTCAGGGAAACCGCCAGACCAGTCATGGTCGGGATGGTTGCCTTGGAGATTCCCGCAGCCATCAGGCGGGCATTCGATGCCCCCGTGTCGGTGATGATCTGAAAGACCTCGATCATTCCTGTCACAGTTCCCAAGAGCCCTAGTAGTGGCGTGACGAGAATCAGCGCCTTGATGACGTTGAGAAACCGTTCGTTTTCGATCTGCACCTCGGAGACCAGGCGCTCGCGAAAGGCGTAAAGCTCCCAACTCGGCTGCCCGGCGACCGCGTCCCAGCGCTCGCGCTGCTCGCGACGAAAGCGTCGTGACGAGAAGCCGTAATACACGAACCGTTCGCAGATCAGGATCCACATCAGCAAGGTGCTGATCAGGAGGGCGACCACAACCGGGCCGCCCGCCTCCAGAAACCCTCTGATGCTGTCGATCAGATTGCTCAGACTGAACAAATTGGACACAGTGTTCTAACCTCGGATGCTGTGATGAGAACTTTACTTCTCGACGTCAGCCACGAAGCTCACGGACTGCTCTTCCAGAATCTGGCCAACACGGCGTGAAGCACCCGCTGCAAAGGCGTGCAGAATCAACAGCGGTACGGCAGCAATCAAGCCGAGCACCGTGGTTATCAATGCCTGCGAAATACCACCAGCCATGAGTTTCGGATCACCGGTGCCGAACAAAGTGATCGCCTGGAAGGTTACGATCATGCCGATCACTGTACCCAGCAGACCCATAAGAGGCGCAACGGCTGCGAGTACTTTCACCAGGTTCAGCCCCCTCTCCAGCGGCGGAATTTCCTTCAACACCGCTTCATCGAGATGCAGCTGCAGGGTCTCGAGATCCTCTGTCTTGTGCTCCTCGTAAGCCATCATGATGCGACCCAGCGGATTGGACTTGGACGGCGTCGACGACTTCATCTGTGAGCGGACCTTGAACGACGTGATCGTCAGCGATATCCAGCGGAACAGTGCCAGCAAAATACCCAAAACGGCGACGACGATAATGGCATAGCCAATCCATCCGCCCTGATCAACACGCTCGCGAATGGTCGGCGTTTCGATCACCAGTCCGAGCAGTGAGCCGAGGGACGGGTCAATCATGCCGCGAACCACGCCTGGGCCGGTGTGGCCTGCCACACGATCAGCAGCACTCAGGGCACCACCGCCAGGCTGCCGCGCAAGGTAGCGCAGGCTGCCATTGCTGTAGACCATGTAGCCTCTCTCGCCGAAAGCGGTGAAGGGCCCAACGCGAATGACTGACTGCGGTGAAACCTGGTTGTCCTCACCGATCACATCGGCCTGATACTGGACCACCTTGCCCTGCTCGCTGGCTTCTTGCAGCATGGTGAACCACAGGCCTTCGAGTTCTTCAATCGTTGGCAGAGAACCAGACTGAGCCATGTCCTCCAGAGGCTCTCCGCGGCCCGGAAGCTGCGTTGAAATCAATGAATCGCGGAGCTGCTCGTTCATGTCCGCTGCGGCAGCCCGGGCGACCCCGAACAGCTCACCGAATTCGCCCTGGCGCTCGTTGAGCTGATTGCGCAGCTCTTCAAGTTCGCGGTCAAGCTCGTTGCGAAGGTTTTCCAGCCGGCTAGCTTCCTCTTCAGCACTGGAGACCTGCTGACGGATGCGCCGCAGTTCAGCTTCCTGATTGGCCTGCTGACTGCGGAAACGCGCTTCGCGCTCGGCGTTGGACTCGGCCACCGCTTGGCGCTCCTGCTGCATGGCCCGCAACACGTCGTCGAGCGTGCGAGATTCCTGTGCGACGGCGACGGATGACAGAGCCATCACTCCAATGGTGACCGCTGTCAGGGTAGAGACAATTGACTTGACCATGGAACCTTCTCTAGTTGATTCGGAGCGATTGTTCTGCTGTTTGGACGGCAACATATCAATTGCCTCCTGCTTGTACAGGAGACTCGACCGGAATGAACATCAAGTCAGGTGGAATCTGCTCGCGGGCAATGCGCAAGCCTTGTTTGATATCGCCGAGATAGTCTGGGTCCAGATCAACCCAACCACCGCTCGATCGGTCGTAGCGCTTCAACACCTGATCATCATCGGTGACGAAGACCAGCTCGAGACGACCGATTCTCAGCATGCTGACGTCCTCGTAAAGCACGCCATCCGTTTGGACGTCTGCTCGGTAGGCCTCAATGGTCCGACCGTACTCCGACTCGATCTGATAAGCCTCCATAATCAAGCGATAACGCTGTGCAGGCGATTGGTCGGGGTCTTCCATGAGCGCTCGCAGTCGATCGACTCGCGCCTGCCGTTCATTATTAAGGAACGGCACGTCGGCCTCGACCAGCTCTTCGAGCGCGGTAACCATGTCGTCCATCAACGGCTGCACCGCGCGCTGCAGGCTCGCGATGTTGTTGATGTCTTCGGTCAGCGAGGCAAGCTCCTGGCGCTGAGCTTCCACCTGGCGCTGCTGTGACTGGTTGTAGCGATTGAGCTGCTCGAGCTGTTTCAGATTGGCCCGATAATCACCCAGAAGCTCCTGCGTGCGAGAGTCCAGTTGATTGACACGCTCCTGCGACTGAGCCGTTCCCTGAGCCGCTTGGCGACTGTTTTCAAGCGCCGGATCGATGGCTTGAGCACGGGATTCCGTGGCCAGTCCGGTCAACAGCAAGCTGCACGCCAGGGCGGCACTAAAAGCGATTGTGGTGCTTCGAATGATTATCTTCATGCCAAGGTAATTTCTTGTGTAATGGGTTGCGGAATTTCAAGCAAGCCGAGAACTGCGGCTGCAGGACGGTGTATTGTAGGCAGGACCTTCCAAACAATGCAAGAAAGCCTGAAACTTCATTGATATCATAGGGTTGAATTCAAGCAGACAGCGTTCAGCAAAATATCGATATTTTCTGCTGATGCGGCGAACACCAGTCGTGCACGATCCACCAGTGCCCTTGTGGTTGACCACTGCTCGCCCCCCTTGCGTTCGATCAATCATCCCCTGAACCGTCGCGACCATAGGCCCCCACTCGCAGCATGACCAGCGCGGAGATGGCAAGCAGCAGGATTGCACCGGCTTCAAAGAGGATATTCTGAGGATCCATGTCCTTGCCCTGCAGCACGATCAATCGGGCAATGGCCGTCATCGCAATGAGGATTGGATAAATGAACGGCGACCCCTTGCCCGTGTAAAAAACCGCGATCATTGCGATGACCTCGGTGTAGAGAAACATCAAAAGAATATCGGCAAGGGTAATATCTCGGGCCTCAATCACGATCCCGACTTTGATCATCGCCGCAACCAGCGTCATCACGGCGGTCAGAACCAGAAGCGACTTCTCCACGAGGGTAAAACTCGCCGTTGCAATTCGATCCGACTTATCGGCCATCGTGATCGGCGGCATGTCCGGCGGGCTTTTCTGGCGCTGTTGTTCGCTCATCGGGCCTCCATTTCCTGTGAGATTAACACGCAGGTCGGAATCGCCTAACAGATCTCTTGGAAAAGCGCCTTGGCGATGGCCGTAGTGGGTTGCTGCGAGCGAGCGATGCGCCGAGCAGCCTTGCGGTCGGAGTCTCATTCATGGCGAACGACGGCTGCTTGCTGCTCCGCTTCTACGATCAAGCGCTGCGACCGCCAGCCCCTATTGGCCAGGCATGCCGCCGCCACCAGCAGCCCGGCCAAGATGCTCCAGTCCAGAGTCGACCACGCCGTCGCCTGCTGGCCCCGCACGAACCAGAGCAACCCCACCGCCGCCAGGCACATCAACGCTCCGCCAGCGTCGTGATTGCGTTTGGTCTTGAGGACCGTGCGACGGGCCGCGAGATAGTCGCGGGTGCTGTGGCCGAGCAGGTCGATGTTTATCGAGCGCGTCTTCCAGGCCAGAGCGGCGCCAAAGAGCGAATAGACCAGCGCCGCAATGCCGATCAGGGCCGGGCCCTGGACGATCAGCACCAGACCGGCTAGGGCGCCGGCGGCGGCCACCAGCGACTCCGCGCCCCAGGCCCAGCGCTGCTGTCGCTGCTTGCGTTTCAGGTTAACGGCCGGGCGCGGACGGCCCGAGCCCTCGGCAAGGGTCTGCCAGGCCGGCCTCAGACTAGTCAATTCTTCACACTTGTCCTTGCTGTTGTCATCACCATTGTTATTACCAGCGTTCATGCGGTTGCTCCCTCAGGGCTTTTAGTTGCGACCGTGTCGTCGTTAAGGAGCTGGCGTAAGGTCGTCCTTGCCCGGCTCAGGCGAAGGGAAATGCTGTTCGCGGTGGTGCCCATCACGTAGGCGATCTCGGCCGGCTTGAAGCCTTCGAGCGTCAGGGTCACCGGCTGACGCCAGTTCAGGGGTAGCTGCTGCACCGCGGCCAGCAGCCGCTCCTGCTGATGCAGACGATGCAGGGTGT